>Ga0306922_10002553_pt1 | contig 16914 bp, 16 predicted proteins | sample sta12Cox44000082_FD_203758 | JGI IMG/M metagenome (GOLD analysis project Ga0306922, IMG submission 203758) | Lab enrichment of tropical soil microbial communities from Luquillo Experimental Forest, Puerto Rico - statoxic.12C.oxic.44.000.082 (v2)... | ecosystem: Environmental > Terrestrial >... | reverse complement strand
CACCGACCGGGTGCCGATCTGGATGGTGTAGTGGCCGAGCAGGGACGTGAAGATCACCAGGAACATCAGCGGGAACGCGAACGTGAAAAACGCCGACGCGGGGTTCCGCCAGAACGATTTGTTGACATAACCGATTTGCGTGGCGGTCATCGTCACCGCGCTCATGCCCTGCTCCCTTCGTGCTGGCCGGCCTGGCCGCCCGGTGGATCGCCGGTGAGCGACAGGTAGACGTCCTCCAGCGACGGCCTGGTCACTTCCAGCCCGTCCAGGCTGACCCGCTGCTCCAGGGCCCAGCCGGTGAGCTGGTGCAGTGCCAGCGTGACGTCATCGGGGGCGAACTCGGTGAAACCATCCGGCTCGGTCGGCCCGGCCAGCCCGGGTGGCGGGGTCACGCCCGCCGGCGGCCGGTAGCGGACCCGGGCCCGGGCCAGTTCCCGGTCGGCCAGCGTGGCCGGGTCACCTTCGGCCACGATCTGCCCGGCCGAGATGACCGCGACCCGGTCGGCCAGGAACTGGGCTTCGTCCATGTAGTGGGTGGTGAGCAGGACAGTCTTGCCGAGCGCGGCCAGGTTCTTGATCACATCCCAGGACTCGCGCCGGGCGGACGGGTCGAAGCCGGTGGTGGGCTCATCCAGGAACAGCAGGTCCGGGTCACCAGCCAGCGCGATCGCCACGTCGAGCCGCCGCTGCTGCCCGCCGGACAGCTTGCTCACCCGCGAAGTGCGCTTGGCCTCCAGCCCAACCAGGCCGATGACCTCGTCGACCGGCCGCGGGTGCGGGTAGAACCCGGCGTACATCTGGACCGTCTCAGCAACCGTCAGGTACCGCTCCACCCCGGTGGACTGCAGCACGATGCCGATCTGGCTTTTCAGCCGGGCCCGCTGCCGCGCCGGGTCCCAGCCGAGCACGGTGACCTCGCCGCTGTCGCGGCTACGGTACCCCTCCAGGATCTCGACCGTGGTGGTCTTCCCGGCCCCGTTCGGGCCGAGCAGGGCGAAGATCTCACCGTGGTGGATGTCCAGGTCGATGCCATTGACGGCGGTCAGCGCGCCGTAGCTCTTGACCAGCCCGCGCACGTGCACCGCCGGCGCCCCGGCGCCGGTGCCCCCAGCGGCCGCCGTCCCACCCGGCAACGTGTTCATCGGCCACCCCGCATCGTCGTCTGGGTTACCCGGTCACAACGAACCCTGCCATGATCCCCGGGCGGGGAGAAGGCCTCATTCGGGCAAGCGCCAGCGGCTGGAGTCAGGGCCGGGCGCGCAGGGCAGGCACATGCCGGTCCAGCAGGCCGGACACAGCCTGTGCGGTACTCGCGCCGATGATCGCGCCGATGATCGTGTCGCCCGGGTAGTGGACACCGGTGTGCACCCGCGAGTAGGCGACGGCGCCCGCCAGCAGGTGCAGGCCCAGCGCCAGCGCGGGCAGCTCGCGGCTGACGGCGTTGGCGAAGGCGAAGGCGGACGCCGAGTGCCCGGACGGGAATGAGGTGGACAGGGGCATGGTCACCTGCCGCTGATCGGGCACGCCGGCCCCGGCGCGATCCGGCCGCCGCCGTGCGTAGACCGACTTTGCGCCCAGGTTGACCAGGGCCGAGGTGACCCCAACGGCCACCAGCCCGCGCGCCGCCGCCCGCCGGCCGGCCGGCCCACCGGCCACCGCCAGCACCGCCGCCGTGCCGAGCCAGAGCCGCGATTTGTCAGCGGCCCGGGACAGCCGGCGCACCGGCCGGTCCAGCGCGGGCGTATCCACCGAGGCGATCGCCGCGTACACGGCCCGGTCGACCTGGCCGGCCTGCTGGAGCGCGGCGGCCAGCCACTGGCGGGCCGGCCCGGCTGCTTCCGCCAGCCGGCCAGTCAGCTGATTTCCCGTCTGAGCGGCCCGGGTTGCGAACCGCCCGCCAGCATCCCCAGTGGCCACCTGCGTAGGCTAACACCAGCTATCTGCAGCGAGTACGGAGGCAGTTGTGACGGGGCAGCCGGCGCGCGCCGCGCAGGCGCAGGTGAACGAGGGGGAAACACCTGCCGACCGGCCGTCGGCCAGTGAGCGGCTGGCCGCTGTCGCCGCCCTGGCCAGCCTGCTGGCCGCGGCGGTGCTCCTGCTGGTGGGGATCGCCGTGAACCTGGGTGCGGTGATCCTGGCGCTCGCGGGTGTGCTCATCCTCGTGACCGCCGGCTGGTATCTGGTGGCGCGGCGGGGGCTGATCCGGGCAGTCGCGCTGATCGTGGCGCTGGCAGCACTCGCGGTGGTAGTGGCCGGATTCTTCCTGGCCAGGATCTCCATCTGGCGGGTGTCGGTGGTGGCTGTGCTGGTGGTGGTGTCGCTGGTGACCGGGCGGTACGCGCTGCGCCGCACCCCCAAGGCGCTGCGCGCGGCGGTGCCGCGGCATCCGGCACCCCCGGCCAGACATCCTGTGCTGATCATGAACCTCAAGTCGGGGGGCGGCAAGGCCGAGCGTTACCAGCTGGCGGACGAGTGCCGCAAACGCGGTATCGAGCCGGTCATCCTCCGGCCCGGCGACGACCTGCTCCAGCTGGCCGAGGACGCGATCGCGGGCGGTGCCGATGTGATCGGGATGGCGGGCGGGGACGGGTCGCAGGCACTGGTGGCGACCGTGGCGGCCCGGCGTGGCATCCCGCATGTCTGCGTGCCCGCCGGTACCCGGAACCACTTCGCGCTTGACCTGGGACTGGACCGGGAGGACGTGGTAGGCGCGCTGGACGCCTTCAGCGAGGGGGTGGAGCACCGGATCGACCTGGCCAGCGTCAACGGCCGGACCTTCGTCAACAACGCCTCACTCGGCGTTTACGCCAAGGTGGTGCAGTCGCCGGAGTACCGGGATGCCAAGCTGAAGACGGCGATGGACATGCTCCCCAGCCTGCTCGACCCGGCGGGCACGCCGATGGACCTGCGTTTCACCGGGCCCGGTGAGGTTGCCTACCCGACCGCGCAGATGATTCTGGTCTCGAACAACCCCTACCAGCTCATGCAGCCTGGCGGCCGGGGCACCCGTGAGCGGATGGACACCGGCAAGCTGGGGATCGCCGTCGCCCGGATCGGCGACGCTGAAGGCGCCCGGCGGTTCGTGGCCCTGGAACTGGCGGGGCAGGCCCGCCGGTTCCCAGGCTGGCTGGAGTGGGCCGCTGACCGGTTCGTGGTCAGCTCAAGCGGGCCGGTCGAGGCGGGGGTGGATGGCGAGGCACTGGTCATGGACCCACCGCTGGTCTTCCAGGCACATCCGGGCGCCTTGCTGGTCCGGCTGCCGCGCCACGCGGTCCAGCTGTCACCGGCAGCCCGGGCGGTCCGGCTGGCCTCCCGCTCGACCGTCACGGATCTGGGCCGGGTGGCCCGCGGCCTGCCGGCTGCCCAGGCATGATGCGGCCGCGGCCGACGCGGTCGCGTTCCGGATACCCGGCCAGCGCGATCAGCTGATCAGCCAGCGGCAGGCGGCGGAGTTCTGGCAGCCGGGATGATGATGGAGGATCATACGGCTACGCCGTCAACATGCGGTGCGGCGCTGGCGGCGCAGTGACGGTGTCCCGGCCGCGCCCGAGCGGAAGGCGGGTGCCGTGAGTCTGGTCAAAGCCGTGGAGGTGCCGCGACGGTCGGCCGCCCTGCTGGAGCCGATCATCGGCGGCCCGCGGTTCACGCAGCTGGACGGGGCCGCTGAGCAGGTCCGGCGGCTGCTGGCGGGCCGGACCATCTGGAACGTCAACTCGACCGCCACCGGCGGCGGGGTCGCCGAGATGCTGCAGGTCCTGGTCGGGTATGTGAACGATTTCGATATCCCAATCGGCTGGTTGGTGATCAGTGGCGACGCCCAGTTCTTCGCGATCACCAAGCGGCTGCACAACCAGATCCACGGCGACCTTGCCGGCGGGCCGCTGGGGGCAGCCGAGGGTCATCATTACACGCGGATGCTGACGGCCAATGCGGTGGAGTTGCTTGGCCGGATCCGCCCCGGCGACGTCGCATTGCTGCACGACCCGCAGACCGCTGGCCTGGCCGGACCGCTCGCGCGGGCAGGCGCTCGGGTGGTGTGGCGCTGCCATATCGGTGTCAGCTGGGATAACGACGCCACCCGGGCGGGATGGGACTTTCTGCGGCCGCACCTCACCGCGGCAGAGCGGTACGTGTTCTCGCGCCGGGAATACGTGCCGGACTGGCTCCCCGATGACCTGGTCTCGATCATCCCGCCGTCGATCGACCCGTTCTCCCCGAAGAACCAGGACCTTGACCCGGCCACGGTGCAGTCCATCCTCGCCACCCTCGGCGTGCTCGATGGCGCCGCGCCGCAGGCGCCTGCCAGGTTCGTCCGCCGGAACGGCGACACTGGGACCGTCACCAGGCGGGCGGCCATCACCGGGGAAAGCCGCCCGGGCCGTGGTGACCAGGTGTTGCTGCAGGTCTCCCGATGGGACCGGCTCAAGGACATGGCAGGGGTCATGCGCAGCTTCGCCGACCACGTCGTGCCTGGCGGTGACGGATACCTGCTGCTGGCCGGCCCGGCGGTCACGGAGGTGGCCGACGATCCCGAAGGCGCGGCCGTGTACGGGGAGTGCCTGCTCCAATGGCACGACCTGCCGCCCGCTGCGCGGGCGCGCATCCTGCTGGTCACATTGCCGCTCGACGACATCGACGAGAACGCCGCCATGGTCAACGCACTGCAACGGCACGCCACCGTCATCGCGCAAAAAAGCCTGGCTGAAGGCTTCGGGCTGACCGTGTCGGAAGGAATGTGGAAAGGCCGGCCGGTGATCGGTTCGGCGGTCGGCGGCATCATCGACCAGATCGCCGACGGCACCGGCCTCCTGCTGCCAGATCCGGCCGATCTTCCGGCCTTCGGGCAGGCCGTCCGCCGCCTGTTCAGTGACCAGGCAGAGGCAATCCGGATGGGACAGGCCGCCCATGCCTACGTTCGCGAGCATTACCTCGGCGACATCCACCTGATGCGGTACGCGAAGCTGCTCGGCGCACTCATCTCCGGGCACTGAGCGTGGCGGGATCGCAGCCAGCCGCCAGGTCGGCCAGGAGATCAGCTTTCAGCCCGTTGCGCTGTTGCCGAACGGCCTGGAACCTGTGACAACGGTCAGGAACAGTTCCCGCAGCTGGTCGCTGACCCGCTGGCTGGTCAGATCCTGGGTCAGTGCGAGTTCCACCCCCCGCGCGGTGGGAAGGTCGAGGCCGGCCCGTTCGGCAAGCCGGAGGGCGGCCTTGGTGTTCGGTACCCCCTCGACGCTGCTGCCTATCGAGTGGATCGCGCCTTCGACCGTGGCGCCCGATCCCAGCAGCCGCCCGAAGCGGCCGTTGCGGCCATGCTGGCACGTGACGTACAGATCCCCAGCGCCCGCGAGCCCGAGCACCGTCGGTGTGCGGCCGCCCTGTGCCTCGGCGAGCGCCATCATGTCGAGCATGCCGCGGGCGAAGACAGCAGCGCGGGCGTTGGCGTAGCTGGCGACAAGTGCGCTTTCGACGAGCCGGTCGGACAGGCCCTCGGCGAGGCCGACAGCGACCGCCACAACGTTCTTGAACGCCGCTGCGGTCTCGCTCCCGGCGACGTCGCTGGTGGTGAACACCGCCGTCGTGGCTGAAGCGAGCGCGGCCGCGGCGCACCTGCGAGCCTGCTGGTCGTGGGAAGCACAGAGCAGGCCGGTCGGTGAGCCGGCGAAAAGCTCGGCGGCAAGGGCGGGCCCGACCAGCGAGACCACCGGCACGGTCCCCAGCGTTGCCGCGGCCACCTGGCTCGGGGCCAGCAGCGTGTCAAGGTCCCAGCCCTTGGTTGCCAGCACCCAGACCGCGCCGGGCGCAGCGAAGCCTGCGGCCTGGGACAGAACCTGAGCCAGTCCTGCGCTCGATACCGCGACGAACACCACCGCAGCACCCGACAGTGCCTCGGCCCATTCCCCGGCCGGGTGGCAGCGGACGTAGTCGTGAAACGGCATCCGCAGCGCCGGATGCGGCAGCCCCCGCCGCCACGCGTCAACGACCGCCTCATCCTGCTCGGTCGCGAGCAGGACGCTGCTGGCGCCGTTGCGGGCGGTATGCACTGCCAGGGCAGTTCCCATCGCACCTGCGCCCAGAACCGCAATCCGGCTGCTATCTGCCACCTCCCGAGCCTGACAACACACCAGCCGGGCCGCAAGTGCGCAACGCCCGGGAGGGCCCGCCTTCCGCCCGGCCCGCCATCCACCGGTCACCGACCCTGGCCAGGAGCTCGGCAAGCGGGGGGACGAGCCGTTCTCCGGTTCAGCCATGAGCGGATTCTCGCCCCTGGCATTGACAGCCCAGCGATAGCTAGTAGTAATTTGCAAGTTACTAGCGACTGGAGGCATGCCGGCGATGACAATCCTTGACGAAATCCAGACAAGCATCAGGCAGCACGCGGAGGGCGCTGGCTCCTCGGTGGTGGGCATCGGGCAGCGGTGGGGGATCGGCTCGGGCATCGTCCTGGCCGAGGGCCGGGTGCTGACCAACGCGCATAACGTGCGCGGCGGTCAGGTCACGGTCACCTTCGCAGATGGGCGGACGGCCGAGGGCAGCGTGGCCGGGCAAGACCTCGACGGCGACCTCGCCGTCATCGAGGTCGAGACCGGCGGCGCTCCGGCGCTGGCGTGGGCCGACGGCGCGTCTGCCGCGATCGGGACGCCGGTGTTCGCGCTCTCCAATCCCGGCGGGCGCGGGCTCCGTGTGACGTTCGGGTTCGTCTCCGGCGTGGACCGGGAGTTCCGGGGCCCACGTGGCCGCCGCATCACCGGCAGCCTTGAGCACACCGCGCAGCTGCTGCCCGGCTCCTCTGGCGGCCCGGTTCTCGACGCCGAGGGGCGACTGCTCGGCATCAACACGAACCGCTTGGGCGAGGGCTTTTATCTGGCCATACCCGCCGACGAGGCGCTGCGGGCCCAGGCCGACGCGCTCGCCCGCGGGGAGTCAGCGACGCCACCACAGCTTGGCATCGCCATCGCCCCTCGTCACGTGGCCAGGCGGCTGCGCCGGGCCGTCGGCCTGCCCGACAGCGAAGGCCTGCTCATCCAGCAGGTATCCGAGGACAGTCCCGGGGCCCGCGCCGGGCTCGAGCGGGGCGACCTGATTGTGGCGGCCGCAGGCCAGCCGGTGGGCGGCGTCGACGACCTGTTCGACGCACTTCAGGAGGCACAGGGCGGCACCCTCGAACTCCGGGTCGTGCGCGGAGCCGATGAACGGACCGTGCAGGTGGTGTTCACACAAACCGAGGGCAACTGATGGACGACAGCATCCGCGTTTCAGACGCCGACCGGGACCGCGTCACCGCCCAGTTGCGCGACCACTTCGCCGCGGGCCGGATCACCCCTGGCGAGCTGGACGAGCGGCTGTCGGCGGCGCTGACCGCCAAGACCTTCGGCCAGCTGCGCCGGATCATGGCTGACCTGCCCGGGCCCGTCCCGGCGCCGGTCGGTGCGTCACCGCCCGCATTGCGGGCCACGCCCGCCCGGGCCGCCCGCCGCCGCCACCCGCCCTTCCCGCCGCTGATCCTGCTCGCGCTGCTCGCGGCGCTGCTGCTGCCCGGCACCGGCTGGCTGCTGGCTGCCGTCGTCAACGTGGTCTTGCTGTTCTGGCTGATGACATTCGTCGTCGGCGCCGTTGCTGTCGGCCGGCCGCAGCGGCGGTGGCACCACCACGGTGGCTGGCAGCACCCCCGGCACCCCTCACAGCGCCACTACATGTGGCTATGAGGGTGCCGCGACCCTAAAGGTTGTCCCGTAAATGATCTCTGGCGTGCCGGATGGCCTGTTTGTTTTCCCGGTCATCCGGCGAGGGTGAGGTTGTGTAGTCGGGCAATGCCGAGCATGGCGTGGTAGGCGCCGTCGCCTTTCAGACGGCAGTCGCGAAGGACCTTCCATCCCTTCATGCGGGCGAAGGTGTGCTCGACACGGGCACGGACCTCGCGGTGGGAGGTCTTGTGTTCCATGGCCTGCCGCGCCCGGGTGCGTCGGCACCCTCGCGGCGCAGAGCTGTCACCAGCTTGCCAAAAGGCGCGCGGGCTGAGCCCGGTGAACGGGGCTATCCAGGATGCATCCGACGCCGTGATCACACCAGCCACAGCCGGGATCATCCCACTACAAGATCACTTGCAGGAGCCCGGGGAGGCGTCTTCCCCCTTCCCTCGGCTGATCCGAAAATCACTTTGCCGGGATTCACGGTGTGGTCCGAGACTGAGGGCATGCTCGGATTCGTCAGGACCGACAACGAGGCGCTTGTCTCATGCTTGGGCGACCCGCAGCGTGCCGTCGCGGCCTATCGCGAACTGCTGCGGCGCACCGAGGATGCGGTGGGCGCCATCCGGGTCGGCCTGCATCACGAGAATCCGGCCGTCCGTGAGGGCTGCTGCCGTCTCCTCGACCACTTGGTCGACACCGACTCCATGGGCGAGCTGATCGCCATGGCCGACGATCCCGACGCCCGGGTCAGAATCGCCGCGTTCCACGCTCTAGCCTGCGACCGGTGCAAAGGCGACACTTGTGCCCCGGGGGCAGACCGGGTTCTCGAACCTGCGCTGCGGCACCTGGCTTCCGACCCGGACCCGCACGTCCGTGCGATGGCCGCCGAACTCGTCGGCAAGTTCGTCCATACCGATGTCCGCGCTGTTGCCGCGCTGGAGACGTCCACCGCCCAAGACCGGAGCCCGACCGTCCGGAAGAAGGCAGGCTGGTTCACGCCTGGAGGCTCCATCTACGCGCGGACTGCCCCACGCACGCTCGGGTAACGGGACAGCCCTTAGCTGGATGCTGATCGGATACGTGGCCGCTTTTGCCGTGGCGGTGAGGATCAAACCGGCACTTAGCCGATCCGAGAGGAACACTGAGTGCATGATGGCGCAGCTGGGGCAGGGCTGGTACGTTACCGGCCCCGGTGGGCCATCGTGTCAATCACGGCAGCGGTGGCAAGAATCAGGATGTCGTTCTCACCGGGCGCTATCTCGACTCCATAGGTGTCCCGGACCCGGAACCATCGCTTGGACACCTCGGCGACCCGCTCCCCGTCGCGCTCGATGGTGAACTCGTGATCGACCACGTTGCCCTGGACATCCAGGTCCGGGCCGTCTTCGATCTCGACCTTCCACCGCTCGCGCAGCGGCGTGATCATGGCCTTCTTGACCAGCGCCATCCGGTGCCCGGCAGGATCCTCGATCTCCATGGTGTCCTTGAGATGCAGCATGCGCTCCTGGATCTTGCACAGTTCGTGACCGTCCATGTCCTCGAACCGGATGGTCTTGCGCATCCGCAGCGCCTTGCCGTCCAGCTTGAAGACGTGCTCGCCGCGATCATTGTCGATCACGTAGTCGTCTCCGATGGAGATCAGGCGCTGGCGTACCTGATAACGCGTGGGCCCACCGCCTTCCTCGCCGCGCTCATCCCGCCTGTCCCTGCCGAGCAGCGTCGCTGCCTCCGGCTCTACCCCTGAAGTGCCGCACGTTTGCACCGACTGCACCCCTGTGGCAATGGTCAACCAAGCCGGCCCCGATGCGCATCACCCATCCCGGGCGACTAGCGGTGCTGCCCTCCGCGCCCGGCAGGACGGTCCCGGCCAGTAGCGCGGCGATCAACCAGCGGCGCCGCCGGCCAGCAGGCCGGCGCACGACAGTCTCGGACAGCCGCCTGGATCAAGCACCTGAGCTTTCAGAAGGCCTGGCGTTCGGCCGGTACCACGCCGCCGGCGGCCTGCCGCCGCCAGGCGTACTCTGCGGGCATGGACCCCACCGTGGCTGGCGCTCTCATCGGCGCCGGCGGTGCCGCCGTAGTCGCCGTCGCTGGGTTCTTGACCAACGCCAGGAACACGCGCCTTACGACTGAGGTAGCGCTCCGCGCTGTCGAAGCGGCTCAGCGTACGGTCGAACTCACCGAGCAGGGGCGGGTGACCGGTCGCTATGCCAAGGCGATCGAGCAACTCGCCTCCGGCCAGCTCGACGTGCGCATCGGCGGCATCTACGCCCTGGAGCGCATTGCCCGCGATTCACCCCGGGACCATCCCACGATCATGGAGGTCCTGGCTGCATTCATCCGGGAGCACTCGCGCGAGCAGTGGCCACCGGCCGAGCCCGGCGCCGAGTCACCAGCGCCAACAACGCGCCCCGATGTACAGGCAGCAGCCACCGTCATCGGACGCCGGTCCGTTGGATACGACAGCCAGCCGATTGACCTGCGAGCCGCAAACCTCGCCCGCGCCAATCTCAACGGCGCGGACCTCAACGGCGCGGACCTCAACGGCGCGGACCTCACCCGCGCGAACCTCGCTCAAGTGAAACTCGCCGGCGCGAACCTATTCGTCGCGGACCTCACCCGGGCGAACCTCCCCGGCGTGGACCTCACCCGCGCAACCCTGTTCGGCGCGTACCTCCACAGCGCCAACCTCACCGGCGCGGACCTCGCCGACGCGTCCCTCTTCGGTGCGAGCCTCACCGGCGCGAACCTCACCGGGGCGGACCTCAGCGACGTGAACCTCACCCGCGCGGACCTCACCGAAGCGGACCTCACCGAAGCGGACCTCACCGGCGCAAACCTCACCGAAGCGCACCTCACCGGCGCGTTCTGGCCGGCGGATACGGCAGTCCCCGAGGGCTGGCAACGAGACGCCGAAACAGGCGGCTTGAGCCAGGTCGGCACCGGCCCTGCGGCACCCGCCACCCCGGCTTAAGCCGTCTCATGCCGCGGCTCGTACCACATCGATCGGCAGCCCGGCGACGCCTCGCAGTACCCCGCGAGGTGCCCCGCCCGGATAACCGCCGCGCACGGCCATCGCAGGCGGGTAGTGGCAGGTCATCCACGAAACCGTGATCAGCGCGGGCCCCCTGTCGTGCTCGCCGCCCGCCCCGAGTCAGTGAATCCTGAGGACTCTGTGCGGACCACGGCTGGCCCGCGATGACGCATCGGCAGGTCAGCCACGCCGGAAGGCTCAGATGTCGAAGTACAGCTCGAACTCGTGCGGGTGCGGGCGCAACCGGATCGGGTCGAGCTCGTTGGACCGCTTGTAGTCCAGCCAGGTTTCGATCAGGTCGGGGGTGAAGACCCCGCCATCCAGCAGGAAGTCGTGGTCGGCCTCCAGGCTGTCCAGCACGGCATCCAGCGAGCCAGGCACCTGCGGGATCGCCAGGGCCTCGTCCGGCGGCAGTTCGTAGAGATCCTTATCTACCGGCTCAGGCGGCTCGATCTTGTTCCTGATCCCGTCCACGCCTGCCATCATCATCGCGGAGAACGCCAGGTAGGGGTTGCAGGACGGGTCGGGCACGCGGAACTCGATCCGCTTGGCCTTGGGGCTGGAGCCGGTGATCGGGATACGCACGCAAGCGGACCGGTTCCGCTGTGAGTACACCAGGTTGACCGGCGCCTCGAACCCCGGCACCAGCCGGTGGTAGGAGTTCACCGTCGGGTTGGTGAACGCGAGCAGCGACGGTGCATGCGCCAGCAGCCCGCCCACGTAGTAGCGGCCGATGTCGGACAGCCCGGCGTAGCCGACCTCGTCGTAGAACAGCGGCGAGCCGTCCCTCCACAGGCTCTGGTGGCAGTGCATGCCGGAGCCGTTGTCGCCGAACAGCGGCTTGGGCATGAAGGTCACCGTCTTGCCCGCCGCCCGGGCGACGCTCTTGACGATGTACTTGTAGTTCATCAGGTTGTCGGCCATGTGCAGCAGCGGCGCGAACCGGATGTCGATCTCCGCCTGGCCGGCGGTGCCCACCTCGTGGTGCTGCATCTCCACCCCGATGCCGCAGGCGATGAGCATCTTCACCATCTCCGACCGCAGGTCGGTGTAGTGGTCCATCGGCGGGATGGGGAAGTAGCCGCCCTTGTAACGTGGCTTGTAGCCGAGGTTGCCGCCCTCCTCGTCGCGGCCCGTGTTCCACGCGCCCTCGATCGAATCGAGGTGGTAATAGCCCTCGTTCGGCCCCGTGGCGAACCGCGCCGAGTCGAAGATGTAGAACTCCGCCTCCGGGCCGAAATACACGGTGTCCGCGATCCCGGTGCCTTTCAGGTACTCCTGCGCCTTGCGGGCGATATTGCGCGGGTCCCGGGTGTACGGCTCACCGGTCAGCGGGTCGTGCACGAAGAACGTGATGTTCAGGGTCACGTGCTGGCGGAACGGGTCGATCATGGCGGTGGTCGGGTCCGGCATGAGCAGCATGTCGGACTCGTGGATCTGCTGGAAGCCGCGGATCGAGGACCCGTCGAACATCAGCCCGTCGGTGAAGACCTTCTCGTCGAAGTTCTCCACCGGCACGGTGAAGTGCTGCACGGTGCCCGGCAGGTCGCAGAACCTGACATCGACGAATTCCACCTTGTTGTCGCCGATGAACTTCAGTACCTCGTCGGCGTTCGTGAACATCAACCCTCCCTGCAGTTGGCCGAGGACCTGCCGCACGGGGGTGAACCTGCCGCAGGACCGCCTCGCACGTTAGGCGGTCGCGGTTTCCGGTCCGTGTCCCGGGTGTTTCACGCGTGTTACGCCTCGCTGCGGCGCGCCCAGCCCGCACATTCGCGGGTGCGGCTGATCTCCGCCCGGCCGTGGCAGGCCGAGGAGGATACAAACCGGGGCTGGCACGAGAGCATGCTCCCATCGCGCCAGCCCCGGGCTAGTGACAGGGCCCTAGGCCGGCACTGGCTGGGCGGCGCCTGCGCCGGTTCCCCGGCCGTCCCGCTGCTTGGGCGTTTCCTCCGCGTCCGGGCGGATCGCCACCAGCCGGGCTGAACGTGAGGTCCAGCGTTCGGTGCAGCCCCATGTGTCCAGGCAGTAATAGCGCAGGTCGGCACAGGCGCTGCCGCCATCGGCCACCATCTGGTCAGCAGGCATGCGGATGCCGCACATCCAGCAGGACCTGATGGGGGCTGGTTCTCCCCAGTGGGGGACAGGTTCTCCCCAGTGGGGGACCGGACGCGGTTCGGCCCGTTCTGCGGCGCCAGCGCGGTGCGGAAGGCCAGCCAGTGGCTCGGCGTGGGCCTGCGGCCAGGGAGCACCGCCGGCGGGCCGGCCCGCCCAGCCTTCATCTGGCCAGTCACCGGCCGCGGGCAGGCCAGTGTCGTCTGGCCACATGTTGCTCTTCATAGCGGGCCCTCCCGTCCGCTGGTGGTGAGTGCCGTACAGCTGCGGGGACCTGCGGCGCAGGCATGCGTGCGCCGATCCCCAGCCCGGCGCGGCGACTGCCCCGGCTGGGCAGGCCAGCTCCGGTGGCGCCGGCCCGAATGGTTGCCGTCGTGCCGGGCGCCGGCATGCTGCAGGTGCAGCCGGCCGCCGGCGCACGATGTGCCCCAGTATGTGTCCGCTGTCATATCCCTTCCCCCGGAGAGCCCAGTCACGTGTATTGAGCTCCAGTCCCACCGTCCTGAGACCTGATAACAGACAGATAAACGTCTGGTAAACGTTCAGCCCATTATCAACCATTACGGCGTGTCGCGCAGGCATCTTCAATTTTCCTCTATATTCACAGGGTGTGAATGTCATTCTCGCAGGTAAAGCGCCCTGCCAGTTACTCTCGTTGTGGCCACTGTCCCCAGGTTTCCCTGATATACACACAGATATTCCGGCTTTTTTCACAGGTCATTCACAGGTCATCCACAGGTTATCCACCAGGTGATCAGCCGCGGCTCGGCCCGGTGGCCAGACCCCGGCCGGGCACGCCCGGCATGGCGCGATCCCGCCCCGCGCTGGGGCGGACCCCGGTCACTCGCCCGGCCAGGGCGGGATAACGTGGGTGCGTGGCAGATCGGCGGTGGGCGGGCTCCTGGCTGAGCGGGGTGCCCGCGCCCGAGGGCACACAGAACTATCCCGGGGAACGGTACGGGCTGCCCGAGACCGGCTCCGGCTCGGTCGCCACCATCGGCAGGCGGCTGCTCGCCCTGCTGGCGGACTGGCTGCTGTGCATGGTGATCGCGCTGGCCGCGTTCCGGTCGCAGTTCTGGACGCTTCCTGTGTTCGCGGTAGAGACCTACCTGCTGACCGCGCTGACCGGGGTGACGGTCGGCAAACGGCTGCTGGGCATCCGGGTGGTGCGGCTGGGCGGGCGGCCGGTCGGGTTCGGCTGGGCGCTGGTGCGGACCGTCCTGCTGCTCACCGTGGTGCCCGCGCTGATCACCGACCGTGACCTGCGCGGGCTGCACGACCGTGCGGCCGACACCATCGTGATCAGGATCTGACGCCGATCAGGGTCGTCCGCCGGTGCCGGACCGCCGCCGCGAGATGGCTGAGCACCTCGGCTGTGGTGTCCACATCCATGCAGGCGTCGGTGACACTCTGGCCATAGGTCAGGCTGGCCGGCTCGCCCGGCTCCTGCCGGCCTGCGGTGAGAAAGCTCTCCAGCATCACCCCGACCAGCCCATGCTCGCCTCCGGCGATCTGCCCCGCCAGCGCGGCCGCCACCGCGGGCTGCCGCCGGTAGTCCTTGCCACTGTTGCCGTGGCTGGCGTCCACCATGATCCGGCGGGGGAGTCCCGCACGGGCGATGAGCTCCAGCGCCCCCCCGACCGGCCCGGCCTGGTAGTTCGGGCCGGTCCGGCCGCCCCGCAGAATGACATGGCAGTCGGGATTGCCAGCGGTGGTGACGACCGCCGCCGCCCCCGACACGGTGACCCCGAAGAAGGTGTGCCCGCTCGCCGCCGCCCGGCAGGCATCCACCGCCACCTGCACGTCCCCATCGGTGCCGTTCTTGAAGCCGACCGGCATGGACAGGCCGGAGGCGAGCTGGCGGTGCACCTGGCTCTCGGTGGTGCGCGCGCCGATCGCTCCCCAGGCCACGGCGTCGGCGATGTATTGCGGGGTGATCGGGTCGAGCCACTCGCAGCCAACCGGCATGCCCAGCGCCACAATGTCCAGCAGCAGCCGCCGTGCCACCCGCAGGCCCTGGTGCACATCATGGCTGCCGTCCAGGCCGGGGTCGTTGATCAGCCCCTTCCAGCCGGTGACGGTACGCGGCTTCTCAAAGTAGACCCGCATGACGACGAGCAGGTCCGGCTGCAGCGGGAGGGCCAGGGCGGCTAGCCGTTGCGCGTAATCAAGCGCGGCCACCGGATCGTGTACCGAGCACGGGCCGGCCACTACCAGCAGCCGGTCATCGGCGCCTGCCAGTACCGCCCGGACCTCGGCCCGGGACTGCTCGACCAGTCCGGCCGGCCCATCCGCTAGCGGCTGCTCGGCCAGCAGGTCTTCTGGCGCCAGCAGCGGCTCATAGCCGAGGATCCGGATGTCGCTGGTATGCGGCATCAGTCGTCCCGCTGGCTCGCCGGGGCGGGGCCGGGCAGGCGATCTGGCTCGATCGTGTCCGCCATCGGCTGCGGTTACCGCATCCGGGGCCGTGGCGGCCGGGGCACCCGCCCGCTCCTGGGCATGGGGCCCTTCGGCGCCTGCACGGTTGGCTGGAGCGCCTTCAGCCGGTAGTTCAGATCCGCGACGGCCGGGCCCTTCAGGTTCCTGGGCAGCCGCATCAGCTTGCGCTGCAGCTTGCGGAGCGGGATCTGGCCCTCTTCGTCGCCCACCTGAAAGTCGTAGATCGGCACGTCGAACGCCACCCGGGAGACCCGCTTCTTCTCCGCGGCCAGCAGGCTGGGCAGCCGGGTCGGCGAGCCCTCACCGACCAGCACGACCCCCGGCTTGCCGACCGCTCGGTGCACGACATCCATGCTGCGGTTGGCCGACACCCCCGGCGTGACCGTCCACCCGCGGCGCATGCCCTGCATAATGGCGGCGGCCGCGCCCAGCTTCCCCTCGACCGCGGCGTACTGGGCCGACGTCGCGTACCGGCCAAAGATGATCATGGACGTAGCCAGCCCGGCGGCCACCCCGAGCGGGATCAGCAGCGCCAGCAGGTTGAAGATGAGGCCGGCCACCACGAAGAGGGCGAGGACGCCCACCCCGGCCAGCACCACCAGCGGCAGCGCGCGCGGATTGGACTGGCGGATAATACCGGCCACCATCCGGATCTGCTTGATGCGGCCGGCCGACGCCGGATCGTCACCGTCTTTCCGTTTCGCCGCGGCCGCGGGCTTGTTCGCCATGGACGGCAGGATACGAGCAGCCGGCCCCCGGAGGGAAACCGCCACCAGGGCTGGCGCAGGCAGGGGCGTGGGCGGGCTGGCCGGGCCTGGCGTGGGCGGGCTGGCAGACGGCCCGCGCGGGGCGGGTATGGCCGGCTGGCTAGCCGCCTAGCGCGGGGCGGGTATGGCCGGCTGGCGGCCAGCCCGCCGGGCCATCGCCTCGGCGTGCAGGCGGCCGGCCCGGTAGGAGGACCGGACCAGCGGGCCGGACATGACACCAGCGAAGCCCAGCCCGAGCGCTTCCTCCCGCAGGCGGCCGAACTCGGCCGGTTCCACCCACCGCACCACCGGGTGGTGGCGCGGCGACGGGCGCAGGTACTGCGTGATGGTCAGCAGTTCGCAGCCGGCCTCCCGCAGATCGGACATCGCCTGGCTGATCTCGGCTGGCTCCTCGCCCAGGCCGAGGATCAGGTTGGACTTGGTGACCAGGCCAGCGTCCCGCGCCGCACGCAGCACCGCCAGCGACCGCGGGTACCGGAAGCCGGGCCGGATCCGGCGGAAGATGCGCGGCACGGTCTCGATGTTGTGCGCCAGCACCTCCGGCCGGGCCGCGAACACCTCCGCCAGCCGCGCCGGGTCGGCGTTGAAGTCGGGAATGAGCAGTTCGACCCCGCAGCCGGGGACGGCCGCGTGGATCTCGGCGCAGGTCTGCGCGTACAGCCACGCCCCGCCGTCCGGCAGGTCGTCGCGGGCCACCCCAGTGACGGTCGCGTAGCGCAGGCCCATCGCCGCCACCGACGCGGCAACCCGCCGCGGCTCGTCGGTATCGAGCGGCTCCGGCTTCCCGGTGGCGATCTGGCAGAAGTCGCACCGCCGGGTGCAGGCGTCCCCGCCGATCAGGAACGTCGCCTCCCGGTCCTCCCAGCAC
>Ga0306922_10002550_pt1 | contig 16925 bp, 17 predicted proteins | sample sta12Cox44000082_FD_203758 | JGI IMG/M metagenome (GOLD analysis project Ga0306922, IMG submission 203758) | Lab enrichment of tropical soil microbial communities from Luquillo Experimental Forest, Puerto Rico - statoxic.12C.oxic.44.000.082 (v2)... | ecosystem: Environmental > Terrestrial >... | reverse complement strand
TCTACGTCCTGCAGGCTACATCTTTGGGCATGCGCCGCGTCGACGCCAGCGGCGACAATGACCACAGCCAACAGCACGCGGATGAGCGCCGCCCCTCGCATTGCTCGATGCCCCCACGTCATGCCTTCTGCACGAAGGTCAATGGCGAGCCGCCTGCGTGAGACTGGGCGGTGGCCAAATTGTGTTAATCGGAACGCCCAGGGCGCCCGTCTGCCCATGTTCTCGCGTTATTATTTTGAGTGTGGCGTTGCGGACACGAGTTCTCCCGGCCGGCACATGCGGTGATCGATGACAGCGATTGAAAACAGCAATCCGGGCACGCGCGTGAGCCCGGCCGGGGATGCAGCAGCGGCATTTCAATGGGTTGTTTTGCTCATCGTCGCGGCGAGCTTTGCCGCCACCGTTCTGGTGTTCTATCCCGGCTACAGCACCGCTGATGCCCGCTATGTCTACGCCGACGCATTGGCCTGGGACTTCGGCGATTGGCAGTCGCCAGCCATGGGGGTTCTGTGGCGGCTGATCGATCCCCTCGCGCCGGGCTCGCTGAGCATGTTCCTGCTCACCGCAGCCCTCTATTGGCTCGCGTTCGGCATGCTCGCGCTGATCATCGCCCGCCGGTCCGTTTGGCTAGGCCTGCTGACGCCGCTCGCGGCATTTGCGCCGCCGGCTTTCTTTTTCATCGGCATGATCTGGCGCGACGTGCTGTTCGGCGTCGTCTGGCTGCTCGCCGCCGTTCTCGCATTCACAGCCGCCGAACGCGTTCCGCACACACGGCGATGGCTGCAAGCCATGGCGCTCGCTCTGATTGCGTTTGGCGTGCTGCTGCGGCCGAATGCCGTCATCGCAGCGCCCTTGCTTGCCGCCTATGTCATGTGGTCGAAGGGCCTGCATCTAAAGCAGACGGCAATCGCTTTTCTCCCCGCGCTCATTCTGTTCGTCGCCCTCGTTCCGCTCGTCTACTACGGCCTGCTCGGGGCCAAGCGGCAAAATCCGCTGCATGCGATTCTGGTGTTCGACCTCGGCGGCATCACCCGGTTCACCGGCGAAAACCAGTTCCCCGTGGTGTGGAGCCCGGAGCAAACCGCCATGCTCGCGGGCCCGTGCTACGACCCGGTGCGCTGGGACTCGTACTGGCACGTGCCCCCCTGTCCGTTCGTGATGCAGCGGCTCGAGCGCCCTGACGACGTGATCTTCGGGACCGGTCGTCTCGTTGCCGCCTGGTGGCACGCCCTCACCACGCATCCGCTCGCTTATCTGCGCCATCGCGCGACGTTCAGCCGGCAGTTTCTCGCCCGCTCGAACCTGGTTCTGCCGGTCTGGGATTGGCTCGATCCCGCGTCGCCCTATGGCCACCGGCGCGCCTTCACGCCTCTCGTCGCGTTGCACGATGCGCTGCAGCCGACCCTGTTGTTTCGTCCCGGGCTATGGCTCATTCTCGCGGCCGCGGTCGGTGCTTTCGCTTGGCCGGCCCGGTCGACGCCGGCGGGCACCTTCGCATTCGCGACAACAAGCACGGCGACCGTCTACCTTCTGAGCTTCTCGCTGCTCGGCGTCGCCGCCGATTTCCGCTACGCTTATTTGTGCGTGCTGGCCGCCCTTGCCGGCGCGCCGGCCGCCGTGCTCGCCCGGCGCGAGCGGCTAACGCCGCGCCCTTAGCACGCGCTGGTTCTCCAACAGGCGTTCGAGCACGCCGCGCGATCGCTCGACGGCGCGCTCGATGATTGCCTCTCCGAACTCGGGCGTCGCCGCTTGTGCGTCGCCGATCACCCCGTTTGCCGCAAGCCGCGCATCGTCGCTGCGCCAGGGAAAGCTCGCCCCGCGATCGAAGATCAGGCCCGCCGCTTTTTCCCGGTCGGGCGGCCCGGCGTTCGGTTCGAGCATCGCTCGCCGCACCAGATCGGGCGCCAGCACCAACATCACCGAGGTCTCGCTCTTGCCACCGTGCACGTCGAGGCCATTCGCCTCAACGTCGCCGCCCGCGAGATCGAATGGATGGATCGCGCAGGCATTAAGCTCGAAATCGCCGGCCAACTCGTGCATGAGGTTCTCCAGCACCCCGCGGTTACCGCCGTGACCATTGACGATGACGAGATTGCGTGCCGGCAGCGCGCGCACGATTTCTCCCCCAACGTTGCGCAACAGGGCGACAAAGTTTTGGAGAGAGAGCGAGAGCGTGCCGGGCGCCCAATCGTGCTCGCGCGAGAGCCCGAGCGCGATGCTCGGCAGCTGCCACATGTCGAACCTGTCGCCCCAGCGCGCGACGATGCGGCGCGAGAACGCTTCGGCGATAATGACGTCGGTGTTGAGCGGCAAATGCGCGCCGTGCTGCTCGATCGCCCCGAGCGGCAGGCAGAGAATCGAGGTCTGCTGCAGGCGCTGGGACACCTCGATAAAGGTGAGCTCTCCCAGCGAGCGGACGCCCGCGCTGGTCAAGGCTCGCGCGAGCTTTGTGGGCCGAGCGCGGCCGCGCCAGCCGCGCCGAGGACGTGATCGAGCTGATGACCGGCGCGCGTTGCCTTGGCCGTCAGATAGCGCCGGTTGTCCGAATTGATCGGACCGTGCAGCGGCATTCGTCCCGACACCTCGATACCGGCATGGGCGAGCCCGTCGAGCTTGGCCGGGTTGTTGGTCAGCAGCCGCACCCGCGTGCAGCCCAGCATCTGCAGCATGCGTACAGCGACGCCGTAATCGCGTTCGTCGTCGTTGAATCCCAGGACCGTATTGGCATCGAGGGTATCGAGGCCGGTGTCTTGCAGCCGATAGGCGCGCATTTTGTTGGCGAGACCAAGCCCGCGGCCTTCCTGCTCCAGATAAAGAATGATGCCGCCGCCGTGGTGCTCGAGTTCGGCAATCGCTAATCGAAGCTGATCGCCGCAATCGCAGCGCCGCGAGCCGAATACGTCGCCGGTCAGGCAAGCCGAGTGCAATCGCAGCGGAACCGGCCGCGCGAAATCCGGCTTGCCGACGATGACCGCGATCGGGGTGCCGCCGATGCCGTCCCGGAACACGACAAAGCGGGCCGCAAGCCCACCGTTGAGCGGGATGCTCGCGTCCGATGCCACGGTGAGCGATTCGATTGCGGCTTGACGGAACGGTGCGATCGCCTCCGCGTCCACCACGATGAGGGGCGGATCGCACGCCTGCACCGCATCCGGCGCGATCGCGCACGCCAACAAAGCGGGCAGTCGTTGCGCGAGTTTGGCGAGTTCGAAGGCGGCGCTGGCGATCGGGCTCGGCGCAATCACATCGAGTGGCCGCGTGAGTTGCGCATCCGCGGCAAGCGAGAAGATGTCGGCGGCGTTGTCGAGATCGTCGATCGCCAAGCCGGCGGGCGCATTTCCGTTGAGCCCGAGCGCACGAGCGCGCCGTGCAGTGACCAGGAGACAGGGACGTTTCGGCGCACACAACAGCCGAAACGCGGCAAGCGATTCGTCGGGCATGCCGTCGACCGGCAGCACCGCGATCTGCTCATCGCCGGATCTCATGATCACCGGCCGACCGAACTGGAATTCGGCCAGACCGCGCGCCGCCGCAACGTGCTTGGGCGCACCGAACAGGCCGGACTTCACACTCCCACTCATCTCACCCCACACGCACAACGGTACAGATGGCCCCGACTTCCGCAGCCGCATCGCCCATCAAGAGAACCAGGCGACCCGGCGGAGTTATTCCATCGCGAACGACTTTTTCGCGGGCTGCGTTTGCAGCCATGGTCCGACCAAATATCATGGCACGACGCGCCCGGTTCCGAAAGCAGGTATTCGTTAATGGCGAACGAGCGGCTGGCGGTGGCGAACAGCATCGGATGCGGCGGCAAGAAGGCCGATTCTCCGTGGGCACTGGTATCAGAACGCTTTCGCAGCACTGATGGTTTCCTCCCCTCCCCTTGGGAGGACATTTTCGGGCCGCTGCGGCGAGGGGCGATCGACGACCTTGTTTTGATCGCACAATGTGGCCAGTCGATCGATGGCCGCATTGCCACCCCGAGCGGGCACTCCCACTATATCAACGGCGAGGCCGGTCTGATCCACTTGCACCGCCTGCGGGCGCTGGTCGACGCGGTGGTGATTGGGGTCGGGACCGCACTTACCGACGATCCGCAGCTGACAGTCCGAAGGGTGACCGGCCCAAATCCGGCGCGCGTCGTTATCGACCCGCAAGGCCGCCTCCCGCCCACCGCCCGAGTTTTGGCCGCCGACGGAATTCGCAGAATCGTTATCACTACCGCCGGTATAACGACGGCGCTTCCCAACAAGGTCGAAGTCGTTCCGCTCATTGCCGAGAACGGCGGAATTGCCCCCATCGCCATCGCCAGAGCGCTCGCAGCGCGCGGCTTCCGCCGCATTTTGGTGGAAGGCGGCGCTGATACCGTGTCCCGCTTTCTCGCAGCTGGCTGCCTCGACCGGCTGCATGTTCTCATTGCGCCGATCATTCTGGGGTCCGGTCGGCCGAGCCTCACGCTGCCGACGATCGAGCGCATCGATCAGGCAATGCGCACGTCCGTGCGTGCTCACATCCTCGATACCGACGTTCTGCTCGATTGCGATCTCAGCGCTCAGCGCGTCCCGATCGGACTGGCGAACAGGTCGGTGTGACCGACACGCAAGGTCGAGCGGCCGCCGGCCAAATGGGCGCGGCGCTGCGCGAGCCATTGCGCAATCACATCACTGGACAGCGCCGTCGTCAGCGCCGCGAGCTCCGCCCAGGCGGTAAGCAGCTCCTCCTGAATCGCGCGGTCATCCGGCCCCAGGACCCAATCGGATCCGCCCTGTACGACCTGATAGCCGAGATACTTGAAACGCGAGACCGCGCGTGCGGCGGCGGTGGGCCCGAGCGCCGGGCCGAAACCTTTGTCGGTGCGTTGATGCAGATTGAAGCCGGCCATGATTTCGCGATCGTGGCAACAGGCAGGCTCGGCCATGACGCGGCCGTCATAGCTGAGCGCGGCGTAGACCGGCAGCCGCCGCGCTGCTGCTTCGACGACGAGGCGGTCGAGCCATTCGGGCGAAACGAGGTCGAGCAGCGCCGACGTTGTCACGAGATCGAGCGGCCCTTCGAGCGCCAGCTCGAGATCGCGCACGAGATCCATCGGCCGCGCAAGAAATCTGACATTGGGCGCATACTGAACGGTCGCGGCCTGTCCAAGCAGCCCGAGATCATTATCGACGAGCCGCCAAGTCTGCCGCTCCGGAAGATGCGCGCCGATCGCGCGCCGGGTTGCGCCGGCACCACAGGCAAGATCGACGAGGACAATGCCAGCGTGGCCGCGAAATGCGTCCGCAACGGCCTTCAGCACGGCCGGATTGCGCGCAGCGAGGTCATAGGGTTCCCGCAAGCTCAGCCATTTGGCGGAGAATGCGCTCACGCGAGCATCTCCAACGCATGGGCGAACAGGGCGGCCTGCTCGCGCCAGGAGGGAAATTGCGCGGCACGCGCGCCGGCGGCAAGACGCGCGCGCTGCTGCGGATGCTCGATCAAACGGCGCAACGCCCCGGCGAGCGCTTCGGTGTCGTCCGCCGGCACCAGCAGGCCGGCCGCCGCAGGAATGGTCTCCGGAATGGCGCCCGCGTTGGTGCCAATGACCGGCAGTCCATGCGCCATCGCCTCGGTATAGGCCATCCCGTAACCCTCGAAACGCGACGCCAGCACGAATAGATCGGCCGACGCATAGAGCTGATCGAGCTTGTGCGAGGCTACAGCGCCGCAAAAGGTGATCCGGTCGGAAAGCGCTAGCTCGGCGACGTCGGCGCGCAGCCGCCGTGCCGTCTCGGGACTGCGCTCGCAGTCACCCGCGATCGTGAGCCGCCAAGCCAAATCTTTGAGCCGAGCAAGTGCGGCGATGAGTACATCATAGCCCTTGCGCGGCACCACCGTGCCCACGGCGAGCAGCGCGATCGTGCCTTCGTCTGCCCGGTGCTGCCCGCCGCAGGAAGTAGACCGCGGATCGGGACGCTCAATTCCGGGTATGACCACGGTTATCCGCTCGCGTGCGACTCCATAATCTGCAGCCAGCAGCCGACCCATCGCCGCGCTCGACGCGATAACCCGGCGCGCGCCGGTAAGCGCGGTGCGTTCGCTCGCCCGCAGGCAAGCGCAATCGGCCGCGCTCAATCCCGTCTCGAGCGCGAGCGGATGATGCACCAGCGCGACCAGTTTATGGCTCGCGCGCAGCCTTTCCGAAATGTCCGGCAATACCCCGAAGGCGAGGCCGTCGATCACGATCGGGCAGTTCTGCGGCAAGGCAGCAAGCTGCGCGCAAGCGGCGGCACGGGTGGCGACCGCCGGGTTGGGAAATCCTTCGCCCAGGTCGATGACCCGCGGCTGCCAGCCCAGCGCCGGAAGCTCCGCGATGATCCGCCGATCATAGGTGTAGCCGCCGGTCGGGGTCGCAAGATCGCCAGGAACCGCGAACACCATGGATTTCACCACAGCGGCGCCTCATACCAGGCGCGCGCCAGCGGCGATTCCGCGACGGTGACCCGGATCGATTTGAGGGCACGGCCCTCGCGGCCGAGCTTGCCCGCACGTGCGGCACCGGCGACCTGCTCGAACACGTGCCGGGTCAAATATTCCGTCGTCGTGTTGGCGTCCTTGAACTGAGGCAGCGCATCGAGATTCTGATAGTTCAGCGGCAGGAGGATGTCTTTGAGAACTGCATGGGCGCGGGCGATATCGACAACGATGCCGTGGGCATCGAGTTCCTCGGCGAAAAAGGCGACGCGGATGACGAACGTGGCACCATGCAGCTTTTGCGCCGGCCCGAACACGTCGCCGCGAAAAGAATGCGCGATCATGATCTGATCGCTGACTTCAACTGCGTACACGGTGCTCCTTTCCCTGCATATCAAGCGCCTGCATTGTAGCGGATCAGCGGACAGACCGCGTTCGACTCGCTGCTCAGTAGCGCCGACAGCTTTGTCGGCAGCTCCTCGAACGCCACCGGAGGGGACAGCAGGATGTCGAGCCGCGCATCGTTGAGCAGCGCGAGGGCCGCGGCCAGGCGCCGGCACTGGCTCCAGCGCGAGCGATGCGAGGCCGCGACCTTGCCGACCTGGCTCGAAATGAGCCGCAGGCGGCGGCTATGAAACGCTTCGCCGAGTGGCGCAGCGATTTCCCCGCTGCCGTACCAGCTCAACTCGACGATGCTCGCTTCTTCACCGGCAAGCCGCAGCGCGACCGCAAGCCCGGCGGCCGTGGCACTTGCGTGAAACACCACGTCGCAATCCGTCGGTGCGGCCCCTGGCAAGGCAAACCGCGCGCCAAGCGCATGCGCGAGCTCGGCCCGCGCCGGCAAAGTGTCGACCACCGTCACTTCGCATCCCGGCAGGCGGGCGCACAGATAGGCTACGAGCAGCCCGAGCAGCCCACCGCCCACGATGGCGATGCGATCGGCCGGTCCTGGCGCGCCGTCCCAGATTGCGTTGAGCGCGGTTTCCATGTTCGCGGCCAATACGGCGTGCATCGGCGCAACGCCGGGCGGGACAGGCAGGGCTGATTGCGCCGGCAACGTGAAGACGTCCTGGTGCGGATGCAGGCTGAATACCACCTGCCCTTGCAATTCCGCAGGCCCAATCTCGACGCGGCCGACCGTGGCATAGCCGTACTTCACCGGGAACGGAAACGCGCCGCTCATCAGCGGCGCGCGCATGCGTTCGTACTCGCTCTCCGGTACCCGGCCGGAATGCACGAGCCGCTCGGTACCACGGCTGATCGCGCCGAACAGCGCCCGCACCCGCACTTCGTCGGATGTCGGGGCGGCGACCGGTTCCTCGCGCAATTCCGCCAGTCCGGGGCCGACGTACCAAAGCGCTTTGCCCTGCATGCGCGCCCAACTCGCGTTGTGACGGCTTCCGCTATATCCTCAAAACGCCCGAAAGACACGCAATGCCCTCCGCCATGCTCGAGCGCTCCTCCGGCGACGAAGCCGCCGTCGCGTCCATCATCCTTCCCGCGTGGCGTCCGGCCGTCTTCTTTCTCTGCGTGGCGGCGACGATGGCGGGTTTCCTCTGGCTCGCGGCGTTTGCGCTCTCGCCCGGTGGTATCGGCACGCTCGATCTCGTCTTGCTCGTGCTGTTCGCGGTGACGCTGCCCTGGTACGTGATCGGTTTCTGGAACGCGGCGATCGGGCTTGCAATCATGCGCTTTGCCGCCGACCCGGTCGCGGCGGTCACCCCGGTCGCCCGCCGCGTGCGCGGAGACGAGCCAATCGTCGCGTCCACCGCAATCCTGCTTTGCATCCGCAACGAGCCGCCCGAACGCGTCGCCCGGTTGTTGGAGCCGATGCTGCATGGGCTTGCCGCCCATGGAATGGGCGAGCGCTTTCATGTCTACGTGCTCAGCGACACCAGCGATTCCGCGATCGCTGCCGCGGAAGAGCGCCACTTCGCTGCGCTTGCGCAAACGTGGCGCGGCCGTGTCGCGCTGACCTATCGCCGTCGCACCGGCAACGTCGGCTTCAAGGCGGGCAATATCGCCGATTTCTGCCGTCGCTGGGGCAGGGACCACGATTTCGCGATCATGCTCGACGCCGACAGCGTCATGACCGTGGAGCTCATGCTCAAGCTGGTGCGCATGATGCAGATCGAGCCCCACCTCGGCATCCTGCAAACCCTGGTCATCGGTATGCCTTCCACGAGCGCCTTTGCCCGCATCTTTCAGTTCGGCATGCGGCTTGGCATGCGCTCCTACACCCTCGGCAGCGCCTGGTGGCAAGGCGACTGCGGACCGTATTGGGGACACAACGCCATCGTCCGCCTCGCTCCGTTCATGGCGCACTGCGATTTGCCGGTGCTGGGTGATGGCGCGCTGAAGGAACACGTGCTCAGCCACGATCAAATCGAGGCGGTGCTGATGCACAAGGCAGGCTACGCGGTGCGGGTCTTGGCGGAAGAAGGGTCGAGCTTCGAGCAGAATCCGCCCACGCTGGTCGAATTTATCCGCCGCGACCTGCGCTGGTGCCAGGGCAACATGCAGTATTGGCATTTCCTGCGTGCCGAGGGATTGCGGCCGGTGAGCCGCTACCAGCTCGGATTCGCGATTCTGATGTTCGTCGGCTCGCCGGCCTGGATCGCCCTATTGCTGCTCGGCGCCGCGGCGGTGGCGATCGCGCCGGCGCCTGCCGATTTCATGCGCTGGGACGCAGGCATGGCGCTGTTTATGCTTGTTCTGGGGATGTGGTTTGCACCCAATATCGCGACAGTCATCGACGTGCTGAGCCGGCCGCCGCTGTGCCGGCAATTCGGCGGTGCCGTCCGATTTACTTCGAGCTTCTTGCTTACGATCGTATTTGTCGTGTTGGTTGCGCCAATCATGTGGGCGAGCCACACGCTGTTTCTCGCCCGTCTTTTGTTCGGGCGAACGGTGGGTTGGGGCACCCAAACGCGCGACGATCACGACGTGCCGTGGTCGCTCGCGTTCGCGCACTTCTGGCCGCAGACATTGATCGGCCTCGTGGCGATCGCGTTTCTCGCGCTCACCGTGCCGGCCGCCATTCCCTATGCGCTGTTCATCGCGGCCGGCCCGCTGCTCTCGATCCCGCTCGCCGTGGTCACCGCCGCCCCGTCGCTCGGACGGGCGTTGATCCGGCTTGGGCTCGACCGGCTGCCGGAAGAGACTGCGCCTCCCGCCGAATTGCGTGCGTTGAGCCTTCCCGCGATCGAGATGTCGCGGCGGCTGCGCTGAGCAGACCATGACTGACGGGGGGCGCGAAGGCTGGCGCGAGAGTTGGCGGACCACGCGCGGGGTCGTGCGATCGCTGCGCATATATTACGGGACGCGCGGACACCGGGTCGCCATGGATCGCCTTTACCGCCGGTTCGTGAAGGCGGGCGATCTCGTCTTCGACATCGGCGCCCATGTGGGCGATCGGACCGCTGCCTTCCGGCGCCTTGATGCGCAAGTGGTTGCGGTCGAGCCACAGCCTGCGCTGATCAAGACCTTGCAGCTGATGTTCGGCCGGGATCGCGCGGTAACGATCGAGCCGGTGGCGGTCGGCCGCAGCGCCGGGGTGATCGATCTCAAGCTCAACCTGGACAATCCCACCGTTTCAACGGCGTCGGACGCTTTTCTGCGCGCCGCTGATGGCGCCCCCGGTTGGGAGCGGCAGGCCTGGACCAAGATCGTGCCGGTGCCGATCACCACCATCGACACGCTCATTGCCCGCCATGGCCGGCCCGCCTTCATCAAGATCGACGTGGAAGGATTCGAGGCCGAGGCGCTGGCGGGCCTATCGTCGGCGTCGCCCGCGCTTTCGTTCGAATTCACCACCATCGCGCGCGGCGTGGCTGTCGCCTGCATCGAACGCTGCGCGGCGCTGGGATACCGCCGCTTCAACGCTGTTCTCGGTGAGCGCTACGCGCTGGTTCACGGCGATTGGATGAGCGGCGAGGCGATCGCCGCCTGGCTCAATGCGCTACCGCACGAGGCCAATTCCGGCGACGTTTACGCAGCACTGCCGTGATCGCCGATGACGGATCAGCACCCCCGAACGACGCTCGCCGCGAGCCCATCCTCTGCCGCTGACGCCGGTGCCGACTTCCTCGGCCATCCGCGCGGGCTTGCCGTCCTGTTCGCGACCGAAGCCTGGGAGCGCTTTTCCTATTTCGGCAACGCCGCCCTGGTGGTGCTTTACATGGTGAAATATCTGCTCGAACCCGGGCGGGTCGAAGCAGTGCTTGGCTTTACCGCGATCAAGGCGGCGATCGAATCGGTATTCGGACCGCTCGAACCGCAGCCCCTCGCCTCGCAGCTGTTCGGCTTCTACACCGGGCTCGCCTATTTCATGCCGGTGCTCGGCGGCCTGCTTGCCGATCGCCTGCTCGGCCAGCGCCGCACGGTGCTCATTGGCGGCGTCTTGATGGCGCTCGGCCATTTCCTGATGGCTTTCGAGCCGCTGTTTCTGCTCGCCCTATCCCTGCTCATCCTCGGGATCGGCGCGTTCAAGCCCAATATCTCGAGCCAGGTCGGCGCCCTCTATGCGCCGGGCGATGACCGGCGCGACCGCGCCTTTTCGATCTTTTACGTCGGCATCAATATCGGCGCTTTTCTGGCGCCGCTCGTTTGCGGCACGCTCGCCGCGCAATTCGGTTGGCACTACGGCTTCGCCGCGGCCGGGATCGCAATGTTGATCAGCCTCGGAATCTATCTTTACGGCCAGCGCGCATTGCCACCCGACACACGGACCGAGGTAAAAGCGGTTACCAAGCGTCCGCTCCAGGCGGCCGAGCGGCGCTCCGTGCTCGCGCTATTGGGGATCTGCGCCTTGGTAACGCTGTTCTGGGCCGCCTACGACCAGCAGGGCAATACAGTGCTGCTGTGGGCGGAAGATTTTACCGACCGCTCCGTCGATCTGTTGTTCTGGCACGGCGAGATTCCAACGCCCTGGTTCCTCGCGCTCAATCCATTGATGATCTTCGTGTTGACGCCGCTGATCGTAGGGCACTGGGCACGCCAGGCCGAGCGCGGCCGTGAGCCGTTCGAGGTCAACAAGATGGCCTTCGGGTGCCTGTGCCTCGCGCTCGCCAATCTCGTGATGGCGGGGGCGGCGTGGAGCGCCGCGGGCAAGGCCAGCCCGCTGTGGCTCGTCGGCTATTTCGTCCTCGGCACGGTCGGGGAGCTGCATCTCGCGCCGGTCGGGCTGGCGCTGATCTCGAAAATCGCTCCCGCCCGCGTGCTCTCGCTGATGATGGGCGCCTGGTTCGCCGCCACGCTGCCTGCCGACATTTTCGGCGGCTACCTCGGCGGCTTCTGGAGCAGCATGGCGAAGCCGGATTTCTTTCTCATGATCGCCGCGGTTGCAGCCCTCGCCAGCGCCGCATTATGGGCGGCGGCTGGCCCTGTGCGTTGCATCGGCCAGCGCGCCTGACGGTTCAATCAATGCGTCCACGGGTCGCGACGGTTGAACGCGAAATTATCGGCGTAGGACTTGATCACGCGCGCATCCGGACTGGGCCGGAAAACCTCGTAAGCGACGCCGTTACGCTCGCAATAGGCGATCGCCTCCTCGGCGTTATCGAAACGAAGCGTCACCTGCTGCCGCATGTCGCCAGAGCTGGTCCACCCCATTAACGGTTCGACCTCGCGCGGCTCCTCGGGCTCGTAGACCAGCACCCATTCCTTGGTGTTGGCATTGCCGGACTGCATGGCCGTTCGGGCGGGCTTATAAATGCGGGCTTTCATGATCGACGTCGTGCAGGTGTGGTTCCAAATGGCGGCATGGTCGGGGCAGCAGGATTTGAACCTGCGACCTGGAGTACCCAAAACTCCCGCGCTACCAGGCTGCGCTATGCCCCGGACGCGAACCGCGCGGTGTCGATACACGGTTCGGTTTTGTCCAGCAAGCCGACCGTCGCAGACGATCGCCTCCGCGCCGGGCGCCCACGAAAATCGCCGATGCGAGATCATCCTCGCTGCGCCGCTGTGCCGGGCGATTTTCGTGGGGACCCGGAAAGCGGGGGTCTCGACCAGAGCGGAAACCGAATGCGCCGCTAGTGCCGCGAACCCGAAGTTCGCACGGTCGGGCGGCGAGGGTGTTTGCGAACTTCGGGTTCAAAAGCGGCACTAGAATCATAACGTTGCTAGTGTCCCTTTGATTCCGAAGTTCGCATCGAGACTGCCGCGAGCGCGTGCGAACTTCGGAATCGGGACACTAGCGCCCGCGAAAAATCGCGTGTGCCACCCGATCGCCCGGCGCGATGCCAAACTTCTTGGCGGTGCTGCCGATCACCTCGAGCACCGCGCGCACGGGGCCGCCCGACGAAATCAGCGCCTCCGAGAGCGGCACCGTGTTCTCGGCAATTTTTGCGATGCGCCCGTCTCCGCGGATGAAGATCATGTCGAGAGGAATATAGGTGTTCTTCATCCAGAAGCTCGTGGGCTGTTCCTGGCCGAAATCGAACAGCATTCCCCGGCCCTCCGGCAGCTCACGCCGGAACATCAGCCCCTTGGCCTGCTGCTCCGGCGTGACCGCCATCTCGACCGCGAAGACGTGGACGCCGTTCTTGCTGCTGATTTCGAGCGGTTCAAGCTCGGCGGCGGTGAGGCGCTCGGCCAGGCCGAGCGGCGCCAGGGTCAGAGCGAAAAGGAGGGATAGTAGGACGAACAGGCGACGACGCACGGAGCAGACCCTCGAGGGAGAACAGGTGATGATAGCAGAAGCGTCGCGCGTCGCGAGATACCGATTGGCCTCGTCAGTGCCAGCGTCACCGGTACGAGCGGCGCGGTGGCGAGGGCGCTCGCGTCGGCATAGAGCCTCTGGTAGAATCGGCCGATGGGGCTGGGTGCCGCCTTCCTGAGCGACCTCGCCGAGCTCAAACGCAGCGGCGAACTCGACGGTGCCCACCGCGTGGTCGAGATCGGCGCCCAGCAGCTTGCCGATTCGCTCGTTCAGTCGGCCGAGCTCGTCGAGGCCTGCCGTCTATTCGGCTGCGTGAAGCCGCTTTTGCTGACGCCGGTGGGCGCGAAGCGATTTACCGCCGCGGCGCCGTTCTCCGACGTGTTCTGGTCGGCGCTTGGGTTCGAGCACACGGCAATCGATATCGACGGACCCGCGATCCCTCTCGATCTGAACCGGGACTCGGTGCCGGACGGCCTGCGCGGCACTTTCGACCTCGTCATCAACGCGGGCACCACCGAGCACCTGGCGAACCAGGAGAACGCGTTCCGCGTCATCCATGATCTCGTCCGCCCCGGCGGTCTCATGTATCACGAAGTCCCCGCCGGCGGTCTGATCGACCACGGCTTCATCAGCTATCAGCCGAAGTTCTTCTTTTGGCTATGCGAGCAGAACGATTACAAGCTCGTGCGCTTCACCATGACCGAGTCGGCGCACTCGCCAGTACCCGCCCACGTGCGCAACCTCAACCGGCGGTTCGGCGGTGCGATGCCGGAACACGTGCCCGATTGGACCTTGCGTGTCGCGCTGCGCAAACGATGGGACCGGCCGTTCTTCACGCCCATCGATGCCCCCGCCCATCTCGTCCCTCTGTCGCACCTCTCCGTCGGGGGGCGGCTACGGCGTACGCTCGCCCGCATCCGAAGAGCCGTCGCCGCGGGTCGCCTCATCCCGTGGTGGTGATCGACGTTTGCACCGGGGGCGGCCCGGCTGGTGTCCCCGGTGCTTGGGTAAATTGACCGGGATGGTTCAGTGGGAGGCGGGGCCGAGCGGAACGCCTTCCGGCCGCACCTCGGCCGCCATCAGGCCTTTGGGCCCGGGACCAAATCGCACGAGCACGAACTGGCCCGGCCGCAATTCGGTCAGGCCGAAGCGCCGCAACGTCTCCATATGGACGAAGATGTCCGGAGTGCCCTCGCCGCGGGTGAGGAATCCGAAGCCGCGCAGCCGATTGAACCATTTGACCTGCGCCCGCTCGAGGCCGCTGGTCGGGGCCACCGTGACGTGGGTGCGCGGCGGCGACATCTGCGCCGGGTGTATCGCCGTCGACTCGTCCATGGAAAGAATGCGGAAGGCTTGCAAGCCGCGCGGACGCTGCAGCACCTCGCAGACGACGCGCGCGCCTTCATAGGCGACTTGGTATCCGTCCCGGCGCAGACAGGTGACGTGCAACAGGATGTCGGGCATGCCGTTGTCCGGCACGATGAAGCCGTAGCCCTTCGACACGTCGAACCATTTGATGACGCCGGTGAGCTCGATGACGCTCGCCGCTTCTTCGCCGAACGGCGCATGGGCGTCGCGGTCGATCCCTAATCCGCCGCTGGGCCCCGCGGGCCCCTTCGGTCCCATTCCGTCAGACGCCATGACGCCCCAACGCCGCCGCTTCGCCCTCGCGCGTCTTGAGCGCGCTCCGAATCTTTCCAGCGTGAGGATAGCATCAGGCGAAAAACGGGAAAGACAAAAATGTATTGGTACGACGAAAGAGGTGGATGCCTGTGTACATCTCGCATCGGTTTGCGAAATCAGTGGACGATGAAGGGAGATAGCACCGTGCCGATGTCTTCGCGGACGACAAGGTCGGCAATTTCGTCGAATTCCGTCGCTTCGCGATTGATAATGGCCAAACGCGCGCCGTTTCGTTTGGCAAGCAGCGGGAACCCGGCGGCCGGCCACACCACCAGCGACGATCCCACCGCGAGAAAAAGATCACAGTCAAGCGTCAGCTGTTCGGCGCGGCGCATTTCGCGCTCCGGCATCGCCTGCCCGAACGAGACGGTAGCGGTCTTGATGTGTCCGCCGCAGTCCGCGCAATCGGGCGCACGTTCGCGGGCCGCGATGAATTTTTCCCGCACCCATGCCAGCTCGTAGCGCTTCCCGCAATCGAGGCAGAGCGCGTAGCTAGTATTGCCATGCAATTCGATCACGTGTTCCGCTGATATCCCCGAGCTTTGATGCAGGTTGTCGATGTTTTGCGTGATCACCGCCGGCGCCTTGCCGGCGCGATAGAGGCTCGCCAGCGCGAGATGTCCGCGTCCCGGCTTGGCGGCGGAGAACTGCGCCTCCATGGCGAAGCGCCGGCGCCAGGACTCGTTGCGCATCTCCTGGCTGGCGAGGAATTCCTCGAACGGGATCGGGTGGTTTTTAGTCCAGAGTCCGCCGGGCGAGCGAAAGTCGGGAATACCACACTCGGTGGAAATTCCGGCGCCGGTGAATGGCGCAATCACGCGCGCCGCTCCCACGAGTTCCTGCAGCTCGTCGATAGCGGTCTCGACATCGGACGCGATCATGTATGCTTCCCCGCCTGCGCTACTTTTTTGCCGGGACGATGCAAAGAGGTCACACCATGAGATATCTGCACACCATGCTGCGCGTGCGCAACCTCGACCAGGCGCTCGACTTTTATTGCAACAAGCTCGGGCTCAAGGAGGCGCGTCGGCGGGTCGACGAGAAGAACCGCTACACGCTCGTGTTCCTGGCGGCGCCCGAGGACGAGGGGCGGGTCGAGGAGAGCAAGCGCAGCGGCCGTGACGCGCCGCTCGTCGAGCTGACCTACAACTGGGACGCCGAGGACTATGGTGAAGCGCGCTATTTCGGCCATCTGGCCTACGAGGTCGACGATATTTATGCGCTCTGCGAAAAATTAATGAAGGCCGGTGTCACCATCAACCGGCCGCCGCGCGACGGGACAATGGCGTTCGTGCGCTCGCCCGACAAGCACTCGATCGAGCTGTTGCAGAAGGGCGCCGCGCTGCCGCCGAAGGAGCCATGGACGTCGATGCCGAACACCGGCAAGTGGTAAGGCGGAAAGCGCGTTCGTTGGCACGGCGCGTGTGGCGAGCTGCGCTTGCTTGCCGCTTCCGGGAAACGTCTCTATATCCCGGCTTCGCGCGCCCTTCGTCTAGCGGCCTAGGACATCGCCCTTTCACGGCGGAAACACGGGTTCGATTCCCGTAGGGCGCGCCAATATCTTCAATGGTTTAGGTCGTTTGACCGACACAGCCTCGGTCAAGTTTTGGGGAGTTTTTGGGGAGTAAGTGTTGCCGAAAGTAAGGGGCCGCCCGCCCTCAATCCGGCATTTGTCGGCTGGCTTTCCGCTCGCCCTTCCCGGCCACCCGCAAGCGGTGTGCCTAGGAGCGGCGGTGGTTCGTGTGCGGCGACCAATCGGGCCGCACGTCAGCACCGATCAATCCGCACCGCGTGCAGACCATGCGCGAGCACAGCGAGCGCACGCGCGTTTCGTCGGGCAGCGCATCTGCAAACGAAGTGATCAGGAGGGAATCGTCACGCGGGCGGTGCTGTCGTCAAGGCGGCACCGCCTAGCAGCGCCCACGGGTGAGGATGCTTGTATTGATGCGGACCTGACGATTTATTTCTTACCATGCCCTTGTCGGAACAACATGCCACCGAACTAAGTCGCGGCACGGTTTACTCGTTCAGCAGTGGCCCAATCCCTCAGTCCCAAGTTTCGGGGCCGGGGTCTACACTATTTGGGATAACGATGGTCGTTTTATCTATGTTGGCATGTCCGGGCGAG
>Ga0306922_10002549_pt1 | contig 16926 bp, 13 predicted proteins | sample sta12Cox44000082_FD_203758 | JGI IMG/M metagenome (GOLD analysis project Ga0306922, IMG submission 203758) | Lab enrichment of tropical soil microbial communities from Luquillo Experimental Forest, Puerto Rico - statoxic.12C.oxic.44.000.082 (v2)... | ecosystem: Environmental > Terrestrial >... | reverse complement strand
GGTTACTCACCAAGCCAGCGAGCACGTTTTATCGGTGCGCTCGAGACACGTCTCACCGAGCTCTCCGCCAACGGCGACGTCGCGTGGCCAGCAGCCGGACAACGGGTCGGGCACCTAGACGCCAGCCCGCTGCGGGCCAGCGTGCAGCCCGAGGAAGCCGCCCAGCGCATCGCGGCGCGGCTGCTCGCGGCCATCGGTCACCAGGCAGGCGGTCACCAGGCAGGCGAACATGACCACTAACGTGTCGCCGCTGGTACGCAAGGGTGCGATCCTTTCGCTCGACCCCACGACAGGCGTCCCGCTCAGCACGATCATGCTGCAGTACAACCCGGAAACCTTGACGCGATCCCTGAAGCCGCAGGCCGTGGGAGAGGAACCGGACCGCACCGAAATCCTCCGCCTCAAGGGTCCGCCGACCGAGATCATCAAGGGCGACGTTGAGATCGACGCGACCGACCAGCTGGCCGCCTCCGATCCGGTCACCATACAGCTGGGCATCCAGCCGCAATTGTCCGCGCTGGAACTGCTGGTCTACCCGGCCAGCACGGTCCTCATCACGAACGAGGTCCTGTCCCTGTTGGGCACGATCGAGATCCTGCCCATGGAATCAGCGCTGACCGTCTTCGCCTGGGGCCAGCAGCGGATCACCCCGGTACGGATCACCGACATCGCCATCACCGAAGAGGCGTTTGACCCGCAGCTCAACCCGATCCGGGCCAAGGTCTCGCTCACGATGCGGGTGCTGAACGTCAGCGACGTCGGCTTCCTCACCCCGGCGGGCGCTCTCTACCTGACCTACCAGATCGCCAAGGAATCGATGGCCCAGCAGGCCTGAGGAAAGGCGAGGTGCTTGTGGTGGATACCGCGCTGGCGGCGCTGATCACATCCGCCGCGGGGACCGGTGCCCCGGCGAACGCGAGCAGCCGCTACTACGGCGCGCAGACCGGGCAGTTCACGCCGAGTGGCGGGACGCCGCTCATGTATCTGGCGCGGCGGATCATCCCGCAGGCAGCCACCTACACCGCCACCCAGACGTACGTGATCGTCGACGGCGACCGGCTGGACAACCTCGCTGCCCGGTTCCTCGGTGACCCCCTGCTGTACTGGATGATCTGCGACGCCAACAGCGCGACTGACCCCGATGCGCTGACCGCGCAGGCGGGGCGGACAATCCTGATCCCCGTCGCGTCGGGGGTCCCGGCCGGGGCGCGCAATGGCTAGCCCGCTGTACCTCACGCTCCTGGCGGGCCCGGTCGTGGCATTCCCGGTCCCCAAGCCCGTCACCGACGCGTTCGTCTCGGCCGAGATCACCGAGTCGGCCACCGAAGCGAGCGGATTCCAGCTCACCTTTACCCTGGCCGATGACTCGATCCTGGAGACCCTGCTGCTGCTGGCCGCCGATGTGCCGATCCCGGTCCTGCGCGTCATCCTCGTCGTCACGTTCGGTGGCCTCCCGCAGGTCGTCATGGACGGCATCATCGAGCATCACGAGGTCGTGCCCGACGCGACGAGCGGATCCTCCAAGCTGGTCGTCAGCGGCCACGACCTGTCCGCGCTGATGAACCTCATCGAGTTCACCGGCCTGCCTTACCCGGGTACGACGCCGGACCTGCGCGTGCTGGCGGTCCTTGCGAAGTACGCCGCTTTCGGCATCATCCCCGAGATCGTGCCCGCCCTGGTGCCCGACGTTCCCGTGCCCGTCGAGCGGATCCCGGTGCAGCACGGCACCGACCTGGCCTATGTGAACGAGCTCGCCCAGGACGTCGGCTACGTCTTCTACGTCACGCCAGGGCCGGTGCCAGGAACAAACCAGGCGTACTGGGGGCCGCAGCTGAGAATCGGGATCCCGCAGCCAGCGCTCAACGTGAACATGGATTCCTGGACGAACGTCGAGACCCTGTCCTTCCGGTACCAGCCGCAGGCCTCGGTCCTGCCCATCGTCTACATCACCGATCCGGTCGCCGGCCTGCCGATCCCGGTGCCGATTCCCCCGGTCACGCCGTTCAATCCGCCGCTCGGCGTCGCCGTTCCGGTGCCGCAGCACATCGAGTACCTCGAAGGCACGGCCAAACGATCGCCGGGGGAGGCGCTGATGCTGGGGATGGCCGAGGCGGTCAGCCACGCCGACGTCGTCACCGGCAACGGCACGCTGAGCGTCGACCGGTACGGGCAGGTGCTGCGGGCGCGAAGCCTCGTCGGAGTGCGCGGCGCCGGTCTCGCGTTCGACGGGATGCACTACGTGGACAGCGTCACCCACCACCTCAAGCCCGGCGAGTACAAGCAGAGCTTCGTCCTCAAGCGCAACGCCCTCATCGCCAACCTGCCCGTGGTTCCAGCCCTCCCGTACTGAGAGAAGCTCATGAGCGACGCACGCAAGTTCCTGGGCAAGTACCGAGGCACCGTCGTCGACAACATCGACCCGATGCAGACCGGCCGGCTGCTGGTCCAGGTACCCGACGTCACCAACATCCTGCCCTCCAGCTGGGCCATGCCGTGCCTGCCTTTCGCGGGGATCCAGTCAGGTTTCTACGCCGTGCCCGAGATTGGCTCGACGGTGTGGGTCGAGTTCGAGCAGGGCAACCCGGACTACCCAATCTGGGTTGGCTGCTTCTGGGAAACGGCGGCACAAGTCCCGGCGCTCGCTCTCGCCGCGCCGCCCGGCCTGCAGCAGATCGTCGTCCAGACGGTCAGCCAGAACACGCTGCTGATCAGCGACGTGCCGGGCCCCACCGGGGGCATCCTGCTCAAGTCATCGACCGGCGCGCTCATATCCGTGTCAGACACCGGCATCACGATCAGCAACGGCCAGGGCGCGACGATCCTCATGACCGGGCCCTCGGTCACCGTCAACGAAGGTGCCTTGGAGGTCATCTGACAATGCCTGGCTACCTCATTCAGCAAGGGGCCACGGTCATGTGCGCCCACGGCGGGCAGGCGATGGCGACCGTGCCGAGCCCGGCCGTCACGCTCGACGGCATGCCCGCATCGGCGCTCCCCGACCCGTGGGCCGTCGCCGGCTGCCCCGGGGTTCCCACCGCGGTGCCACCGTGCGTCACCGCTCAGTGGGTGGTCGGGACCACGCGCGTGACGTCCTACGGGCAGCCGCTGGTCATCCTCGGTGGCGTGGCGGTGTGCACACCGGGGGGGACGCCGCTGCTGCCCGTCGTCACCCAGGTACGGGTCGTAGCGACGTGAGGTGGGCATGAACATCGCTTTCCCCTACGGGTTCGACGCCACCGGGCGGACAGCGCAAGCCGACCCGCCGGCGCACATCGGCGACATGATCCAGCAGATCCTGTTCACCGGGCCTGGCGAGCGCGTCAACCGGCCCACCTTCGGCAGCGGCACCGCGCAGCTCGTATTCGCGCCCAACAGCGACGTACTCGCCGCCGCACAGCAGCAAGCGATCCAGGCCGGCCTGCAGCAGTGGCTGTCCGACCTGATCCGCGTGCAGTCGGTCACCGTCGCCGCGGACGAGTCCGCCCTGCAGGTCACCGTGCAATACACGGTTATTCAGTCGCAGCAGCAGCTGACACAGCAGTTCGTCTACGGAAACGCAAGCTCATGATCTACTTCTGCGCGCAGAAGAACCGCCGCGAGCTGGTCTTGGCGAGCGCGAACCTGAACGGCATCGACTACCTCGAGGTCCTCGGCAGCCCCGGCTGCGGCAACCAGCTCGCCGTTACCTTCTTGAAGCCCGCCAGCTCACTCGGCCTGGCCTCGGGCAACATCAGCATCACCACCAACGGCGCGCCCGTGCAGGCCGTATCGATACTCCCGGTCTCGGCGCAGGACCCGGCCGTCGTCACCATCAACCTGGACACGACCGGCGACTTCTCCACCTATACCCTCACGCTGGTCGCAGGTCCCGGCGGCACCGATCCGCCGGAGGGTATCGACCCGCAGCTCGCCAGCATCAGCTTCTCCTTCAAGGCCGGGTGCCCCACACCCGCCGACTGCCTCCCGCCCAGCTGCTGCCCGCCCGCGCTCGCCAGCCCGCCCGATATCAACTATCTGGCCAAGGACTACGGCGGCTTCCTCCAGGTAATGCTGGACCGGTTGGCGGTGGTGACGCCCGGCTGGACGGAGACGCACGCCGCGGACCTGGGCGTGGCGATCGCAGAACTGCTCGCCTACGCCGCAGACCACCTCAGCTACCAGCAAGACGCGGTCAGCACCGAGGCCTACCTCGGCACCGCGCGCAGCCGCATCTCGCTGCGCAGGCACGCCCGCCTGATGAACTACCAGGTCAACGAGGGCTGCAATGCCCGGACCCTGGTCTGCCTCAGCACTACGTCCAGCGCGGTCAGCGTGCCGGTGCCCGCCGGCACCCTGTTCTACGTGCGGACCCCCGGGCTGCCCCCGGCCGCCCAGGCCGGCGACGCGGTGGCCCAGCAGCTCGCGGGCAGCACGCAGCCCGTGTTCGTATCCATGCAGGATGCCGTTCTGGACGGCGCGCTCAACACCATTGAGTTCTATACGTGGGGCGACGGCGACTGCTGCCTCCCGGCCGGAGCCACGCAGGCCACCCTCACCGGCTCGCTCGGGGTTCTCCAGCCCGGTAACATGCTGATCTTCGAAGAAGTCCTGGGGCCGCTGACCGGCGTACCCGAGGACGCTGACCCGGCCCACCGCTGCGCCGTCCAGCTCACCAGCGTCACCACGGCCGACAACCAGGGCAACCCGCTTGCTGACCCGCTTAACGACCAGCCGATCACGCAGATCACCTGGCAAGCCGCCGACGCCCTGCCGTTCCCGTTGTGCATCTGCTCGACGACCGGTCCCGGCCACGGATCCGTCCCGGTCTCCGCGGTCAGCGTCGCACGCGGGAACCTCGTGCTCGCCGATCACGGAAGCTGGGTGACCGGGGAAGACCTGGGCCCGGTGCCCCCAGCCCCGCCCGTGGCGGACCCGAGCGGCGCCTGCACCTGCGGAACGGGCGCCGGAGGCGCCGCCAGCCCGCTGCCGCGTTACTACCCGGAGCTCGCGCAGTCACCGCTGACGTTCAGCGTGCCCTTCGACGGCACCACCACGTCGGCCGCCGCGTTCCTCACGCCGGGCACCGCCGCCACCGTCCCGACCATCACCGTGACCGATAGCAACGGCTCCACCTGGCTCCCGGCACCGGACCTGCTGTCCAGCGACGGCAGCGGGCAGTACTTCGTGGCCGAGGTCGAGTACACCGGATCGGCCTTTCTCCGGTTCGGCGATGACCAGTACGGCCTGGCCCCGGAAACCGGGCTGAGCTTCACCGCGACCTACCGGGTCGGCAACGGCAGCGCCGGGAACATCGGCCAGGACGCGCTCGCGCACGCCGTCCTGCCCGCAGGCTCACCGCAGCCGCCCAGCCAGATCACCGGGGTCCGGAACCCGCTCGCCGCCGCCGGCGGTACCGACCCCGAGAACATGGAGCACATCCGTCAGTTCGCGCCCTTTGCCTACGAACAGCAACTGCGCTGCGTCACCGAGGCCGACTACGGAACGATGGCCGCACAGTCCAGCGGCGTCACCGCAGCCCGCGGCACTCTGCGCTGGACCGGGAGCTGGTACACCGCCTTCGCGTCGATCGAGCCAGCCACAGCCCTGGACCCCCAGATCATCACCGGCACCGCCGCCCGGCTCGACATGCTTCGGATGATGGGCACCGACATCGCGGTTGAGGGCGCCGTCATCGTCGGCCTGCGGATCGAGATGGAGATATGCGTCGATCACCAGCATTTCCAGGGCGACGTCTATCAGGCGCTGACGGAGGTCTTCGTCACTGGTGACCAGCGCGGCGGCGGCAGCGGGCTGCTGAACGCCGCCAACTTCACCTTCGGGCAGACTGTCTACGCCAGCCCGCTCGTCGCTGCCGCGCAGGCGGTCGACGGCGTCATGTCTGCCACCTTGACGGTGTTCACCCGGATGGACGCGCCGTGGGTCAACGGCGTGACACAGGGCTTCATCACCGTCGGGCGCCTGGAGATCCCGCGCTGCGACAACGACCCCGAGCATCTCGACCACGGCACGTTCACGCTGCACATGGACGGTGGCAAATGAGCAACGGCGCCGCGCCCACCGATGGGCAGCCCTGCGGCTGCTGCAGCGGGACAGCCCAGGCGACACCCGAGACCATCACCAACCGGCCGTCGCTGTCCTCAATCAGCTACCGGGCAGGCCGGTACTCGACCTTCAACGCCAGCATGCTGGCCGCCCTGTCGGACCCGGCGTTCCCCCAGCTCGCGCGGCTGCGCACGCGCGACACCACCGACTTCTCCATAGCGCTGCTCGACGCCTGGGCGGTCGTGCTGGACATTCTCACCTTCTATCAGGAACGCTTCGCGAACGAGGCGTACCTGCGGACCGCGACCGACCAGCGCTCGGTCTTCGAGCTCGCCCGGCTGGTCGGCTATGTCCCCTCACCCGGCGTGACCGCCTCCGCCGTCCTGGCCTTCACCCTGTCGAGCGCGGCAGGCTCGCCGGGCAGCGCGCTGATTGCCGCCGGGAGCCGGGTGCAGAGCGTTCCCGGCCCCGGCCAGACCGCGCAGACCTTCGAGACGTCCGCCAACCTGACCGCCCAGGTCGCGTGGAACGCCTTGCCGGCCCAGACCACGCTCCCGTGGCAGCTGTCTGGGCACGACACCAGCACCTGGATCACCGGGACCACGAACAACATCAACCCGGGGGACGCGCTGCTTTTCATCCAGGCGCGGGACGGCCAGCCGAACCCTAGCGGCCCGGCGGACTTTCATTACGTGACCGCCGTCGCCACCGACACGGGCAACGGCAGCCCGACATATGGCAACACGCAGATCTGGTGGGATCAGCCGCTGTCTGCGGCATTCCCACCCGGCGCGACGGCAAGCGAGGTTTGCCTTTACACCTTCCGTAAGAAAGCCGCCCTTTACGGCCAGCAGGCGCCGAGCCCGCAGGTCCTTGCGGGCGACAACATCCCGTACGTCCCCGGCTATCAGCTCGAATCGACCGACCCCAACATTCCGGCGGTCAATTGGGCCTACCAGTACACCGCCGGCACTTACCAGGTTAATCTCGATGCCTCCTATGCCGGCCTGGCCCCGCCCGCTTCCGCAGCAGATGGCCCACCCCAATGGCTGGTGCTTACGAGGCCCGGCGTCCCCCCGCCCACCTTCTTCGCTATGCCCGGCGTCCCCAAGGGTCGGGTCACGGCGCCCCGCGTCACGGCGTTCTTCCAGATCGGCACGGTCGCGGACACGAGCCCGGACCTTTATACGCTGACCACCAAGACGACTCAACTGACGCTGGTCACCGGGCAGCTTGCGGAGCCCTACACCGCTGGTAGCACCGGTCCCTCGGCGACCGACGTCCTGCTGACCTGGGCCGTGGCGGGTACGCCGGACGTGACCGCGTATGTGCAGAGCGCTCAGCTCACCCCCGCCGGCCTGCCGCTCACCACCTGGAGCCAGGGCTCGGTGTACCCGCGGCAGGCGGGAATGCTGGCACCGGTGTCCGGCTCGTCGGTATCGGTCACCGGGGGCCAGCAGATCGCCGTCGGCCAGGCGATCGGAGTTTCTGGCAAGCCCGTGCGGATCCAGGCGCCGGGCGGCACATTCACCCCGGCCGGCCAATCGGGCGGCTCCGCGGTCCCGGCCGGCCAGGTGTTCGTGACCGGCAGCTTCCCGCCCGGAACCGATCCGGCGACCGGGAACCTGCTCTGGACGGCGACGACGCTGAGCGGCGTGACCGGGCAGCTCAGCGTGCCCACGGGCGCGTTCACGCTGCTGCCATCGGGCCAGGCCGACGCCCAGGCCGGGGAGGCAGCGGTCGTGCAGGGCGTCGCGGTCAGCGGTGACGTCACCACCCTGACGCTGACCGGCCCGCTAGCAGGCAGCTACGACGCCAGCACGGTAAAGGTGAACGCCAACGCCGTCATGGCCACGAACGGGCAGACCGTCCAGGAGATCCTCGGGTCGGGGGACGCTACTAACGCCGCCCTGCGGTTCACGCTGAAGCAGCAGCCGCTGACGCATCTGCCCGCCCCCTCGGGCAACGGAACCCAGTCCACCTTGCAGGTGTGGGTCAACAACATGCAATGGCACGAGACGTCGAGCCTGCTCACCGCCGGGCCCGCGGACCGCGTCTTCGTCACGAGCACGAACGCGGCGGGCAGCACGGTGGTGCAGTTCGGCAACGGAGCCCAGGGAGCGCGGACGCCCACCGGCACGGCCAACATCCGGGCCGTCTACCGCGTCGGCACCGGCAGCTCCGGAATGGTCAGCGCGGGGCAGCTCACCCAGCCGCTGGACCGCCCGCAGGGACTCTCCTCGGTCACGAACCCGGCCGCCGCGTCCGGTGCCGCCGATCCCGACACCGCCGCCCAGGCCCGGGCCAGCGCGCCGCTGCCGACGCTGACCATCGGCCGTGTCGTCTCGCTGCAGGACTACCAGAACTACGCCCTCGGCTTCGCCGGAATAGGAATGGCGCTGGCCACCTGGACCTGGTTCGGGAGCGTCCGCGGCGTGTTCCTGACGCTAGCCGGCGTGGGCGGCGCGACCCTGAGCTCTGCTGATCCCGTCGTCACCAGCCTGGTCGAGGCGCTCCGGCTCTACGGCGACCCGCATGTCCCACTCATGGTCGCGTCTTACCAGCCCGTCCCGTTCACCCTCACCGCATCGGTCCGGGTCGATCAAGCCGACTACGCGCCGGCCCAGGTCCTGGCCCAGGTGTGGCAGGGTCTCAGCGCCGCGTTCGCCTTCGGCCAGCGCCGGTTCGGCCAGGGCGTTGCCGCCAGCGAGATCATCCAGATCATCCAGCAGGTTCCCGGGGTCACCGCGGCACGGCTCCTCACGCTGGCGCCGAGCGGTGCGGCGTCAGCCAGCTCCAGCCCTGCGATGCTGTGCGCGAGCGGGCCCCGGCCACCGACGGGTGCCCAGCTGCTCCAGCTTGATCCCGCGACCCAGGGCACGATCGGAGTCTGGTCATGAGCCTCGACGCCGAATCCCTCTACGCACTCCTGCCGACGGTCTACCGGACCCGCGACGATGCCAGCGGAGGCCAGCTGAAGGCGCTGGTCGCCGTCCTGGCTGCCCAGCTCGGCATCGTCGAGGACAACATCAACCAGCTGTACGACGATCAGTTCATCGAGACTTGCGCGCCGTGGGCCATCCCGTACATCGCCGAGCTGATCGGTTACAACTCGATCTACGAGATCGCCGCGGCCGCCACCGACCGCCGCGCCGAGGTCGCCAACACGGTCGGCTACCGCCGCCGCAAGGGCACGCTGCTCGCGGCCGAGCAGCTGTCCACGGACCTGTCGGGACGCGCTGCCGTGGTGGTCGAGGAGTTCAGCCGGCTCATCACGACCGAGAGCATGCGGCACCTGCAGCCGGGCCACGACGCGACCGTTGATCTTCGCGACAGCACGGCGCTCAGCCTGCTGGGCACGGCATTTGACGGAGCGAACCGCACCATCGATGTGCGGAGGATCGCGCCGCGGATACGCGCCGCGATCGACCCCGACAGCACACCGCTCAACGTTGCGCTGCATGGGGGAGGCCACTCGAACATCTCCGGCGTCGCCGTACACCTGTGGCGGTGGCGGAGTTTCTCGGTGACTAGCGCGCCGGCTGTCGAGGTCGGTGGCGGCCGGTACCGGTTCAGCCCGCTCGGCAGCGACATGCCGATCTTTTCCAGCCCGCCGTTGCGGACGGCCTTTACCAGCCTGACCACCCAGGCGGACGTCCCGCTGCCGATCAGCCGGCCGCAGCTCGCCGATTTCTACGGGCCCGGCGCGAGCGTCCTGCTCACCGCCGATGGAACTGCTATCGACGCCAGCCAGGTCTACGGCGCCAATCTCGCGGACCGGCCGGGCGGCTCCTGGTGCACCGTGGCCTCCGGCATGATCGCCATCGATCCGGAGCTGGGGCGCATCCAGTTCGCCGGCGACGTTCCGCTGCCGCAGTCACTGCAACTCACCTACCAGTACGGATTTCCCGCCCAAATGGGCGGCGGTCCCTACGATCGCTCCGTCTCGCTGGCGCAGCTGAATCCGGCCGGCGGGACCTTCTTCGCGGTCGTCGGCTCGGCCGAATACCCCACGCTGGAAAGCGCGGTGGCCGGCTGGAACGAGCTCGCGCCCGGCTCGTCCGGCATCATCGTCGTGCCGGGTTTCGCGTCGCTGACCGTTGACCTGACCGCTCCTTCGGTGCTGCTTCCCGCCGGGAGCAGCCTGGCCATCGTCGCCGCGGCCCCGGTACCTTCCGGCGGCCCGCGCGATGTCATCTGGGACAAGTCCCTGGTCACGATCACCGGCGATGTCGCGGTCACCGGCGTCGCCGGCCCGCCGGGCGCGTCGGGCCAGCCCGCCCCGGGCGGGCAGCTCTTGATCAGCGGCGTCTGGATTGCCGGCCAGTTGCTTGTGGGCGGCGCGCCTTCGGTCATCCAGGTCGCCGACTCGACCCTCGTTCCCGGGCTCGGGCTGCTCCCGGACGGTGATCCGCTCTCTCCCGGCGATCCCAGCATCAAGATCACCGCTCTGGGGGCCACCCTGTCGCTGAACCGCGTGATCAGTGGGCCGGTGGCCGCGGATCCCAGCGGGACGAGCCGCATCTGCGACAGCATCATCGACGCGACATCCCCCTTCTACGTCGCGTACGCCGGTCCCGACCTCGCCTCGGCCGGAGCTGACCTGCATATTGAGAACAGCACGGTCATCGGCAAGGTGCACACCCGGACAGTGACGCTGGCGTCCAACACCATCTTCCACGCATGCCTCGGCAACAGCGATCCCTGGCCCGCGGCCGTCTGGGCCGGCCGCCAGCAGGCTGGCTGTGTCCGGTTCTGCGTGCTGCCATTCGGCTCCATCACGCCCCGGCGCTACCGGTGCCTGCCCCCAAGCGCCGCGGCGGAACCCGCGCTCGAGCCTTCTTTCGTGTCGCTCCGCTACGGGCAGCCCGGCTACGCGCTGCTCGGCGGCGACGCGCCAGTGGCCATCTGGACCGGTGCGGACAACGGCTCACAGCTGGGCGCCTACCTTCAGGCCCAGGAAACCGAGGCGGTCAGCAATGTCCAGCTGCGAACTCCCGAGTACCTGCCCGCGCTCCTGGAGAGCGGAATTTTCATCCACCCGTCACGGCCGGAAGATGTGTACCCCAACGTGCAAACCGCTTACGGCTACTATCCGCCAGGCTACGGCCCGCCGGCGGTTGCCCCCGGAATAGGCGCTGGGCTGATCTAGCCCTTGGCCGAAGAAACGGCAAAGGACGTGCCATGAGAGGCGACTTCAGTCGGATACGGTTCAACCGGCGCAAGAACTATACGGCGGTGCTGGAGCAGCAGGGGCGCGTCGCGCTGGACGCGGACGCCAATGAGCAGGTCTTCATCGATGCGTGCCAGTCCCAGACCGAGACCATTGACGCGGTGGGCCCGTATGGCGGCCCGACCGGTAACGCCGGCTTCCAGATCACCATGGCCGATGGCCCTGAAATCCTCATCGGGCCGGGCCGGTACTACGTCAACGGCCTGCTCTGCGAAAACCCGGCGAGCCTTTCCTACGACAGCCAGCCATACCTGAACGCCCCCGCGAACAGCAGTGCCAGCTCCCTGATTTCCCAGCTGAACGCGAGCGGCGGGGCCTCCGTCCTGCAGGTCTGGCTCCAGGTGTGGCAGCGCCTGCTCACCGCCCTGGACGACCCGTGCCTCCTCGAGCCGGCGCTCGGCCAGGCCGACACCACGGCCCGGCTGCAGACGGTGTGGCGCGTGGTCGCCAGGCTGGCACCCACTCCCCCGCCGCCGCCAGCCGGTCCGGTGCCCTCGTGTTGTCAGGACATGTACGCCGCCGGCGCACCTCCGGCCAGCACCGGGACCATGACCGCGCAGACCAGCCCCCCCGCCGCGGACTGCGGCTGTACGCCTGTCGCGGCCGCCGGGTATCAGGGCGTAGAGAACCAGCTATACCGCGTCGAGATCCACACCGGTTCCGCCGGGAACACCCAGACCACGTGGAAGTGGTCCCGGGAGAACGGCTCGGTCGTCACGGCGATCACCGGGGTCTCCGGGTCCACGGTCCAGGTCAGCTCGCTGGGGCCGGACGCCAACCTCGGCTTCCAGGCCGGGCAGTGGGTGGAGCTGACCGATGACACCCTCCAGTTCGGCCCGGCGCCGAACTCGCCGGGCACGTTGTACCAGGTGCAAAGCATCCAACCCACGGACTCGTCCGTCACCCTGGCCGTGCCACCCGGCCAGCCGATCGTGGTCGACCCTAGCCAGAACGCGCGCATGCGGCGCTGGGACATGTCCGGCCCCGAGGTCACGGCAACAGGCATCCCGTTGTCGCTGGGCTCCTGGATGCAGCTGGAGGGCGGCATCCAGGTCATGTTCGGTCCCGTCCCGAGCGGTCCTAACCCCGTTCCCGGCGGTCCTGATCCGGTTCTCAACATTCCCCCCATCTTCCACAGCGGCGATTACTGGACGATCCCGGCACGCACTGCGACCGGACAGATCGAGTGGCCGCCCTGCGGCAGCGACGACAACGCATTCCAGCCACCGACCTCCGTCACGGTTTACAGCGCGCCGCTCGCCTGCATACACCCGGCGTCGGCGGCGGCGTCCAGCAGCCAGAACGCACCGACGGTCGACGACTGCCGGCAGCTGTTCAGCCCGCTCACCGACCTCACCCCGCCGGTCCCGGTCGAGGCCGTTCACGTCACCGGTGTCAGCTGGGTGAACGACGACGTCATGACGCTGGACGCGCTCGTCACCAATGGCCTCACGATCACCCTGGACCAGGCTCCGACATGCCCGCTCAGCGGGGCGAATGTCATCGTGACCGTCGAACTGGCCAACCCGGCAGCGGTCGATGACCTTAACGTTCCCCTGGATCCGGGCAACCCCCGCGACCCGCTCAGGGCGCCTCTGACGAATCTGCGCACCGTCACGCTTATCGACACCCCGGTCACCCTGAACGGCTCGGCCATCACCTGGCAGATGCCGGCCGGATGGAGCGAGACGCAAATGATCCTGCTCGGGAACCTCAACAGATACCTCTTCCAGGGTGCACCCGCCCAGCAATGGGCCAAGGTGCGCATCCGGCTGCTCGGCCAGATGATCTACACCACCGCCAGCGCCGGGCAGGTGTACCTGGACGGCCGGGCGCTGGGCCAGCCCGGCGTCCGGCAGGACGGGGTAACACCTCGGCTGGCTCTCCGGCTCCCCTCGGGTTCTGGCCTGCTGGCCAGCGACTTCGAGGGGTGGCTGTATGTGGCGCCGATATTGCAGACGACAGCGGTGCTGATCACCCCCGGGGCGGTCACGGTGGAAGTCGGCTTCCTCGGGCGGGTGACCGGCGTGGTGGTCACCGGATCCTCCCCGCCGCAGCCGGCGAACCCCACCGCTGAGATAGTCGTGAACTACCCGGCCCTTGAGGACACGACCGTCACGATTGGCTTGACTAACGCCGATGGCTCGATGAATGGGGTGAATACCATCGTCTCCATCCAGCCCTCCACCGTGACGATCCCCAGCGGTCAGACATCCGTTACTGTCCCCATCAATGTGGTAGGCAATCCGGGCATTAATACGACGCTCAACTTCAATATCTCAGCGACCGTCGGAAACACGCCCCTAGGGGAATGGTTCGCCAACGGTACTTTCTCGGTCACCGGCGCCGCCCCGATCATACTGGGCACGCTAAAGGGCCCAGTTCTCTCGGAATGACCGCGCGGGAACCGCTGCCGTGCGCGCCGTCTGGTCATGGTGGAGTAAGCCGTATGACGCGGGGCGGGGTTTTTGCTGGCGCAAGCCCATCCACCATCTCCTCGCCTGGGGGCAGTCGTTCCGGCTCGTACAGGCGCACTACCCCGAGACCGTCCTGGTCACCGACGGTCCTGGCCGGGCACTGCTCGTCGATAAGCTTGGCCTTCCCTTTACGCACGTCTCGACCGAACTGGACCGGCTGCGAGACGCGGATCCCCGGTTGTGGGCGCTTAGCAAGCTGGTGGCCTACAGCCTGCAGGACAAGCCGTTCGTGCATCTCGACAGCGACGTGTTCCTGTGGCGGCCCCTGCCCGCCCGGGTCACCAGCGCGCCGGTGCTGGCCCAGCACCCCGAGACCGGCGACCCGGATGGGCCGCGGGTCATCGAGGATGCCTTCGCACGGGCTGGCCTGAGCCTTCCGGCGGAGTGGAGGTGGTCACGCTCGCACTCGGCGCGGACCTCCCGCGAGGCAAACTGCGGGATCCTGGGCGGGACGAATGTCGGCTTCATCAGGCACTACGCCCAGCTCGCCCTGGATATCGTGCTCAACCCGCGTCATTCGGCCGCGTGGGCGGCTATTGCCGACACCGGGCGCCTCAACTGGACGGTAGAGCAGTTCCTCCTGTCCGCGTGCCTGGGCTTCCATCGTTTCGACCCGGAATCGCCCTATCGCGGAATCCACGCGCAGTACCTCTTCCCGTCGGTCAGTGCGGCGTTTGACCCGGCCGAGTCCGCCCGTCTCGGTTTTACTCATCTGCTCGGGCCGGCCGCGAAACAGGACGGGCAGATCACCGCGCGCTTGGAAGACCGCATTCGGCGCGAGGACGCGAAGTTCTACCAGCGCTGTGCACGCATCGCCAGGTCTGCTACGGGAGGGGGGCCATGTCACGGGCAGCCCACGAAATAAGAGCGAGCGAACGGCCGCCGAAGACGGTGCTCGCCGCGCGGCGGCAAACCACCGCGCCACGAAGAAGTGGCCAGGACCTGAACTTCGTCCCGGGGACGTTGGTATCCGACCTGATAAGGATCCCGGTGCGGCGGGCCGACGCTGGCGGCGAACCAATTCTGCAGCGGCAAGCGGTCCATCCGGCCGCAGGGTCATCCGTTGCCCCCGCCGCGGTGATGGCCGTGCTGCGCTCGCCGGGTGTGCCAATGCGTCTGCAGACCAGGATGGCCATGGAGGCGGCCTTTGGCCATGATTTCAGCGACGTCCGGCTTCACGATGATCCGCCTGCCGCTGCCTCCAGCCGGGCCGTCAACGCCCCCGCATACACGGTCGGCCGGCATATCGTCTTTGGCGCGGGCCAGTATGACGCCGCAAGCAGCGCTGGCCGTAAGCTTCTCGCGCACGAGCTGGCCCACGTCATCCAGTAGCGCGCCGGCGCTCGCCCCGGGGCACCACGGATCGACCCAGCAACGGCTCAGTGCTGGATCGTAATAACGAAGAGCCCGCCCAGGTCGACAGAGGCCGGTCCCGGCTTTTGCAGCGTCAGGCCGCCAGTGGCCTGCGCCGCGAGATTGAACCAGTCAGTCGGCTGCCACATGACCTGGGTCCCGACGGCTGGCTGAAAGAGCCCGGACCCGGTACTCAGGTTCGCGCCGCCGAGGACCTGGGCGAAGGCGCTCCACTGCCACTTGTTGCCTCCAAACGGGAGCACGTAGGAGGGCTGCGCTCCGCTCGTGAGGGACCACTGGCCGGTCGCGAGACTGTACTGGACCTGTATTGGGAACTGGAGCTCGAACCCGGGGCGTTTGTCCGGGTGGAACTGGCGGGTATAAGCCCCGACGACCTGGACGACCCACTCACCAAGGGGATCGTGCGGTCCGGCGGGAGTGGTGTAGAAGTGCCGGGTGTAACCGATGCCGCCCTGCAGCGAGACCTGGTTGGAGCCGCTGGATCCCTTCTGGCCCGACACGCTCGGCTGGCCGGGCTGGACCGTCCCGGTCGGCGGGCTCTGTGGCTTCGGCCCCGGTGAAGGATCAGACGGCGGCTGGAGCATTCCCCGATGGGTTCCCGAGGGCTGGAAGATCCGGACGGTAACGCGGCGGTCGGCCGGGTCGGCAACCGGGTGCGCGTGGGAGGTTCCACACGCGTACTGGCCCGCCGTCGTCTCCGGGCAATCGGGCTTATGGCCCGGTGCACTGCGGACGCGCACCGGCCCGATCTGGTTCGCCATCCACCGGGCCCGGCGTGCTGAGAGCCGGACGTTCTCCGCCGCGTCCCCCTCGATTGATGCGCTGCCCTCGATCTGGACCTGCTGCTGTGGATCCGTCATCAGCATCAGCAGTGCCCGGTAATCGGAGAGTCCCTCAGGAGTCAGCACCACCTCCGGCGCGGCGAGCAGTTCGTCCGCCGTCGGCCGGTTCTGTTTGAACCGGACGTCCCAGTTCAGGGTGAGGACGCCGATGTCCGCCGCCCCCTCCGGCGCCAACTGCACGAGCGGCCCCGCGGCCTGCTGCTGCGCGACATGCACGAGTTCGTGAGCCAGCAGGCGGCGGCCCTCCGCGTAGTCCGGACGGTAGCGTCCCGGAGCGAAGGCGATATTGGTCCCGAACGTCGCGGCCCGCGCTCCCAGGCGACCGGTTAGCCGGGCCGCGGCCGCGTCGTCGTGGATGCGGACGGAAGAGAAGTCGTATCCGAGCGCCTGCCCCACATGCTCGCTCACGCCGGGGTCGACCGGCCTACCGCGCGGCAGGTCCTTTCTGGTCTCCGGAAAAGAGACCGGGGTCCGCCCGCGGTGGTCACCAGCCTCCGGGCGCACCGGACCGCGCGAGACGAGCCAGTCCGCGGTCCGGGCCGCCTCGGCTTCGGGTTCTGTGGCCCGAGGCCGACGATCGCGCCTCTGCCGCTCTAAAGTGGGCTGCCCCGATGCGGTGGACCTGCCCATCTGTGCGATGGTGGTCACTCTGTTAGAGACCCGCTCTCGCATCCGATCATCCTCGCTGCTTGTCCTGACTTAAGTGTCACATGCCTGGACAAGAGATCCCAGCGCGCGCCCGGTGCCGCAGTCCGAACAGCCTCGAATTATCAGACACTCACTTACGAGGATGGCGGCTGGTTGGACGGACAGCTCCACCCACCGGGCATGCGTCGATACGCCACTCCCCAGCCGATCCAAAGTTTGATTGGCATTGCTGTTGACTCCAGGCTGCTGCGGGGAGTGTGCTAGACGCACGGATTCCTTCCTCCCGGGGTGAGATAGATGCCAGGTTCAA
>Ga0306922_10002545_pt1 | contig 16938 bp, 13 predicted proteins | sample sta12Cox44000082_FD_203758 | JGI IMG/M metagenome (GOLD analysis project Ga0306922, IMG submission 203758) | Lab enrichment of tropical soil microbial communities from Luquillo Experimental Forest, Puerto Rico - statoxic.12C.oxic.44.000.082 (v2)... | ecosystem: Environmental > Terrestrial >... | reverse complement strand
AATGAATGTCAAGGGGATCTGATTTCGTATGAATTGCGCCGTTAAAGGCAAGTTAAACGATGGACTTTATTTGGATTGTGCCTTTCGTTGTGTGGCTGTTCGAGTACTGAAATTCAGCTTGGCACCGACCAGGCGTCGGCATTGAAGAGGAGCCTCAACATGTCCCACCTACACCGAAGCAGTTTCCTTCTCGCCGGTATGTTGGCGATCTGCACTTTGCTGGCCGCTCCGGCGTTTTCCGCCACCTCGCAGGAAGATCCTCCGCCCGACGCGGGAGATGCAAAGGTTGCAGCCCAAGACTCGAATGTGCAGCTGTGGTCAGAGCTTGAACAGCTGAGACTGCTGGTCCAGCAGCAGCAGGCGCGAATCACTGCGCTTGAACAGCAGCAGCTCTCAGGTGAACGTTTAGGACATGACGGCGAGCTGTCTGACTTGTTGTCCCCCGCCGCTCCTAGTTCGGACGGGGCACCTGGCGAAACAAGTGGACCTCAAGCTCCGCCACAGTCCGCAACCCTCCAGAGGGACCAGAACGCCGGCAGTTCAGACCAACGCATACGAAATCTCGAACGGCAAATTAAGGGATTGGGACCGTTGTCCCTCAGCGGCGATATCCGCCTACGCGAAGAGCCTTTTTTCAATGGGCCTACGGATGGCTCTCTCGATCGTGCCCGTGCGCGCGTCCGGGCGCGTTTCAATATTCTTGCTGACCTGGGCGAGCAATTTCAGGCTGGCCTTTCCGTGGCAAGCGGCGAAGTAAACGATCCTACCACAGTCACCCAGACGCTAGGTGTGTTTTGGACCAGGAAAGCCTTCGCGCTCGACCAGGCGTACGTCAACTTCAAACCCGACTGGTTCAAGCCTCTAACCCTTACTGCAGGCAAGTTTCAATATCCCTGGTACAACACGGAAATGACATGGGACAAGGACCTCAATCCGGAAGGAGCGGCGGAGACCTTCGCTTTTCCCCTCGAAAATATTCCGGTTCTGAAACGGGTCGCCGTCGTGGGGTTCCAGTTGCCATTCGCCGAGACAACGCCCTACACGACCAGCAAGAACATTGTCCAGAGCATGGCGTATGGCGTGCAGTTGCAGACCAATTGGCAGCTCACATCCCGGCTCAAGTTCAACGCATATACGGGTTATTACGACTACCAGAATGCCAACGCGATCGCGCTGGCGCTGGCCCGGGCCAGTGCCAGCAACCCGCAAACGCCATGGGCGGGGTCCTTGCCACTAAAGGCTGGAGCTACCGATCAGAACTCCATCACTACGACCATAGCTGCCAACGTCGTCACGATTGGCGGCAAGGCCTACCCGACCGGCGTTACTACGGTGAATAATGCGCAGTTCGGCTCGAAGTTTGGGTTGTTCGACACCATTGCGCGTCTCGACTGGGACACGGGTAAAGCGGAATGGCCGGTCACAATCATTGGCGACTACGTACAGAACACCAGAGCATGCGCCAACGTAGGAAATATCCTTCCGGCACCGTCAAACACTGCCAGCCTTGTTTATACGCAAACCACCAATTTCCCTTGCAAGTCGAATCAGAGGCGCGGCTATTGGCTGGAAGGACGCGTTGGCCGCCTGCTGGAAAAGCGCGACTGGCAGTTCGGGTATACCCGAATCTTTATCGAACGGGAGGCGGTGCTTAGCAATTTCAACTACAGCGAAATGTTGCAAGGCTCCAATGTCTCGGAACACCGTTTCGACATGTTCTACATGCTGGAGAAGAGTGTGCAGCTAGGCTTCACGGCCCTGATAGGTAAACCGCTTGGGTCTCAGGGAATAAACCAACCTTGGTTGGAACGCCTGCAGTTCGACACGACCTATATCTTCTAGGGCCGTGCTTCAGTGTAATAGTTGAGCAGCGGCGCGCAACCAGCTCGGCGCTGCTTTTTAGGGCTCCTTTGCCTGTACCATGTGCAACTCCGATACTGAGATCTCGTTCACAGTGTTCAGATCGTCGCGGAGTTTGATGTACAGCTTCGCTCCCTTCGGGCGAGGCACCGCGAGCGTCGATTCCAGGAAGCCCTCGGGGACTGATTGTGCCTCCTTGAATTGGGGATCCGCTGCAACCGAGTCGATGAGAAACAGGTTGCGGCCGGCGATTATGCAGGATTCGACCGGAGCATCGGGGCACTGCATGTCCGTCAGCAAGGGCAACCGCACCAGCTTTGCCAACGGCTGCCAGTCACCCGCAACACCATCCGCGTTCACCGGGCGAAAACGAATTGAACCGAACGCGCCGCTGCCAAAGCTTTTCAGCGGATCGAAGACCACATACATCGCGTGGGCATCCTGCAACGTCACGCTGCCATCGGTTTCGGTGAGCAGCGTGTGAAAAGCATTGTCAGCCGTTTCTACTTCGACCTTGTCCGTATGACTGAACACCTCCGGAACATCGCTTCGCAGGAAGAATGATAGGCGCCCGTCAATTGGAAGCTCATCCTGGCTCCCGAGGTGAATAGGGGCGGCGCTGCTCGAGCTTACTTCCTGGACGCTTTTGCTGAGCAACGTCACCCGAGGGCGCGGTGGTGCCACGGTCATCGGGACTTGCTGCATGCGTCCGTCCTTCAGGACAACGCTCGCAACGAGCTTCTCGTCTTGATGAAACGCTTGGGCAGCTGCGGCATCGGACGCGCTCAGCTCCAGGTGGTCCTGGTTATTGACGCGGGTGAACCCGGCGGGGAGAAAACGGATTCCGTTTACATCCAACTCGGAAACTTCATCGAGCCGGCTACCAGTCAATACGCCCTGCTGATCGCCTGCGTAGAGCAGGAAACCGTCCACTCGCCCAGGCTCCGCGTATGTCTGAAGCTGCAGCGTGTCAGCGTCACTTAAACCCCATTGCTTTATTAACAACGTAACCTGTCCGGGCGCTGCATCCTTAAGTGAGACCTGCACCTCCACTTGATTGGGTTTCTGCAACTTCCACGTCGTAACAAGCTTGGTCCCATGCTGGTCTTCTGCCGTAACGTCGTTGACGCAGGACGCGTTGTCGGCTTCGAGATGCACGCTGTCCTGCCGTCCCACGACCAGCGCGCTCGCACCGGAACCCGGCAACGTCCATTTTGCCGGTTGCGAACTCAGCAGGTGGAAGGCTGGGCCCTCGAAACTTTGGAAGCCCCACCACCCGCGAAGCCGTCCGGCTGAGACCGCCGGCAGCTCGCCAGGTTTTGCGGTTGTGGTATCGACGACAAAGCCTCCCTGCGCGGCATCGGGAGTTGCCGGCAAGTCGAGTGGCTTGCCCGATTTGTCCTGCACTTGCACTACGAAGTCGTGTCCGAGTTGCGTCGAGAAAATCAGGGGTGCGCCCTCGACACCCAATACGAGTCCAGGTTTCTGCAGGCAGAACGACGCCTTTGCATCTAAGGGTCGCAGCGGTGGCAGCTGCGCGGTGCCCACAGCAGGCAGCCCAATCACGATTACTGACTTCGGTTTGCGAAATGAAGGCGGATTATTGAGTCGCAGATCAAGACGACCGTCCTTGGCAAGACTTAGGGCGGGAATGAACTGATACTGCGGGTTTCGGAAGCTAGTCAGCACCCGCGCTACATCCACGACCGCTCCGACGTACGGGCTATATAGTCCTGCACCAAAGGTGGGCGTATTGCTGAGCTGGCCAATCAGGTCCGCTGACGCTCCAGAAGTCAGTGCCGCTACCATCGATTGGCTATGGCCATCATCAAGCACGAGTTGGTCGGTATTCTGCGTGAGGCAAGGGGCCTGCTGCTCCGTCGGTTTGTCGAAACACTGCTGATCCAATTTAATGCTGAGGCTTCTTGCCAGCAGCTTTGAACGCTCCTGGAGCTGTTTCGGATCGGAGTCCGACGTCTGCTGTACTGCAGTCAGGTATGCGTCCAGCCGAGAGCGATCGAGGCTGGCACGATTCAGGTCCTGTGACGCTCGGACGAAGGCGCCAGGTCTGCCTCGTACGGCTGCTCGTAAGCTGCTGAAGTCACCGCCTGTTTCTGGCGCGAGAAATAGCAGGACCTGCTGCGCATCCTGCGGAACCGTGACGAAGAGCCCCTCCTCGCGCGCGGGTGTGCGCCATGTCTCAACTTTGGTGAACCAAGCTTCTGGCGGAGGGTTGGTGGATCCACGTAGGAAGGCCACGATCAGGAGATAGTGAGCTGACTGATCCGGCGGCAGGTTGGGATGCAGCCACAATCGGTCCCCCGGCTGGAGATTCGGCACCTGCGAGATAGGCAAGGTTTTACTATCGCGGGTGACGCGGATGTTGATTTGCGGGCCTGGAAGGTCGAAGGCAGCCGTGTCCGCGAATGCTAGCCCACTTAACAGCAAGAGGATAAGCAGAAAATACCTAATCGTGCGCCACAAATACATAAGACAGTCTTGGGAGTCTCCACCTTACGATGAGAATAGCTCACTCTGGGATATCTCAGGATATCGGATTGGAAGCATGAGAAATTCGCAGAAAACGGTTGCACGTTAGCGACACGCCATTTTGGTCGTGCTGGTCAGTGTGCTGTGGCAACCGTATATTTTTCTGGCTGTCTGTCGAAAGTTTGCTTACAGCCAGCGCAGCAGAAGTAATAGGAATTGCCATCAAATTCTGACTTGTATTTCGCGGATGTCCTGTCCACTGTCATCCCGCAGATTGGGTCTTTCGGCTGCTGCGTCGGTGCCAGTACGTTTGCAGGCTTTGCCGCAGCCGCACTTGTTTTTCGTACCTGAATGATTTCGGCGAGGATGCTGACCGCGATCTCCTCAGGGGAAGAGGCGTGCAGGTCCAAGCCTGCCGGAGCACGCAGCTGCGCAAGTCGTTCGGCGCTGATCCCCCGTTCTTTGAGGTATTCGAGCGTTTTGGCGGCCTTCACTTTGCTGGCGACAAACGCAACGTAGGCGGCTTTAGTCTGAAGCGCAGCCTCCAACGCCTCTTCATCGTTCTCGCCTTGGGTCGATACCACGATGAACGTCTGAGGAGCGATCTTCATTGCGTTCGAGTCAAGAGTGACCTCCAAAGTATCAGCATCGGGAAAGGTATCGCGGTCTGCATTGGGAGCCGCCACTGCAACGGCGTAGCCGATCGTCTTGGCTAGCTTCGCGAGTGTTTGGGCGACGGGTGAACGGCCGAGAATCAGGACATGGGGCTTCGGCAGAATTGGCTCAATATAGATATCCAGCGTGCCGCCGCTGTGGCAAGTCATGGTGTAGTCCACGATTCCCTCCTCAGCGGACGCCGAAGGGCTTATGCGAACCAGGCGCGGCTGACCATCTGCCAGTGCCTTCAGCGCCTCTTTGACGACGGACGGTTGGGCGCAGCCGCCGCCAATCCAGCCCCACATTTTTCCGTCGGCGCAAATGATGGCCTTGTTCCCGGGCTTGCCCGATATCGGTGCCTGGTACCGCACGACCAGGGCGACGGCAAAAGGTTCTCCTTTCGCCAGCTGTTCGCCCGCCTTGTTCAGAAATTCATCGAACATGAAAGGACCTCTCGTCACCCTGGCTACAGGTAAGTCTCCAGGGCCAGCAGGCTTTCCAGGTTGTGCGCAGAGGCAAAAACGTCAACATATCGAAGTGCGGCGCTCATGCCACGTGTGATGGGCTGGTATTTCTTAAGCCCGAGGAGAGGGTTGAGCCAAACCAATTTTTGCACCCGCTGCCTCGTGGTTTGCAGTTCTGCTGTGAGCAGTTCCGGGGCTCCTGTATCCCACCCGTCGCTGAGAATGACGAAGACCGTGTTGCGTGTAAGCACCCTGCGCCCGTGCGCTCGATTGAATTGGCGGAGGGACCCTCCGATTCTGGTCCCACTCGACCACTCAGTCGCTCTTTGCGAGAGTTTTCGCAAGGCGTCGGCCAGGCTCCGCGCCCGAAGTACATCGCTGACATCTACGACACCGGTGCTGAACAGAAACGTGTGCACGCGCTTGAAGTGTTTGTGCAGGGCATACGCAAAGCGCACCAGATAGAGACTGTAGAGGTTCATCGAGCCGCTGATATCCAGAAAAATCACGAGCTTCTTCTTTTGGACCTTCCTGTGTTGGAAGGCCAAAGAAATGAGATCACCGCCTCGCGAGATACTGCGGCGAATGGACCTTCGCAGATCGACATGATTCCCCAGATCTTCAATCTTGAGCCTTCGTGACAGGCGCGCACTCATCTGGTGCGATAGGCGAAGCGCAAGGCGCTCGAGGTCAGCCAGATCGGTCTTTTGGGCCTCGGAGAAATCCACTGTTTTCAAACGTTGCTGCGAACTGGCTCCGGAAACCATCTTGCCTTCGCTTCGCGGCGAGCTTGCATTTCCGTGATCCAGGCCGACGAGCACCAGCGAATCGCCCCGCGCTCGCCCGGAGGTTGCATTGACCGGCTTTGACGCCATGGTGTGAGCAGCGTCATCCTGCGAAAACCAGAATGCCCGGTAGAGATGTTCGAACGTCTGCCACTCTTCGGATGAGGAACACAAGACGGCCCTCAGGGCAAATCCCAGCGTTTGCCGGTCGGTAATTCCCAGTAGCTTGGCCGCTTCGAGCGCCGCTAGCGTCCGTTGCATTCCGCCCGACAGGCCGTTGGATCGAACAAAACGGCAGAACGCCACGATCTTGCCGGCCAGGCGATCGGGTTGCCATGCCCACGCGTTTGGTTTCAAGTCTTCCATTCGCGCATTCAGCATCGGGTACTAGTTCGATTGCGACAGGATCTTTTCGATGCCAGCCGCCCGCAGACTTGCGACATCTTCCATTGACTTCGCCAGACAGCCGAGGGTCTGCTCGAAGGCTTCGGCGTCGAATCTATCTTTGCCCAGCGACACTGCAGCCTGGGCACAGTCCAGGGTTTCAGCCACCCCCGGCGGCTTGGTAAGGTCGAGATGCCGCACTGCCTGCACCACTCGCACTACCTGGCTCGCCAGCTCTTCTTCAACCCTCGGTAGCCTTGCCCGCACGATCTTCATTTCCTTCTCGAAGCTCGGATAGTCGATCCAGTGATAGAGACATCTCCGTTTCAAAGCATCGCTCAACTCGCGGCTGCGATTGGAGGTGAGGATAACGTAGGGGATGTGTCTTGCCTTGATGGTGCCTAGTTCGGGCACAGTAATTTGGAAGTCGGAGAGCAGCTCAAGCAAAAACGCCTCAAACGCTTCATCCGCGCGGTCAATTTCGTCAATTAACAATACCGGGGGCGCGTCCTGCTCCAGGATCGAGAGCAGCAAGGGACGTTCGAGAAGGAATTCCTTGCTGAAGATGTGCTTTTCTTTTTCTTCTACTGTCTGATCCGATTTTTCCTGCAACTTGATCGCCAGCAGTTGCTTCTGATAGTTCCATTCGTAAACGGCGGAGCTGATATCGAGGCCTTCGTAACACTGCAACCGGATGAGCCGCGTGCGGAGCAAGGAAGCGAGCACCTTCGCGACCTCTGTCTTCCCCAACCCAGCGTGTCCTTCGATCAGCAACGGCTTCGGCAATTGCATGCCAAGGTAAATCGCTGTGGCCAGGCCAGGGCCGGTCACGTATCCGAGGCGCTCGAAACCCCGGACGAGCGAGTTGACGTCGGCGATTGGATTGGACACCGAAGAGTTTGGAGAGGCGTCGGACATGATTGCTCTCAACTTGGCAGCCGCAGGGCCCGTAGCAGCCGACGGAACATCTGTACGAAGGCCTGCCAGGCAATCGATCCGGGACGTAAAGGCTCGGGCTTGGATTCGGGAATCGCGACAGCAGGCGCGCCATTGGGTTGCTGTTGCAGGAGTGCCTGGAAATTCTGGCTAAACTTGTCGAACATGATGTTGGATACTTCGGTGATAACGCGGGATCCCATTTGCGCCAGTATACCCACGACATTCACTTCCGAGATGCTTGTGACCTGCGTCGCCCCGCCTTCGAGCGTCGCCAGTTTGCCGGTCATTGACATCGAGGCGCTGCCGCGGCCCCGGACATCCTGGCCCTTTCCCTGAATCTCGATCGCGTGATTCTGCGGATCGAGCCGAAGGATCTGCACCTCCCCTTTGTAATCAGTGAGGCTCGGCCCTACTTTCACGCTGATCGAGCCTCTATAGGTCTTGTCGTCGAGCTTCTCCGTGATCTGTGCGCCCGGCACGCAACTGGCTACTTTCGCGGGATCGCTCAGCAGGCTCCATACCCTTTCGATCGGTTGGTTTACCTGAAAGGTCTTTTCGATCCGCAGGGCCAAGCTAGTTTACAACCCCTTTCTCTTTGAGAATCGCCCAGACCTTCCACGGCGTAATCGGCATGTCGATGTGTTTTACGCCGAGATGCGCCAGGGCATCGACCACGGCATTCACAAAAGCGGCGGGCGATCCGACGTTGGGGGACTCGCCGACTCCCTTGGCTCCGAGCGGATGGTGGGGTGAGGGAGTGCAGGTCTTGGCGGTCTCCCAATGAGGAGTTTCGACCGCAGTCGGCAGGAGGTAGTCCATGAAACTACCGCCCTGCACGTTGCCGCTCTCGTCGTAGTCGATCAACTGCATGAACGCGATGCCCAATCCCTCGGTAAGACCGCCGTGGATCTGGCCGTCAACGATCATGGGATTGATGACGTTGCCGCAGTCATCCACTGCAACAAAACGGCGCACTTTGACTTCCCCGGTGCCCTTGTCGATGTCGACGACACAGATGTAAGTGCCAAAGGGGAAAGTGAGATTGGGTGGATCGTAATAGTCCACCGCTTCGAGACCTGCTTCCAGCCCTTCGGGGATATTCGTGTATGCTGCGAAAGCGATGTCCTGGATTGTCTTCGATTTGCCCGGCGCACCTTTGACGAAGAACTTTCCGGGCTCCCATTCCAGGTCTTCCTCGCTGCATTCCAGCAGGTGAGCGGCGATCTTCTTTGCCTTGTCGCGAATCTTGCGCGCGGCAACCGCCGTGGCCGCACCCGAGACGGGAGTACTGCGGCTGGCGTACGTGCCCAGTCCATAGGGAGCGGTGTCGGTGTCGCCTTCTTCCACGGTGACGTCAGCGGCGGGAATGCCAAGCTCTTGGGCGACGATCTGGGCATAGGTCGTCTCGTGGCCTTGTCCCTGGCTCTTGGTGCCCATGCGGCAAATTGCCTTGCCGGTAGGATGAACACGGATCTCGGCGCTGTCGAACATCTTGATGCCGGCAATGTCGAACGTGTGAGCTGGCCCGGCGCCCACAATTTCGACAAAACTCGAAATACCGATGCCCATGAGTTCGCCTTTTTTTCGCTTCTCATCCTGCTCTTTGCGTAGTTGCTGGTAGCCGACTTTCTCCAGCGCCAGATTCATCGCAGCTTCGTAGTTGCCGCTATCGAAGGTCCATCCCAAGGGCGACTTGTAGGGGAACTTTTCCGGTCGTATGAAGTTTTTCTTCCGCAAGGCGACTGGATCGACCTTCAATTCCTGCGCGAGGACGTCTATGGCACGCTCAATCAGGTATGCCGCCTCTGTGACGCGGAACGAGCAGCGATATGCAATGCCTCCTGGCGCTTTGTTTGTGTAGACACCATCGACTTCACAAAACGCATTGGGATAGTCGTAAGCGCCGGTGCAGATGCTGAAGAGACCGGCGGGAAACTTGGTTGGCTGAGCAGCGGCATTGAAAGCGCCGTGATCGGCCAGCGTCTTTACGCGCATCGCCTGAATCTTGCCATCGCGATCGGCGGCTAGCTCGGCTGTCATGTGATAATCGCGCGCGAATCCCGTAGACTGCAGATTCTCAGAGCGCGTCTCGATCCACTTCACAGGCCGACCCAACGTGAGCGATGCGACAACAGCACAGACGTATCCCGGATAAATGGGGACCTTGTTGCCGAAGCCACCGCCGATGTCGGGTGAAACCACGCGAATGTTGTTTTCCGGAATGCCGCCAACCAGCGCAAAGAGCGTGCGATGCGCATGCGGTGCCTGCGAGGTCATGTAGATGGTCAGTCGGCCGGTCGCGCGGTTGAAATCGGCAACACAGCCACAGGTCTCAAGGGGCGCAGGATGACAACGCTGGAATACGGCGTGTACATTGGCTTTGACCGCAGCGTCCCGAAAAGCCTTGTCGGTGGCAGCCTTGTCGCCCACTTCCCAGTGGAAGATGTGATTGCTCTTCTCCTCGCGGTCTTCGCGCAGGATCGGCGAGCCAGGATCTGTCGCCTTATGCGGGTCTACCAGCACCGGCAGCTCTTCATACTCCACTTCCACCAGTTCAGCCGCATCAGCCGCGGTGTAGCGATCCTCTGCCACAACGAAGGCTACTTCCTGAGACTGGAACAGCACTTTGCCGGTAGCCAGCACCATCTGCTTGTCAAAGAAGAGAGTGGGCATCCAGGCGAGGTTGGCCTTGGCGAGGTCTTCTCCCGTGATGATCGCCAGCACGCCGGGAACCTGCTTCGCCTTGTCAGTGTTGATGCTCTTCAAACGCGCATGGGCATATGGACTGCGCACCAGGTGCCCGTAAACCATGTCGGGCAAATGTATGTCATCGACATAATTGCCTTTGCCCTGGATGAACCGCAGATCTTCTTTGCGCTTGATGGAGTGGCCCATGCCACCGATTTCAGGAGACGTCTTTTGCATTACTTTGCTCCTCCCTGACCCATCTTGGCGGCGGCATATTGCACGGCCTTGACGATGTTTTGGTATCCGGTGCAACGGCAGAGATTTCCGGAGATTCCCCAGCGGATGTCGTCCTCCGTAGGCTTCTTGTTCTTCTGCAGTAGAACGTACGACGACATCAGCATGCCGGGCGTGCAGAAGCCGCACTGCAAACCGTGCTCTTCTTTAAAGCCCTCCTGCAACGGATGCAGCTGACCGTCCTTGATCAGGCCTTCGACGGTGAGAAGCTCGCAACCGTCGGCTTGCAGCGCGAACATGGTGCACGATTTAACCGTCTTACCGTCGAGAACGACCGTGCAGGCACCGCAGTGGCTGGTGTCACAGCCGACGTGCGTTCCGGTCAGTCCCAACACTTCGCGAATGAAGTGCACCAGCAGCAAGCGGGGTTCGACTTCAGCCTCCCGCTCGCGGTCATTCACTTTGAGCCGGACCAATTGTTTCTTCGCCATGCTGATTCTCCGTAAAATCCCGAAATCTAGTTGCCTGTTCGTTCCAGTGCACGCGACAGGGCGCGAAATGCCAATTCCTTCACCAGGCCCTTCTTGTATTCCACCGGTCCGCGCAGGTCGGCGCTTGGCTTTGCTTCGTCCGAAGCAAGCTGGGCCACCTGCCGCAGGTTTGCTTCGTCAGGCTTCTTGCCGCGCAGGAAGTCCTCTGCTTTGCGCGCCTTCAAGGGAGTAGGGCCTACATTGGTCAAGCCGATGCCCACTGTCTGGCAGATACCATTGCCATCCAGGGTCAACTGCGTTGCGGTGGCGGCGGTCGCAAAGTCTCCAACCTTTCGTTCCAGCTTGAAGTAGGCGCCACCGCTGCGAGGCAGCGGCAGAGGGATCCGGATCTCCGTCACAATCTCGTCGGGCTGAAGCGAAGTGGTGAACAATGAAAGGAAGAACTCCTCCACAGGTATGACTCGATCGCCCTTCGCACCCGTAGCGACTATCTTGGCGCCCAGTGACAGCATGGTTGCTGGATGATCATTGGCCGGATCGCCGTGAGCCAGATTGCCGGCGACCGTCGCGAGGTTTCGCACTTGCGGATCGGCGATAACCTGCGCCGTATCGAGGATGATGGGAAACTTCGACCGAATAAGAGGCGAGCTCTCCACCTCGGCCTCCCGCGTGAGCCCGCCTATCTTGAGATGGCCGTCTTCTTCTTTGATATAGGACAGACCCGGGATGCGATTGATGTCGATGAGATAGGCAGGCCTGGCCAACCGAAGCTTCATCATCGGAATCAAGCTTTGGCCACCGCTAAGGATCTTTGCATCGTCGCCGTATTGCTGGAGGAAAGCGATCGCTTGCGGAATGGTCGTGGGGCGCAGGTACTCGAAGGCTGGGGGGATCATTCTTTACTCCATCATCGAGGGTCGAATCGAGAAAGCACCAAATGCTTGTTGTCACACAGCCAAAACAGCGGACGATACCTTACCACACGGGATGCATCGGCCGAAAGCTAGTCACGGCAAGAATCGGGGGCCTGGCAAAATCTCGACTCTATGTTACAAATTCCCCTCACCCCGCTCTCGCCAATCGTCAATTGCCCTCCGAATTGCCTCCGGCGCGAGGTTGCTGCACCGCATCTTGTATTCGGGGATGCCGCCTAACGCTGCTGCCACAACCTGCTCGCTGATCTGGTAGGCCTCATCAACCGAGCGGCCCAGCACCATCTCCGTTGCCATGGACGAGCAAGCGATGGCTACAGCGCATCCCATGCACTTGAACTTCACATCGTGAATGATGTCGTTCTCGATTCGGAGGGTAATCAGGACAGTGTCACTGTCTACCGGACTGCGTACGATGGCCTTGCCGGAGGGGTCCCCCACGCTGCCTGCATTGCGTGGATTTTCGTAGTGTGCGCGCAGGAGTTCGCTATACACGCCGGCCTCTGTGTTGAAACACTAAATAACGGAAGACTATGATACGTCAACGCCCATGTTCTCCGACTTCTACAACCGCGCTGCCAAGCTCACTTCCCAAGGCAAGCCGTTCGCGATTGCGACGGTCGTGCGGGTGGAAGGGTCTTCGTCCGCGCGTCGCGGCTCTAAAGCCATCATCGATTCCGATGGGAAGCTGGTGACAGGGTGGGTGGGGGGTGGTTGCGCTGAGAGCGCAGTAAAGAGCGAGGCGCTGAAGTGCATAGAAATGGAGCGGCCGCAACTTGTCACTTTAGATATGCGCGACGAGCATTTAGGCGTGGGGATGCCATGCGGAGGGAAGATGGAGGTTTTTATCGAGCCTGTGCTGCCTAAGCCTGATCTGCTGATTGTGGGCCACGGCCGGATCGCCGAAGCCCTTGCAACTCTTGGACACCTCATGGGGTTCAACATTACGGTCAACGATCCCGCTGCCGATTCCAGTTCCTTTCCGCATGCATCGAGGCTGGTGACTCAAGACTTCGATCTCACGGAGACGCCCGTTGGCCCGAAGACTTTTGTCGTCATCGCCACCCAGCACAAACGCGATCACCTGTGGTTGCAGAAGGCGCTGGAGGGAAGTGCGGCTTACGTAGCGTTGGTCGCCAGCCGCCATCGCGCCAGGCTGGTACTCGATTACCTCGCGGCAACCGGCTGCCCTGCAGAGAAATTATCTTCAGTCTGTGCACCAGCCGGCCTGGACCTTGGTGCAGCTACGCCTGAAGAGATTGCTCTCAGCATCGTCAGTCAGATGGTCGCATTGCGGCGAAGCGGAACCGTTGTTTCGCTCAGTCTGAAACAATCCGACTTGGCGACGCAAAGCAGTGTCGCTGATGCACTGATTCAGCACTGCGAGAGCAAGGGTTGAGCCGCCAAAGACTGGCCCTAGCCAGCCAGCCTCCCGTGTTCACCCTTTCGTTTTACGGAGATGATTTCGGCAAGGATACTCAATGCTATTTCCTCGGGAGTCTTGGCACCAATCTCCAGTCCGGCGGGGGCGTGGAGAGTTTTCAGCTTATGGACGGAATATCCTTTTGCTTTCAGCGAGCGGCACAGATCCTGTGCCCGCTTCCGATTGGCAACCACTGCCACGTAGTTACAATCTATGGCGAACGTCTGCTGGACTGCTTCTTCATCGAACCTTCCACCGCTGGCCGCGACAACATAGCGGCCCGATGTCGCCGGACGAGACAGGTCAAGCGTATTGAGTACCTCGTCTGCATCGGGCAGGTCGACAGCTCTCAACAAAGGATCAACGACCAACACTCTGAAGCCCATGACCTTTGCTAACTTCGCAAGGGCGAGTGCGACCTGTCCGGTGCCAACGATTATGATCTCCTCCTGGTCGCGAGAATCATCCTGTACCTTCGGAATTTCTCGTCCGTGCAGATCGGCAGCCTCAAGTAGAGCTCTTCGATCTGCCTCGCCTTGGGCGATGCGTTGCAACTTTGCAAAGTCGTCTTTGGTATCGATATCAATAAGAACGCCAATGTCGTCTACCGGCACCTTGAGGATCTCCTCGAGGTGATTACCAAAGATGGCACGGCAGCCGATGTCTCCCCTGAGGGCCATCACCTCAGGAAAGACGCACCGGTCTAACAAGATCGGGTTGCCGCGAAACCCTTGATAGGTGGGAACTACAATCTGTGCTCTGCACTTTTGATACTGATGGATCAGCTGGTCAAGGGTCTTGGAACGAACAAGCGGTTGATCTGCCAAAACAATGAGGGCAGCATTCGTTAGCGGATCCAGAGCTGAGAGTCCCGCGCACAGCGAGCTTCCCAAGCCTTGTCTGTAGGCTTGATTAACCACAACTTTCATTCCCTCAACCGAAACCCGCTGCGCGATCGTTTCTGCTGCAAAGCCCAGGACCAGGACAATTTCGCAAACCCCGGCACCGCGAACGGTCTGCAGGGCCCGCTCTAATAGAGTCTGGCCCCCAACATGGAGCAACTGTTTGGGCTCGCCCATTCGTGCAGAACGCCCCGCCGCCAGGATGACCGCCCCAATTCGCGAGTCTTGCCTCGCTTCCGTTCTGAACTCTTTCCTGGAGGTCACTCACAGAGTCTATACACTCCCGGCTCTTTTTGAAGCTACGTCCTTTCGTGCAGCCATAGCGAGATCCCGGCCAGCTGACGAACCTGGCAGGGGAGCTCGGATCTTACCGCCCTCGGCGCACGCATGCCGGCAGAAACCCTTGGTTTCTTGGCGTTCAGGCAATTCTGGGACGCTTAGGCCCTAATAAGAGGCGTCAGAAGCTTCTCCCTTGCAGCTAGCGGGCGTCGTTCACGAAAAGCCGCTTAAGCGTCAAGATGCAGAAATCGAAGCTTGATAGTTACTTGCCTGTTGTGATCGTATTGATGGACGCTATTTGCGTACTCATGCGGCTTGAGACCAAAACAGACTTCTTCGTAGGCTCGGTCGGGTAGGTGAGGAACCACATCGGGCCATTTGGGCGTACAATTCTTGCGGATTTCGAAGGCCAAAAACGAAATCTCGAATGAGCGTTAGGAACAACTAGGGTTTTGCAACCGGCGGTTGGACGTTAGACTCTCGTGGCTGTATTGCCAAAGACACAACTGATCAGCCGCTCCATCCACGGCGGCATCGCGGTCCGGACTCTTCAGTAAATTCAAGTAGCGGAGGGAACATGTTCATTCTTTGGTGGATCATCGTAGGTCTGATTGCAGGCTGGATTACCGGAAAGATCATGAAAGGCTCCGGGTACGGAGCTCTCATGGATATCGTCGTCGGCATCGTGGGTGCAATCGTCGGCGGCTTCATTATGAGAGCCATCGGCTTCGCTGGAGAGGGTGGCATGATTTACACCATCATCGTCGCCATTATCGGGGCGATCATCCTCACGTTGATCGTAAGATTAGTTACGGGAAAGAAGGTTTGACACTACAATAATTGACTTTTCCTTCAACGTGCCAGCATGTGGGACGCACACCCAAGGCAAATAATACCTGCCCGCAGGAGTGCGGTACGGACCCTTTAAGGCTTCCGTGGCCTTTCGGGATCACGTCGCCGTACCAGTGCGAAGGAGCGTTCCTGACCTTACGGCTCGCAGCCTGAGCGGGCGCAGTCCGCTATGGCTGCGAGGCGTTTGGTTCTCACGAATTATCATCCAGGCTGAAAAGTCCCCGCTACGTTGAAAACGCAGCGGGGAGATGTATGAAGCCTCAGTGAGGCCGTTCCTGCTCTTTCTCTTTAGCTGCAGGCGGATGAGCGTTCTCGCGAGGAGGTTGTGCCTCATGTGCAGGCGGTGACGAAGGCCGCGGTCCGGTTTCGGGATGGGGAGCGCCGCGGTTGTCCGCCTGATGGGGATTGTTCGGCTTGGCCTCAGGCTTGGATTCGGCGCGAGGCGAAGCTGTGGAACGTTCGGCATTCGGGTGCGGCACATTCCTGGTCTCCGGAGGAGCTGTAGGCCTACCGTTTACTGCCGTGCCTGGGCGCGACGGAGGCAGGTTATGCGCATGAAGCGGGCCCTGCTGCGGCTCTTGCCCAGGCTTCTGCCGCGCGCTTTGCTGCGGATGAGGAGCGGCGGCTGACGTCCGGGCCTGCTGCTCGTTGTGTTCCGGAGGCTGCGGCACTGAACGAGCAGGAGTGTTCTCGCGCGTCCGGGCCTGCTCCGTAGTCTTCTCCTTAGGACGGGCTGTCGGATTAGCAGGGCTGGTCTCACGGGTCCGCGATTGCTGGTTATTCTTCTCAGGAGGGCGTGTCTGTGGCTGACCGGCTTTGACATTGCCCGTCCGCGGAGTGGGCTCTACCCGGTTTGCAGCTGGAGTGTTCGCCCGCGATGTCTCATGGGCCGTGAAGGCCCCAGGCCTGGGCGTGGCAAATACGGCTGGGCGCCCATGATCCACCGAGGCAAGCTGAGCGCGATCGTTGCGGGCAGTCTGCTGGTGCTGTACCTGGGCAGAGGTGGGCGGCTCGTGACGCTGATGTTCGGCGGCGAGCTGGGCCTGTGTCGGACGAGCCTGTACACCGCCCGGTCCGCCGTTGTAGCTGACACGGGTGACGTTAACGTTATTGGTCACAGTCCTGTTATAGACGTTTACGTTCGTGATATTGACATTGTTGACCGCGCGATTGTAGTAGAAATCATTGCCGCGCCAATGCCCGCCATAGTATCCGGACCCGGTGTAGCCGAATCCGTAGTTGATGCCGCCGTAAAATCCAACCACTGGACCCCAGTAGCCTGCATGCCAGATGTAGAGCCCGTCAGCAAAGCCCCAGTAGCCAGGTGTCCAGAAAAAGCCTGGCTGAGGCCCGAGCACCCATGTTCCCGGCACCCAGTAGTATCCGTCCGAACCCCAGGCCCAGTAACCCGGCGTCCAGATGTAACCGGGATCTGGACACAGCGGCTGCGCATAAACTGGCAGTGCCGGAGGAGCAATTTGCACCGAGATGAGCACCTGGCCCCACGAGCAGAGTGCGGTGCCTAAAATCATCATGGCCAGGATAAGGATTAAGTAAC
>Ga0306922_10002544_pt1 | contig 16941 bp, 17 predicted proteins | sample sta12Cox44000082_FD_203758 | JGI IMG/M metagenome (GOLD analysis project Ga0306922, IMG submission 203758) | Lab enrichment of tropical soil microbial communities from Luquillo Experimental Forest, Puerto Rico - statoxic.12C.oxic.44.000.082 (v2)... | ecosystem: Environmental > Terrestrial >... | reverse complement strand
GCAGGACCAGCCGGTATTCGGCGCGCGAGGTGAACATCCGGTAGGGCTCGCTGACCCCGCGGGTGACCAAATCGTCGATCAATACGCCGATATAGGCGTCGGCGCGGTCGAGCGTGAGCGGCGCCGACCCCGATGCCGCGAGCGCGGCATTGAGCCCGGCGACCAGCCCCTGCGCCGCCGCTTCCTCGTAGCCGGTCGTGCCGTTGATCTGGCCGGCGAAGTAGAGCCCGGGCACCCGCCTTGTCTCCAGGCTCGGATAAAGCTCGCGCGGATCGACAAAATCGTACTCGATCGCGTAACCCGGGCGGCGCATCACCGCATGTTCGAGGCCGGGGATCGTCTGCAGCATCGCCTGCTGCACGTCGCGCGGCAATGAGGTCGAGATGCCGTTCGGGTAGATCGTGTCGTCGTCGAGACCTTCCGGCTCGAGAAAGATCTGGTGCCGCTCGCGCTCGGCGAAGCGCACGATCTTATCCTCGATCGACGGACAATAGCGCGGCCCGATCCCGGTGATGTCGCCCGAATACATCGGCGAGCGGCCGAGATTGGCGCGGATCACCGCGTGCGTCGCCGGCGTCGTCGTCGTGATGTGGCAGGCGATCTGCGGCGTCGCGATCCGCTCGGTCATGAACGAAAACGGCGGCGGCGGGTCGTCGCCCGGCTGATTGTCGAGCCCGGCCCAGTCGATCGTCGTTCCGTCGAGCCGGGGCGGGGTGCCGGTCTTGAGCCGGCCGAGCGCGAAACCGGCATCGGCGAGGGTCCGCGCCAGCCCATGCGACGGCGGGTCGCCGACCCTTCCAGCGGGGATTTTTTCCTCGCCGATATGGATCAGGCCGTTCAGAAAGGTGCCGGTCGTCAACACCACCCGGCCCACCGCCACCTGCCTGCCATCGCCAAGTACGACCCCGCAAACCCGACCGGCGCCATCGAACGACAGATCCTCGGCGGCGCCTTCGACGATGTCGAGGCCGGCGGTCTCGGCCAGCAATTCACTGACCGCCCGGCGGTAGAGCTTGCGGTCGGCCTGCGCGCGCGGGCCGCGCACCGCCGCCCCCTTGCTGCGGTTCAGGATGCGGAACTGGATGCCGGCCCGGTCGATCGCGCGCCCCATCATGCCATCGAGCGCGTCGATCTCGCGCACCAGATGCCCTTTGCCGAGCCCGCCGATCGCCGGGTTGCACGACATCTCGCCGATCGTCGCCCGCTTATGGGTCAGCAGCAGAGTCCGCGCGCCGAGCCGAGCCGCGGCCGCCGCCGCCTCGCACCCCGCATGCCCGCCGCCGACCACGACGACATCGTAATGCCCGTAGCGATCGCTCATGGCCGAGGAATGTATGGAGGCCAGTCAGGCCTGTCGAGGTTTCACGTGAAACCTTACACGCCGGCGGCCTGACCAATCACGCGGCTAAGTTGGAACAATGCTGATACGATCTTGCAGAGCGCAGGAGGTAGGAATGCGTGCGGCCATACGGAACCTCGGCAACTCGTCGGGGGTCATCAGCCCAAAATCCATGCTGGCGGAGATCGGCATCGTCGCCGGCGACCGGGTCGACCTGTCGCTGGAGAACGGTCGCATCGCCATCACGCCGGTCAGGCGTGGGCCGCGCGAAGGGTGGGCCGAGGCTTTTCGAGTGATCGCCGACGCCGGAGAGGACGCATTGGTTTGGCCGGAATTCAACAACGAGGAGGATGGTGCCCTGACGTGGTGAGGCAGGCGCGCGGCGATCGCCGAATTGCGGTGATCCGCGGCGACCCTCGCTCGCGCTCTCGCCACCTTGCGCGAAATCTTCGCCGATTAGACTTGCAGCAGGATGCGGCGGAGAATCTGGGTACCCACGCGAGGTTCTTTAAAATAATCGGTGTTGGCCGTCACGATCTTACGAGAACACCGGTCATTTGCCGATGCAGAAGTCGTGGAAGATCACTTCTAGCAGGTCTTCGACATCGACCGTGCCGGTGATCCGGCCCAAGCTGCGCAGGGCGAGGCGCAGGTCTTCGGCTTGCAGTTCGGGCAGAGTTGGCTCGAAGCCGCGGCGCAAGGATGCAGTGGCTTCTTCGAGGGACTGGCGGTGGCGGGCGCGGGTCAGGAGCGGGGCTTCGGTCCGATAGGCCTGGGCGATCCGTTGTCCGAGAGCTGTCAAAAGCTCATCTACGCCCTCGCCAGTCAGAGCCGAGATCCTCAGCATTTGTGCCGGCGCACTGCATTCGTCATGGCCGGGCTTGTCCCGTGGGCCTTCAGCCCACGGACTAGATCCGTGGGCATCCACGATCGGGTCAATCAGGTCAGCTTCGTGGATGCCCGGATCAAGTCCGGGCATGACGGTGTTCATTTGCCGCTCGCAACCTGCCCGTTTCGTCTCCAGCAGATCGATCTTGTTGGCGACGAGGATGGTGTCGGGGCCGGGCCAGGCCGCCGCACCGCTCGCCTCGGCCGGCTCGCATGCGTCGAAGACGAAGAGCCGGATCTCGGCTTCCTCGGCGCGGCGCAAGGCCCGGCGCAGCCCTTCCTGCTCGACCTCGTCGCTGCTGTCGCGCAGGCCCGCCGTGTCGGCGAGAACCACCGGATAGCCCGCAAGGTCGATCGCGACCTCGACAATGTCCCGGGTGGTGCCGGCGATCGGCGAGGTGATCGCCGCCTCGCGTCGGGCGAGCCGGTTCAACAGGCTCGATTTGCCGGCGTTGGCCGGGCCGATGATCGCGACGCCGATACCGTCGCGCAGCCTTTCGCCGCGGTGGCCGTCGGCGAGATGCCGGTCGATTTCGCGGGCAAGCACCCCGGTTTCGGAGCGGATGCGGTCTTCGATCTCCGATGGGAGATCTTCCTCGGGGAAATCGATTGCCGCTTCGAGATGCGCCAGAATCCGAGTCAAGCGGCGCGACCAGTCGCGGTAAACTTCCCCGAGCGCGCCGCCGAGCTGGCGCAACGCCTGGCGGCGCTGGGCCTCGGTCTCGGCCGCGGCGAGATCGGCAACCGCCTCGGCCTGGGTCAGATCCAGCTTACCGCTCAGAAACCCGCGGCGGGTGAACTCGCCGGGTTCGGCGAGGCGCAGCCCGAGCTGCCCCAGTACCTCGATGAATGCGGCGAGCACGGCGCGGCTGCCGTGCAGGTGGAATTCGGCGACATCCTCGCCGGTGGCGCTGTTCGGCGCCGGGAACCACAGCAGCAGGCCGTCGTCGAGCGGCTCTCCGCTCGCCGGGTCGACGAACCGCCGGCGGCGAGCCGATCGCGGCGGCGGCAGCTCTCCCGCGATCAGCGAGACAGCCTTCGCGGTATCGGGCCCCGATAGGCGGAGGACGGCGATGGCGGCGCGGCCGGCCGCCGTCGCCGGCGCGAAGATCGTGTCTGTCGTGAACTCGGCAGGCGTCAGTGCTTTGGCGGCAGCTGGTCCGGCTGCAGCATCAGCCGTTCGACCCGGCCGCCCTCGACCAGATGCTTCTGGATGATCTCATCGACATCCTCGGTGGTGTCGTAGCGATACCACACTCCCTCGGGGTAGATGACCATGTTCGGGCCGAATTCGCAGCGGTCGAGACAGCCCGCGGCATTGAACCGGATGTTTTCGACACCGGCTGCACGCGCCTTCTCGCGCATATAGCCGCGCACCTTGTCGAAACCTCCGGCCGCTTCGGCCCGACCCATGCAGCAGCCACGCGGATGACCGTCCGGCCGCACGTTGTTGCACATGAAAATATGGCGCGTGTAGAAGAGCCGCGGATCGGCGGGTGCGTCTGGCATTGGCGTTTCTCCGAAGTGGGCAGGTCACGGCGGACGAATGACGCAGACCGCCGTTATGGGAGTAGAGTAGCGAACCTAGCCCGTCGCGGCACAGAGGGCAAACGCATCCGCTGCCCCGGCCCCGACTATCTGCATGGCAGGAGCCGCAATGGACCGCAACCGCCTCGGCGAGGAAACCAGCCCCTACCTTCTGCAGCATCGCGACAATCCGGTCCACTGGCAGGCTTGGGATCAAGCGGTGCTGGAAATGGCCAGGGCCGCCGGCAAGCCAATCCTGCTGTCGGTCGGCTACGCGGCCTGCCACTGGTGCCATGTCATGGCGCGCGAGAGCTTCGAGAACCCGGAGATCGCCGCGACGATGAACCGGCTGTTCGTCAACATCAAAGTAGACCGTGAGGAACGGCCCGATCTCGATCAGATCTATCAGCACGCGCTGGCGCTGATGGGCGAGCAGGGCGGATGGCCATTGACGATGTTCTTGACCCCTGACGGCGAACCGTTTTGGGGCGGCACCTATTTTCCGCCCGATCAGCGCTGGGGACGGCCGGGCTTTCCGCAGGTGCTGGAGGCGATCAGCGAGGCCTATGCGCGCAAGCGCGACGATGTCGCGAAAAACGTGGGCGTGCTGCGCGATGCATTACAGCGGCTCGGCCAGCCGCGCCAGGGCGGCGCCATCCTCCGACAGCAACTCGATCCGATCGCCGAGCGGCTGCTGCGCGAGACCGACCAGATCCATGGCGGCATCGGCACCGCGCCCAAATTCCCGCAATGCGGCATCCTCGAACTGTTGTGGCGGGCCTGGAAGCGGACCGGCCAGGCCGCGTATCGCGACGCCGTGACCAAAGCGCTCGACGCGATGTGCCAGGGCGGCATCTACGATCATCTCGGTGGCGGGTTTGCCCGCTATTCGACCGATGCACGCTGGCTGGTGCCGCATTTCGAGAAGATGCTCTACGACAACGCCGAATTGGTCGATCTGCTGACCCTGGTCTGGCAGGAAACTGAGAACCCGCTCTATCGCCAGCGGATCGACGAGACCCTGGGCTGGGTCATTCGTGAGATGCGGACGCCGAGCGGCGGCTTTGCCAGCAGCCTCGATGCCGACAGCGAGCACGAAGAAGGCAAATTCTATGTCTGGACCGCCGCCGAAATCGATGCGGTGCTGGGCGACGACGCGCCGCTGCTCAAGCGGTTTTACGATGTGACGCCGGACGGGAATTGGGAAGGTTACACGATCCTCAACCGGATGAATTCGCCGGCGCTGGCCGACACCGAAACCGAGCACACCTTGGCGGCCTGCCGCGAGCGGCTGTTCCGGGCTCGCGTGCCGCGGGTGCGGCCGGGCTGGGACGACAAAGTGCTTGCCGACTGGAACGGGCTGATGATCTCGGCGATGGCGAATGCCGGGCTGGTTTTCGGGCAGCCGCATTGGATCGAGATTGCGCGCGCCGCGTTCGATTTCGCCCGCAATCAGATGACGGCGCCGGATGGGCGGCTGCTGCACAGCTGGCGCGACGGCCGCGCCCGGCATCCGGCCAATGTCGACGATTACGCAAATCTGTGCCGCGCCGCTCTCGTACTTCACGAAGCGGCCGGCGACGATACTCTTATCGCTCAGATCTGCGATTGGGTGGCGATCCTGGACCGGCATTATTGGGACCCGGAGGGCGGCGGGTATTTTTTCTCAGCCGACGACACGGAGGCGCTAATCGCCCGCGCCAAGACAGCGTCGGATTCAGCAGTCCCTGCCGGCAACGGTACCCTCGTTGGCGTCCTTGCCCGGCTTGCTATCCTGACCGGCGAAGGTTCCTACCGCCGTCGCGCCGAAGCCATCGTCGCGACCTTTTCCGGCGAACTCGCACACAATTTCTTTCCGCTGGCGACACTGCTCAACAACGCCGAAGTGCTGTCCGAGCCGGCGCAGATCGTACTAGTCGGCGAGGATGGCGACCCAGCTTTCGACGCGCTGCGCTCTGCGGTGTATAGCGTGTCGCTGCCGAACCGGTTGGTTCTGGCGTTGCCGCCCGGCCGGCAGCTGCCAACCGACCATCCGGCGTATGGCAAGGGCCTCGTCGAGGGTCGTGCCGCCGCTTATGTCTGTGTTGGCGCGGTGTGCTCGCTGCCCTTGACCGACCCACGGAAGCTGGTCGCCAACCTCTCGGAATTGCGCTAATGTTCTTGTTCTGTACCGGAATGGAGCGCTGAGGTATGTTGTGCTCGGTAGCAATCGATAGCCCTGTCGGACGCCTGACGATCTCCGCGACGGAGGACGCAATCGTCGCGATCGGATGGTTCGACGAAGCCCAAGGCGAAGAGACCGCGCTCCTCGCCGCGGCGCGCGGCCAGCTCGCCGCGTATTTCGATCGCCGGCTAAAGCGTTTCGAATTGCCGCTACGGCCCGCGGGCTCGCCGTTCAATCAGCGGGTCTGGGCGGCGATGCGAGAGATCCCGCACGGTCAGACGCGCAGCTATGGCGAATTGGCGATGGAGATCGGCTCGGCGCCGCGCGCGGTCGGCCGGGCCTGCGGGCATAATCCGATCCCGATCGTGATCCCCTGCCATCGCGTGCTGGGCCGCAATGGGCTCGGCGGCTATAGCGGCGGCGCCGGACTGCCGACGAAGCGTCGCCTGCTGGAACTGGAATGCAGCGATCCGGGTGATCTATCCTATGCTTCTGGTGCCGATGGGCATGATGCCATCTTTCCGGCGCCATCTCTGATCTGACGGCGGAGGCAAACGCGATGGTGCACGCGATCCGTTTCGACAAGACCGGCGGTCCCGAGGTGTTGTCCTGGCAGGAGGTCGAGCTCGGTAAACCCGGGCAAGGCCAGGTCCGGCTGCGCCACACTGCGGTCGGGCTCAATTACATCGACACCTATCAGCGCAGCGGGCTCTATCCGATGCCGATGCCGAGCGGTCTCGGCTCCGAGGCGGCCGGCGTCGTCGAGGAGGTTGGGCCGGGGGTCGAGGGCCTCAAACCCGGCGAGCGCGTCGCCTATGCCGGCGGCCCAATCGGGGCTTATACCGAGGGCCGCGTCATGCCGGCTGATCGCCTTGTTCCGGTTCCGGCTGGCATCACCGACCAGGAGGCGGCGGCGATGATGCTTAAAGGCATGACCGCCTGGTATCTGGTGCGACGTACCCACCCGGTGAAACGCGGCGAGACGGTCCTGATCCATGCCGCGGCCGGCGGCGTTGGCCTGATCGCCTGCCAATGGGCAAAGCATTTGGGCGCGACCGTGATCGGCACTGTCGGCGACGACGAGAAGGCTGCACTCGCCAAGAAAAATGGCTGCGATTATCCGATCAACTATCGCCGCGAAGACTTTGTCGCCAGGGTCGGTGAAATCACTCACGGCAAAAAGCTGCCGGTGGTTTACGATTCGGTCGGCAAGGACACGTTCTACAAATCGCTCGACTGCCTGGCGCCGCTCGGGCTGATGGCCTCGTTCGGCCAATCCTCCGGCGCGATCGGACCGGTTGACATCGGCATCCTGGCAGGCAAGGGCTCGCTGTTCCTGACCCGGCCCACATTGAACACCTACACGGCCAGCCGGGAAGACCTGCTGACCGCGGCGCGCGAATTGTTCGAGGTGGTAACAAGCGGCGCGGTCAAGATCGCGGTGAACCAGACCTACCCGCTGCGCGAGGCCGCGCGTGCGCATCGCGATCTGCAAGACCGCAAGACCACCGGGCAGACCGTGCTGACGATTTAGCAGAGGGACGTGCAACGGTGAGCGAGCACCGCCCGATCGTTGTCGTGTTCGCCCTGTTTCCTGGGGCGACGCAGCTCGACTTTACGGCGCCGCATCAGGTGTTTTCGCTGCTGCCCGGCGCGGAGGTGATCGTCGCCAGCGTCGATGGCGGCTCACTTGAGAGCAGCGGTCTCTGCTTCACCGGGCTGCGGCGGCTCGCAGACATCCCGGCCTGTGACGTGATCTGCGTCCCCGGCGGTTACGGCGCTACCGACATCGCCAGCCAGGACCCCGCGTTTCTTGCCGAATTGCGCCGGCTCGCGCAGTCGGCACAATTCATCACATCGGTATGCCGGGGATCGCTTGCACTTGCCGCGGCCGGCTTGCTGCGCGGCAAGCGCGCCGCCAGCCATTGGGCGTGGCGCGATCAGCTGACGCTGTTCGGTGCAATCCCCGACGCTGCCCGGGTCGCGCGCGACGGCAATATTATCACCGGCGGCGGGGTTACCGCCGGCATCGACTTCGCGTTGACGCTGGTGGCCGAGATCGCCGGACCGGAAATGGCGCAAGCGATCCAGTTGCAGATCGAATACGCCCCGGCGCCGCCTTTCAACGCCGGCCGGCCGGAGACCGCGCCTCCCGCGGTGCTATCGCGCTTGCTCGAGCGAAATGCCGTTGGGGCCGCGCGCAGCCGGGCCTTTATCAAAACGGCGGCATCCCGGCTGCACGCCGAGACAACCTCCGAGTAGCTGTCAGCCGGCCAAACCCAACACTCCGGCCACTGCCGCTTCAACCGCAATGAGCCGCAATTTCAAGTATTCATTGCGTCGAAGAACTCGGTGTTGCTCTTCGATTCCTTGAGCTTGTTGATCAGGAATTCGAGCCCATCGACGGTGCCCATCGGGGTCAGCACCCGGCGCAGCACCCACATCTTGGACAAGACGCCGCGATCGACCAGCAACTCTTCCTTGCGGGTGCCGGACTTGGTGATGTCGATCGACGGGAAGGTGCGCTTGTCGGCGACCTTGCGGTCGAGCACGATTTCCGAATTGCCGGTGCCCTTGAACTCTTCGAAGATCACCTCGTCCATGCGCGAACCGGTATCGATCAGCGCGGTGGCGATGATCGTGAGCGATCCTCCCTCCTCGATGTTGCGCGCAGCGCCAAAGAAGCGCTTGGGACGCTGCAAGGCGTTGGCGTCGACGCCGCCGGTCAACACCTTGCCGGAAGATGGAACGACGGTGTTGTAGGCGCGAGCGAGGCGGGTGATCGAATCGAGCAGGATCACGACATCGCGCTTATGCTCGACCAAGCGTTTGGCCTTCTCGATTACCATCTCGGCGATCTGAACGTGGCGCTGCGCCGGCTCGTCAAAGGTTGAGCTGATGACTTCGCCGCGCACCGAACGGGCCATGTCGGTGACCTCCTCGGGGCGCTCGTCGATCAGCAGCACGATCAGATAGACCTCGGGGTGGTTCGCAGCGATCGCGTGAGCGATGTTCTGCAACATCACCGTCTTGCCGGTACGCGGCGGTGAGACGATCAGCGCCCGCTGGCCCTTGCCGAGCGGGGTAATCAAGTCGATGACGCGAGTCGTCAAATCACGCCGCGACGGGTCCTCGAATTCGAGCCCCAGCTTCTCTTCGGGATAGAGCGGCGTCAGATTGTCGAAATTGATCCGCTGGCGCAGGCGGTCGGGCTCGTCAAAATTGATCCCGTTGACCCGGAGCAGCGCGAAATAGCGTTCGCCGTCGCGTGGCGAACGGATCTCACCCTCGACCGTGTCGCCGGTGCGCAGCCCGAAGCGTCGAACTTGGCTTGGACTGACATAGATGTCGTCGGGGCCGGCCAGGTAATTGGCTTCCGGCGAACGCAGGAAACCGAACCCGTCCGGCAGCACCTCGAGCACCCCGTCGCCGGATATCGGCACGTCGTTCTCGGCCAGCTGCTTCAGAATTGCGAACAGCATGTCCTGCTTGCGCAGCGAGGACGCGTTCTCGATTTCGAGCTCTTCGGCGAATGCCAACAGCTCGGCTGGGGTCTTTCGTTTCAGTTCCTGGAGGTTCATGGAGCTTTGTGTCGCGGTGGGGACAAGACTCGCCCGTCCAGGCATTCCTGCGGCTAGATTCGCGCAGGCTCTAAGGTTAGGCGAGGGATGGCGAGGATTGGCAGGAAAAGGCGGGTGCCCGCAGGCCATTCCCCTTAGCCAATGCAAATAAGCGTGTCAAACGCGATATCAAGATCCCCCCAACTGATGAAAAAATCGACAACGCCGTCAGAACGGCTTGACGACAACGAGCACGACGATTGCGATCAGCGCCAAAGCCGGCAGCTCGTTAACAAGGCGGAAGAAGCGCGGCGAGTGCCGGTTCCGGTTTTCGGCAAATGCCCGGCGCCATCGAGCCAGGCCCCCATGATAGCCAGCCAGTCCGGCGACCAAGGCCAGCTTGGCCCACATCCATCCCCGATGCCAATCGACAACCCCCGGGGTTCCTGCGAGCAGCAGGCCGAAGCCCAAAGCTGCGATCATCGCCGGATTCATGATCCCCCTCAGCAGGCGGCGTTCCATGATTTCAAATGTCGCTGCCAGATCCGACCTGGCCGGCGCCTGGGTGTGATAGACAAACAGCCGCGGCAGATAGAGCAACCCCGCCATCCAGGCTATGACCGCCACGATATGAGCGGATTTGATCCACGGATAGACCGCGGCGGGCCATGCGTTCAAACGCCGACTCCAGCGAATGCGCAACGTCCCGCAACAGCGCCGCAAGACATTGGGCGCCCGGGCGGCGCAACCCGGCGCACCAATTCGGCCAGCGCCCCAATAAAGCCGGGTTCGGCTCCCACCGTCGCGACCCGATGATATGCTGGCACGCCGCTCCTCTCCGCGACACGACGATAGTCGAGGTCAAGCTCGACAAGCGTTTCGGAGTGTTCCGACACGAAGGAGATCGGCGCCACCACCAGCGGCACGCGATCAGCACCCGCGCGCTTGATTTCCGCGTCGGTCGCCGGACCGATCCATTCGAGCGGGCCGACCCGGCTTTGATAGCACACCTGCCAATCGAGCCCAGGGCTGGCGAGCGCGGCCACGACCGCCCTCGCTGTCGTTTCGACCTGGCCAGGGTATGGGTCGCCCGCGGCCACGATGCGTTTCGGCAGACCATGGGCGGTCAACAGCAGCCGCGGCTCCCGGCCGGAGCTGCCGGCCTTGGCAAACGCCGGCCGGATAAGCCGGGCAACCGCTTCGACAAACCCGATGTTGGCAGGATAGCAGCAGATCGTCCGAGTCGGGCAGTTGAGCCCCTCGCGCGCCGCTGCGCGCCGCCAATCGGCAAAGGAGGAAGCTGTCGTCGTTCTCGAGAATTGCGGATATAGCGGCAAGCAGACGATCTCGTCCGGATCCCATTTGGAAACCGCTCGCGCCGCCGCCGCACTCGTTGGGTCCCAATAGCGCATCGCGACAAAGCAGCGATACTGATCCCCCAAGTCCATCTCCAGCGCCTGCGCCTGCGCCTCGGTATTAGCGAGCAACGGCGATGCACCGCCAAGCCGGGCATAGATTTCGCGCGCCGTTTTCGCTCGGGCACGGGCGATGAGCCGAGCGAGGGGCAAGCGCAGCGCCGTCGGCAGACGAATGATCGCGGGATCCTTGAACAGATTGTACAAGAAAGGCTCAACCGAACTGAGCGAATCCGGCCCGCCGAGATTCATCAAGACGACCGCAACACGCGTCATCTCATCCGGCGTCTATCGGTTCGGCGAGCAAGCGGGCGAGGGCGGCGACATTCTCGACCGGCGTTTCCGGCAGCACCCCATGGCCGAGATTGAACACCCAAGGGCCCCCAACAAATGCCCGGCGCATATCGATAACTGCGTTTTCCAGCGCCGCACCGCCGGTCAGCAGCAGAACAGGATCGAGATTGCCTTGGACCGTCGCAAGCGGGCGCAGCCGGGTGCAGGCGAACCTCGCCGGCACCGCAGTGTCGAGGCCAACCGCATCGACTCCGGTCTCGGTCACATAGTGCTCGTAGAGCAGGCCAGCGCCTCGGGGAAAGCCGATTACCGGACAGTCCGGGTGCGCCGACTTCAGCGCCGTGACGATTCGTTTGGTCGGTGCGATCACCCAACGCGCGAACGCCGGTTCGGGCAGTACGCCCGCCCAGCTGTCGAACAGTTGCACAACCGCCGTGCCGGCCGAAATCTGGGCCGAAAGAAACTCGATCGTGGTCTCGGTCAACACATCAATCAGCGCCTCGAAGCCTTGTGGATCATCGTAAGCCCAGGCCTTGACCCGGCGAAAATCTCTGCTCGTGCCTCCTTCCACCATATAAGTGGCAACCGTCCATGGCGCCCCGGCAAAGCCGATCAATGCCGTTTGCGAACCGAGTTCCGCGCTCACCCGGCGAACCACCTCGAGGACGGGTTCGAGCCGCGGGACAGCGCGCGTTCCGTCGAGCCGTCCTACGCCGGAAACATCCTCTATCGCTCCCAGCACGGGCCCCAGGCCATCACGGAAGCTCAACTTCTGCCCTAACGCATATGGCAGCAGCAAAATATCGGAGAATATGATCGCTGCATCCATGCCGTAGCGGTGCACCGGCTGGAGGGTCAGTTCCGCCGCCAGCGACGGGGTAAGACACAGCTCGACGAAATCCGCCGCTCGAGCCCTGAGCTTGCGATACTCCGGCAGGTAGCGGCCTGCCTGGCGCATCAGCCACCATGGGGTCGGCGATACCGTCTCGCCGTTGAGCGCGCGAAGCAACGGTTTGAGTTGGGGGGAAACCATCGATCCTGTTCTCCTCTCCTCCATATATAGTTTCTTAAATAGTAGAAGGTTGTAGATACGGTGGGAGTCGGGGATTACGATCAGTCCCTGAGTTTCTCACAGCGCAGATAACCCGATAGTCCCCTACCACGGTCTTGTGCAAAATCGACGAGGGTTTTCGCCTGACAGCGCGGATTGTCGAAATTGTGGGCGAAGGGGAAAACGGGGATCGAAGGCGGCGGAGTCCACATATTCCTCGTTTTCCTCAGCACTAGCGATTTTTGATCCCCAGGGGGAAGACGTTGCGGAATTATCAGGCGGATCAGGGACAGAATTGGATGCAGACAATGGGTGGGCGGCGTTTTGTGGGCAACTTGCCAATAATCTTCACGGTTCTGGGGATGGCCGGGCCGGTCGCGGTCAAGGCCAAGGCGGGATGACCCGATTCCACCTTCATCTAGTCTCCGATTCAACCGGAGAAACCGTCCATTCGGTGGCCCGCGCCTGCCTCGTGCAATTTGACGATGCGCAGGCTGTCGAGCATGTCTGGAGCATGGTGCGGACGCGCAGCCAAATCGACCGGGTCATCGCCGGTGTCGAGGCTAATCCCGGTGTCGTACTGTTTACGCTGGTCAGCGACCAGCTCAGGCAATTGCTGCAGCAAGGCTGTCGGCGTCTCCAACTCCCAGCCATTCCGGTTCTCGACCCGGTGATCGGCGCGCTCGCCGCCTTTCTTCATCGGGAGAGCCGTGGCGTGCCGGGCAAGCAACATCTGCTCGACAGCGAATATTTTGCGCGCATCGACGCGATGACCTTTGCCCTCAATCATGATGACGGGCAATCGAGTTGGGGTCTGGACGACGCCGACGTTTGCCTCGTTGGAGTATCTCGGACCTCGAAGACGCCGACCTGCCTGTATCTAGCGAATCGTGGAGTGAAGGCTGCGAACGTGCCGTTTGTCCCTGGCGTTCCGCTGCCTCCAGAGCTGATCAACGCCAGGCGCCCGCTGATCGTCGGACTGACGAACGATCCTGAGCGGCTGATCCAGGTGCGCCGCAACCGGCTCAGCATGCTGCATCACGATGAGACGACCGATTACACCGATATTGAGGCGGTGCGGGCGGAAGTCCGCGAGGCGCGACGGGTCTTTGCCGAGCGGCACTGGCCGGTGATCGACGTGACCCGCCGCTCGATCGAGGAGACGGCGGCGGCGATTCTGAAGCTTCTGGCGCGTCGCCACGGCTTGGGCGAATGAAAAAGCTGATCCTTGCTTCGGCAAGCTCGGCTCGGGCGCGGCTGCTGGACGCCGCGGGCGTCGAGTTTCGGATCGAACCGGCTGAAATAGACGAAGCAGAATTCAAGCGCACCGGTCGGGCCAGTCGATGGACACCGCAAGATTGCGCGTTAGCTCTGGCGGAGGCGAAGGCGCAATCGGTGTCTCGCCGTTATCCGGGGGCGTTGATCATCGGCGCCGACCAGATTTTGGCGTGTGACGGAAAGTGGTTCGATAAGCCGGTCGGCATCATCGCCGCGCGCAGGCAGCTGCAGGCGTTGCGCGGGCGGACGCATCTTCTGGCAACGGCAGCCTGCGTCGTCCGCGATGGCGAGCGGGTGTGGCACCACGTGTCCTCGCCGGAATTGATGATGCGCCGGTTCAGCGACGAATTTCTCGACGATTATCTTGCCGCCGAAGGGGAGACGGTTCTCGGCTCGGTGGGCGGGTATCGGCTGGAGGCGAGAGGGGTCCAGCTCTTTGAGCATATCAGCGGCGATCATTTCGCGATCCTTGGCTTGCCATTGGTCGAATTGCTGGGGTTTTTGCGCGAGACCGGCAACGTTCTCAGCTGAGCGATAGCGGGCGAAGGTGGCGGCGGCATCGACCATCGTGATAATGGCCGCACGATGAAAATTACCGGTGCGACGCAGCTTGCCGGCATCATGGGATGGCCGGTCGCCCATTCGCGCTCGCCGTTGCTGCATGGATTCTGGCTCGACGAGACCGGGGTGGACGGCGCTTATCTGCCGTTGCCGGTGCGTCCGGAGGACATTGAGCGGGCCTTGCGCGCGCTTCCGGTCCTGGGCTTTCGCGGTTGCAATCTGACGATCCCTCACAAGCGAGCGGCCCTCGCGGTAGTTGACCGGGTCGATCCATTGGCCCGCCGGATTGGCGCTGCCAATACCATCGTGGTCGCCGGCGATGGCAGCCTCGAGGCGAGTAACACGGACGCCTACGGGTTTCGCGAGAATCTTTGCGATAGCGCGCCGGATTGGGACGCCACATCCGGGCCGGGGGTCGTGCTGGGCGCAGGCGGATCAGCCCGCGCAGTGGTCGCGGCGCTTGGTGATGCCGGGGTCGGCGAGATTCGGCTGGTCAATCGTACCCTCAGCCGCGCCGCCGCGGTCGCCGCCGATTTGTCGACAGCAACGACGCGGATTACGGTCCATTCCTGGGAAGAGGCGAATTGGGTCCTGTCCGGCGCCGGGCTGCTGGTCAATACGACGAGCCTTGGCATGACCGGCGAGCCGCCGCTCGAGCTCGACCTGTCGCGGTTGCCGCTTGCGGCGCCGGTCGTGGATATCGTCTACGTGCCCCTCGAGACCGGCCTGCTCGCATCGGCGCGCCGCCGCGGTCACCCGGTTGTCGACGGGCTTGGTATGCTGCTGCACCAGGGCCGTCCTGGCTTCGAGGCCTGGTTTGGCGCGCCGGTGCGGGTCAGCCCCGAGCTGCGGGCCGCCATCCTGGCTACGTTGGAGCAGCCGCGATGATCGTCGTCGGACTTACCGGCTCGATCGGCATGGGTAAGAGTACGGCGGCGGCGATGCTGCGGCGAATGCGGTTGCCGCTGTTCGACGCCGACCGGGTGGTCCACCAGTTGCTAGCGTCGGGCGGCGCCGCGGTGGCGCCGGTGGAGGTCATGTTTCCCGGCGTGCGCACGGCCGAAGGAGGAATTGATCGCAGCTTGCTCGGTCGACGGGTGTTCGGCGATCCGGAGGCTCTCGGTCGGCTGGAACGGATTATTCATCCGATGGTCGCCGCCCGCGAAAAGCAGTTTCTCGCCCGGGCTCGCGCCCGGCGCAAACCGATCGCGGTGCTCGATGTGCCTTTGTTGTTCGAGAGTCGCGGAGCGGCGCGCTGCGACTATGTCGTGGTCGTATCGGCGCCGGCGATGCTGCAGCGACAGCGTGTAATGCGTCGGCCGGGGATGACCGACGCCCGCTTTGCGATGATCCTCAAGCAGCAGATGCCAGATGCCGAGAAACGGCGCCGGGCCGATTTTGTGGTTCCGACCGGGCTCGATCGGAAGCTGAGCTTGCGGCGGCTGCGCGCAATCATCAGACTTTTGCGCACCGGGAAACCGCCGTCGGTCAGCACCGGAGCGCGGGCTGTGAATAACCATCGGCGGCGGGGTCGGTGATGCGCGAAATCGTGTTGGACACCGAAACGACAGGGCTCGATCCTCAGGCCGGGCATCGGGTCGTCGAGATTGCATGTATCGAACTGCTGCATCACATCCCGAGCGGCCGCGAGTTTCACCGTTATGTGAATCCGGAACGGGACATGCCGGCGGATGCTTACGGTGTCCATGGCCTGACCGCCGAGTTTCTGGCCTCACATTCGCCGTTTGCCGCTGTCGCCGATGATCTGCTGGCGTTTATCGGCTCGGATCCGGTGGTGATTCATAATGCGGAGTTCGACCTTGCGTTCTTGAATATGGAATTGGCCCGCCTCGATCGGGCGCCGATCACGATCCCGCATGTCGACACCCTGGCGATCGCGAGACAGCGCTATCCCGGTGCCCCAGCTAGCCTCGACGCGTTATGCCGGCGGTTTGAAATCGATTCGTCCGGCCGCGTCACGCACGGCGCTAAAATCGACTGCGGCCTGCTCGCCGCCGTTTATCTCGAACTCATTGGCGGGCGGCAGCCTGGTCTCGATTTTGTCGCGCCGGCTACCGCCGACGCCGCCATCGTCCGGATCGCCCGCCCGCCCCGACCGCATGCCCCCACGCCCGAGGAGCTCGCTGCGCATCAAGCGATGCTGGCGCTGGTGACGGCGCCGTTGTGGCTCGCCGAGGCATAGCGCTCAGCTGGATGCGTCCTCGTCGCCGGGCTCCGGCTGCTCGGGCGATTGCTGGCGGCGCAGCAGATCCGCAAAGTCGATCGGGTTGATCATCAGCGGCGGGAAACCGCCGTCGCGGGTTGCATTGGCGATCACGGCGCGGGCGAACGGAAAGATGATTCGCGGCGTCTCTACCAGAATCAGGTTTGCCAGCAACGGCTCCGGTGCGTTGCGAATCGTCACGACTGCAGCGTAAGCCAGCTCGACCAGGAACACCGGCTCTTTCTGCAGCTGCGCCGTGACATTGATCGTCAGCACGACCTCATACGCTTCCTGATTGAGGTTGTGCGCCTTGACGTCGACGTTGATTGATACCTCGGGCTGTGCCGATTGCTGGACCAGACTTTGCGGCGCGCGCGGGTTCTCGAACGAGAAATCTTTGATGTATTGAAGGTTTACAAATAATTGAGGCCCGTCAGAGGCGGCCGGCAATGCGTCGGTTTCGCCGTTACCCCGCATCTCTCCCGCCATGATTTCCCTCTCGCACCGATCCCCCGCCGGTGGCTAGCATGGATCGGGAAGGCGCGGCAATGTCCAGCGGCGCCGCGCAATGCGGAGACGGCATGGTTGCCGCGATCACCGCGTCTCGCTCCTCGGTGCCGGCAGCGCCGGATCGTCGACC
>Ga0306922_10002543_pt1 | contig 16942 bp, 17 predicted proteins | sample sta12Cox44000082_FD_203758 | JGI IMG/M metagenome (GOLD analysis project Ga0306922, IMG submission 203758) | Lab enrichment of tropical soil microbial communities from Luquillo Experimental Forest, Puerto Rico - statoxic.12C.oxic.44.000.082 (v2)... | ecosystem: Environmental > Terrestrial >... | reverse complement strand
GCGCAGAATCCGAACGATCTGCTCCTCCGTGTACCGCTTCTTCATCTGTCAGTCCCTCCATGGTTACAGTACCATCAGGACTCACAGACTGCGTGGCCACAAGTTTCGTACTCAGGTCACTATGACCCTCACACCAAACTTGGCCTGGCTGCTTCTTGTGGTCGCCGGCCTGCTCGAGATCGTTTGGTCGGTTAGCATGAAGGCCTCGCATGGCTTCACCAAGCATCTCTTCACAGCAATAACACTCGTCGCGGCTGCGCTCAGCTTCTGGCTACTTGGACTGGCACTGCGGCAACTCCCGGTTGGAACCGCCTACGCCGTCTGGACCGGGATTGGCGCTGTCGGCGCAGCCATACTTGGTATCGCGATCTTCGGCGAGTCGATCACCTTTATGCGCATCGGATGCATCGCACTAATCGTGTGCGGCATCCTCGGTCTCAAGCTTCTCGGCGGCGAAGGTGCCGCCTAACCTCTCGCTCAAGCGGACCGCTCGTCACGGGCGCTAGCCAATGTCCGCCTTCGGGAAGTTCTTATGTCCGCTTTGGGTCGGAAGCGGACATGCGAAGGTCTGCTTAAGCGCGCGCACAAGACCGCGAGCGCGATCATCCGTTCGGCCTAGGCCGTCACGCTGCAGGGGCCGCGGCGTAGAATCGCCTCGTCGGCTGGCGATAAACAAAAGGGAGGCGCCATGCGACGTGCCGCGTACCTCGTTCTTGATGCAGCGCTGCTGGCGCTGTCTTGGTGCCTCGCCGTGTCCTCGATTTCTCCGGCCATGGCGAGCGTCGAATGAAGCGCCCTTCCCATCTCTTTCGAGCGTTGCTGATCATCATCTTCGCGCTTTTGTTGGGCGCCTGCGCAACGCGGCCATTACAGACGGGCGAACCGTCACCGCCGCCTCCGCCGGGAAGTGTGCTGAAGTCGGTGCAGCTCGACCAGGCGCTCGAGGACCGGCTGCTCGCGCTCGACCCCGACCACATCAGCGGCAAGGAGGTGCGCGACACGCTCTCGAAAGCGCCGGCGCCGCATATTGTGTCGCTGCACGGCGGCCTTTATCCGGCCAACTACCTCACGATGACGTCCTTCGCTGAATTCCTGATCAGCATGGGCTATCCCGAAGCCCGCATTCGCCGCTCGGACGGGGTGCTCGACAGCCTCTACTCGTACAGCCCCTATCAGGATAGCCGCGAGGTCGCGGGTTTGATTGCCTGGTACTACGAGCGCGACGGCCTGCGGCCGATGATGGTCGGACACAGTCAGGGAGGCGTGCAGGCGGTCAAGATTCTCTATGACCTCGCAGGCGCTTCTGGCGCCGACATTCACATTTGGAATCCGGTTGCCGATGTCGCGGAGGACCGGACGACGATCATGGATCCTTTGACAGGTGTCGAGCGACCCGTGGTCGGTATGACGGTGCCTTATGTATCAGCTGTGGGCGCGGGCGGCGCCGCGCTCCTGCTCCCGAACCAGTGGAGCATGGTGCACCGCCTGCGCACGATTCCGGATTCGGTCGAGGACTTCACCGGGTTCACGATCAGCGTCGACTTGGTCGCCATGGACTTCCCCGGGGCGCGCGGTGCGAGCGAGTTCCACCACAATGGCAAGGCTCAGGTGCGTAATGTCGTTTTGCCCTCGGGCTACAACCACGCCTTCGTTCCAGTGACGCGCGAGCTTGCGGCGAACAAGGCCATGCGCCACTGGCTCAACGCCTACGTTCCCGATGGCAAGGGACAGACTGAGACACTACCACCTGGTCCCAACGACAACGCACTGTGGGCGGCCGACGTCTGGTTCAGCATCAAGAAGCACTGGTGCATCGAAGTGCAACGTCTGATCCGCGCCAAGCGCGCGCTTGTTGCCGCGCAGTAATTCAGTAATTGCAGCGAAGGCTCAATGTCCGGTTTGGGTCGAGAGCGGACATTGGAACGTCAGCTATTGATCTTACCCACGAACGATGGACACCTTACCCGGCGATTGCATCGCCTCGAAGGGTAGCGGGGCCTGGTAATTGATCGATGAGTGCCGTCGCTTCCGGTTGTAAAACACTTCCATGTAATCGAACAAGCTGACCCGCGCGTCGTCGCGTGTCTGGTAATCGCAGTGCATGACCAATTCGGTCTTGAGCGTGTGGAAGAAGCTCTCCATAGGGGCGTTGTCCCAACAATCACCCTTGCGACTCATGCTCTGCCGAATGCCGTAGCGGTTCACGATTTCGCGGTAGCTTCCGGTGGCGTAGGTCGACCCCTGGTCGGAGTGCAGCCTCATCGGTGGTCCGCGATGAGCAATCGCCATGTTCAACGCGTCCATCGCCAACTTGGTGTCCAGAGTGCGACTCATCGCCCAGCCCACCAAGGCTCTTGAGTACGCGTCAAGAACCGCAGCCAGGTAGAGCCAACCTTGCCTCGTGGGAATGTAAGTGATATCGCTCAGCCAAAGGTCATTGGGGTGCTTCGACGTGAAGTCCCGGTTGATGAGGTTGGGCGATGCCTTGGTCTTGCGGGAGTCGGTGGTCACCCGGAACCGCCGGATCGCCTTGGGCAGGATGTTCGCCTTGCGCATCAGCTTCGCCACCGTGTTCAGGCAGCACGGCACTTCTTGTGCGACCAACTCGACGTGCACCCGTGGGGCGCCGTACGACTCGCGGCTGGCTTGGTGGATCGTCCTGATACGAGCAGTGAGGTCAACCTGGCGTTTCTGGCGGTTACTCGGACCGCGGTGCCGCGCAGCGTAATACCCGCTGCGCGAGACCTGCAGCGCCTCGCATAGGGCCGGCACGCCGTACTGGCGTCGATTCATCTCGACGAAGGCGTACTTCACTTCGATTCCCGAGCGAAGTAGATGGCCGCTTTTTTTAAGATCTCGATCTCCATCTTAAGCTTTGCGTTCTCGCGACGCAGCTGCTCAAGATCTTCAGCGGCAGATCGATCAGGCTTGGCGATCCCGGTCACCGCCTCCTTCTCAAACTCGAGCCGCCACGTTCGCAGCTGGCCGACCCGTACGCCCAGCTCCCGAGCCACCTGAGCCTTGGGCTTCTCGCTCATAGCCGCCTGACGAACCGCTTCGAGCTTGAATTCCCGAGTCAACTTCCTGCGCGGTGCGTATTCCATAGAACACCTCCTCAAGGGCAGTATTGCTCCAATTGAGGTGTCCATCAAACGTGGGTACGTTCATTCCGACCCAAAGCGGACATTGAGCCTTTCCGAAAGCGGACATTGTCTTAGCCCTGACGGCGAGGCCAAGAGAACTAACGATGACGTGGAACCAGCCCTGATTGTCTCTGCCGATGGCGCGTAGTTATTCTTCCCACCCTCCCCAAAGAAGTGATGGAGGTGAGCGTTCGAGCCAGTTGCACGGATAGTGGGTTACGCCCGGCGTCATCCGACTCCATACTACAGTGACCAATGCGAGCACGACGACGCCGACGCCAACCGGATTCCATAGCGCGGCGAAACCCGCGTGCGAATGAATCATGATCAAGGGGTTTGCACCAGCCGGTGGATGCACCGTTCCGGTCAGAAGCATGAACATAAGCGTCAGCACAAGCGCCAGTAGATAGACCCACGTCGCGTCGCCCAAGGCCTGGAAGCACGCGATTCCGATGAGCGCCCCACCAAGATGACCTCCGAAAAGCGCTCGCGGTTGCACGGCGGGTGCACGGGTAAGCCCAAACAGGAACACGACCGTTCCCCCGAAGGAAGCAACCAACAAGGGGGCCGATGGTGGGTCAATGAACCAAAGAACAGATCCCAGCGCTGCCGCCGCGCCAATTGAGCACGCAGCTAGGCGCGCTGCTTTTAGCACAAGCGACTGGAAACGGCTTTGGCTGATCATGGCGTGTTCTCCTTCGAGTGTCATGTCGCCGGCGGCACCTGCTCCGAGCAAGGGCGATATGCCCGAACTTGGATCAAAACGTATGCTTTTATTGTCGGATCAAGGGGAGCGGCCCGAGAGCGGTAAAGTAGTGGTTTAGGGTATACCGAGCAGAAGATGCGGGTCTTCCCAAAAGCATCTTCCGAACCGGACCGGCATCCCAAGAACCTAGCTATGCTCAATATTGTCGCAGTACTTCTTTCGCTGACCGCCGCATTCTCCTATCTCAACCATAAATATCTGAGGTGGCCGATGACGATCGGCGTCATGGCCATCGCCCTAGCCGTATCGCTCGCGGTCGTCGGCCTCGACCGGCTTGGCTTTGCAACGCTGCACGGGCAGGAGCATGCCTTCCTCACATCAATCGATTTTACGGACGTACTGATGCAGGGCATGTTGTCATTCCTACTCTTCGCCGGCGCGCTGCACGTTGACCTCCAGCAACTACGCCGGATGGCATGGCAGGTGGGTGCACTCGCGCTCGTCGGAACGGCGCTTTCAACATTGATCATTGGCTACGGCGCCTGGTACCTACTTCAAATGCTCGACGTGACGATTCCGCTGCCCTACTGCCTGTTGTTCGGAGCGCTGATCTCTCCGACCGATCCGATTGCGGTTCTCGGCGTGCTGAAGTCAGCAAACGTACCACAAAGCGTCGAAGCAACCATAGCCGGGGAGTCGCTGGTCAACGATGGCGTTGGTGTCGTCCTGTTCACACTGCTGCTGGAGATGCTCCGCACCGGAGCTGCGCCTACTTTCGACGCCGCGCTGGCGCTGTTCGTCCGGGAGGCGCTCGGTGGCGCTGTCTTCGGCATCGTGGTCGGATATGCGGTCTACCGCATTCTGCGCACCATCGATGCACCACAGATCGAAATTCTTATCACCCTCGCCACGGTTGTAGCCGGCTATGCACTCGCGCATGCTCTCCACGTCTCTGGGCCATTGGCCATGGTGGCGATCGGGCTGCTGATCGGCAACAAGGGCCGAGCCCTGGCGATGTCCGTGCGAACGCGCCAGCAACTGGATCTGTTCTGGCAGTTGCTTGACGAGATCCTCAACGGGGTACTGTTTGTCCTGATTGGCCTCGAATTCGCGCTGATCGTGTTTCCGCGCCAATCGTTCGTTGCTGTCGTGCTGCTTATCGCCCTCTGCATCTTCGCGCGCTATCTGATCGTTGGTATTCCGGTCAGGGCGGGAGGGCGCTGGTTCGGGCTACCGGCAGGTTCGGACCTCTTGCTGACGTGGTGCGGTGTCCGTGGCGGTATTTCGGTTGCGCTCGCGCTTTCGTTGCCGGCAGGGGACGAGCGCAATCTGATCCTTATGCTCACCTATTCAGTTGTCGTCTTTTCCATTCTCGTGCAGGGATTGACGGTCGGGCGTGTCGCACGCAGGCTGGGACTCAGCGCAGACTCTGGGCCTGTCCTGACCAAAGACAGTCGCTAACGGTCGTCGGCAAGTTTGGCTTCGACCGAACGTGCCCTACTTGCGAATGTCCGCTTCCGACCCAAAGCGGACATTGGGGCTTCCCGAAAGCGGACAATGCCACTAACCAGCGAGCGCAGGCAGCACCCAGGTACGAACACCTAGATAAGCGCTCCTACGATTCCTCCGAGTTTCGGAGCGATCGCCTTGCTGACACCCTCCCTCATAAGGGGGTTGTCAGTCACACCTTTTAATGACGAGCTGAAGTTGTCACTTAGCGCTTTGGTCTGAGAGTCGTTCAGCTTGTTTGCTCCCTCAGCGACCTGCTTGTCGGTGAGCGGCGCTTTGCATCCTCCACCGAGCATCGAGCACATCTGGTCCGCGAGCTTCGGTGCCACAGCACTCGCATCTACTTTGCCTAGCAGCCCGGCAAGTCGCGGATCTTTGGCGGAAGACTCAAGCAAACTGCTCGAAAGCTCCCGACCGTATCCATTCCGCCAAGCAACTGAAACAAACCGCCCATCGTTTGCGCGAGGCTGTTACAGACGCCAAGTCCGACGCTGAAGATCGCCAGCATCAGCCATCTAACCAGAGTTTGCAGTTTCATTGCGATATCTCCAATTCATTAAAACCCGCAACAACATCGGTGCCGCGTGCGCGCGGCGTACGCCGGCCGGGCGGCTCGGAGCTCACGCCGGCACTGCCGCCGCACCGGTCTCCTTGCTTCGTCGAGCAGCCTGCACCGCCTGGGTCACCTGCGCTAACAGCACTACCGTGCTGCGCGGGTTGGCGAGGTAGTGATCCGGCGGATCGATCGCGATCTCCTTCCCGGCTTCCAGGAAGTCCTCCCCGCTCGGGAGGCTCGTATCGATCGCCCGATACCACCATTCGCCTGGGGGAAGCTGCGGCAGCTTCGCCCACTGTGGCTCGTAGTGCGAGTTATAGATGAAAAAAAGGCGATCCACGTCCTTGCCCGAACCGTCCTCGCTCGCGTCAAGCTGCACGCACACGGTCCGGACGTTCGGGTCTTGCCAGCTTGGTGCTCCAAGATCAGGCGAAAACCACGTCAGATCCGGCACGCCATCGTCGTCGAGATCCTTGCCGAGGAAGAACTTCCTTCGCTGCAGGATGGTGAACCGGCGTGTCAGTGCAATGGTCTTCCGGAAAAATTCCACCAGGTCCTTGTTGCGCTCGACCCTGGTCCAGTCGAACCAGTTGATCTCGTTGTCCTGGCAATACGCGTTGTTGTTCCCCTGCTGAGTGCGCGCAAACTCGTCGCCACCTAGGATCATCGGAGTCCCTGAGGCGAAGAACAGGTAGCAGGCGTAGTTCTTCATCAACTTCTTGCGCAGCGCCGTCACTTCGGGATCGGTCGTCTCGCCCTCGACGCCGCAGTTCCAGGAGTGGTTGTCGTCCGAACCGTCGCGGTTGCTCTCGCCGTTCTTCTCATTGTGCTTTCCGTTGTAGGAAACTAGATCGTTCAGCGTGAATCCGTCGTGGCAGGTGATGAAATTGATGCTATTGAACGCGGAGCGCCCGTCCTCACCGTAAAGATCGGCTGATCCAGTCAACCGCCAGCCTACGTCGCCCAGCGTGCCGGCATCTCCTTTGCCGAAGGAGCGAAAAGTGTCGCGGAACTTGCCATTCCACTCGGACCAGTCCACGGGGAAGTTGCCGACCTGATAAGTACCGATGTCCCAGGGCTCGGCGATCATGATCACGCGATTGAGGACCGGATCCTGCGCGACGGCGTCGAAGAACGGCGATGCAGCCTCGAAGGCTCCCTGCTGGCCAGCGCGTCCGAGCACGGATGCGAGGTCGAAGCGGAAGCCGTCCACTTTCATGACCTCCGCCCAATAGCGCAGCGAATCCATGACGAGCCGGATGACCGGCGCACTGTCAAAATTCAGGCTGTTGCCGCACCCGGTGTAGTTCATGTAGTAGCGCCTCGGCGCGTCGGAGGGACCGGTGAGGCAGTAATACGAGGTGTTGTCGAAGCCGCGGAAAGACAGGCTCGGACCCATCTCGTTGCCTTCGCCGGTGTGGTTGTAAACGACGTCCAGGATCACCTTGATGCCGGCCTTGTGCAGCTCGCGAATGAGGGTCTTGAACTCGGTGACCTGGCAACCGGGCATCTTGCCGGCGCGGTACGACGATTCGGGCGCAAAGAACCCGATCGAGTTGTAGCCCCAGTAATTGGTAAGCCCTTTCGCGCTGAGGAAGTCGTCTACGTAGTACTCGTGAACCGGAAGCAACTCGATGGCATTAACGCCGAGCCTAGTCAAGTGCGGGATCTTCTCAATAAAGCCGAGATAAGTCCCGGCATTCCTTACGCTAGACGATGGGTGCGCTGTGAAGCCTTTGAGATGGACCTCGTAGATCACGAGCTGCTCTAGCTTCAAGTCCGGCGACGTCGTGCCCTGCCAGTCAAAGGCGTCGTCGATCACGATCGCCTTGGGAACAATGGTGGTGTTGTCGCGTAGGTCCAACGTGCGTTCGCCCGCCCCCGGTTCCGAGTCGTAGGCAAGGAGCAGGTTGTCCTTGTTTCGGAACTTCCCGGTCACGGCCTTGGCGTACGGATCCAGAAGCAGCTTTGCCTCGTTGAAGCGGAGCCCCCATTCCGGGCGATATTCGCCGCCCACCTTGTAGCCGTAGAGTTGCCCCGGCTTGACCCCCCTCACGTGCGCGTGCCAGACGAACTTGTCGCGTTCCTGGAGCTCGATCACGTCAGTTGGCCCTCCGTCCGGTGTATCGAACAGCAGCAGGAACACGTTCGTCGCCTTCTGCGAGTAGACGGCGAAGTTGACGCCGTCGGGCGTTGGCGTGGCGCCCAGCGGATAGTGCGTGCCCTTGGTGACAGTCCTCGTCGTACGGTGCTTGAGCTCGGATGCCATGTCAGCCTCCAACGGGTGGCGATGAACCCAGCAGAGCAATTGCGGCAGGGGCTATCGAAAGCACCAACCGCAAACGGCTCGACTCGCAACCGGAAGCAGGGGCATGGGGCAAGCGGTGCCGCGTGCTGGTGATGCGCGCATGGACGGTCTGTGCTCGCGCGCCGGCGAAGGTGCCGGTGACAGGTCGTGCTGGTTGTTGCGGTTACAGTGTAATTCTTACGCTCGTCTGTACCGCGTCGTCAAGCGATGTGAAATTATGAAGACACCGGCCGAGACAACTGGACAGGGGTCATCCGATCGCGTACCCCTCCGCTAGGATCTCCGATCGCATGATGTCCGCTTCCGACCCAAAGCGGACATTCGGCGATTGGAGTCGCAGGAGGCGCTCGATGGTTACTCGACTTCCGGGATCCGCCCGGACAAGTCTGGCTGGTCGCCGGTACCAACACCTTGTCCGGTAGTCCGCGCGACATATTCGAGCGCCATCAACCATTCCTGGATGATCTCGTGCACGTTCGTCCGTGGTTCGGGCAGAGCAGCCATATCCACAACGTTCCTCTATTCTGAACAGCACACGTTCGCTGAATGATGCGCTTACCTACTTGTGGCCGGAGGATGATTTCGCAGCCTTCGCAGCCGCCCATAGTGATCCTGGATTAACCCGGTTCGGATGCAGTGAGAGCATCCTCTCGTACAGCTCGCTGTCGGGATCAAGCACACCGAGCGGCGTCGATGTGTTCGTCAGACAACCCTTGAAGTCTAGGAGATAACGTCGAGTTTCCTCAATGTGACGCGGCGAGCGATGAGACAAGCAGCGGGTGGTGCCCACGCTTTGACCGGACATATCATTCTTGGTGAAGAACTCGACGAGACCGGTGGCGACTGCGGCGGGATTCCTGCCCGGCAAGTCGTGGCTCGCACGCGGTATCAACATCGTGTCGACTTCTGGAATCCACTGCTGCAGTAGATCGGCGCCCTCAAAGAATACCGGCAATGTATCGCTGCCGCGCATCGACAGCACCGGGTGTCGTATATTTTTCAGGCCTTCGGTTGTGATATTCCAGTGTTGCATGGCTCCGAGTTCGACCTGAAAGTACGTGTCGATATCGGATACCGCGCGGTCGAACGCACCCGCAGGCAGGGCGACGTCGGTGAATCGCCGGTAGTCTTGTCCGTACGCGCCTGCCAGGACCATGTCCATGGCCGCAGTTTTGTCTCCCGAGTCGTAGATCTCGCGGACAGATGCCACCCATTCCGTGAACTGCCCGCCGGACGGCACCAACGACAGGAGCGGCGGTTCCAGCAATGCCAGCTTCCGCACTCTGCCGGGGGCATCGATCGCCATCTGCAATGCGATGCCTGCGCCAAAGGAATGCCCGGCCACGTGCGCCGACGCAATGCCCAGGTGATTCAACAACGCGATGCAGTCATCAGCCCACCCTTGCATCGTCATGCCCGCCACAGCGCGTGAGCTCCCGGCATAGCCGCGGCGCCGGTAATGGACGATCTGAAAATTCTCTGCGATTCCAGTCTGCTCGATCACCGGCACGAACCCATCCGACAGAATCGATCCGTGGATAAATACCACCGGTGCCCCCGACCCGCGGACTTCATACTCGATGTCCGCCCCATTCAGCTGTACTCGTTCCATTCGTGGCGCTCCAGTCATTTTCCCAGAGCTTGTGCGATGAGAAGCGTGTCGCCAGTCTGCTGCAGGCGCACGATCTTGCCGCCTCCGATTGTCCAGAAATGGGCGAATCGGGCTTGCACCCTCCGCCCCTTTTTCGTAACGCCGAAATAGCGTCCGAGAACGATCACGTGATCGCCCGACTCGAAGTACTCGTCCCCTTTCGCGTAGAACTCGTCGAAGTCGGCCATGAATGGGAAGAAATCACTGACAACCGAGTCGATACCGCGATAGACGCCCCCGTTGGGGAATCCTTCGGCAATATCCCACTCGACGTCATCCGCCAGGAGCGATTTGAAAATATTCACGTTTCCCATGGCGTCGTACAACTTCCGGATGAGAGCGATCTGCGACGTATCTGACATAAAAACCTTCCTTAGGTTGATGTTGATGGCCGACTCGAGAGCGACACCCAAGTAGGGAAGTATTTAGCGACAACTCGAGCGCCTAGCTCCGAAGCATCCTGGTCGCGCGAAGTCACTCGGCCGCCTTGGTCAGTGCGCGCGCGAGCGCCGCGTCGAGCCCACGCGCGACGGCAGTCACGCGCTCGTCGCCGAACTGACCGAACGTTGTCGACGGCTGATCGTACTCAAACACCCCATGTCCAGCATCGTTCTCGTAGAGCACCACGCGAATCGGAGCATAGAGTGCTGCTGCGAGCCGATGCCTCGTCATGAGCGAGGCCGTGACGGGATTGCCGATGTCATACTGGGATGCATTGCGCGCTATGCCGTCAATCCGCAAAATCGCACCATGGTCACGGGATTGGAATATTGATAATTCCGGTCCCTCCTTCTTTTCCTGGATGGCCCGCGCGACGTCTCCTGCATCCAGCGCTTTGACGAGGCTGGGATCCAGGTGAGGTACGGTGCGCTCCAACGCGGCACGAACGTCGGCAAATGACTTCGCCGATTCAATCCGAATGTGCTCAACCGCGATGGTCTGATTGGTCGTGATTGGCTTGTCGGCCTTTTCCTGCGCGTACACGGTGGTGACCAGGACAGCGAACGCTGCCGTCGCCGTCGCGACCTTCAAGAGTCTCTTGCGCTTCATGAGTGACCCCTTCAGGTTGGATTGACCAAGAATGCGTGTCGTGTTCATCTTCAGCTCCTTAACAATTCGGTGGTGCCGCCGTAGCGGGGTATCTGCAATGTATATCCTCCCAAACGGGCGCGGTAGCTGGTAAATTTGGTAACGATCCTCTCATTGGTGGAAGGAAGATCGTGGATCGATTAGAGGCGATGACTATCCTGCTGGCCGCGGTCGACATGGGAAGTCTCTCTGCCGCGAGCCGCCAGCTGCGTATTCCCCTGGCGACCGTCAGCCGTCGGGTCACGGAGCTCGAGGAGCACTTGCATGTCCGGCTGCTCCACCGCGGCAATCGCAAACTGGTTTTGACTGACGTTGGGCAAAGCTACGTCACATCGTGCCGCCAAATCATCGAAGAGATTGCGGAAGTCGAGCGAACGGCGGCCGGAGAATATCGTGCGCCTCAGGGGGAACTGACGATCAGCCTATCCGCCGTGCTGGGTCGAACCCACGTCTTGCCCTTCGTCGTGGAATTTCAGCGCACTTTTCCAGACATCCGGGTTCGTCTGCAATTCACCGATCGATTTGTTAACCTTCTGGAGGAGCACGTCGATGTCGCGGTGCGCATAGGCGAACTGCCCGACAGCAGCATGATCGCGAAGCGCGTCGGGCTCATTCGACTGATGCTCTGCGCCAGCCCGGCATATCTGAAAAGACGAGGAGTGCCGAAGACGCCACTAGACTTGGCAACGCACGACTGTGTGATACACGAGACTTATTCCAGTCCACATGGCTGGGAGTTCGCCAGCGGGAAGACCACGCAGATCATTCAAGTGCCGTTTCGGCTCACCGTAAACTTGGGTGAGGCAGCGGTTGCAGCCGCGGTCGCCGGCGCCGGAATCGCCCGAGTGTTGTCTTACCTCGTCGACGACTTGCTGAGATCGCGTTCGCTAGTCACTCTGCTGGAGGCGTATGAGCCATCGCCGATGCCGGTCAGCGTTGTCTACCCGAGCCAGCGTCAAGTCCCTCTGAAGCTGCGTGCCTTCCTTGATTTTGCAGTTCCACGATTGAGGAAGCGCCTGGGTTACGAGGCGACCTAGAGGGTGGGGCTTTCGGATAAGCGTCAAGAGAGCCCGCCATCGTCGATCCGGACGACATCGGTGGAGGCCGCACCGCGCTTGAGCCGAGAAACCGTTGTGCAGCGCGAACAGCGACGGCGCGAGCTTAGCCGCGTCGTCGCGCGCGATCACTCCGCTTCTCGCTGGCCGCGTCGATGAGCAGCGCCGCGGCCGCCTTCGCCGCCGCTCCGGCGGCGTGGTCGCGGTCCATCTGCACCGAGGCCGCGGCTCCGTCGTAAAGCAGCACCAGCTGTTTGGCGAGCGCGTCAGGATCCACCGCGCCGGCTTCCTTCGCGAGACCCGATAGGAGCTCCCGGGTCCAGCGCCGCGCGTCGCGGCAGACTTGCCGGCCGCTTGCGTCGGCTGGCATCTCAGCGGTCGCGCGCAAGAAAGCGCAGCCGCGATAATTGGGCTTGGCAATCGCCTCGGTCATCGCGTCGAACACGGCAAGCATCTTTTCGCGCGGCGCCTTATGCAGCGCGAGCTTGGTCTCGATGGCGGCGCGACGCGCCTCGAAGCGCGAATCCAGGTAGGCGCGCACAAGGTCGTCCTTGCTGTTGAAGTTGCCGTACAGCGACGCCTTGGCCACACCGGCACGCTCGATGACTTTGTCGATGCCGACGCTTTGCACTCCCTCCTGGTAGAACAGCTCTTCGGCAGCGGCGAGCAGTCGCTCGCGAGCCGGCCGGCGCGCGGACGAAGTCTTTCCATTCAGCGACTTATCCATTGACTCCGCATCCCTCGAAAGGATAGCTTGACTTTACCAGACAGGTCTGTATAGTGTCAATGGGTAGACCGTTCTGTCTAGTCGATTTCAGAAGGAGTTGGCAATGAGCAACTGCACCGCACTGACCGCTGTCGACGCCGCATCCGGCCGCACGCTATCCCCGTGCGCCTCGTTTTTATTGCTCGCGTCGATCACCATGTCCTTCCTGGCCGGCTCGCTCGCCCCAACGCCACTGTACCCGGTCTACCAGGCCGAATGGGGCTTCTCCGCGTTGACCACGACAGAGATTTTCGGCATTTACGCACTCGCGCTGCTCGGAACCCTGCTCGTCGCTGGGAGGCTCTCCGATCACGTCGGTCGCCGGCCCGTGCTTATCGTCGCCACGCTTGTGCAGGCGGTCGTAATGCTTATGTTCGCCACCGCGAACGGCGTCGCGGCTCTCATGCTCGGCCGCGTGTTGCAGGGCGTTGCTACCGGCGCAGCGCTCGGTGCCGTCGGCGCCGGCTTGCTTGACCTCGACAAGGCACGCGGCCCGGTCGCGAACGCTGTCACGCCACCGCTGGGGACAGCCGTGGGCGGACTGCTCGCGGGCCTCCTCGTGCACTACCTTCCGGCACCCACATTGCTCATTTACTTTGTGCTTGCGACCGTGTTCGTGCTCCAGGCTGTGGGCGTCACCTTCATGACCGAGACCGTTACCCGGCGCGCTGGCGCGGTCGATTCGCTCAAGCCTCAGTTGGGCCTGCCGGCCGCGTCGCGCGCTCCAATGTTCATCGCTGCGCCAGTACTCATCGCCTCCTGGTCGCTCGCGGGCTTCTACGCCTCGCTCATTCCGGCGCTCACACGCTCCGTGTTCGGTTTCGATCCGTCGCTCGCGAGCGGCATCGCCGCGTTCGCGTTTGCTGGCAGCGCCGCCGCCACGGTCCTTGCGTTCAGCTCGAGCGCCCCGCGCACGGTAATGACCTACGGCGCGTTCGCTCTCATCGCGGGGACTGCTGCGGCCATGGGCGCGCTTGGCGCGCAGTCGGCCGTCGGCTTCTTCCTCGCCACTGCGCTCGCGGGCTCGGGCTTCGGAGCAGGCTTCCAGGGCGCGATGCGCACAGTCCTGCCGACCGCCAAGGCACACGAGCGCGCAGGCGTGCTCTCGGTGGTGTTCGTGGTGTCCTATCTCGCGATGGGCGTCCCCGCGATCATCGCCGGCTTCTTCGTCTCGCATGGCAGCGCGCTGCTGCCTACCGCGCAGCACTTCGGCACTGTAGTGGCGGCGCTCGCTGCATTTGCCCTGCTGGGTACGCTGCGTGGCCGGAAGGTCAGCACCGTTTGAGCGCTACTCGCTAATGTCCGCTTTTGGCCGATAGCTGACATTCGCGGATGTCCACTTCCGACCCAAAGCGGACATTGCCGTGCAGCACACTAAACCGGCAACATCGAGACACCAGCACCGTTAGAACGCTTACCTTATTGCAGCGATTGTCAGCGCTCTACTGGGCCAACGGCCAACCGGACCGCAGGGCGGCTCACCACCACCCGCGCCACTTGAACCATACGACCGGCAGGATCGTGCTGAGGAAGATCAGGAACAGTCCCCAAGCGTAGCCATAGTGCCAGTGATATTCCGGCATCTGAAAGTTCATCCCATACATGCCGGCAATGAGCGTCGGTGGAATGCCCACCACGGAGACGATCGTCAGCACCTTGAAGATGTCGTTCTGCTCGGTGTTAATGAAGCCCAGCACCGCATCAAGAAGAAACTGCACCTTGTCCGTGAGATGCACCTCGAAATCGGTGAGCGATGCCAGGTCACCAGTTGCCGTCCTCAACCGCGCCTGGACATCCTCCCCGATCCAGTCGCGACCCTTCTCGGCGACGAACGATGCAATACGCTGCAGACCCAGAAGGCTTTCGCGGATCTGCGACAACCGTTCGCCGCGCTCACCAACCTCGACCAGAGTCTGCCGCAGCCCGCGAGTGGACCGCGCAACATTGTGCCGGCGCAGCGAACCGTTTCCTTTGAATACGCGGCGCGAGATCGCGTTGAGCTCGGCGGCGATCTGCTCCAGGATATCGGCCCCGAAATCGACCATGCCTTCCAACAACGCAATGAATATGCCGATCGGCGGTGGTGCTCTGCTGGCTTTCGCGAGCTGCTTCCTCGCATCTTCGAACCCGTGCAGCTCTGTGTAGCGCAATGTCACAAGCGTGTTCGGCGACAGCAAGAATCCGATCGGCGTGGGCGCGGATTCGTGCTGCTCCGGATGGGCACTGACCGGCATACTGAGATAGAGCGTGCCGTTTTCCACGCGCAAGCGGCTGGATGACTCGATCTCCCCGAGCTCGGCCCGAGTGGGGATCCGCATTTGGGAGAGAGTGGTTGCTTGCTCGATCTCTTCCGCAGTCGGATCGTACAAGTCGATCCAAGCCGCGCTTTCGGAAGCGTCAAGATAGGACTTGAGCATGCGCATATCCTCCCAAATGGCGGCAGTATAGGCGCTGACGCGAGGCGTGTCGTTGCTCAGACCAGCGCTCGGAGCGGACAATCGCTAGTGCGCTTATCTTGATGTCCGCTCATGGCCGACAGCTGACGTTCCTATGTCCGCTTCCGACCCAAAGCGGACATCAGCCCTTCCCGAAGCGGACATTGTCTAGCGTCGCCGACGCCCTACCAACAATCGTTAGTACACTGAGGCAAGAAGGGCCGATGAAGGACAAGCACAACAGCCACACGCCCTGCAATGAAGATGAGCAAAGCAACCGCGAGCTGGACATAGATCGAAACAGTGAGATTGGCGTATCGTCTCAAGAACCAGCCTGTAAGCGGACACGAGGCCGTGCCCGACAAGAAGGCGAACCAGCCGTTTGTGATGGGCAGCGGCCCTTGGTGTATGAGAAGCGCCAAGCCGCCGACTCCCGCCACAAGCGCCCATGCCCAACCTATCGACAAGGCAATCGCCCGAAAAGCCTTCATGGCACATCCATCTGACGCCTAACGGATCACGCTAAGCGTTCCGCTTGAGCGAGAGGCTAGGCATCTCGGCGGCCAATATGAGCATTTGGCGAGAGCCGTGTGGTTGGGTCGCCGACGACCCACGCGAGAAAGTATGCGCACGCAGCCTCTTCGGTTTCAAACTCACGCAGCGATGTTCTCGTGCCACGCTCTGCGTAATACGTGACCCACTTGGAGCCGGACCGAGCGAGGCAATATTGCTCGCCGGCGCCAACTTCCTCGAAGCAGTACGCGTCGGGCCTTACACCGGCTTCGTTGAGTCGCTCGACGAGTTCCGCAAGCTTCACGAGATGCCTAACGAACCAACCTAAGCGGCCGCCGAAAGCGGTCCGCTGGAACGCCGGGTTGGGCGGGACGTTCTAAGGTTGTACGAAACCATCCGAGTCCGCAGAGCAGCTGACAATGAAAGCGGCCCCTTCGCCAGCTGCGGCCGCGGCGTCGGGAAGCCGATGGATCAAAAGGTAAACAAAGCGCGAATCATCAAAGTGCCATCGCGCGAGAGTGGATAGATCCTCGTCGGGACCAATTGCGAGGCCGCAGGCGAGGGCATCGAGAGCGGGTTTCAAGAAGTTTTCGATGTCGAGCGACTGACGGCCATGCGAAGACGGGTGAAATGACATCCCAAGGGTAACAGCGCACCGACCGGTGCTCAGTGACGCATGTGTGCCGCGAATTCGACGGACGGCCTCCGCGACTGCAAGTTTCCAAGCGACCGTCTTCTGGCGCCCGGTCTCGGACGTTGTGATCGAGTTGCCGATGAGCCCAAGGACTGGCACTTTGACAAGAGCCGCTTCACGGGCGTATCGGAGCGCCTGCATCCTCCAGATTCCACACTGTTCAAACTGCAGTTCGGCCATAGGCTTCGATAGAGGCCCAACGAAAAGTAGCCGTCCTAAAAGCGACGGGAAATAAAGCGTCGCTTATACGCGCGCAGCTCGAAATTCGAGCAAGAATCAAGGCTGTCGCTCCCAAAAACGGGGCCTATAAGCACGTACCGTGGGCTCCCTATCCCCTGATACATGATAGCCCTGGGGGCATCGGGCGTCCGGACGGGCCTACCACCGTTGAGATGTTTCAGCCAATGTCCGCTCATGGCCGATAGCTGACATTCGCTAATGTCCGCTTCTGATCTTACCCACGAACGATGGACACCTTACCCGGCGATTGCATCGCCTCGAAGGGTAGCGGGGCCTG
>Ga0306922_10002542_pt1 | contig 16945 bp, 13 predicted proteins | sample sta12Cox44000082_FD_203758 | JGI IMG/M metagenome (GOLD analysis project Ga0306922, IMG submission 203758) | Lab enrichment of tropical soil microbial communities from Luquillo Experimental Forest, Puerto Rico - statoxic.12C.oxic.44.000.082 (v2)... | ecosystem: Environmental > Terrestrial >... | reverse complement strand
CGATTATGACGATGGCGCCGATAAGGAAGTAACTGATGTCAACACCAATCGCGAGCGCAGCGATGTAGAACGCCAGCACCCACACGCTGACATCGCCGATAATCGTAAGGCCGAGAAGCTTCGCGGTTTCGGGCAGCTCGCGGAAGCGGAACGCACGATCACTCAGCTCAAAGATCTTACTAACATCGCGTTTTGTTCGGCGGACGGTGATCCCACGCAACGAGCAGACAATGTAGCGGGCGCCGATAATCGCCGCAACGCCGAGGCCGGACAGCACAGCACATAACAGCAGGAAACTCCTTCCTTCAGCAGGAATGCGTTCGTCAATCTGCACAGCAATCGAGGCAGCGATGGCGAGAAACAGGAGATAACCAAGCAACCCGAGCAGGCGCTCGTGCAGCAGCATTGCAAGTATCGGGCTCGTGCGCACACCGTGGGTGCGCATAGAAGCGAGCCGATAAACGTCTGTTCCCAGGTGGCCTGGCGTGAACGCGCCGAGGTAGGCTGCGATGAAGTAGGTCTCAAAATGGCGCCGCGCTGGTCGAGAGCTCTCCTCGCGCACGATCAGGTGCCATCGCCACGCAAGGAAAGGAAATTCCGAAAGGATGCAGACAAGCACGAGCAACACCGAAGAGATTGTGAGCTGTTGCGCCGCATCCCCGATGGCGTTCCAGTCCAACAAGTTGATCACGGCCGCAAAGGCGGCGATGCCTAGCCCTAGCTTGAGGAAAAACATCTTCTTGCGATCTAATACCATCCGAAGGTGGATTCAGTCGTGATGAAACATAGCACGCGTGGTTTATAATGCACAGGTTGATCGCCGCGCACCATTTTCTTTACCGCTAAGGAAGTCTCCTTCTCCTGCGACGGAACAGAGTAGCTGCGATGGTGCATCCGTCGATTGTCAGATCGCGGACCCGTCGGCGATAACTAAGAAGCTGGGGCCATATTGGTAGGTATACCGCACATCCCGATCGCTCTGTAACAGCTTAAAGAGGCTGTGGAGGGTCACGGCAAGCTGCTGTTGCCGTAAGCGGTCTCACAACTTTCGCGCCACGCATGCAATGCTGACCCCAAAGGGGATTCCCCCGAAACTGCGAATGGCCGCAAGTTCGATTCCTAGCGCGGCGATGAGTGTGTTATTGAGCCATTTTGGGGGCAGTTTCAGTTCGAAAACGCCATCATCCCGAGTCCTGGATGAGAGGCCTAACCGGTTGGCGATGGCGAGCACCAATGTGATCGGGAGCGCTGGCATATTGAAATAGGTGCTGTGGATGCTGCGGAACCCCGCCGTCTCCAGGAGAGTGTTGAGCTGTGACAAGGTGTAGCGTCGGGCGGTCTGGCCGATTCGGTCATGCTCCCTGCGCAACGCCGAGAAGGCGGGCTCGGTCACGACGAAAACGCCGTCCGGCCGCAGCACGTAATGGACATCGCGCATCGACTGAAGATCGGATTTAACCCACTGGTGGTTAAGTACCGAAAAATCTGAGATGAGATCGAATGAGGCCGGCCTGTAGAGGCCGCGTAGCTCATTGATGTCCCCCTCGAGGAAAGTCTCCCTCGGATACTTCCTGCGGGCGAGCGCGATGGCGTACTCCGACAGATCAAGTCCGCAAACATTAGCGCAATATTTTCTCAGGAACGGCAAGTTGCCGCCTGTGCCACATCCGATGTCGAGTGCCAGCTCGCCAGCCACTCCCCCCGACCTCTCTAATAAATCTCCAATCAGCTTGCGACGGTACACGAACCACCAGTGGGTGTCCTCGATTTCTGCGAGTTGCTCGTATGCAGATCGCTCCATGTGTCAACTCGTCGCGATCTCGCGCGGAAGCTTGAAAAGCCAGCCGTCGTCCGCCAGGAAGGTAAGCAGCGCGCGGTATTCTGCCATCATCGTGGGATTCCCAAGGTAGTTCGGATCGGGATGGCTGTTGACGACCACTACCCCACCGGCGCGCTTTAGCAGGTCGATCTTCGGGCGCCAAAAGCTGACAAGGCTGTCAGGGCGTGTGCCGATTAGCAGCGGCGCCTCGAAAGGCAACGTACAAGGAAGCTCGACAAGTTCTGGACGTATGCGGAAGGGCCGCGCAACGCCCACACCTCCCGGACCACCGGGGCACAAGAGATCGATGTCGAGCGTCGTGAGGTCAGTATTGAAGTAACTCTCGAGCACATCGAACATTGCCTCTGTCCGATACCAGGATGGACCGCGATAGGTACGGATGGCGAACCGCGAGCGTAGATCGGCAAGCGCGTCCAGCTCGCGTGTCAGCGCCTCACGTGGTAAAAATGCCTCCCTGTTGGTGTGCCAAATGCCATGCAGGCCAATCTCGTGCCCAGCGCCGGCAAGCCGTTCAAGCTGCGCATAGTCAATATTGTAGTGGCGCGGCACGACGTTCCAGCAGGAGCGTGCACTCACCTCCTCTTCGGCGGTGGCAATGCCGTCCACGAAGCCCAGGGCGGCAGCGGTGTCGATATCATGCGTCAGCACCGCCACGGGCGGTGTCGCCCTTGCCGCGTCGCCATCGAGAAGTGTTATGACCAGTAACGGTCCACAATCCCCAAGTTGGGCCGGAAATGTGGCTGCGCGCGCGTAAAGTGAGAGAACGAGCGTTGCGAGCGCATTCCGCGCAATTCCAGGAAGGCGGTGGTAGTGAAAGGGAAGCCGCGCCGAGAAGGGCAGCACATGATCTGGGCGGTAGCGCTCGTACTTCATTTCGTGAAGCCACGCATCCGCATCGAAGATGGGCGTGAAGCCGCCATCGTGATGGCGCACGAGCGCGAACTTGGTGCCGCTGGTAACGCTCATTGCCACAACCGCTGTATCTTCGTCCACCATGCAGCGGTCCGGCGGCAGCGATCGTATCGGGATCGTATGCTCTCCCGCCGGCCAGAGCATGTCCTGGCGCCATGCTGGCCCAGGTTGTAAGCGCAGCACCTCGAAGGCCGATGGAGCGCAGCCGCTGTCAATCATCGTCATCCGGCTTTAGGTTTCTGCCTGATCTTCCGAAGTAAGCTTCCTGCCTGATCCTCCGAAGTAGGGCCCGGCCGCGAAGCGACCCACCTCCAGCAGGTTCGATGTCGGCTCGCTGAGCAAAGGACATGCCTCCGAGATGCTGCTCGGAACGATACGGCAGCCGAAATGCATAACGTTAGCTCGTCAAGCAAGCGGCTGTAAACAGCGGTGATCAGCGCCGCGCTGGCTGTAGAAGATCGTGAATGGAGCAACGTTCAACCCGATGCTTTCAATGCTGAAAGACAACGGCTACCATGTGAACATGGAGAGGGGGTCGTCCTTGTTTGACCACGACAACGGTCGATCTTGCCGGCATCCGCGGCAGGGACTGCTGGGTAGGCCGCTTCAGTCCTGCGAGGCCGCGCAGGCTTAATAAAAGAATCAACGCGCACACGGCTGGAAGCTCATCAAGACTATTGCGAAGACGGAGGCCTGTCGGACTGTTCAATCGATCTTGCCGACGACCAGCCAAGCCGCGCCGTACGTGACGGCCAGCCTCGTATTTGGGGCCTCACCGTTTTGCCTCGGTAATAACGGCTTCAAGCCCAGCCAACACCCGAATCTGCTGGGCAAGGCTAAGCGCCGGATGCATCGGCAGCTGCAATGTGGTGGCGGCGAGCCGTTCTGTGTTAGGCAGCCGCGCGCTGCTGACGCAATAGGGCGGCTCGAGGTGAGAAGCCATGATGCCACGCCTGGTTGGAATTCCCATCACATGCAGCCGATCCATGATCATATTGCGTGTCACAGGCGCATCCGAGCGAAGCGCAATCTGATAACTTTGCCAATTGGGCGTCAGGCCAATGGGCACGTGCGGAGGGATGAATACCGGATGGCCGGCTAGCGCTTGGTGATAGCGTTCGGCGACCGCGCGGCGGCGCGCCAACAGATCGTCCAGCCGATCAAGCTGGGCGAGCCCGATTGCCGCCTGGATGTCGGTGATGCGGAAATTGTAGCCGATCTCCGGATACTTCTCGAACATGGTCGGAGAGGTGTTATGGCGGGCAAAATCGGACAACGACATGCCCTGATGGCGCAATCGTCGCAGCCGCTCGGCGAGTGCGCGGTCGTTAGTGACAATCATGCCGCCTTCGCCAGTGGTCACCACCTTGCGCGCGTGCAGGCTGAAGATCGTGACGTCGGTGAGCGAGCCTACCGGCCGGTTGCGGTTGTGGCTGCCGAAGGCGCAGGCAGCATCGTCAATGACGCTGATGCCGTGTCGCGCGGCAATCTCGTTGATGGCATCGATGTCACAAGGTAGGCCGATCTGGTCGACCGGCAGAATTGCGCGGGTGCGCTCCGTGATCTTGCGGGCGACGTCAGCCGGATCGATGTTGTAGGTCGCGGGGTCGACGTCCGCGAAGACCGGCGTTGCGCCGGCATGTCGGATAACGTTGACGCTGGCGATGAAGGTGAGTGAGGGGACGATGACCTCGTCGCCCGGTCCGATACCGAGGCTGTGCAACACGAGGAAGCCGCCCGTCGTCCAGCTCGACACACCGACCGCCTCGGCCGCGCCGCAGAGTTCGGCGAAGCGGCGTTCAAACGCCGCCAACCGCGCGCCGCCCACGATCCAACCGTTTCTCAACACTGCCGCCGCGGCCTGTACTTCCTCCTCACCCAAATAGGGGCGGCTAAACGCAATCGGGTCCTCTTCCTTGGTAGAAGGGGTCATCCTGACCGTTTGAATGGTCTTGCTCATCTGCTCCCGCTAGGAGGCCGCCGCCTGCGCGGTATCCGGTTTCTCCTCAGGCATGTCCCAGTTCTTGGTCTCCGCTTCAAGCAGCAATGCCGGTTTGGGATGGCGTGCTCGGAACCAGTCGATGTAGCGTTTGAGCCCGACTTGCACGTCGATTTCGGCCGAGAACCCGAGCAGTTCACGCGCGAGTCTGGTCTCGGCCTGCAGAACGTGAATGTCGCCCGGACGAGGATCGACGTAGAGGGGCTTGAGGTCAGGGCGCCCACACAGCGAGCAGATGATTTCGGCGATCCGTTCGACGGTGACCATGGTGCCGAAGGCGATATTCACGTTGCGGCCCAAAGCTGCTTCATTTTCGGCGGCAAGTGCGATGCCGCGGACGGTCTCGGTAACGAAGGTGAAGTCGCGGCCGTTACTGCCACTGCCGAAGATCACCGGCGGCTCTCCGTTAAGCGCGCGGATGACGAAGCGCGGGATGACCTCGGCCAGATCGCCCTGGTGATGAGCGCGCGGCCCGTAGGAGTTGAATGGCCGCACGATCGTGATCGGCAGCCCGTACGTGCGCCGGTAGGCCTGCGCGTAGTATTCGCCCGCGAGCTTGGCGGCGCCGTAGACGGTGGTCGGTGCGCACACCGTCGTCTCCTCTGCGAGCCGCTCGCCGCCGCAATTGCCATAGACCTCCGACGACGAGCAATAAAGGAACCGTGCGATTCGCTGCCGGCGCGCCTGCTCTAACACGAAGAGCGTGCCGCTTGCATTTATGTGATGGTTCTCGATCGGCCGGCTGAGCGAACGCCGAACGCACTGAACCGCAAGGTGAAACACGCGGTCGCAGCCGCGCATTGCAAGCTCGACGGCGGCGCGATCGAGGATCGAGCCCTCGACAATGCGCAACCGCGGGGAGCCCGCGACCTCGGCGAGATTCTCGCGCCGCCCAGTGGAGAAATCATCGAGCACGGTCACCGTGTCGCCATCCGCAATCAGTCGCTCGACCAGATGCGAGCCGAGGAAACCGGCGCCTCCGGTGACCAACGAACGGCGTTTCATCGCGATGCCCGATGCAGGCTCAAGGCCTCACGGCCGCAATTGAGCTTAGCGAGGCTCGCATCCAAGGCGACCTGCGTCTGCTCAAGCAGTCGCACGATCTGCAACCCGTGCCGGCCGCTGAGCAACGAGGCTTCCTCGCCAGTGATCACGCAGCGAAAATGCTCGACCACGGCGGCGAGCGGCTCATGGCCGCGGATGCGCGGCGAAAGCACATCACCGATCCGGTAGCTGGGCACCAGTGTGCGGCGCTGGTCTTCGGGTCGAATCTCGATTCCGCTGTCGTAGAGTTTGAGCTTCTCGTCCTGGTTCAAATCGTCCCACACTGCCATCTGATTGGTGCCTCCGACGGCAATGCGCCGTACTTTCACGGGCGACATCCAGCTTAAGTGAAAATGCGCGATCATCCGCGAGGGAAAGTGCATCGTGATATAGGCAATGTCCGGCAGATGTGGGTTGAGGTGACAGTACCCAGTGGCTTCAAGTTGAATTGGCTCCTCGTCGAACAGATAATTCATAATGGAAAAATCATGTGGGGCAAGATCCCAGAGCACGTTCATGTCCGGCTGGAACAGCCCGAGATTGATGCGCACGGAATCGAAATACGAGACGATGCCAAGGGCGCCGCTGTTCTTGAGCTCGCGCAACTTTTGCACCGCCCCATGGAAGAGATAGGTGTGATTCACCATCAGGGTGCGGCGCGTGCGCTCGGCGAGCGCGATGAGCTCTTCACCCTCCGCAACGCTGGCGCACATCGGCTTTTCGACCAGCACATGCTTGAAGCGCGCAAGCGCGCGCCGCGCCAGTTCGAAATGGTTGCTGACCGGCGTCGCGATCGCAACTGCTTCAATCTCCGGATCGTCGATGAGATCGGCTGCCTCCTCGTATAGACGCAAATTGGGAGCAAGCGTTGCAGCGTTGGTGCGATAGGGCTCGCGCCGCTCGGCGACCGCCACCGGGCAAAAGCCCGGGTTGGTGGCAAAGTTCCGCAGCAGGTTCGGCCCCCAGTAGCCAAATCCACAAATGCCGACCTTGATCATCAGGCCGAGCCCCTACCTCGCGCTGTCAGTGACGCCGGTCTCCCCTTCTTTTGAACACTTGTCGCGCCAATGTCCAGAGGGGAGTCAGGAGTGCGGACCGAAAACTCCGAAGGCGGGACGGTCCTGGAATGCGTTGCGCATGGCTACGCGATTGCTGTCTGCCAAATCGTCGAGGCGGCAACGCGAGTTGTGAAATGGTCCGTTGTGAAAAGAAATCCGAGCGTCAAGCTGCCGTTCAAACAGGACTCCAGTCAACAGCAGATCAGCGCGGAACAGGTGGGGCGTTCCGCCCGCGGCGTCCGCTATCTTCAAGCAACGGCCGAACTCGATCGGCAGGATCAGGATCGACCGTCCTGCACTGCTTGCGCGGAGACGAGCGACGAGCGGCAAGGGGGCAGAGGCCCGAAACACGATCCCTCGCCGTTAGATCGAGAGGACGATGCTGCCGGAAAGAAGTTACCCACGTCGCCATGACGATTGAGACGATTTGAGGCGTAATCGCTTCTTCGGCGACGCGCACTTGGAATCCCTCTTCAAAATCTTTCGGTGCCGCAATGCAGATCAATTCGGGCTTGAGGTCTATTCTGGGTGTATCGCCTCTTCGCACATATTTTGGGTATCGAAGCAAACAGGCGGTGGTTTATCGATGACTTTCTTTGCCTGCGCGACGGCCAAAAACTTGTCGATGTGGGGTGTGGCCCTGCCGACATCCTGGGGGGTAGAGTATGTGGGGCTTGATATCAGCGATATCTACATCCAAGCCGCAAGGGCTAAGTTCAAGACTCGCGGCGGAGCAAAATTCCTTTCCGGGAGCGTGGAGGATTGGACGCGCGATCCGCTCACCTATGAAGCGGATCTTGTTCTGACGAACGGCGTGTTGCACCGCGTCGACGATGATGACGCTAAGAAAATTTTGGAATTTACGTGTCGTGCGTTGAAGGACAATGGCCGCTTCATCTTCTACGAGCCCTGCTACCTCATCTGGCAATCTGGAATCTCGGCCTATTTCATGTCGCTCGATCGCGGTCAGAACATCCGCACAGAGCAGCAATGGAAGGAGCTGGCGAGCAGCATCTTTCCGGTCGGCGGCGCGCTACGCCTGTTTCGCTCCGACCTAATGCTGACCGGCCCTCTGTTCGAGCGGCAGATCGATGCGCAGATTTCCTTTCACACCGGGCCATTTCACAATCCGGGTTGCCGCCTCGAAGATTTGACAGACAGCAACAGCATGAAAATGCGCAATGCTTTCCAAGATCGGCCCGCCTTCGGGGTTTCTTGCGTCCCGGCTGACGCTTCGCAGGGCCTAGACATTCTCCCAGGCGGCATCCCCTCCGGGTGCCGCCGGACCTCCCTGCCCCCTTCCCGGCTAAGTCGTTTTGGATGGCGGGCGACTCATGCACCGCGGCGAACGACGTGCACCCGGCAGGTCAGCCGGAGCGCGTTCCGCGGCGACAAAACTTACCGGCGTCCATCTTCCTTGCTCTATGGTCTTGGCCGTCTGCGCCGCCACCCGGGAGCGGAAAAAGGTGACTTAGATGCCTGCGCCCCCGAAAGGGCACCAACACGAGACTCCGTTGGGACCCGACAGCGCCGATTTGTTCCGACATGATTCGTGCGGCAGGGGCGCGCTGCTGCGGCCCTGCATCTTCGGCTCGCTCCCTCGGGCCCTGCTTTTTTCCTTGCGGCACCCAGGATATAAGATAAGAGGTTTTTTTGCGTATCTCAAAACAAGTGCAGCAGAGGAACAGCGTTCGTAGCGTTGGGTTGGATCTATGGGACTTGGACCGCCCGTTATCGAGCTTTACAGGCAGCTAAAGTTGCAGGGAGCGCTTGAAGGCATCGCCGAGGTTATGGAACTCGGCTCCCAGGACTTCTGGTGTCCGCAGAAGAACCTCGTGATCGGGCTCTGCAAAGCATTCGGACGAACCGAAGTTAACCCGGCCCTGCTCAATACGACCAACGCAAGTCAGCAGCCGGCCCGGCTGCTGTACGAAGCGCTTGGCATCAAATATGGCTGCGTCGACGTGGACGGCAGAGTCGGCTCCGTCGTGATGGATCTCAATTTCGACGAAGTCCCAGCTGCGCACAAGGGCAAGTATGGGCTTGTCACCAACCATGGCACGTCAGAGCACGTCATGAACCAATACAACGTGTTCAAGGCGATGCATGAGTTTGCGCGCCCCGGCGGACTATTCGTGCATGCCGTGCCGTTCACCGTGCACCTTGAGCACGGCTTCTTCAACTACCAGCCAAATTTCTTCGAGGCCCTGGCGCGCTATAACTCTTATGAGACATTAGGCCTCTGGGTCGGACCCGACTGGCAGCTTGCGAGTTTCATCCCCTGGGATCCGATCCTATTGGACTACTTGACTCTGAGCTCTAAGACCACACACTTGCTGGTGGCCGTGCAACGCAAGATGTATGACAAGCAGTTCTGCGTGCCGTTCCAGGAGATCTACGAGAACATGGTGCCGGACGAGGCCCGCAGCCGCTATGCCATGGTGATCGATGGCGAGGTGCTCGACGCCAAAAGGGTGAAATATCTCACCAAGGACAGCGTACTCGCGATGGAATACCTCACCCAGATCACAGGATTGAACAATTGGATCGCCGCATACAAAGGCCAGATCGACAGCTTGCAGCACGAGCTTGCCACGACGAAATATCAACTGGACCAGGTTCGGTATGGAATGCCGGCCTCACCCGCGAGCGAGTTGAACAAGAGTCCAGAACCGGTGCCACCCGCGAGCGAGTTGAACAAGAGTCCAGAAATTGGAAGATTGCTTCTGAGCAGCGTGCCGGGGCGGGATCTGCTTAGCGAGGTGGGACGCCGCGTCAGCCGTCGGCTAGGAATGCTGCTCGGCCGCTCTCCCTCGCTATGATGTCCGGCTGGTCCTGCTCTAAAGCCGCCTTAAGCCATGGATTCCTCCGAACCGACGAGTGTCGACGTGGACCTGTTTCATAATCCAACTCCATCATTCACCCAATGGGTGACTGAGCACGGTCTTTTGCATGAGCCGTTTGTCGTCGTCGACATCGGGGTACAGGGTGGTCCGCACCAACGATGGAACTACCTGGGAGGGTATGCGCACATCTATGGTTTTGATCCGATCAGCGAAGTCATCGACGAACTCGAAAAGACCAAGAGACCGAACCAATTTTACCGGGCGATCGCGTTGGGCGACGAAGATGGGGAGCGTCAGTTCACGGTCCGCTCAAATACTTATGAGAGCTCCTTTTTCAATTCAAAAGCAGTCTCCGGGAGCGGCCCGAATGGCATCGCGCTGGGCAATCGCCTCGTCAAGGTTCGCCGTCTCGACACGTTGTTCGCGGCGGGCGAGATTCCAGCGGCCGATTACATCAAGATCGACTGCGAAGGCTTCGAGCCCCCGGTGATCCGCGGCGCTCGCGAGTACCTCGCGAGGTCGAACGTACTTTGCGTGACCACGGAGACCAATTTGGGCGTTTCGCCGATCTATTCGCGCACCCCATTCGTCGAAATCTGCGAAATGCTCTCCGAGCATCGACTGCTCGTATTCGATCTCAACGCGGTACGGAGTCCTCGTTCGAGTTACGTCGCTGCGCGCAAACTGCGGCCCTGGCCGGAGTCGGACATCATGCGAGATTCACCCCTGCTGGATGTCGGGCAGCTCGGAACCTTTGATTTCTTGTTCTGTCGCGACTTCGTGGCCGAATCGAACAGCCCCCAGTTCGCGACTTTCCCAGGTAGCTCGTTCGCGCCAACAGTCGACAAATTAATCAAGAGCATGATCAACTTCGAGCTTCATGGATTGATGGATTGCGCTGTCGATCTGGCCCAGCACTACGCCATGATGCTTGCGAAGCGTATCGACGTCGAAGAGGCCATCGAGCGGCTGATCTATCGGCCCACGGCGGTAAGGAATACCGCCGACGTAGTGGAATGCATGCGGATGATCCACGATCTTCGCGTTCGCATCGCGGAACTCATGGGAACGATTCATGCTCCCCGAGACCGCATATCGGCGAGACTAGGGCGAAAACTGACAGCAGCCTCTGACCTGCTGTGGAGAAAGAATTCGGCCGCCCCGAGGTCTCTTGGCGTCCGCAGTCCAAAAACTGCGGCGGTAGGCTCTTGTGACCGAAGCGGGCGAGTTGCAAGAGTAATCCCAACCGAGGTTGATCGACCGAAATCCTTCGTGCGGAAGTACCTTGCCCTCCACTCGGGCAACATTGAGTGGCACCAGGAAGCCATCAATGACGTGCGGCCCGAGCAGCGGGATTCGACTGTGACCTTGACCAGGGTAGGCGATGCACTCTTGTTTGCGGGTGAGCGCGCCGGGGCGCTGACTGCTTATGAGAAGAGCCTAGGGATTGCGCGCACCCTTGCCGCTGCCGACCCGGGCAATGTCGCCTCGCAGCGCGATCTGAGTGTGACCTTGACCAGGGTCGGCGACGCACGGCTCTCCTTGGAGGATAGCGCCGGAGCCCTGGCTGCCTATGAGGAGAGCCTGGGGATTGCGCGTACCCTTGCCGCCCCGGACCCGGGCGATGCCGTCTACCAGCGCGATCTGGGTGTGACCCTCGCAAGATCGGCCAACGCACGATTGGCGATGGGCGATTTCGTCGGAGCGATGGCTTCCTCCAAGGAGAGCCTTAAGATTGCACGCACACTGGGCGCCGCTGACCCCGGCGTTGCCGTCTGGCAGCGCGACTTGAGCGTTATCCTGCTCACGGTGGGCGATGCACGGCTGGCCACCGGCGACCGCGCAGGCGCACTGGCTGCCTATGAGGAGAGCCTTAAAATTGCGCGCACGCTGGCCGCCGCGGACCCGGGTAGGGCGGTCTGGCAACGCGATGTGAGCGTTAGTCTTGAGAGATTGGGCGACGCGAAGCTGGCGCTCGAGCAACGCGCCGCAGCACTCGCCGCCTACAACGAGGGCCTTTGGGTTGCACGAAGGCTTGCGGCCGCCGACTCGGACAATGTCGGCTGGCAGCGCGATCTCGTTGTGAGTCTTTACAAGGTGGCCTCCGCTGCCGATGCGTCGCTCGCACGCGTCACATTACGCGAGGCAGTCGCGATGCTCGATGCACTCGCGCCTGACAACACCCTCCAGACGCAGGCCGTGGAGCCGGGCTTGCAGCGGATCGTACGTGGAGCTTTGTCCAAGCTCAGTTGAAGGACAAGAGGATGGTCCGATGTTCCTGCATTGTCCGACGAGCCCACCCGCAGGGCGGACAGCTTCGGCGGTTGCTGCCCTACGGCTCGCGGGGAAACGGTGCCGTGCCGCTTAGCGGCGGGGCGGGTGAGGAGCGCGCAGGAAAATGACCACAAGCAGCGCCTCGCTCGCCGCAAGGCCTGTGACCGTGAAATGCCCCACCCGCATCATCACCTACAGCTGGGGCGAGCGCTATGTCGACGTGCTGCTCACGTTGACGCTGCCTGCACTGCTGGCGGCAGGCAACCTCCCCTATGTTGTTTCCGAGGTCCCTTGCGAGCTTGTTATCCTGACGGAGCGGCGCTTCTTCTCCAAGTTCAATCGCCATCCGGTGATCGGCCGCATAAAGGAACTTTGCCCCGTTCGCCTTATGAGACTCGACGACCTGATCGTGTCCAAAGACAAATACGGAATGACGCTGACCTATGCACTGCATCGAGGGTTCAGTGACCTCGGTCCGGCAATGACCGAGCATTGGCAAATTTTCCTTAACGCCGATTTCATTCTTGCGGATGGAAGTCTACGTACCGTTATCGGTCATCTTTTCCGGGGACAGAAGATCGTCGCCGCCCCAAGCTACTGTACGATCGCCGAGGAGGTCATTCCCGAGCTGCGTAACCACCTCGATGACGCGACCTCAACATTGAGCATATCGCACCGGGAACTTGCCCGGCTCGTCCTCCAGCATCGCCACACGGTCATCCGGGGCAAGACCGTCAACCAGACATCCTTCCATATGCGCTACGCGGACCAATTCTACTGGTCCGTCGATGACACCACGTTGATTGGCTATCAGATGCCCGTCTCCATTGTCGGGCTGCGGCCGCAACGGTACCTGGTGGAGCCTAACTCATACTGGGATTTCGGGCTCATCTGGGAGTACTGCCCGCAGGCCGATATTTGCGTCATCGGAGATTCCGATGAATTCACCATGCTTGAACTCCGGGACAGGAGTGTCGCCGAGGACCAAATCATTCCCGGTCCTGTTGACAAGAAGGCTATCGCGGAGCGGATGGTGACCTGGGTCACTCCTTATCAGCAGCACTTTCTCAAGTTTCCGCTGACGCTGCACGACCGCGATCTGCCGCCAAATATCGACGACGCAAACTCCCAGCTGCGGTCGTTCGTGGACGACGTGATGTCGCATACCCCGGCGTTGCCGTCGCACATCAAGCACTTCCAATGGGAATATCATTGGACGGCATTCCACGATGCGAGGCGAATATCGAGCCGAATTCGTGCATTGATTAGTACAACCGGCGCATGGATCAAGCTAAGATTCGCCCACGCGAGATCAGTAATTGACGGCATGAGATCGGCTGTAGTTAACGGCATGAGATCGGCTGTTACTCAGATATTGGCGCCCCTCGTCGATATGGCGTTGCCAGTCCGGCGGAGGGCATATGAATTTGCGCGAGGAACATGTTTGCCTCTAGCAATCGCCGCGGGCAAACGACTTCTCGGTCCTGTGCTGCGCTCCTTTGGACTTGAGATTTTAAAATCTCGAAACCTCTTAAAGCTCATGAACGAGAGGAACGTGTATAAGCACGAGATGGAGCACTTTAAGCAACAGACGGAGCACTTTAAGCAACAGACGGAGCACTTTAGGCACCAGATGGGGTACTTTAAGCACCACATGGAAGAATACAGGGCTTCGATAGGAGGGTATCAGGACCTGATAGAGCAACAAAGGCGTTCGATAGAGGAACTCCAGCATTCGGGAGCAAAGGATAAAGCCTACATATCGGATCTGAAAGCCATCATCACGGATTACCAGCTCAAGCTCGAGCGAAACTATGACTATCAGGCAGCCATGGTTCAGGATCAAATCCGTCTTGGACTGTCAAATCTGGAGCCTGAATTCCGCGCGTTATACGAGCAATGCCGTCAATATACCATGACCTCCTGGGAAAGGCTGTATGCTCTCTACAAGTCAGTCCAATACCTGGTTGAAAACAAAATTCCGGGAGATATCGTTGAATGCGGCGTATGGCGAGGCGGCAGCATGAAACTGTCGGCTCATGTTCTGCTCGCGCTCGGCGTGACTGACCGCAACTTGTTCCTTTACGATACATTCGAAGGTATGACGGAGCCCGACCCTGAGGTTGATGTCGATGCTTCCGGGAACAAGGCCGCCAATGATTGGCTCGAAGTCCAACGCAGAGGTGTAAAATGGTCCTATGCTCCAATCGAAGAGGTGCGGGATGTGATCGCCGGCACAGGATATCCGATGGATAAGGTGGTCTTCGTCAAGGGACCGGTGGAGGACACTATTCCAGCAACAGTTCCTGACAGGATATCGCTGTTGCGTCTCGATACGGATTGGTATTCTTCGACCAAACACGAGATCGAGCATCTGTACCCCCGTCTCTCTGCGCACGGAGTCTTGCTTCTCGACGATTATGGACATTACCAGGGGGCACGGCGGGCGATCGACGAATATTTCGATCGAGTTGGAAAACGTCCGTTCCTCACTCGCATCGATTATTCATGCCGGGCCGCAATAAAATCTCAATGATAATCGGAGTAGGCTGTGGCCTGTTCAAAGGCACCGGCAAGCGGCACGATGATATTGCACGCGGCGCCGGCATAATGGCGAATAGACTCCGCCAAACCAGCGCTTGTCATCCAAAGCCGCATGACCACTGTTCCGACATTCTGCTTTGTCATTCCTTGCTTCAACGAGGAGGATAACGTCGGGCCGACGGTCGGCTCGGTCCGTGAGGCGATGGGCAGCCGGGGCGATTACGAAATCGTCCTCGTCAACGACGCCAGCACCGATCGTACCTTGGAGCGGATGCAGGCATTGGCGGCCGCCGATCCCCGCATCCGAGTTCTCGACAACCCGTCTAATCTCGGGTTCGGTGGCTCCTACAAGCGCGGCGCGCGCGCCGCAACTGCGACCTACGTCATGATGCTTCCGGGTGACGACGGCTTCCCCGCGCAAAGCATCACGGAAATCGTCTCCCATGCCGGCGAAGCCGACATGATCATTCCGATTGTGACCAATCCTGGTGCACGCAGCTGGTTACGTGCATTTGCCTCCAAAGGCTTCACCACCCTGCTCAATTGGATGTTCTGGCTCAACGTAGGCTACTACAACGGCGCCGTCCTACAGCGTAACGAGTTGCTGCGCGGCATCGAAATCACGACCAACAGCTTTGCCTATCAGGCGGAAGCGCTGGTCAAGCTGATCGCCCGGGGCGCAACTTACGAGCATTGCCACGTGCGCATCCAGGAGCGCGCCGCGGGGCGTTCGTCCGCCCTTAGCCTCAAGAATCAGATCGCTGTGTGGAGAACGATTCTGCATCTACTTGCGGTGGTGGGCCTATTCTGCCGACTTCCGCTGGTACGCACGCGATCGGCACGCTGAGGGACCCTCACACGCCGCTCGATACATTCTCCGCCCGCTGTATCAGCGCGCTTCGAGGTTAAGCTGCAGGACAATCGATTCGATGCTGTGCACCAAATTGGCGAAGTGGATGTCAATTGCGACGGCGGAATGAATCAGGACCGCGGCGTGCTAAATGAAGTCGCATGCCACGCTTGCATCATCTGTGGCCCAATCTGCAGCTCATTCGAGGCAGTCCAAACCCATTCGTGGTTCCGACTGCGCTGCACAAGATATCATGCTATGAACGCCAAGCTAAGCCATCGATCTCGAAGAGTGTTTCAGCTCCTGTGCAGGATTCGGCTTAGATCTGTAGTAGACAGGCCGCGATGAAATACGGGAATGTCATTGATGGTAGGCGTAATGGCACGCGTCGCCATATCTGGTTGTGCGCCGATGATTACGGCATGTCGCCTGCGGTCAATGTCGCAATCCGTGATCTGGTCGTGCGTGGGCGTATCAATGCCACCTCCGTAATGGTAGTCGCTCCGAGCTTGTACCGCTCCGAGGTAGTTTCTCTCAACATTCTCAATGCCAGAGAAACCCGCGTCGCGATCGGGCTGCATGTTACGCTGACCGCGCCGTACCAGCCGCTGAGCCGCAACTTTCAACCGGTGTCTGATGGAAATTTCCTCTCAAAGCGAGAGACCGTTCGGCACTCTTTCCTGCATCTGCTCCGGCGCGAAATGGTGGAGAGCGAAATCTCGAGCCAACTACAGGAGTTCGTTGCCGCGTTTGGTCGCTTGCCCGATTTCATCGATGGCCATCAGCACGTGCACTTATTTCCACAGGTTCGCGAAGCGTTGCTCAGTGTGGTGAAGGATGTCGCACCAAACGTTTGGGTGCGGCAATGCGGGCGGATCGGCCCGTTGCACAAGCGCCTAGCTGACCCAAAGGCAATTGCGCTCGACGTATTGAGCAGCGGTTTCCGCCGCCTCGCCAATCGGTATGGCGTGCGCGTCAATCCGGCCTTTGCCGGGACCTACGGCTTCGCGAAGAACGCGGACTATGCCCGGATCTTTCCCAAGTTTCTTCGGGGGCTGCCGGACGGGAGCGTGGTGATGTGCCACCCCGGTTTTGTCGATGCCGAGCTCCAGCGGCTCGACCCACTCACCACCTTGCGCGAGCGCGAATACCTCTTTCTGATCGGCAACTCGCTTCCCGGCCTGCTCGACGCCTATGGCCTTACGCTGTTGCCCCTGCCGTCGACAAACTCTTAATTTAGAAGCACAGGAGGAGGTCGGGAGCCGCTCACTCAGCTAGATGCCGTCAGTTCGATGTGAATGAGCACCACGCTGCACTTTGATAGGCGCGGAATAAGCCAGCCTTGCGCGCGTCTTTGTCACGGTAAAATCCTGCGTGGCTATACAAACAACATGGAGGTGCTTCGATGCTGAAAATCATGGTTCGCCACAAATTCGCGCTCGCGGCGGTATGGGCGCTTAGCGTGACTGGCAGTAACCATCCGGTGAAGGCCGCGGCGGGTCACGCGGCCGAGCCGAGCGGCTTTTTCCTGGCGAAGCGTGACCGAGCGGCGTTGCGGCGGTTTGCGATGCGACCGAG
>Ga0306922_10002541_pt1 | contig 16946 bp, 10 predicted proteins | sample sta12Cox44000082_FD_203758 | JGI IMG/M metagenome (GOLD analysis project Ga0306922, IMG submission 203758) | Lab enrichment of tropical soil microbial communities from Luquillo Experimental Forest, Puerto Rico - statoxic.12C.oxic.44.000.082 (v2)... | ecosystem: Environmental > Terrestrial >... | reverse complement strand
CTCCAGCGTCGTGCGTAACAAGGAATCCCACGCGGTCTCTGCGGGGCTCAGCACAAATGAAGCGCTCACCCGCCTCCTGGAAGGCACCGGACTCCGGTTCGAGTACCTGGCGGCGGATACCATCGATGTCCTCGCCGCGGGGCCGCCCGAGAAGAGCACACAGACCCCCCGGGAAGGCGAGCCGCCCCAGATCATCGTCACGGCCAGCCGCCGCGAGGAAAACCTCCAGGACGTACCGATCACCATCCAGGCAATCACCGGCGACCAACTGAGCGAGCTCAGCGCGCTGAACTTCAATGATCTGGTGAAGTACACCACCAACATCACTTACAGCGGTAACGGCCCTGCCACCAACGACATCTACATCCGCGGCCTGGGCTCCGCCGGCCTCGGCAACCAGTCCCAGGCGTCGGCCGCTCCTTTTCCTAACGTCGCGCTCTACCTGGATGAGCAGGCGATGCAGTTTCCGTCGCGCAACAATGACATCTACATGGTTGACCTGGAGCGCGTTGAAGTACTCGAGGGTCCGCAGGGTACGCTGTTCGGGGGTGGCGCGCAGGCGGGGGCGATTCGCTACATCACCAACAAGCCGAAGCTGTCCGCCACCAGCGGCGAGTTCAGCGCGGGTTACGGAGTCACCGCAGGCGGCGACCCGAACTCCCTGGCGAACGGAGTCATCAATATACCCCTGATTGCTGACAGACTGGCCGTGCGTGCGGTGATCTACTCAGACCACCAGGGGGGCTACATCGACAACGTACCCGGGACGGTTTCCTTTGATATTCAGCCAGGCCTGGTGTTCCCAGGAGGCTATCCGCCGAACACACGTTGGACGAGTCCGGTCGTCAGCAACACCAATTTAGTACGACCCAACACCAACCCGCTCACCTACGGGGGTCTCAGGCTCTCCGGGCTTTATCAGTTCAACAACGACTGGGACCTGCTCATTCAGCAGGCCTACCAGGACCTGCATGCGGACGGTTACTTCTTCGCTTATCCTGCTGACTCAAATGGCAAACCGCTGCAGCCCTACCAGATTACGGCCTTTAATCCGGCTTACACGAAGGATCGTTACGAGAGCACGGCCTGGACTGTCAACGGCAAATTCCACGGCCTGACCGCCATCTACGCGGGCAGCTATATGGTGCGTCACATCGAGGGGCAGCAGGACTACTCCAACTACGCAAATGTTGGCGGTGGCTTCCCGCTATACGCCTGCATCGGGCCGGGGGCCCCATACTTTGACTTCCCGGTGTCGGCCGGCAAGCCGCTGCAGTGCTATGCGCCGCTAGCCAATTGGCACGACAGCGTACGGAACGAGCACCAGAGCCATGAAATCCGCATCAGCACCAACGAGGTGCAGCGCGTGCGCGGTCTCGTCGGCGCCTACTGGGAAAAGTTTGTGATCGACGACAACATGAACTGGAATTATCTCGACATCCCGCAGTGTGACCCGGCCAACCTCGCGAAAGCACAGGCGGGGGGCCCTGACTGCCTCTCGGCTGTGGGACCGGTGCCCGGCTCCTGGGCCAGCGATCCGAGCCTGCGCGAGAACATGAACAACGCATTCGGCGATGACGTGCAGCGCGGTTACCGGCAGTACGCGTTTTTCGCCTCCGTCGACTTCGACCTCGTCCCGAAGCTATTGACGGCGACCGTTGGCACGCGCTACTACCACTACGATGAATTCGAGGAGGGCTCGCTTTGGTTCACCGGCACCCTCAACCCGCTCATCGTCGATCACCCCAACGGCACTTGCACCGCCGCACAGGCGTGCGGCTACCCGATCAGCCTGGCCAAGAGCGAAAGCGGCCTCCGCAGCCGCGCCAGCCTGGCTTGGCACATCAGCCCGGATGTCATGACCTATTACACCTTCTCACAGGGTTTCCGGCCGGGCGGTTTCAATCGCATTGGAACCGGTGTAATCCCCGCGGCCCTTCCGTACTGCGGCCTGGCAGCGACGCCAGGATGTGCAGGCGCTCCAGCCGGCACCGAACAGTTCATCGCCCCGGTAGGCTTTCAATCCGATACCCTGATCAACAACGAGCTCGGCTTGAAGAGCGAATTGCTGAACCATCGGGTTTTGGTGAACGCGTCGGCGTACCGCATGAAATGGAACGACGTGCAGCTTCCGATGTACAACGCCACCAATGAGCTTCATTCCAACGTCAACGGTCCCAGCTATCTCATCAAAGGAGTTGAGCTGCAGTTGACCGCGCGGGTGACCGACGGGCTCACCGTGCAGGGGTCGGGTTCCTGGAACAGTTCGAACCAGACGAACGCACCGTGCCTGAGATCAGCAGGAGTTACGCCAGCCACCCCGAACAATCCGACTCCGGCCGGTCAGTGCATCACGGTCGTTTACGGCCTGCCTTACACGAGTCCGTTCGACACGCTCAACAGCTCGCTGCCCTTCTCACCGTCCCTGCTAGTCAACCTGCGGGCGCGTTACGACTGGGCTGCCGGCGCCTACAAACCGTTCGCCTGGGTCGGGGCCAGCCACTTCGGCTCCATGCACACCGAGCCGGCCACTTTCCCGGACGGCCTCAGCCCAGCAGAAAATCCTCCAGCCCATTCGTGGGACCAGTACACGATACCCGCTTACACTACCTATGATGCGGCGGTTGGCGTGTCGAAGGACAACTGGACAGCGCAGCTCACTGGCAGCAATCTCTCGAACTCCGACGCCGTCACGAACGTCTCATCCTCGCTGTTTATCAAGGCCACCATTCCACTGCGTCCGCGCGTGCTGATGGCGAGATTCAGCTACCGCTTCTGAACCGGGGCTGGCAGGGCGTTACCTATGCTTCGGAGGACAGGGAACGACCGTCAGTAACGACATCAGTAGCTGGTCGGCACCCAGTTCTGCTTCGACTTCTTGGGTCGTTTGTAGCCGGAGTCCGGCTGCCGTGGGGGCAGTTCGAGTTCGACCGGCCGAAGGTCCTTGTACGGGATCTGGTGCAGCAGATGCCGAATGCAGTTTAGCCGCGCCCGCTTCTTGTTGTCGGCGTCGACGATGTACCAGGGTGTCCTCTTGCGGTCGGTGTGCTCGAGCATTACGTCCTTGGCCTTCGAGTACTCGACCCAGTGCTTGCGCGCCTCGAGGTCCATCGGGCTCAGTTTCCAGCGCTTGACGGGGTTGTGCATGCGCTCCATGAAGCGCCGCTCCTGCTCCTCGTCGTTGACCGAGAACCAATACTTGATCAGGAGGATCCCCGAACGGACCAACATCTCCTCAAACAGCGGGCAGGCGCGCAGGAACTCCCAGTACTCTTCGTCGGTGCAGAAGCCCATGACACGTTCGACACCCGCGCGGTTGTACCAGCTGCGATCAAACAGAACGATCTCGCCGGCGGCCGGCAAATGCCTGACGTAACGCTGGAAGTACCACTGCGAGCGCTCGCGCTCGGTCGGTGTCCCGAGCGCAATAACGCGGCAGAGTCGCGGATTGAGGCTCTGGGTGATGCGCTTGATGACGCCGCCCTTACCGGCCGCGTCGCGGCCCTCGAACAGCACGCACACCCTCAGGCCCTGCAGCCGTACCGACTCCTGCATCTTGAGGAGCTCGAATTGCAGCCTCACGAGCTCGTCGACGTACTTGTAGTCCTTCCGCGGGCGTTTCGGCGGCTTCCCGTCGCCGACGACGCGCCAGCACCGTTCGGCAGCCGCTAGCTCGATCGCGTTGCGACGGATCTCGCCGGCCGGTTCCTCGACTTGATTCTGGCCGTTTCGTTTAGATTTTTTCATGGCCCGGTCACCGCATAGTCACTAAACCGATGAGGAGCGCTCGGGCTACACACTACGACGATCGGTTGGGATATTGCAAAGGAGAAGGTCCGCCTTCAGAAGGGGTTAGGGCTATTGACAGTGAGCGTATAGTCGGTAGCCGAGGCACCGACGCCCCCGCCACAGGGGCAGCGCCAGGATAATCGCAAGCCGGCGGCTCACCCACCGCAGGAGGAAGCATGGCCGTTCCACTACCGTCGAGTCTCGAGACGCGCCGTGATCAAATCTTCCCGACCCTAACTGCCGCCGAGATCCAACGCCTGCAGCGCTTCGGCTCAAACCGCAGTTATGCCGCGGGCACGCCCCTGTTGAAGGCGGGCAGCCCATCACCAGGTCTGCAGGTAGTCCTCTCTGGAGCAGCCAGGGTGCAGTCGCACGATAAGCATCTGAGCGATCGCGCACTCGTCGAGCACCAGGCAGGCTCTCTCGTCGGGGAGCTCACCACTCTGTCCGGTACCGCCGCGCTCGCGGATGTTATCGCGATCACCGAGGTCAACGCATTGTTGATCGCGACAGCACGACTGCGCGACCTGATGGTGGAAGAGGTCGAGCTCGGCGAACGCATCATACGTGCACTCATCCTGCGGCGCGTGGCGCTGCTCCAGAGCACCATGGTCGGACCCGTCATCGTCGGGCGCGAGACCAACCGCGACGTGCTGCGGCTCGAGGGATTCCTTGCCAACAACGGCTATCCGCACCGTCGGCTCGATCCCGACAGCGACAGTTGTGCACGCACATTGCTCGAGCGCTTCGAGGTTAACAGGGAGGAGTTGCCGATCGTGCTGTGCCCAAACGGCCAACTGCTGCGCAACCCCACCGAGCATCAGCTCGCGCGCTGCCTCGGCTTGTCGCGCGCCATCGACCGCGACAGTCTTTACGACGTCGCGATCGTCGGGGCGGGGCCCGCCGGGCTCGGCACGGCCGTGTATGCGGCATCCGAGGGCCTGAAAGTGGTGGTCATCGATTGTCGCGCCTTTGGCGGCCAGGCCGGCGCCTCGGCACGGATCGAGAATTATCTGGGCTTCCCAACCGGTATTCGCGGTCTGGCCCTGATGGCGCGCGCCTATACGCAGGCGCAAAAGTTCGGCGTCGAAATGGCGATCCCCGAGGAGGTCAAGACACTCACGGAGCAGCTCAGCGGTAAGGCCAAGCGCTTCGAGCTCATGCTTGCCGACGGGGATGTCGTCAGCGCCCGCAGCGTCGTGATCGCAAGCGGCGCGGAGTACCGCCGCCTGCAGCTGCCGAACCTCGCGGACTTCGAGGGCACGAGCGTGCACTACTGGGCCTCCCCGCTCGAAGCCCGACTGTGCGCGGCACAGGAGGTGGCTCTGGTTGGCGCTGGCAATTCCGCCGGCCAGGCAGCGGTGTACTTGTCGGCACACGCCGCCAAGGTATGGATGATCGTGCGCGGCCGCTCGCTCCAGAACACGATGTCGAGCTACCTGTGTGAGCGGATCGCCGCCCAGCCCAATATCGAGGTACTGCTCGAGCGCGAGGTCGTCGACTTACAAGGCGAGCACGGGGAACTCCAGAGCATCGCCTGGTCTGATCGGCGCACCGGCGCGGTCACACGCCAGCCGCTGCACCATCTGTTTCTACTCATCGGCGCTGACCCGAATACCGCTTGGCTCAGCCAATGCGACGTCGAGGTCGATGATAAGGGATTCGTGCGCGCTGATCCGTTTGCCGGCACCGGCCGCCTGCCCTTCCAGACCAACCGCGCCGGGGTGTTTGCCATCGGCGATATCCGCTCCGGCTCAATCAAGCGCGTGGCCGGGGCGGTGGGCGAAGGGGCGCAGGTGGTCGCGACGCTGCATCGCTACCTCGAGCAGACGGCGCAGAGTCCACCGCTGGTCCTGGCAACCAGGGAGACGGCACATGTCTAAAGGCTGTCAACATGTGAAAGACATACGCGATGTAACCCCCAGCGCGCTCGGCTGTGAGGAGTGTCTGAAGATCGGCTCATCGTGGGTCCATCTGCGACTCTGTCGAACCTGCGGCCACGTCGGCTGCTGCGACGACTCGCCAAACCGGCATGCGACCAAGCACTTTCATGCCACCCGGCATCCGATCATCGAGGGCTACGACCCGCCCGAAGGCTGGGGCTGGTGTTACGTGGATGAGGAGACGCTCGATCTCACCGACCGCATGACGCCGCACAACGGCCCGATTCCGCGGTACGTATAAAGGATTCTCTGGACCGCTTCAGTGCGCCGCAGGCGACGATGGTCGCTCGCTATCCATATGCGCGAGCTGGGCCTCGGGATAACGCTGACCGGCCGCCGCGTCTGCCGGAACTGCCTGCTCGATTTCCGCGACCTGTTCCGGCGACAGTCTGACGGTCAACGCCCCAAGCGACTCGGCTAATCGATCGCGGCGGCGCGCACCAATCAGCGGAACCACCGAGGCTCGCAGAATCGCTGCCCGCGCAATGACCCAGGCAATCGCCAGCTGGGCCACCGAGACCTCGATGGTGTTGGCGACTGCCCGCAATCTCTCCACCAACACGAGGTTGCTATCGAGATTAGCACCCTGGAAGCGGGGCGCGCGCGAGCGAAAGTCACCCTTGTCGCTGTTCTTCTGCCAGTGGCCGCTGATCAAACCACGCGACAAGACACCGTAGGCGGTGATACCTATCCCCAGCTGACGGCAGGTGGGCAGGATTTCCTGCTCGATCCCGCGTGAGATCAACGAGTATTCGATCTGCAAGTCAGCGATCGGATGAACAGCCTGTGCCCGGCGTATGGTCTGCGCGCCGACTTCCGACAGGCCGACATAGCGAACGTATCCCTGTTTGATGAGATCAGCGATCGCGCCAATCGTCTCTTCGATAGGCACGTTGGGATCGAGTCGGGACGGACGATAGATGTCGAGGTATTCGACACCAAGTCGCTTCAGCGAATACGCGACAAAATTGCGAACCGCGGCGGGCCTCGAATCGTAACCGTGGAACTCTCCGACGCCAGGCCCGCGCAGTGCCCCAAACTTGACGCTGATCTGCACCTGGTCCCGGTTCCGGCCCTTCAGGGCCTCACCCAGCAGCATCTCATTGTGTCCCATGCCATAGAAATCACCGGTGTCGAGCAGTGTCACTCCCCGATCGAGAGCCGCGTGAATGGTCGCGATGCTCTCCGAGCGGTCCGCCGGCCCGTACATGTCGGACATTCCCATGGTTCCAAGACCGACCGCGGATACCTGCGGACCGTGGGACCCGAGCTGCTGGTAATTCATGTGGAGCTCCGCGATCTAGTCGAGTGACTTACTTGGGCAGGAAAAGGTTCAACTCAGCGCGGTTGACTGGAATCTACGAGACGGTGGATCGCAGTACAGTGGCCAACGAGGTTGCTGTGCGAGGTGACAAACTGCTTCAGCGGCGTCTCGATCGAGTAGAAATAGATATTGGCGATGAACCCGTAAATGCTCGCGTCGATACTGGTCGGCCCGGGACCAAACAGGTAGCCGTGCGACGGAACGAGATCCGCAAGCACCTGAAGATCCGCGAGTCCGCGGGCATAGGCGGCTGCGGGCGCAAAGCGACCGATTCCCTGGTAGTAGTAGCGCTGGGAATTGTATTCGCGCGCTTTCTCGAGAGCTTCAGCGCTGACACTCGGGTGCTCCGTGCGAAGCGCGTCCCGAAACGTGGGCCAAAACTCCTCATCCTTCCAGCGCGAGTAGGACATGACCCAATAGAGGTCATCGAGCATGCGGTTAATAAGGTGCGCAGTGTTCTGCTGTGCAACGCTGAGGCCGGCGTCGATGGTCAGGCCGTAGCGACGGATGAGGTGCGCGATTATGGTATCGCTGTCCCCCAGCGCCTGGCCGTCATCGACAATGTAAGGAAGTTGCTGTCGCGGTGCTTGCGAAGCATCGAAGGTGTGCTGATGAACGAACGGCACCTCGGCCAATTTGAGGAATGCAAATACCTTGAGGCCATAGCCGTTGTTGTCGGCGACGCCGAAAAGACTCGGATAGGAATAGAGGATCAGCACCGTGCCCAGTCCCGAACTTCACTTCCGAATCAGTACACGATAAGGCAAATGCTCGAGAACATCGAAGCGATCCGACCATTAGGCGCATTTCTGGCAGGCGAAAATTGATCGCGGCGCTCACCGTACGCTCCGAGCTCAAAAATCGCCTCGAATTCGAGGGCTTCTCATCCCGTTAATTAATTTATTTTCAATTGGTTACTAATTTGTTCTCTTATGCCTTCGAGTCACCGTGGGAGTGCAACCGCAGACCTTCAGCGTGCAATGGGCTCGTTTCAGAGAGGCAAGACGGGCTGCGCCGAAAAATGCCGGCTGGTGGACCCCTGGCCTGCCAGCGTGCACGACTGGCGCCCCCACACGGTTCCTGTGCAGTCGCTTTGCCGGTCGCAGCCGAGTTAAGCTGACGCTCAAACTGATAAACCATTTTTGAGACCGGGGCATGGCCGACGTCTTCGTTTCTTACTCCCGCAGCGATAGAGCGCGTGTCGCGCCGCTCGTGGCCGCGATCAAGGCAAAAGGCTGGTCGGTCTGGTGGGATCCGTCGATCGCGGCCGGCCAGCAGTTCGATGATCAGATCGAGGCGGAGCTTCTCGCGGCCAGCGCTGTGCTGGTGGTCTGGACTCCGACGTCCGTGCTCTCGCGCTGGGTACGCGGCGAAGCGCGCGACGCCGCGGAGCGCGACATTCTCGTTCCGGTGCGGTTCGACAACGCCCGTCTGCCAATCGACGCGCGCGCGATCCAAACGACCGATCTCGACAATTGGGGAGAAGATCCCACAAGCGCACCGTTCCAGGATCTGATTCGTTCGCTGAGCGCGGTGATCGAGCGTCAACGCGCGGCTAAATCGGCAGCGCCTGCCACCGCTTCCGGTCCAACCGCGGGCGCTTCTCGTGTCGCGATTTGTGTGCTGCCGTTCGCCAACATGAGCGGTGACCAGGAGCAGGAGTACTTCAGCGATGGGATCACCGAGGACATCATTACCGACCTGAGCAAGGTGTCCGCACTGTCCGTGGTTTCGCGCAACAGTGCCTTTATGTACAAGGGCAAGAACGTCGATGTCACGAAAGTCGCACAGGAACTGAAAGTCGGCCACGTGCTCGAGGGAAGCGTGCGCAAAGCCGGCGGGCGTGTTCGGATCACCGCGCAACTGGTAGACGGTTCGACCAACGATCACGTCTGGGCCGAGCGCTATGACCGCGACCTGAACGACATCTTCACTCTGCAGGACGAGATTTCCGAGGCCATCGTCACCGCGCTGAAGTTCAAGTTGCTGCCGAATGAGAAGAAAGCAATCGAGCAGCGCGGCACAGACCATGTCGAAGCCTACAATCTTTATCTCATGGCCCGGCAGTCCTACGTCACGGGCTACGACGCCGATCCCCGGCGCGCAGAGGCGATCGTGCGCCTGTGCCGGCGCGCGACTGAAATCGATCCGAGGTATTCGCGGGCGTGGGCGCTGCTGGCAATTGGACAGATGATCCTGCATTTCGACATCGGCAAGAGCGTCGACGACGGCTTGGCATCCGCTGAACGGGCGCTGGCATTCGACGCCAATCTGCCCGAAGCCCATGCGGTCAAGGCCAAAATCCTCGCGGAGCACGGACGTCACGATGAGGCGGCGGCGGAGATCAATATCGCCCTGCGTCTGAATCCTGACTCCTACGAAGTCAACCGGGCGGTCGCGTATGTGAGATTCAGGCAGCAACGCCTGGAAGAAGCCATCCGCTATTACGAAAAATCGATGTCTCTGATGGAGACGGATCTCAATTCTGGCTCCATGTTGCTCACCTGTTATAAAGCCGTCGGAAATTCCGCAGCTGGCCTGCGTACTGCGCGCACTACCCTGGCCCGGGTCGAGAAGATGCTCTTACAGGATCCGAACAATGCAACGGCGATGGGCTACGGCGCCCTTGCTTTGGGGGCACTCGGGGAACTCGAACGGGCCAAGGAGTGGATCAACCGGGCGCTGCTGATTGATCCGGACAATATGAATGCCCGCTATAACTTTGCCTGTAGTCTCGCGTCGCTTTTCAAGGAGCCGGACGTCGACGCCGCCCTGGAACTGCTCGGCCCCGTCTTCGAGACACTGGCTGCTGGCTTCCTGGACCACGCCAAGGTGGACCCGGATCTCGATCCGCTGCGCGGGAATCCGCGTTTCAAGTCGATGGTCGCGGCCGCGGAGGCTCGTCTGGCAACGGCTAATGGAGCGGCCTCCTCCGCTCGGTAACTCCCAAGGCTGCGCCTCTGCTCACGCCCGTGATCGGCGCGCCTTTTCTGCTGTTTGGACCTGTCGAAACTGCCAGGCAGTGAACCACTGGGGCCGTGCCGCGCGCTATCCTTTATGCGGTGTTGGTACCATGTTCTGCGCACTGGGAGACTGCCATGCCCGCCGTGACGACTGGGCTCCACCTCACGACCCGCCGGCTTGCCGCAGGGGCCGCGCTGCTACTCACCGGCTGCGGCCATCATGCCCCGCCGCCGGCCTCGGCACCGCCGCGAGTCTCCGTGGTCACCGTGCGATCCGAAACGGTCCCCATCACGACCGAGCTCCCCGGGCGAGTCACCGCCTATCGAACCGCGGATGTGCGGCCGCAGGTCAATGGCATCATTCTGAAACGGTTGTTTGTCGAGGGTAGCGAGGTACGAGCTGGCCAGCAGCTCTACCAGATCGATCCGGCACCCTACAAGGCCGCCTATGACAGCGCGGTCGCGGCAAACGCCTCCGCGCGCGCACTAGCGCAACGTGACAAGTCTCTGGTGGAAACCAATCTGGTGAGCAAACAGGACTACGACAATGCCGAGGCCACCTATCTGCAGGCGCAGGCGGCAGTGGAGACCGCACGCATCAACCTGATCTACACCAAGGTGTTGTCCCCCCTCACCGGCCGCATCAGCCGCTCCTTCGTCACCGAGGGCGCACTGGTGACTGCCAACCAGGCGACAGCACTCGCTACCGTCCAACAGCTCGAGCCGGTGTACGTGGACGTCACTCAGCCGGCCACCACGCTCCTGCGGCTGCGGCGTGAGGCCGATGCCGGGCTCCTCAAGCAGAACGAGGCGGGTAAGACGCAGGTGCGGCTGCGGCTCGAAGATGGCACTAATTACCCGCACCCGGGCACGCTGGAGTTTTCCGAGGTGACGGTGGACACGGGCACCGGCTCGGTCACGCTGCGTGCGCTGATGCCTAATCCCGAGCGTCTGCTGCTGCCCGGCATGTTCGTACGCGAGCAGATCCAGGAGGGCGTGCGCCAGGATGCAGTCCTCGCCCCGCAGCAAGGTGTCAGCCATGACCAGAAGGGTGAGCCCAATGCCTTGGTCGTAGGCCCCGACGACAAAGTGGAGCTGCGGACTCTGCAGGTCGACCGTGCGATCGGTGATCAATGGATCGTGACCACCGGGCTGAAAGCCGGCGACAAGATCATCGTCGAAGGGATCCAGTCGGCGAAGCCCGGCAGCCAGGTTGTGGCGGAGGAGTACCAGGCACCGCCGACTGACAAGACCGTGCGACAGGCGGGTGCGCCGCCTCATACTGCGGCTGAATAACCGCGGTCATGGTCAATTTCTTCATCGACCGCCCGATCTTCGCCTGGGTGCTGGCCATCGTGGTCATGCTGGCGGGTGCGCTGGCCATCAGGACTCTCCCGGTCGCGCAGTACCCGAGCATCGCCCCGCCGGCCATAGCCATCTCCGTGGTCTATCCAGGCGCATCGGCTGACGATGTGCAAAGCACCGTGACGCAGGTCATCGAGCAGCAGTTGAGCGGCATCGATCACCTCTTGTATTTCGGCTCCGAAAGCGATGCCGACGGGAGCATGACCATCACGCTCTACTTCGAGCAGGGCACCAATCCCGACATCGCGCAGGTGCAGGTGCAAAACAAGCTGCAACTGGCTACACCGCTCCTGCCGATCGAAGTCCAGCAGGAGGGCCTGCGCGTCACCAAGGCCACCCGCAATTTCCTGCTGGTGATCGGGTTCTACTCGACCGACGGCTCCTTCAGCAGCGAGGATGTGAGCGACTACATCGCTTCGCACGTACAGGACCCGATCAGTCGCACACCCGGAGTGGGCGACTTTCAGCTCTTCGGTACCCAGTACGCCATGCGCGTCTGGCTGGATCCCGCCAAGCTCAACAACTATGGGCTGACGCCGGCCGACGTCAACATCGCACTGCAGGCGCAGAACCTGCAGGTTCCTTCCGGTGAGCTCGGCGGGTTACCCGCCGTCAGGGGACAGCGTCTGCACGCCACCATCGTGGGTCCCCGGCGCCTGACCAATGCCGATGAATTCGGCCGGGTTCTGCTCAAGGTGAACACCGACGGCTCGCAGGTGCGGCTGCGGGATGTCGCCCGGATCGGCCTCGGCGCTGAAAACTACGCAGTCCACACCGAGTACAACGGCCACCCGGCCGCCGGCCTCGCCGTCAAGCTCGCCACCGGTGCCAACGCTCTGGAGACCGCCAAGGCGATCCGCGCCACCATGGACAGGCTGGCGCCGTTCTTTCCGCCGGGCCTGCAGCTCATCTACCCCTATGACACCACGCCGTTCGTGCGCGTCTCCATCGATGAAGTCGTGAAGACACTCTTCGAGGCGATCGTGCTCGTGTTCCTGGTGATGTACCTGTTCCTGCAGAATTTCCGCGCTACCCTGATTCCCACGATTGCCGTGCCGGTGGTGCTGCTCGGCACCTTCGGCGTACTGGCCGCTGCAGGATTCTCCATCAACACGCTGACCATGTTTGGCATGGTGCTGGCGATCGGCCTGCTCGTCGACGACGCGATCGTGGTTGTGGAGAACGTCGAGCGCGTCATGGAGGAAGAGAAGCTCTCACCCAAGGAGGCGACGCGCAAGTCGATGACCGAGATCACCGGGGCCCTGGTGGGCATCTGGCTGGTGCTGTCGGCGGTGTTTTTGCCAATGGCCTTCTTCAGTGGCTCCACTGGTGTGATCTACCGCCAGTTCTCCATCACCATCGTCTCCGCGATGAGCCTGTCGGTGATGGTGGCCTTGATCTTCACTCCTTCACTGTGCTCGACCCTGCTGCGGCCGCGAGTTGCGGAGGCGCACGAGCGCGAGCGCGGCTTCTTCGGTTGGTTCAACTGGGGTTTCAACCGCGCCAATCTGGGCTACGAGCGCGCGCTCGGGAATGTCACGCTACGTCGTGGTCGCTACCTGCTGGTGTACCTGGCCATCGTCTTGGCGATGGGCGTGTTATTCGTGCGTGTGCCAAGGTCCTTTCTGCCGGATGAGGATCAGGGCTTTCTCTTCGTCCAGGTGGCAGCGCCCCCCGGTACCGCCAGCGAACTGACACAGCGGGCGCTGGATCAGGCGCGCGATTACTTTCTCAACGACGAGAAAAACCTCGTGAGCGGGGTGTACACGGTCAATGGTTTCAGCTACGGCGGGCACGGACAAAACGCCGGCCTGATATTCGTTCGCCTCAAGCCGTGGTCCGAGCGTCCCGGGAAGAAGAACTCGGTCTTTGCGCTCGTGGGACGTGCCAACCAGCGCTTCCACCAGCTCCGTGGGGCGTTCGTGATTTCCTTCGCGCCCCCGCCTGCACTGGAGCTCGGCAACGCAACGGGATTCGATTTCGAGCTGCAGGACCGCGGCAACATCGGCCACGAAGCGCTGATGCAGGCGCGCGGTCAACTGCTCGGGATCGCCAGCAAAGACCCGGCGATTGGCCTGATACGGCCGAACGGACTGAGTGATGAGCCGCAGTACCATCTCGACATCGACTGGGAGAAAGCAAGTGCGCTCGGTCTCTCGATCGGTAACATCAACGACACCCTCGGTGCGGGCTGGGGCTCAGCCTTCGTCAACCAGTTCATCGACCACAACCGTGTCAAGCGCGTGTTCCTGCAGGGCGATGCCGAGTCACGCATGCTGCCGCAGGATCTGGATCGCTGGTACGTACGCAACGGCGCCGGCCAGATGGTGCCCTTCTCGACCTTCGCCACGGCGCACTGGACCTACGGCTCACCGAAGCTCGAACGCTATAACGGCACGTCCTCCGTGGAATTCCTCGGCGCCCCGGCACCGGGCCGAAGCACCGGGGATGCGCTCGCGGCGATGGAGGCGGCGGTCACGAAGCTCCCGAAAGGCCTCAGCTACGAATGGACCGGCCTCTCATACGAGGAGAAGCGCTCGGGCTCGCAGGCGCCCGCGCTCTATGTCCTCTCGCTGACGGTGGTCTTTCTGTGTCTGGCGGCGCTCTACGAGAGCTGGTCGATTCCGTTCGCCGTGATGTTGGTGGTACCGCTGGGCATCATCGGCACGATCACCGCGACACTCCTGCGGGGGCTCGCCAACGACGTGTTCTTTCAGGTGGGCCTCCTCACCACCGTCGGCTTGTCGGCAAAGAACGCGATTCTGATCGTCGAGTTCGCCATAGAAAACGTCGACAGCGGCATGGAGCTGGTTCCCGCGACCATCGCCGCGGCCCGCCAGCGCCTGCGACCGATCCTCATGACCTCGATGGCGTTCGTGCTCGGCGTGCTGCCCCTGGCCATAGCCACCGGGGCGGGCGCCGGGGGCCGCATCGCGATCGGTACGGGGGTGATCGGCGGGATGCTGACGGCGACATTCCTCGCGGTGTTTCTGGTGCCGGTGTTCTTTATCAGCGTGCGCTCGTTGTTCCGTGCCCGCCGCGGGCGCGAGGAGCCGCCGCGCTCCCAGCAGCCGCTGCCGCAGAGCTGAGGAGATGGAGGGCAGGCCAGTGCACATCAGCCCGACGAAGACCGCAGATGCAAGGAGCGAACGGCCTGTCGATGTCGGGCACTCGTGGGTCGGGGAGGTGTTGCTGCGTCTCCTCGGCGCGGCACTGCAGATCCTGGCGACGCTCGCCATCGTTCGCGCCCTGACGCCGGACGATGCCGGTGTCTTCTTCCGCGGGTTCGTCATCGCGCTCGGCCTCAGCGCGCTCCTGCGGGGGAAGTACGAGCTCTACATGGCGCAGCACATCATCGGCCGGCGCGCCGCAGCCACGGGCTGTTCCGATGGAGCACTGCTGATGCAGCTCGCGCGGCGCATGCTGCTGCGCTCGAGCCTGCTTTGCGGCGTGCTGCTGGTGGTGACCGCCGACCTCGACATCCAGGCACCGCAACTGCAGACCGTTTTGCAGACTTACCTACCGTTCGTGCTTGCCCTCCCCTGCGTCAGCCTGTCCAGCTTCTTCGGCGAGGCGCTGCGCGCCGCCAACCGCACCCTCGGCATGGTGGTGGCAGCCTATGCCGTCAACGTTTCGCTGTTGTTGGCGGTGGCAGTCGCACCGGCTGACGCTTCGCTCGCGTTTTACTCCTGGGCGTTTTTGCTTGGCAGCCTCGTCTCCGCGGCCGTCGCCTTCGTACTCGCGCGCCGGGCGCTGCCGGGGACACCAGCCGAATGCTCGCGCCCCATCTCGCTCGCGGCACTGCAGACGGTAGACTCCCGGGAATTTATCGGCCTGGCCCGCGGCGTTTTGCTCTGGGGACCACTGTGCGTTCTGTCAGTCTGGGCACCGCCGTTGGAGATGGCCCAATACGCGGTAGCAGCGCGCACGGCACTGATCGTCGACTTCTTCCTGCCGGCGTTGAACCTGACCGGTTGTCGCGAAACACTCATGGCCACGCAGCCGGTGCGCGCATCGCGACGGCTCCTCACCGGACAGCTTGGTGCCGCCCTGCTCTACAGCACGGTATTGATCCTGCCGCTGTTGCTGTTGGCACCAGAGACTCTGAGGTTGTATGGGGATCCTTACGATGCGCAGTTGACCGTGTATGCGCTGCTGCTCGGCGTGCAGTGGGCAAACGGTGTGGGGCGGCCGGCGGTGCGACATGCGGTCGTGGAGTGGGATGCGCGGCGGATCGGCATATCCGTGGGCTCTGGCGCCATAGCGGTCATGGTCATTTGCTCCCTTGGAGTGGGTAGCTATGGCGCGCTGGCTGCAGCCGCGGCTTCGCTGATTGGTGCCTTGATCGTCAACGGGCGCGCGATGACCATGGCCTTGAGGACCGGCACCTAGGTCAATCGCACGCCGGATCGCCGATTTCCAATTTCCCTAGCACCAGCGCCTAAAAACCAACCCCGGCCGAAATCTGCAGCGAATAACCCTGGTAGGTCCACTGGTTTGAGAACTCATCAAAATATTTCAAGCTCAGAGTCACTTTGCGGGCCGGTAGCACGTAATTCAGGCCCGCGCCGACGGCATTGACCCGATAGCGCTGCGCCTCCTCTGCCGGCGTGATCTGTGGTCCCGTCTTGGCTGTCGTCTGCCATGCTCCGTAGCCGACCAATCCAACCTGCAGGCGCGAGTCCGCAAACGTGAATGCCCGCATTAACGAGTAGTCCAGGTCGAGTGTCTCGCCCGGATGGATGTGTGTTCCCGACTGGGTGCTGTGGAATTCGTACATCTCAAAGGCAGAGAGGGTGGTCGCCTTATCTGCGGATAAATAGACCGTTTCGCCTGCGGCAAAGACCGGCGTCCAGTAGCCATTGCCTACATTGTCGGTCGCACCAGCGTTGAATTTGCCGGTCGGTGCCAGGAAGCCGAAGATGCCGCGAAAGTCGACGCGCTCCGTGCGCCAACCGAGAATGACGGGTTGAAAGTAGAAATCCCCTAATCCGCCGCCGCCGCTGATAGCGCCCTGGGCACTGGAGCTCAGCGAGTTATTGGCGATCGGTATCGTCACCGCGGACGAGAATCGGGCACCGCCCAGCATCGCTATCTGAGCAGTGCTCGCCCAAAGAAGCGTGTTCATGTCGAGGAGTACCGACTGCTGTCCTGTGGCGAGAACCTCGCCGTCGGCCCCCTTCTGCTCGCTGCGTGAGTAAAACAGGAAGGCGTTATTGTAGGTAAGCCCGGGCTCGGCGCTGACGCCGGAATTGATCGCACTCAGGCCGAGCGGGTAGACGCCGCGATTCTGTGCGTGCGCTGCGGTCGCATAGAACCAGATGAAAATGGCGACCAGGATCCGAATGTAGTGTCCCGCTGCACGCATGCGGCATTTTTCACTGCCCAGGGGTCGATGCACGCCTAGCGGACTGCAGTCGTCGCTCTTGCGGCCGCCAAGCGGCGTAAACCGTCAAAGGCGGCGTACTTATACGCATAGCTGTAGGTGGGAGTGTTGAGCGACATGTTCGCGATGGTGTTCAGTGTACCGCCGCAGCGGATCACCATCTGGCCAAGACCGAC
>Ga0306922_10002534_pt1 | contig 16966 bp, 9 predicted proteins | sample sta12Cox44000082_FD_203758 | JGI IMG/M metagenome (GOLD analysis project Ga0306922, IMG submission 203758) | Lab enrichment of tropical soil microbial communities from Luquillo Experimental Forest, Puerto Rico - statoxic.12C.oxic.44.000.082 (v2)... | ecosystem: Environmental > Terrestrial > Soil... | reverse complement strand
CGTTCATAACTGCCGCGAACGGCGCCAACAATGGGCAGCCATTTCCCCACACGCCGCCGCCGCTCAACCCGTCGGCCGCTAATCCTGGGACGAGCGTCGATTGGTCCAAGCTGGTTCCCGTCAACGGTGATCCCTACTTTTTTCACGACAACGACGTGCCGTACACGAACAGCTACATGGTCTCGCTCGATCGTCAGCTTGGCACGAGGCTCATCCTCACGGTGAGCTACGTCGGAAGCCGTGGCCGCGATATCCTCGTCGTCCAGCCGACAAACCCTGGCGACCCGGCGCGCTGTCTGAGCGTGAGCCAACCGACGCAGGTCGCGCCCGGCAGCCCGACCTGCGGCCCGTATGCCGAGAACGGCACATTCGTCACCACTTCGGGTCAGGTGATCAACGGGACGAGGCCATTTGCGCCTGATTACGGGAGCATCACGGCGCAGACGACGATCGGCCGGTCCAGATACGACGCCCTCGAGCTCAACCTTCGATACCGGGGCAAGCCGGCAGAGTTCCTGGTCGGCTACACGTATGGCAAGTCCATGGACACATCGTCGAATCTCGGCGAGCAGATCAATCCGTTCGACAGCACCGCGACCTGGGCGCCGTCCGCGTTCGACATGCGTCACAACCTCATCGCGAGCTACAGCTACGCGTTCCCCAAGGGATGGAGTCTCGCGGGCATTACGCGGTTCAGCAGCGGCTTTCCGGTGACGTTGTACAACGACACCGATGTGTCGCTCCTCGGCACGTTCGGCAACGGCGTGAACAATCATCTGCTCGACACGCCGAATTACGCCGCCGGCTGCGATCTCAGCCTCAATCGTGATCCCAAGAACGGCCCCGCCTTCAACACCGGCTGCTTCTCGCAGCCGGCGCTCGGACGGCTCGGCAACGCGCCGCGCCGGTTCTTCTACGGTCCGGGGATCGCGAACACCGATCTCACCCTGATCAAGAACATCTCGTTCGGAGGCACGCGAACCCTCCAGTTCCGGCTCGAGGCGTTCAACGTCTTCAATCACCCGCAGTTCTACGGTCCCGGCGCTGTCGACGGCAACCTCGTCAGCTCAGCGTTCGGGCAGATTGTCAAAGCTGCGCCGCCTCGCCTCGTTCAGATCGGCGCCAAGTTCGCGTTCTGAGCGTCACGCCCTGATGACCTGCTTCACCCGCGCCAGATCGACGCCCGGCGCCGCCCGCAGCCCTTTCCAGAGGTCGCCCGCCTTGGCGATCCGAGCGGGGACCGTTGTGAGCGTAAAGTCCCTTCGATCGACCCCTGCATCGATCTCTTCCCACGACAGCGGCGTCGAGACGCCCGCATAGTCGCTCGCACGCGCGCTGTACGCGGACGCCAGCGTCTTTCCCATCACGTTCTGCAGTGCGTCTACGTACACGCGTTTCCCGCGCGCCGCGACGCTCCGTTCGATAGTCGCAATCTTTGGGTGCTTTTGCGCTATCAACGTGGCGATGATCTGGCAGAGCAGCAAGCCGGCATCGTACGGCGTTCGCGGCGGCAGGGGGACGTAGACGTGCAGTCCGGACGCGCCCGATGTTTTTGGCCATCCGGTTGTGCCGAACCGTGTGAGCTCCTCGCGAATCCACCGCGCGACATCGAGGCAGCGCCCGAAAGGGACGCCGTCGGATGGATCGAGATCGAGCGCGACGTGGTCGGCAAATTGCGGATGCTGGACCCGCGAGAACCAGGGATCCTGCGAGATGGCCGCGAGCTGCGTCGTGTACATCAGCGTTTTCAGGGTACCGCCGATGAGGTGCGTGCGCCGCTCGGACACTTGAAGGGTCCCGGTCCGCACCCCGGGCGGCGTCTCTTCCGCGCGATGCTGATAGAACGGTTTCGCGGCGACGCCATTGGGAAAGCGCTTCATCACGAGCGGCCGGTCTTCGATCACCGGCAAGAGCACCGGCGCCACACGTGCGTAGTATCGAAACAGATCGCCCTTGGTGAGCTTCAGCTTCGGCCAGAAGACCTTGTGGAGGTTCGTGACCGCGATCGCGTCGCCGTCCGGAAGCGTGACGACCCCATCCCGCCGCGCGCGCTCGAGCTCCGTGAGCCGATCGACGACCGCATCGAGTGCGGCTGGCTCGAGCGCCCCGGGCGTCACGCGGGGCTTCAGGCCAGAGGGGCCATTCGACGCACTCGACCCACTCGATCCGCGTGAGCCCACCCTGCGCGGTTCCTCACGACGCACCTCCGTCGGCTGCTTGTCGTCCCGCAACCCCAAATACACCGGATGTCGCAGCCGGCCATCCGCCGTCCATTCGGTGAACTTGACCTGGGCGACGAGCTCGGGGCGCACCCAGTGTGCGCGCTCGTTGGTCTTGGGACGCTCCTCGAACGGACACGCGTCCGTTGCCAGGGGCCGGAGAAGCGCCATGACGCGCGCGAGCTCTTTTTCGTTGAAGCCAGTGCCGATGTGACCGGCATAGACGAGTCGCAACGCGTCTTTTTTCCCCGCGTAGACGCCAATCAGAAGCGCGCCGAAGTACGACCGCGTCTGACGGGGCTCGGTCCAGCCGCCGATGACGAACTCCTGCTCGTGAACGATCTTCACTTTGCGCCAGTCGGGCGTCCGCTTCCCCGACTTGTAGAGCGACGCCGCATGCTTGGCGATGAGCCCTTCCCATCCGCCCGCGAGCGCGTCCTCGTACAGGGCGCGTCCGTCGCCCCGGACCTGCGGACTCAGTCGAAGGATTGGCGACCCCGTTTGGCCAAAGACCCGCTCGAGCGCGGCGCGGCGTTCCACGAGCGGCCTGTCGCGCCAATCGACGCGCCCCTCCTTTAGAAGGTCGAAGGCGATGAAGGCCACGGAGGCACCGGAGGGCCCCGATGCGTCTGCCAGGTGAATGCGCCCCTGGAGCTGCTGGAAACCCACCGGCTCTCCGCGCCCGTCGAGCGCGACGATCTCGCCGTCGAGCGTCACGGCCGAGTCGAGGCTTCCGGCCCACTTCTTCAACGCCGCGACGATCTCGGGGAACTGGTGGGTCTTCTCATTGCCCAGCCTCGACCAGATCCTCACACCTACTTTGCCCACCTCAACGATGGCGCGGATGCCGTCGTACTTCGGTTCGTAGACGAGTTGCGGGTCATCAAGGGGCGCTTCGGTCAGGGAAGCCAGCATCGGTGCGATCATGGCGCCTCAGCTTAACTCTGACCGGGCGTCACGCGCGCTTTCGCCGCAAGGGCCTTCGCGACGCGACGCGCGATGCGCCCGTCCTTGCGAGACTCTGCCGCAGGCGCTTCATCAGATCAACCACTTCTGCTTGGCGAGGTTCGGCCGAAGGGGCGAGCTCGACCTTCCGGCCTCTCATCTTCCCCTTGATGATCCGCATCAGGTTCTCGCGATACTGGTCGGTGTACTTGGCCGGGTCCCAGTCTGCCGCCAGGTGGTTCACGAGCGTCTTCGCCATGTCGAGATCCGCTTTCCGGACGCCGGCCGCATCCGGGAACCCGTACTGATGTTGCTCGACGAGCTCGTCGGCAAAGCGCATGACGCTCAGCACCAACGCATCCTCGATCGCTTCCACGGCCGCGAGATGTTGTGCGTCGCGCAGGATGAACGTCGCGATGCCGATACGGTCCGAGGCACGGATCGCTTCACGCAGGAGCGCATAGGCGGGCTCGCCTCCCTTCTCGGGGACGAGGTAGTAAGGCGTTTCGAAGTAACGGTCATCGACCTGCTGAGCCTTGACGAAGTCGATGATGTCGATCGTTCGCGTCTTCGTGAGCGCCGCCGCTCGAAAGTCGTCTCTCGTGAGAACGACGAAACGTCCTTTCTGGTACTCGTAGCCTTTGACCAAATCCTGCCAGGCGACGGGTTTCCCGTCACGGACGCAGATGCGCTCGAACTTCACCGGGGACAGATCCCCAGCGTGCAGCAGTCGGAATCTAGGACGATGGTCGCGAACCGCTGTGTGCAGCTCGATCGGGATGTTCACGAGCCCGAACGAGATTGATCCCTTCCAGACGGCGCGCGGCACTGTCACTCCATCAATCGCCGGATCGCGATGAGCGGAATGCGGACCCAGTCAGGGCGATTGTTCAATTCGTAGGCCAGCTCGTACATCGCCTTGTCGAGCACGAACGCGCGAAGCAGGGTCGTCCACCACTGCGGAGGGGCGGCCGGATCGGACAAGCCGTCGAGAAGCAGGGGAGTCGACGTGCCACCCTCGGCAATGGCAGTCAGATAGCCTCTGGTGAACGCGTCCGAAGCCGCGTGCTGCCACGCGCCTGCCCACGGCTCGAGCAGGTCGTACATGTCGGGGGCGTGCCGCGTGAACGCTAGGAGCGCCGCGTACGCCGCGTAGCCAAACGAGCGCACCATGCCGGCGACATCCTTGACGGGTGATTGCTTGGCGCGGCGCTCCTTGATCGGACGGTCCGGTTCACCCTCGAAATCGAGGATCACGAAGTCCTCTTTCGTGCGAAGGACCTGCCCGAGGTGGTAGTCGCCGTGGACGCGAATGCGGAGGCCCGCCGAATCAAGTGTCCGCAGCTCGTCGAATCGGGACCCGAGCGCTTCGGTCGCCTCCAGGACCCGACGCGCGTGCTCTTGAGAAAAATCGTCGAACTTGCCGGTCGCTCCGGGTCGCTCGAGACTTCGGCGGAGCAGGTGGAGCGACGCGTTCGCGTGCTCGATCATCGCGTGGACCATCGGGGCGATCGCCGGCCGATCCAGCGGCTCGGGTGCGAATGCGTCAGTCATACCTGACGCCAAGGTCATGTGAAGCTCGGCCGTGCGCTTCCCCAGCATCTCTGCGTTCCGGAGCGAGTCGTGACCGATTGAGGTCAAAAACGTTGAGGCAAAGAACGGGCTTGAAGCGGCCCCCACGGCGCCGCACGCGGCAATCCGCTCGAAATACCGGCTCAGCTCGTTCATTGCAGCGTCCCACCCTGAACCCTGATGCTTCACCACTGCCTCGGAGACCGCCAGCGTGCCAGTATTAAGGCCCGGCCGCACGTACTCCAGCCCGCCCTTCAGTGCAGGCGCGCGTGGAAATCGGCGCTCGGTCAGAAAGCGCCCGATCTCATACTCCGGGTTGATGTCAGGCTCGATGCGCCGAAACAGCTTGAGCACCAGCGCCTGGTTAAGAAACGCGACGCTGTTCGATTGATCGCCGCCGGGCCGCACCCATCGCGGCTCGCCCGGCGCACTCGACGTCCCGCGCCCGCTTGCTCTCCTCGGGTCACCCGACCCGCGCAGATTCCCCCGCACTGTGCGGATCTCGGCGCCGCTCGCCATCACCTCGACCAGGCGATCACACGTTTCATCATCCTGGAAGCCGTCGACAATTGCTCCTTTCCGCGCGCCCGTGATCTGCGTGAGCACTGTGAGCGGCCGCTCGTTCAAGAGTGTGCGCGCCCTGTCTTCGGTAACGAGCGCGAGCGGCAGAAAATAGCTCTCCACCCAGTCATCCACGTATCCGAGCGAGGCCACAGTGAGGAACGACGGCTGCGCGCCGCCACGCAGCCTCGCCCAGTCGGTGAAGCGCGCCCACCGAATGTCGCGGGACTTCGAGGCGAACCATCGCTGCCGCTGCAGGAACGGAACGAGGGCCTGCTTTTCGAGCACCGTTCGCGTCGCGCTGTCGAGCGCGCCCTTCCAGTCGGGGCCCATCGGCAGCGCGTGCAGCCTGTCGACGGCCGGCGCGGTCAGGCGCGAGGCGTCGGGAGCCACAACAGGTGACCCTGCCGGAAGAAGGGATCGAAGCGCACGTAGTTCCAGCCGCGACGCCACGTGTAGACCGTATCGTCGAGCAGGTCGCGCACCGTGAAGAAGTCTTCGTCGACCGGCGTCTCGACAAACCCGTGCTGCGTGTGATGCGGATCGAGGTTGACGATCGCCATGACGCGGTCCCGCCCGTCTGCGGACGTCTTGCTGTAGGCAATGATCGAGTCGTTGTCGGTCGCATGGAACCGCAGGGTGCGATCGATCTGCAGCGACGGATGCGCGCGGCGAGCCTGGTTGACGCGCGAGATGAGCGCGCTGATGCCCCCTGAAGCATCCCAGTCGCGGTGGCGGTACTGATATTTCTCGGAGTCGGCATACTCCTCGGAGCCGGGTGCGACCGCCCGCGATTCGCAGAGCTCGAAGCCGCTGTAGATGCCATAACTGGCGCCGAGCGTCCCCGCCAGGAGCAGCCTCGCCTCGAAGGCCGGACGCCCGCCCCCCTGCAGATACGCCGTCAGAATATCGGGCGTGTTCGCGAACAGATTCGGCCGAAGGTAGTCGACCACCTCCGACGTGGTCAGCTCGGTGAAGTAGTCGACGAGCTCGGCTTTCGTGTTGCGCCACGTGAAATAGGTGTACGACTGGCTGAACCCGCTTTTCGCCAGGTAACGCATCACGGCCGGCCGCGTGAACGCTTCCGACAGAAACAGGACGTCAGGGTATTCGGCGTGAATCTCGCCGATCAGCCACTCCCAGAAGCCAAACGTCTTGGTGTGTGGGTTGTCCACGCGAAACACGCGCACGTCCCGATCAATCCAGAATCGTGTCACACCCAGCAGCGCCTGCCACAGTCCCCGCCAGTCGGCGCTGCCGAAATCGAACGGATAGATGTCCTGATAGCGCTTGGGCGGGTTCTCCGCGTACTTGATCGTCCCGTCAGGGCGGTGGCGGAACCACTCCGGGTGCTCGCGCACCCACGGATGATCCGGCGAGCACTGAAACGCCAGGTCGAGCGCGATCTCGAGACCCAGACGCGACGCTTCTTTGCGAAACCCATCGAAGTCTTCGAGCGTTCCGAGACCCGGTTCGATGGCGGTGTGGCCACCAGCCTCAGACCCGATCGCCCACGGACTGCCCGGGTCGTCGGGACCGGCGGTGAGCGAGTTGTTCCACCCCTTGCGAAAGCTGCGACCGATCGGATGCACGGGCGGCAGATACACGATGTCGAAGCCAAGGCCTGCGACGCGCGGAAGCGCCGCCGCCGCTTCGCGGAACGTCGCGCTCCGGTGGGGATCGGGGCCGGCCGAACGCGGAAACATCTCGTACCACGCGCCAAAGCCCGCCCGCCTCCGGTCCACCCACGCGCGGCGCACCTGCGAGATGGTCGCACGCGAGCGGTCCGGCCAGCGGCTCGCTCGCAGCGCCAGCTCCTCATCGAGCGCCAGCGCCACGCGATTGGCGACGGGCGATCGTGCGGCCAGCACCTTGGCGCGCCGGCTCAGCCAATCGGCCTCCGCCACGGCGGTTTCGTCCATCGCGCACCGTTCGGCGGCGTCGCTGACCAGCCGCGAGCCTTCGATCAGTTCGAGCGCGACTTCCTGCCCGTTGGCGACCTTCATCGCGACGTCACGCCGCCAGCTCAGAAACGCGTCGACCCATGCCACGACCCGGTACTCATGCCACCCGATTTCACCCGCTGTGAACCACGCCGTCCACTCGTCGGTGCCTTCCGCGACCAGCGCCATCGGCGTCTCGCGCCACGGCCCTTCCTGTCGATCTGTGTGGCGATCCTGGAGCACCGCTGCCACCACATCGTGCCCGTCCACAAAAATCTGCGCGGACACGACCACCTCGTCGGCGATCGTGCGCTTGATGGGAAAGCGGCCGCCATCGATATCCGGCCGAATGCGCTCGACCACGACGCGGCGGCCAAGCGCGTCGCCGATGGCGTGCGGCACCGGCGCGGCCGCGATCGACTCCTGGGTCCTTGTGCTCATGTGCTATCGCTCGGTCGTGGTGGCGCTTCCGACTTCTGTCAGCGCGGTGGACGCGGCTCGACGCCGGTCGCGGACCGGAGCCACGGTCTTCAGCACCGCCACGGAGCGTCCCTGCAGCGGATACCGGGCGCCTTGCTTGAACGATGCGCTCCGCGCGTGCGGATCGAACGTATCGAAAACGCGCTGCCACCGCAGGTTGCCGCCCGGGGCGGGCAGGACGAACGGCACCCGTCCGGTGTGTGCGTTGAGCAGCACCATCAGCGTGTCGCCGAGAGTCGGCTCGCCCCGCTCGTTCAGCTCCTCAATCGCGCTTCCGGAAAGCAGCATGCCGATGCTCCGCACGAAGTCCGCGTTCCACGCGTCGTCATTCATCTCACGGCCGTCGGCCGCAAACCAGGCGAGATCTTTGACGTCCCCTCCGCGAATATGCCGGCCTTGAAAGTAGCGCCGGCGCCGCAACGTCGGCTGTGACAGGCGGAAGCGAATGAGCGAAGTGGTGAAAGCGAGGAGTCTTCGCCTGTCTTCATCAAGAGTCCAGTCGACCCAGGACAGCGGGTTATCCTGGCAATACGCGTTGTTGTTGCCCCGTTGCGTGCGCCCCATCTCGTCGCCGTGGCTGATCATCGGCACCCCTTGGGACAGGAGCAGCGTCGCCAGGAAGTTCCGCTTCTGCCGTTCTCGCACGATGCGAATCGCCGGATCTTCGGTGGGCCCCTCGACGCCGCCGTTCGAGCTCAGATTGTGATTCTCGCCGTCGCGGTTGCCTTCGAGGTTTGCGTCATTGTGCTTCTCGTTGTAGCTCACGAGATCTTGAAGCGTGAAGCCATCGTGCGCGGTGATGAAATTGATGCTCGCGTACGGTTGCCGTCCGTTGTGAGCGTAGAGATCGTTGCTTCCCGCGAGCCGGCTGGCCAGATCCGATACTGTGCCACCGTCGCCCCGCCAGAACCGGCGCACGGAGTCGCGATACCTGCCGTTCCACTCGGTCCAGAGCACGGGGAAGTTGCCGACCTGATAGCCACCCTGCCCGAGATCCCAGGGTTCGGCGATGAGCTTCACGTGGGACAGCACCGGGTCCTGATGGATGATGTCGAAGAAGGCGCCGAGCCGGTCAACATCGTACAGCTCGCGCGCGAGCGCGCTCGCGAGGTCGAACCGGAATCCATCGACGTGCATCTCGAGCACCCAGTAGCGCAGCGAATCCATGATGAGCTGCAGCACCTGCGGGCTCTGCATGTTCAGCGTGTTCCCGCAGCCTGTGAAGTCCATGTAGTACCTCGGCTGGTCGCCGACGAGCCGGTAGTACGTTGCGTTATCAATCCCTTTGAGCGACAACGTCGGCCCGAGATGGTTCCCTTCCGCCGTGTGGTTGTAGACCACATCGAGGATCACTTCGAGTCCCGCCGCGTGAAGCGCGCGGACCATGCGCTTGAATTCCCGCACCGCGCCGACGGGCGCGCGCGACGCCGCGAAGCGCCGTTCCGGCGCGAAGTACCCGACGGTGTTGTAGCCCCAATAGTTCGTCAGGCCGCGCTCTTCGAGCGATCGGTCGCTCGTGCGGTGGTGAACCGGCATGAGCTCGACCGCGGTGACGCCGAGCCTTGTCAGATGGTCAAGGACAGGTTCGCGCGTCAGCGCCTCGTAGGTCCCGCGCAGCGCCTCTTCAATCGCTGGATGATACATGGTGAACCCACGTACATGCATTTCGTAGATGACCGTGTTGTGCCACGGCGTGCGCGGCGGGCGGTCGTCTCCCCATGTGAACGCCGCGTCGACCACAGCGGCCAGCGGCGCAAAAGGTGCGCTGTCGCGATCGTCGAACGCCAGATCCTGATCGGCATGTCCAACCCGGTAGCCGAACATCTCGTCCGCCCAACGGACAGTCCGGGCCACCGCCTTCGCGTATGGATCCATGACAACCTTGTTCGGATTGAAACGGTGTCCGACGGCCGGATCGTATGGACCATGTACACGGTAGCCGTAGAGCTGGTTCGGGCGCGCGTCCGGCAGAAACCCATGCCACACCTCATCCGTCTGCTCGGGTAGAACCACGCGGGCCGTTTCCTTCGTGGCTTCCGGGGAATCGAACAAACAGAGTTCGACGCGACTCGCATGGGCGGAAAAGATGGCGAAGTTGACGCCGACACCCGTCCACGTCGCGCCCAGCGGGTAGGGATAACCGGGCCACACTCTCATTTGCTGCATTGGCTTCAAGGCCTGTGCCAGGCTCGTGATACGCTTCGCCGCATGCCAAATCGGGTTGTACTCGGTGTCGTTGCGACTATTCTACTGTCGGTCCTGTCGGCACTCGCGGCGGCCTACCCGCCACCCCCGCAGTCACCTGGGGCGCCCTCCTCGGCGACGACGTCCAGCATCTACATCAGCGCGGAGGAGATCGCCACAACGCTCAAACAGTCGATCGCCAACAACGTGGTCGACCAGCCAATCAACGCCATCGATGTGACGTCGCCGACGGCCCATCGCGCATCGCTCGCGCTCTTGCGGCGCACGCAGCCGGAAACCGCGGCCCTCATCCACGATCGCGTGACCGAGATTTACCAGGTTGTCGAGGGCGCGGGCACGATCGTGACTGGTGGAACGCTGACCGATGCAAAGGAGACCGACTTGACGCGGGTCAACGCTGGACCGAGCCGCACCGGCGTCCATCACGGTGGAGACAGTCGGCGCGTGGGGCCGAAGGACGTGATCATCATTCCCGCCGGCACGGCGCACCGCTTCAGCGCGCTCGACGGTCCAATCACCTATCTCGTGTATCGATTCGAGCCCAGGCCGTAGCGACGTTGTCCGGTCGCGTGGGCTACGAGCTGTATCTGTCGTTGAACCACGGCTCGGCGCTGTTCGAATACCCGCGAACCTCCCAGAAGCCCCTCTCGTCCTCGGCGAGAAAGTCAATCTTGCGAATCCATTTCGTTCCCTTCCACGCGTACAGCTTGGGCGTGATCATGCGCACCGGCCCGCCATGCTCGCGGGGGAGCGGCCGTCCCTCCCACGAATGCACCAGCAGCACATCGTCATCCACGGCGCGGTTGAGCGGAAGGTTGGTTGTGTAGGGAATGTAGCTGCCCGGCATGAAGTCGTACCCGGTGCAGAGCACGTGCCTGGCCGCATCCTTCGGAACCGCCATCTCGGCGATCGTGCGGAACCGCACGCCCCGCCAGCGGTTGTCGAACCGGCTCCACGTCGTCACGCAGTGAAAGTCGCTGACGTCATCCACCTGCGGAAGGGCGAGGAACTGCGCCCACGACAGCGTGAACGGATTGTCGATGAGGCCGCCAACCTCGAGCTTCCAGACGTCCAGGTCGACATGGGGCTGCTCGCCGAGATCCAGCACCGGCCAGTTCTTGACCTCATGCTGGCCGATAGGGAGCCTGGGCATGCCGTGACGGTTGGGTTCACCGCGTCCTTGCGGGCGCTTCCCCGCAAACTGCACGTCGACCGCGCTTTTGTCGAGTGCGATCTGACGTTGAATGTAGCGCTGGCGCCGCGCGACGAGATCGAGCTTGTTCGGGTTGCTCACCCCCTCATTCTACGTGAGCGACCCCGGCGTCCCGGACCTTCGAGAGATTCCCGGCCGGCAGGGGCGCGCCGCGCCGCTCCGCCTTCTCCCGGTACATCCGTTGATCGGCATCGGCCAGCAACGCTTCGTAAGTCGTCCCGTCGTGCGGGAAGACGGACGCTCCCGCGCTTACGGCGAGCCGCAGCCGCTTGCCCGTGCGGACTTCGAGTTGAATCTCGCCGACCAGGTCCTGCAGCTCGCGTCGCCTGTCTTCGGCCATGTCACGCGAGCAGTCCGAGAGCACGACGATGAATTCATCGCCGGCGTAGCGGACGCACAGGTCGTAGGGGCGCAGGGCGTGTTGGAGCGCGTTCGCGACCTCGCGCAGCGCGTGGTCGCCCACGCTGTGCCCGTAGGTATCGTTGATCGTCTTGAGTTCATCTAGGTCCATCACGATCAGCGCGACTTCCGTCTGCAAGCGCTCGGCGCGGGCGAGCTCGCGCGAGAGGTGCACGAACATCGAGCGTCGGTTGGGCAGGCCCGTCAGGGGATCGGTCATCGAATCCTCCTGCGTCTGCTCGAACACGATGGAGTTGTGGAGGACCGGGCCGGCCTGTTCCGCGATCCGCTCGAGCAGGCGGCGATGGTCCTCGTGATAATGGTTCGCCTCGACGTGGTAGAGCGCAAGGCACCCGATGAACGTATCGTTGAAATGCAACGGGCAGACGATCGCGGACTTGAGCGACGGATCCATCACAATGCCCGCGGCCGAGAAGGTGACCCGGGGATCGCCGTTGATGAGCATCCGGCGGTCGTTTGCCACCCAACCCGACAGCCACGCGCCGGCCGCGAGCGTCGTGTTCAGCAGCCGCACCGCGTCAACGCCCGCTGCGAATCGGCATTTGAGCGTGCCGCTCTCGGCGTGGTGGAGGAAGAGCGCGCAGCCAGACCATGGCACCAGCTTCGAGAGCTTGGAGGAGATCAACGCCATCGTATCGGAAATGCCCAGGCTCGTGCCCATCGATTGCGCGATTTCGTACAGCGCGTAGAGCTCGCGGTGCGCGAGCGCGATGTTCTCGAAGGCGCGATTGCCCGCGGGTGCCGGGCTGACGGCGCTCGAGCCACGCTCATCGGGTGCCGGCTCGATCGGCGTTGGCTCCTGTTCGTCGCAGCCCAGCTCCCGAGCGAGCGCCGGCAGCAACTCGATGAATAAGGGCACGAGCCGCGGATCGAGCGCGCGCCCCGCTTCGTGCCGCAGGAGGCTGATTGCGCCCTCCTTGGTCAAGGCCTTGTGATACGGCCGATCGGTGGTGACCGCGTCGTAGTAGTCGACGATCGTCAGGACGCGCGCGCCGATGGGGATGTCCTCGCCGGCCAGCCCCTGCGGGTACCCGCGTCCGTCCCACCGCTCGTGATGGCTCAGGATGAGCGGCGCGACCGGGTATGGGAACGGGACCGCAGCGATGATTTCCGCGCCGATCTGCGGGTGAATGCGAATTTTCTGGAATTCCTCCTGCGTGAGGGGCCCTGGCTTCGACAGAATGTGCTCGGGCACGGCGAGCTTGCCGATGTCGTGCAGGAGCGCGGCCGTCTTCACGCCCTGGATCTCGTGTTCCGCAAGCCCGGCGGCACGTGCGAGCCCGGCCGCGTAGACCTGCACGCGGCGGATGTGCATCTCCGTCATAGCGTCCTTGGCGTCGATGGCGCGGGCGAGCGCTTCGATTGTCGCGAGGTGGAGATCTGAAGTCTGCTGGAGGTGCCGCTGTTGATCCTCGACCCGGCCCATGTAGACCTTGTAGGTGCGGTAGGTCAGATAGAGCGGCGCGAACATGAACGGGGCAAGCCAGTACCCCCCGTGTACGATGAGCAGCGACGCGAGCGTCGCGGTCGCCGCGCCGACCACGTAGCTCGGCGCGCTCCAGAGAAAGCTGTCGTGCCAGGTCTTCGCAATAGCAGCACGCGTTGAGAGCGCGATGGCCGAGGCGACCAGCAGGCTGTTCACCAGGAAATACACCGGCGCTGCGACCAGGAGTGGAGGCAGGAGCTCCGCGGTGGGCATGCTTCCGACCCGGCCGCCCGACGCGTGGAAGGCGAGGCCTGCTGCTTGCACCGTGATCACCAGGGCGGCGACGCTGAACGCCGTCCGGTACAGCGGTTGCCTCGCGTGCAGATGACACTGGGTGATCGCGCTGCCCGTCGCGACGAGCATCGTTTCATGAGGACCGAGCAGCAGGAGCGAAGCGAAGTTCACGGCGTACGACGCCGAGAGCGTTGAGCCCTCGCCGCCGCCGATGACCGGGAGGTACACCTTGAGCGCGGCCATCATCGGTGAGAGGATCAGCACCGCGACAAACAGCATTGGGCGATCGAAGGTTGCCCAGCGAATGCACACGGTGAAGACGAGCATGCCGATCGCCACAACGCTGGCGACATACACCTGGGCCACCCGCGGCAGCTTGGCCAGCTCAGTGGGCCGGAACACACGGACAAATGTCCTCAGGTAGTTCACCGTAACCACGAAAGCTGAGCAACACCGGTTCCAAGCTGGTCGGTAGACGATAAGCGTCTTGGTTCCAATGTGTTACTCAGATTCGTCGCTTCGGCGTCGCCCCCCCTCTATGTGCGTTTATATGACAGTAAGACCCTTTGTGTCCGCTCGATGACCCGACCTAGGCCATAGCACCTGAACAAGTTGCAAAGGAGTGCACTGCCCGTGTGTCAAGTTGGGACAGCGGTCTCGTCTTTGAGAATGCAGCCGCGCCCAAGAGTGCTAATGCGGGATGGGGTGGGCGACGGGTATCGAACCCGCGACCTCTTGAGCCACAGTCAAGCGTTCTACCACTGAACTACGCCCACCGTCAGGTCGCCTGAGACCCTTCAGTGTAGCATTCGAGGCACCACGCGAGACAGGCTACTCTTCTTCCTCGAGGACGGCGAGCGCGTCGCTTGTCTCATCGCTCGTTTCGACGAGCGTCCCATTTTCGAGGCGCACTTTCACAAGGCAAATGTGGCGCGCGCGCTGTCCCTTTGCTTCGTACATCAGTTTGTCCGCGCGCTGGATCAGATCCGCGGCGAGACGTCTGGCGATGAAGCGGCGGTCAGCCACGCGGCCAAGCCAGAGGCATACCACTCCGACGTCAACGCACACGGGCTGCGCGCTTAGCCGGCGATCCTCCGTGGTCCAGTCGTAGCGTTCGACCGCTTCGCGGAAACGCTCGCCGACGGCGTGCGCCTGCGCGGACTCCGCGAGGTCGGGAATCATGAAACAGAATTCATCGCCGCCGAACCGGGCGTGCAATTCCTTGCCTTGAAGACCGAACCGCCCCTCGGGCCCTTCAGGGCGTGACGGCGCAGAGGGCACGGACGGCAAGGCCTGCGCGCGATCTTGCGCGATGAGGTCCTCGGAACGGACCTGTTCCCGCAGGAGACTGGCGACGCGGTCGATGATGCGGTCTCCGGTGGCGTGGCCGAGCGCATCGTTGTACCACTTGAACCCGGTGATGTCGACGAGACCCACGGCGCACCATCGACCTCGCTGCTCGAGCGCGAGGAACGACTCCAGCTGGTCGGTGAAACGGCTGAAGTTCATCAACTTCGTTTTTGGATCGCGTTGCGACTTGTCGGTCAGGTCGGCGACGAGCGCCTCGAAGTACTGAGAGATGCTGCTGACGGTCGCGTCTTTTGCCGAGAGCTCGGTTCTGACGCCGGCCATCTTGTCGGCAAAACCGGCAGACAGCGCCTGAATTGCTTCGTGCTTCGATTCCTGCCATAAACGCTCTTGACGTGTGAAGACGGCGTCGATGGCTGTCAGAAGAGCCGACTCGAGAGCTGGCAAAAGACGGAGGCGATCGCGAATCCACGCGTGCAGCTCGGTGCGTGTCTGCGGTTGAGCGGACCCTGCCCCATGCAAGCGATTGATGTGATCGAGTTTGCCGCGATGCTCCCGGCGCATTCCAGAGTTTGATTCCATCCGCTCAGCGGTATCTGTCCAGACCTCAACCACTACAAATGGCGTGCCTGAACGCGAATATCCAAATCTGGTCGTTTTCCGGAGGAAATGTCATGCGGCCCGGGAAGATCGAAGGCACAGTGCGTAATTTCCACCCCCGGGATGGGACACCGCTTGCGTCTCGGCGCGTGGAAGGGCTTCCGTTAGGGCTAGGGAAGGACTTGCGTCAGGGCTAGGGAAGAGCTTGTTTTTATGGTTGGGGTTGGCTGGCAACGCCCCGCAACACTTTAACCAGCTGATCAGTTTCCAGCCGGATCGCCCGCCAGGCCGGCTCCCCCCCGGCCAGCTCGCCAAGGCGGCCCATGTCTTCTAATCTGCCAGCGGCTTCGACCACGCCTGCCGCCTCGAAGTTGGCCGCAGCGCCCTTGAGCGCGTGCGCGGCGCGGCGGAGCGAGTCGGCATCGTGCTCGTCGAGCGCGACACGGATGCGCCGGAGATGTTCGGGCGCGGCGTTGATGAAGAGTCGACTGATTTCGGCGAGCAGCTGCGCATCGCCGCCCACGCGGTCGAGCACGCGGCTGGACAGGCTGGCCGCCGCGGGCGACGAGCCCCACTCGAGCGGCGCGCCGTGACCGTTCGCCATATGCTCGACGAGCGCGCACAACCTGCGTGAGTCGAGCGGCTTGGTGAGATATTCGTCCATGCCGGCTGCGAGACAGCGCTCCCGATCGCTGCTCATCGCGCGCGCAGTCATGGCGATGATCGGGATGCGGCGGCCACCGGCCGCCTCCCGCCGGCGGATCGCCGCCGTGGCGTCAAAGCCGCCCATCACCGGCATCTGCACGTCCATCAGGACCACGTCGAACGCGCTCCGGTCGAGCGCGTCGATGACCTCGCGCCCGTTGCTGGCAATGGCGACCTTGTGGCCGCGGCGCTCGAGCAGGCTGGCGGCGAGGCGTTGGTTCACGACGTTGTCTTCGGCGATGAGCACTCGGAGGCGCCGCTCGGGCAGATCCGCGGCCATCATCGCTGCGGGCAGGGGCCGGCGCGAAGAGGTTGCGCGATCGATGCCATCCGGCCGCTCGGGTCGAGCGTCGGTCATGCCGAGCGGCACCGTGAAATGGAACGTGCTGCCTTCCTGCGGTTCGCTTTCGACCCAGATTCGACCGCCCATGAGATCCGTGAGCGTCGAGGAGATCGCGAGCCCCAGGCCCGTCCCGCCAAACCTGCGCGTGGTCGAACCGTCAGCCTGCTTGAACGCCTCGAAGATCGCCTGTTGCATCTCCTTCGGCACGCCGATGCCGCTGTCGCTCACCGAGTAATGCAGCACATAGTGATGGTCGTGCTTCGATTCGAGCTGCACCTGCACCAGAATCTGACCCCGCTCGGTGAACTTGACGGCGTTCCCAACCAGGTTGACAAGCACCTGGCGGAGGCGATTGGGATCGCCCGCCCCGATGCTCGGCACATCCGGCCGCACGCGACAGACGATGTCCAGCCCTTTCTGTTCCGCTCTGAGCGCCAGCGGCTTGATCAGCTCGGCCAGATGGTCGCGCACCGAGAAGGGGATCCGCTCGAGCTCCAGCTTGCGCATCTCGATCTTCGAGAAATCGAGGATGTCATTCAGGATCTCCAGGAGCGCGTCTGCCGAGCTCTTGGCGACGGACAGATACTCGCGCTGCTCGGCCGAGAGCTTGGTGTCGAGCGCGAGCTCGGTCATGCCGATGACGCCGTTCAGCGGCGTCCTGATCTCGTGGCTCATGTTGGCCAGGAACTCGCTCTTCGCCCGGTTGGCTTCTTCGGCGACGCGCGTCGCCTC
>Ga0306922_10002533_pt1 | contig 16967 bp, 15 predicted proteins | sample sta12Cox44000082_FD_203758 | JGI IMG/M metagenome (GOLD analysis project Ga0306922, IMG submission 203758) | Lab enrichment of tropical soil microbial communities from Luquillo Experimental Forest, Puerto Rico - statoxic.12C.oxic.44.000.082 (v2)... | ecosystem: Environmental > Terrestrial >... | reverse complement strand
CGCCCAAACGGCGGGCAGCGCTCACGGCCCGTGGAGGCTGGCGAACAGCCCGGCACTTCAGTTTGCGCTGCCCAATGCTTACTTCGACTCGCTCGGGATTCCAAGATTGACTGGCGGTAGATAGCTCAACCCACCGAACCGCCCGGTACGGACCCGTACGCCGGGTGGTGTAACAGGGAAAGCGGGCGACCGCCTACCTATGTTGATCGGCGGATAGTCCGTTCAAAATCGATCTTTCGCGACGTTGAGATGGAATGAGGCTGGGGGGGCTGCATCGCCGAAACGCGTCTTGAAACGCTCGCGTCCGAGGAATTAAGCAGAATTTAATTCGGACCGCCTTGACCACCACGTCCCAGTGGGTTTATCCTATTTAAGCTGGAGGAAATGACCGATGCTCGCCTATAGTCGAGGTTCAAAGCGCCTCGCTGGCGCGGCTCCGCTGGAGCACCGCGTGCCGGCGGCCGTCGGGTCCTTCTGCCCCAACCTGGATATAGCTCAGTGGGTAGAGCGACAGACTGATAATCTGTTGGCCGCGGGTTCGACTCCCGCTATCCAAGCCACCACGAGTGAACCAGGCTGGATTCCGGCCGTCCACGCCAGATAGATTTCGGTCTTACTTGCGTGTTCCGGTAGCGGCTTCGCCGCCCTGCGCTCTCCTGAAACTGCGAACCTGAGCTTCGTGCCGTAGTGTGGCGCGAACCCGCTTCGCTATGGGTTGGCCCGCTGGCGCGGTCGTGGGGTCCGGCCTGGGGATCTTTTTAATTCCACCAAGCAGTCATTTTGAGGAGGTGAAGTGTTTATGCTGCGCCGCATTCTGATCGGCGACAACGAACGCGTCCTGGTGATCCGCAAGCGCCGTTTCGCGGAGATCCTGGAGCCCGGAGAGCGCTGGATGTTCACGCTCGGCCAGGGTGTTGAACTGGAGCGGTACAACGTCCGTGAACTCGTGTATTCGGGCGAGTGGGCCGATTGCATCGTAAACGCGCACCCGGAAGTAGCCGCACGCTACTTCACGGTAGTGGAGACTTCCGACGGCGAGGTAGCCGTCGTGTACCTGGATGGCCGCCTGGCGCGCGTGATCGGCCCTTCCAACCGCGTGCTGTTCTGGAAGGGACCGGTGAACGTCACGTTCGATCGAATCGACGTGCGCGCGAACCCGGAGGTGCCCACGCTCGTTTTGCCTGCGCTGGCGCGTTTGGGCCGCGAGTCGGCTGTAACTTTTGCCGGAGTCGAAGAAGGCAAGCGCGGACTCGTGTACCTCGACGGGCGACTCGTCCGCGAACTGGGTCCCGGCAACTACGGGTTCTGGAACGTGGTCTCGACGCCTCGGATCGAGGTGCTCGAAATGCGCCGCCAGACGGTCGAGGTGACCGGTCAGGAGATCCTGACCAGCGATAAGATCACGGTACGCGTGAACATCTCGGCCGTGTACGAGATCGTCAACGTAACGAATGCCCGCGCGGGCGTGAAGGACGTTGGCGAATACCTGTACCGTGCGCTGCAGATCGCCGTGCGCCAGTCGCTGGGCAAGCGAACGCTGGAGCAGGTGCTTGCGGAGAAGACGGACATCGACGAAGCGGTATCGGCCGATGTGCGCCGGGAGATGGAAGCGTATGGTGTTCGTGTGAGCGTAATTGCTCTGAAGGACATCATCCTGCCCGGAGACATTCGCGAGATTCTCAACCAGGTGGTCACCGCCGAAAAGCAGGCGCAGGCCAACCTGATTCGCCGTCGTGAGGAGACGGCCGCCACGCGGTCGCTGCTCAACACGGCCAAGCTGATGGAGGAGAACCCTCTGTTGGTGCGGCTGAAGGAACTCGAGGCGCTGGAAAAGATCGCCGACAAGGTCGAGAAAATTACCGTTGTTGGCGGTCTAAACGCGCTGCTCGAACGCACGGTAACGCTTCGTGCGGAGTAAGGTAGGCAAAAAGAGAGTCGGCCGCGTCCGCAGTCGTCGGCCTCCCGATAGTGAAGCGACCGGCTCTCCACCATTAGCTGTGTCTTAAGCAGAGTAAGTCAGAAATCCTCTGGACAAGCTAGACATGATCTGTTAGTGTTGAACTATGGACGCCGCAACCAAGCGACTGCACAACTCGCTAAGTTGTACCCGCCTGTCCAGTTTATCCCTATCATCTTTGCTTTGGTATTAGTCGCGGCTTCTTAGCGCTGCGGAGAGCATGGGCAATCGGTAGCCCAGAATCCTGCTAAGATTCCGTCGCTTCGGCACATCGGGGTTCGAGTCCCCGGCTCTCCGCCAAGTTCTTTGACAATTTGTGTTTACACGCGCGCGTGAGTGAGCGGCAAAACTGACCGGCCGTAACCTGGTTGCCTTCGTGGCTACGTAGGTTCGAGTCCTACCGCGCGCACCATATCCGGGTGGACAAATCGGTAAAGTCGCAACCTTGAGGGGGTTGAGTTTGAGCGTTCGAATCGCTCCCCGGATACCATCCGCGGGTGGACAAATCGGTAAAGTCGCCTCGTTCAGACCGAGGAGCTTGAGAGTTCGAATCTCTCCCTGCGGACCAAGTTTCGGGCCTGTGGCATAGGTAAATCGGTACAGCCGGCCGCCTCAAAAGCGGTTGCTTTTCTCGGTTCGACTCCGAGCAGGCCCACCAGTTACACACCCGACCGGACGGCGACGGTAGTAGCCTCCAAAACTGCGATTCGGGGTTCAATTCCTCGCGGGTGTGCCATGTGGGAGATGCCGAAGTGGTCGAGGCGGCGGTCCGCAAAACCGCTCTTACCGGGTTCGAGTCCCGGCTCTCACTCCATCGGAGGGCGCGAAGCGACGGCAACGCTTACTGGTCCCGAAAACCAGCGCTCCGGGAAGGACCCGGATGGGGGTTCGACTCCTCCGCCCTCCGCCACCACATTAAAGTTCTTGCTTTTCGTTCTTGGCTCACTTACACTATAGTTGCGTGATGATACAAGCTATCCATTTCGGGAGAATGCTGCAGGGCACAAAACCAGCGTGCGTCGATACCCTTAATGCGCGTGAAGGTCCGTAGCCCCGTATGAGATAGTACTTTGGATTCTCATTACGGGGCCGGTCGAAAGACCGGCCCTTTTGCTTTTTACGGGTGCTTTTCTACGGGCACTTGGGAAACGGCTTAACCCGCATGATTTGGGATCATGAGATTCCCGGTTCGAATCCGGGGTGCCCGACCAGTGTGTTCTGACGGCCGAAAGATCGGGTAAAGGCGCACCAGGGCTGTAAGGATCTAACCGTCCACGAGCTGCCGTCGAAGTGTGTTCTTTGACAACTAAATATAAGTGCGTGTAATTAAAGCGAGCGTGACTTATTGGCTGAGTTCCTGCCTTCCAAGCAGGCCAAGAGAGTTCGATTCTCTCCGCTCGCTCCACGCGGGTATCGTCTAGCGGCTAGGATTGGACCTTGCCAGGGTCCAGACACCGGTTCGAATCCGGTTACTCGCTCCAAGGAGTTTGATGGGAAGCGTCGAAGTAGTTTAGTGGGAAAAACAGAGCCCTCGTAACGCTCAGATGGCGGTTCGAATCCGCCCTTCGGCTCCAGCCGGTGTAGCTCAGTGGTAGAGCAGTCGCATGGTAGGCGACCGATGAGCGTTCGATTCGCTCCGCTGGCTCCAAGTTTTTCAGCCCCGCAAGCATTGCCGGCGATGCGCCGCTCCTGTAAAGCGGAGAAGCGAGTTCGACTCTTGCACGGGGCTCCACCGACCGAGAGCACGGCAGGCTGTGCATCCGTCTGATACACGGAAGGTCGCAGGTTCGATTCCTGCTCGGTCGACCAGTTTTGATGCGGAGAAGATGAGCTGGTGCACACGGCGGTCTCATAAGCCGCCATTAGGTCGGGTTCGATTCCCACCTCCGCAACCATGGGGACGTCGTTCAACGGGAGGACTGCTGGTTTGCACCCAGCCGATGAGAGTTCGATTCTCTCCGTCTCCACCAGATTCGCCTGCGTAGCTGAGATGGACTAGCGCCGGTCTGAAAAGCCGGACACGGAGATTCGAGCGCTCCCGCAGGCACCAGAGATGTGACCGTGGCCGAGTGGCTGAGGCGTTGGATTGTGGCTCCAACTACGAGAGTTCAATTCTCTCCGGTCACCCCATTTTGTTGCGGGCTCGGTTAACGGCAAGCCGCCGGCCTTTGAAGCCGGCTTTCGAGGTTCAATTCCTCGGCCCGCAGCCATAGCCGGTTCGTTCAGCGGTAGGATTCCTGGCTCTGACCCAGGAGACGTTGGTTCGAATCCAGCACCGGCTGCCAAAGTTTCACGCGGGCATCGTCCAAAGGACAGGACGGTACGCTACGAACGTACAAATCGGGGTTCGACTCCTCGTGCCCGTACCAATTTTCGGCAGGTCGTCCAATCGCACAGGACACAGCGCTCCGAACGCTGAAATTGGGGTTGGAATCCCCACTGGTCGACCAGTTTTCGCGGTGTAGGCCGACTGGTGAGGTACTTGATTGTCGATCAAGGCTAGACGGGTTCGATTCCCGTACGCCGCGCCAAGTTTTTGGGGGCTGTCGTCTAACGGCAGGATTTCTGGTCCTCACCCAGAAGATGCGAGTTCAACTCTCGCCGGCCCTACCATGGGGGTGTCGTCTAATTGGCCAGGATCGCTGTCTTTCAAGCAGCGGATGCGGGATCGTGACCCGCCGCCCCTACCAAGTTTCGGGCTATAAGCTTTGGCGGCGAAGCACTCGACTCTTAATCGAGAGAGCACAGTTCGACTCTGTGATGGCCCACCAAGTTGTTCCGAGGTAGCCAAGTTGGCCAGGCGCCTGACTGTTAATCAGGAAATGCGCAGGTTCGAATCCTGCCCTCGGACCCAATTATGAAATGTAAAGGATGCGGTAAACAGTTCGGCAACGAACAAGAGGGCCAGATCGGCCTGTGGCAGTCGTGTTGGGATGAATTGTGCGAGTTGAGATGTTGGGAGCAATTCAGCGCGGTCGCGGAAGGAGCGGATTGATGCCCCAGTAGCGCAGTGGCAGCGCGGCTGTCTTATATGCAGCGCCAGCGGTGGTTCGATTCCATCCTGGGGCACCATGCCGGGGTTGTCGTCTGGTGACGGCACTTCTCCTACAAAGAAGATCAGTAGAGTTCGATCCTCTACCCCGGCACCAAGTTCGGAACCTATGCCGAATCGGAGAGGCATCTGACTTTTAATCAGGACGAGGTGGGTTCGATCCCCACAGGTTCCACCAAGGAGACGAAGCGATGGAGATCATCGACAACATCCCGGTATGGGGAGCGCCGGTGGATGAGGGCGCCCTCCGGCAGATCAAGACCTGCTATTACATCTTCGGGCAGGCCGCCATGATGGCTGACCACCACAAGGGCTATGGTGTGCCGATCGGCGGTGTCATCGCACACGAGACGCTGGTGAGCCCATCGGGTGTTGGCTATGACATCGGGTGCGGCAACAAGGCGGTGCTCACCGATGCCGATGCGGCCGACGTCCGCGCCAATATCTCGCGCATCATGGAGACGTCTGGTCGACCATCAGCTTCGGCCTGGCCCGGAAAAACAAGGAGCCAGTCGATCACGAGCTCTTCGACGACAACAACGATGACGCCTGGCAGATCAAGCAGGGCGCCAACAGCGCGACTTGGCGGCTGACCTCGCTGCGCGACATGGCCCGGGCACAGCTCGGCACCGTCGGCAGTGGCAACCATTACGTCGATATCTTCGAAGACGAACAGGGCCGAATCTGGGTCGGCGTCCACTTCGGCTCCCGCGGCTTCGGCCACAAAATCGCCACGCGCTTTTTGAACCGCGCCGGCGCCAAGGACGATATGGACTCCGCTCCGGTGGCGCTCGATTCCCGCACTCAGGAAGGCCAGGACTATATCGCGGCCATGAAACTCGCCGGGCGGTATGCTTATGCCGGCCGGGACTGGGTATGCGATCGTGTTGTGAAGATCCTGGGCGCGCGGGTACTCAGCTCGGTTCACAACCATCACAATTTCGCTTGGCGCGAGACTCACGGCGGCAAAGACCTATGGGTCGTCCGGAAGGGTGCGACGCCGGCATTCCCAGGCCAGAAGGGATTCGTCGGTGGCACTATGGGCGAAGTGTCAGTCATCTTGGAGGGCATCGAGAACGAGCAGTGCTCGCTGTCGCTATGCTCGACCATCCACGGGGCCGGCCGCGTGATGGGCCGGATGGAAGCCAAAGGCAAGCGCGACCGGACTTCGGGTGAGTGGAAACGAGAGCCGAAGGTCACTCAGGAAATGATGGACAGTTGGGTGAATGAGGCGAAGGTGGAACTGCGCGGTGGCGGTGTTGACGAGTCACCCCACTGCTACAAGCGGCTGCCGGACGTCCTCGCCGAGCACTCGGATTCCGTCCGCATCCTTCATACGCTCAAGCCATTGGGCGTCGCAATGGCTGGCAAAGACGTGTACGACCCGTTTAAGGATTAAGGCCCCATCGTCTAACCGGAGAAGGCACAGGTTTCCTAAACCTGGAATCCCCGTTCGAGTCGGGGTGGGGCTACCACGGGCGCGTCGTCCAACGGACAGGGCCTCGCTCTTCTAAAGCGAAGATCGCAGTTCGAATCTGCGCGCGCCTGCCATCGGCCTGCGCTCCATGCAAGTAGAGATGCTGTTCGAGGAAATGACAGTCCAGCATGTTTCGCCCAGCAGCAGCGCCATATTCGCAAATTCGCATGAGGCCGAACCGGGTTGACATCTCGTTTCGAGGCTACGGCTCCCATGGTCCTCCTGGGCTCCAGTACTTTTTGAACGGTTCACCCGTTACGACCGCTGCTAAAACCTCTGTGGCAAAGCCGCGTGTCTCCGAAACAAGCTCCGGTAGGGTAGCCCACCAGCCTCTTCCGAGAACCGGCTTCTCCTGAGGAACGCCCGCCACTGCGCATTTCGCGCCGAATCTGAGCTGAATGCATCAGAGAGGCCGACCGTATCTGGCTCAATCGCCGTGCCACGATGCCGAAAGGTAGCCCGAATCGCAGTAACAAGGAGTTGCCCCTCGAAGCTGAAGGTGCGAGAGAGCAGGGCGAGATCGTAGTAATCCTTTATCCGGCTGTTCAGTAGCCCGAGGGCGGTGATGGCTTCTAGTTTCTCGGCGACGACGGTCTCTTTTGGATAGCCCCTCAGGACCGGCGGCGGGAATTCCAGCAGGGTTGGATACTGTATTTCGTTCGGTTCGGGAACGATCACGTCCCCAAAACCAATATCGATCTGCATCGGTATCCGCACTCGGGCAAGAGTGGCGTGAAATCTGACGCGGACTACTTCGTATTCTGCGTCCTCTTTAATCCGGACGATTTCGATCGATGCCGGGTTAAACTCCAGTCCATCAGCAGGAGTGACCACGGCGCAGATGTCTCTGACAATTGATTCGATGTGAGCGAGTTCATTGCTCGTCTTCCCGGCAAGATCGATGTCCATTGTCGGCCGCGAGAGCGGGCCTCGCCAGGCGGTTATCAGAAGCGCACCCTTCAACACGATACGGTCGGCGTGTGCGGATTTGGAGAGCCGATACAAAAATCGCTCCATGGCGAAGTACTGCAGCATTTCCTGAAAAGGACGCTTTTGGGCGCGGGACTGGTTGAGCAGCCGTTGGCGAACGGAAGCGCTGATATTAGGTCCGCTCAAAGGACGGCCTCCAGGTATGGGCGCATCACTCTGAGTACTCGATCGATGTGAGCGAAGTGCGTGAGTGCCTTAATGTCCGGACGGCCTTTCCGCTCTCGGTAGGCGCGTAGAGCTTGAACGGCCACGTCGAGTCCAATTTTGTTCCGATACTTGAAACAATCGGCGACCGTCTTTTCGGCAGAGTAAACGCGCACGGGGATGCGGTCGATCGTGACAGTCTCCACCCCCGCATTGAAGGACGGCTCCGGGTACCAGAAGAGGCGTAGCGGAATGTCGCCGATCCTCGGCACTTGAGAGTGGCTGGGCAGAGCGAGATCGATGGCGTGAGGGACCTCCTTTGTCAGTCCTTGGAGGTTAAGCGCTGAAATCAGGCAAATCACAGCCTTGGGGACCCGAATTGCAACGGAGACTAGATCAGGACTTGTCAGTGGTGGTGCGCTGGCCAGCCGATATAACCCGCGCGCCACCTCTTCGACTTCCCCGTGGTCCCGAAGCGAATACAGATCTCTCGGGTGGAGGCCCAGACGAATCGCTTCTGTCGTACGGAGCATCCCGCCGTGCTCGGCGAATAGTCGCCGAGCCTTCGTGAGAGCGGTGAGGCTCGGAAGCGGCATAGGATAGATCCCTCGGATATTATATACAATATCCGATTGTTTTATCCAGCAGTTCAGCCTCGTATCCGACCTGTCCTCTCCTTGTGAGATCAAGCCAGGGGTCCCAAATGCACTCCTCGGGCTTTTAGCCGTTCGGCGATTCGGTCCGCCAACGCATCGAGAGACTCGTCGTCCAGTCCGGACGGCAAGAACTGGCGTTCCGCCACTTTGCAGACGCTGAGTTTGTGGTTGCGCTCTCGCTTAACCGATCGAACCCCTTCGATCAAGGAAGACAAGAGTCCGTCGATTCTCGGATCGGTTGCCCGCAAACGCTCAATTCGCTTAAGCGCCCACAGGACAGTCGTATGAGGCCGGCCATTGTAGAATTTGCCGATCCGCGTCGTACTCCACCCTCCGACGTGCTTAGCCAAGTACATGGCAATCTGCCGATTGAAAACAGCGGGCTGGGCATTGCCCTGAACGCGGGTGGTCCCCAAGCGATCCGATACGATCCTGTCGATCGTGGCCAGAGGCACGCGGACGAGCGTTTGGAGCGGCTGGAACTCAGGCGCGAACCCGGGAGCCTCCTTGTGAATTGCGATCCGTTTCACTTCGTTCCAGAATCGCTTTTGCCGGCCGCACGGACAGGTAGCGGCCATCGGAACAGATGCTGACGGGACATTCCGGCCAGACCATGTGAATCGTTGCCAACCATTGGTGCAGCATCGCCCTGAATCGCCTTGGCCTCGTATATTCGACTGATCCCAGTTGGGCTGTCAAACCAAAGTCACCAAACAGGGGGATCTGTTCTTCCCGTTTTGCGACGAAGCACCGATATACAAGCCACATGAACAGGTCCAGCACAGCAGGCGCGGATGCGAGCACCTTCACGGCATCAATGTCGGTCGGAATCGGGTGTGCCGTGATCTCGGCGTAGAATTCGTCGCTGAGCACGTTTATGTTTTCCAAACGGTCACCGCCATGGGCTTGTGCTGGATCTCGGTCGTACCAGATCTGGGCCTCTCGCAGGAAGTTGAACCGGCACCGGTGCACGACCCGAGCACTGCTCCGAACGGAGTCCGTGCCGAAGAAGATGGTGGCACCGAAAATGCGTTCGAAAGCCGCGACCAGCCGGCGGTACTCCTTTCCGCCCTTCGCCATGCCGAAGGTGTCCAGCATTTGCGCGGCAGATTTGAACCAGATGGTTTGGCTCTGCTGGCGGACGGCTAAGGTCGAAAGGAAAATTGGGACGAGTCGGTCCTGTCCAAACGGCAGGCCGAATTCCGGATGGCCAGTGATTTGAAGTGTGAAAAAGCCGTTGCGTCGTTCGTAGATGAGATCCGACTGAGGTGGCCGGCGGACCGGCAGTCCGCACAAGACGAATGGACGGGTTGCAAAGCCAAGGATTTGGTTTCCAGACTCGCGCCTTTCTCGGACTAACGTGACGCCTTCGGCCTGGCGAAGCTTGTGGCGCGAAACCAGCAGGTCGCCGTGCTGCTCCTTCAGAATGTCGCCCGCTCGGCAGAAGCCACCACTACGGCTTCCGTGCCGACGCTCTTGGGCGGAAAATGCCTGCATTGATCACCTCGCGATAGGGTCCAGCGACACGATCCGGGCGATCTCTGGCGAGTTGATTGGAGAGCCGAATGGCAGATCCGGCGCGTTACTCCATTTACTCCGAATTGGTGGATTTTCGAAGGAAGCGCGAAAACTCAGTGCATTTTGGTGGTCAGGAATGCCGCCCTAAACGCAGATGTGTTGTATTTTCAATCTAGGTTCAGGTTCCCAAGCTGGACGTCGCGGGTTCGAGTCCCGTCTCCCGCTCCATGTTTTCAATGACTTCCAGCAAATCCAAACCAAAAAGACTCAGAGAAAATGGAGTAAAACGAGTATTAGTGAGCTGCGGGAGTCCCTAACGGACTGAAAGCAGACGGCATACACGAATAGTCCGTTGAAATCGCAGGCTGTTACTCAAATCGTTCGCGGCCCGTCTGACCTCCTTTACTTATATGCAGATAGCGGAAATGGTTGTCGTCGCCGTTGTGTGAGCTTGGAGTAAGCGGATTTTGGGCTGGCAGCAAGTCGTTGATGCTCGGTGCGACAGACTCGCTGAATGCCAGCCTGGCAGGTTGGCATTCGGTGGTTCGCCGACGTTTGCGTTGTTGGCAGCCACGCTAGCTTGAGGTAGGTGTGCGAGCTAGTTGGAACGAGTTCGATGTTGGCGGTCGTGGCGGAATTGGCAGACGCGCATGCGTGAGGTGCATGTACCCGAAGGGGTGTGGAGGTTCAAGTCCTCTCGACCGCACCACGAAATGGATTTGGGGCGCGCGTGGAGCTCCTGCCGAACGGCAAAACAAGAAGTAGCCGCACGGCGGCAACTGCTGGCGTAGGATTCATCGTGCGTTTAGCGGTAGCCGCGCGCGAGCAGGTATTTCGCGCCTGCTTCGAAGGCCTTGGGACCAGGCACAAAGAACATGAAGGCATCGGCCAATCGACTGATCACGTTGAACGAGAAACAGACCGCGAGCGCACCCTCGATCTGTTGACGCGAAGCGCCGGCGGCAAGGACTGCTCGCATGTCATCCGCATCCACCGCGTGCTCGCGCATCAGCTTGCCGAGCATAAGCAACGTCGCCCGCAGGGGCTCCTCGATGGCCGTTGTGTCGAGATCTGACAGCAACGTGGAGACGGTTTTCGTGTCGCCATATGCCCGTTGCGCGACTGCTGCGTGGGCCTTCGTACAGAACTCGCATTGGTTGGTCTTCGCCACGAACGCGGCCATCAACTCCCGTTCAGCAACAGACCAGGCAGAGGGTCCCCGCATTGCCGCATGAGTCACACGCTGCATCGGCCCGCCGTAGAAGTCAGCCCGGTATTTGACCAGCTTGATGACGTCGAGCACCTGTTGGCGCGAGACTGTTCGAATGAACGCGAAAAGTGCCTTCGTACCGAAACTGTGGCCACTATCGAGGATTGCAAGCCGCATCCTCACTCCTTCCCAGTGGCGTCCTTGAGAGCCGCGAATGCCGTCTCGTACTGCCGGGTGGCTTGCCCGACTGCGGCGCACACCACGATCTCGAAGACCTGGTCCTCGGTGAGCCCCGACACCTTCGCGGCGGTGATGTCCTCGTCGGTGACCCTATAGGCATGCTTTGCAACTTTATCGACTAGCGTACCGAGGGGTTCGGCGACGCCATTGTTGTTGAAAGCGGCCCTGCGCACGGACGGCGATGCTTTGCCGTCTCCTTCCAGGATTCGCCTCACCAGCGCTTTTTGCGCTTCTCTAACATCCGACATGAACTGTCCTCATTGGAGAGCGAGCGACACGAAGCGCTGGAGATACAGCGGCCAGCCACCTTCGGAGCCGAGTCCCTGACGTAGAGCCTCCCAACCTTCGCCGTGGCGATCCAGATTGCGGTGTTCTAGCTCCACTCGCGTGCGGTGTGGAGTCTCGGAAAGGAAGCGCACCTCCACCTCGCTCGTCCGTTCCGGGTTCTTTTCGATCTGCCACTGCGGGTCAATGTCCCAACTGAATACGACCCGATGAGGCGGCTCATACGCGAGCACGCGCGCAAAACGGCATATGCTGCCATCCACACCGCGGTCGTAAATGCTTCCGCCCACTCTTGGTTCAAAGACCGTTTCTGCGATGGCGACAGCGAGCAGGTTATGCTCACGGGGTTTGATCAGGTCGAACTGTTCTATGAAAATCTTGAAGGCCTGCTCGATTGGCACCTCGACGACTACCTGCTGCTGGACGGCGGTCTCTTGCTTTTGAGGGATCATGGAGTCTCCTTGTCTTTGTCTTTTTTGGTGGTTCGGCGACCACTTTGTAGGCCGCCAGCGCCTTGGTCCAGAAACGGTTAAGCTGGGCGCGATGCGCAGCTAGACCGGCACGATTGAGTTGGTAAATGCGCTGATTTCCAACAGGCCGGTCTTCCACCAATCCTGCGTCCTTCAGCACCCTGAGATGTTGAGACACTGCCGGCTGACTGACAAGAACAGTGCGAGCCAGGTCGCCGACCGCCGTGGGGGACTCTGCCAGGCGCTCGAAGATTGCACGCCGGGTCGGGTCGCCTAGCGCTGTCCAGACATCCACAGTATAAGCGGCCACGAATATAAGCCTATACTTACGTTGTTATCCTTGTCAAGCGGCAACTGTTCCGCCTCGTAAAGGGATTGATGCGCGACCAGCGGCTTGATGCTCTTTTGTTTAATTCGGCACTGGCGGATGCAAGCAGATTGGCGAAACACCGGCGTAAACATCGCCCCGTTTCCGAGGTCTTCGCGAGTCTACGATTCTTCGTTGGGAGTTGGCGTGGCGACCAATCCGGGCAGCCCGGCAAGGGCGCTTCCGAGCGAACTTATGAATTCGTGCTCAACGATCGCTTCCTCCAGGTGAAGAACACATCCGCGTATCCACCGCAAGAGAAGAATAAGAACGGAGAAGTCCACCACGATATGATCGGGTATGACCGCACCCGAAAAAGGTTCATGTTCAGGCAATTTCACCAGGAAGGCTTCGTCAACACCGACGTGCAGGAGGAGAGCGGCGACGCGAAGAAACTGGTCTTCACAAGTGAAGCGATTGAGAATATTGCCGCAGGTTGGCGCGCTCGCGAGACCTATTTGATTCTGAGCAACGACGAATTCGTCGAACGCTTCGAACTGGTTGAGCCGGAAAAGGACTTCTCGCTTTACTCTGAGGCACACCCGAAGCGGGTCACATCGCCCAAGTGACGCGGTCGGCTCACTTGACAGAACGCCGATTCCTTGGTTCATACATCACGACGGTCGCCGTCAGCCCGGACACAAATGTCAGCCCGCCAGCGACTCCAATCGCCCGGCGGATACCGAGCAGGTCGGCAAGGGCTCCGACGAGCAGCGCGCTAATCTCCTATCCCCTCGGAGTGCCCGTTTTCATTAGAGGAACCCCTCCTCCAGTGCCTTCAAAACTGCTCGCGTTCGATCCCGCACCCCCATTTTTGCCAGGATGCTCGATATGTAGTTCTTCACGGTTCCTTCCGCAATCGTTAGCGCATCCGCGATTTCGCGGTTATTGTAGCCGCGCGCAACCAACCGGAGGATCTCCACTTCACGGCCGCTTAGCGGTTCGGGCACTTCGGTGCTGGGAAAGTCACATTGAATCCTATCGAGATTATCCAGGAGGCGTTGAGTGACCGCCGGATGGACCAGTGTTCCGCCACTCGCGAGAGTCCGGATAGCAGTCGTCAGTTGATCCAACGAAACATCCTTGAGCAAGTACCCTTTGGCGCCGGCCTGAAGCCCACCGATCACGAATTTGTCCTCATCGAATGTCGTGAGGATCAAGGTGGGCGGAAGGAATGCGGACCGTTTCAGCTCTCTCAAGACTTCCAGCCCATTTCGCTTTGGGAGATACATATCCAGCAGGACAACGTCCGGCTTGGATTGCGGTATGACGCGGAGAGCCTCATCTCCGTCTTTCGCCTCAGCCACCACATCGATATCGTCGACAAGCTCCAACAGGGTCTGGATCCCCTGCCGTACGAGAGTCTGATCCTCGACAAGGCAGACTCTGATCATGCAACGCCTCCGGAGATGGGCAGCCAGGCATTGAGCCGGAATCCCTTTGCCGGCTGCGTTTCGATCTCCAGCCGCCCCCCCACCTGCTCCAACCGCTCACGCATCCCGGTCAGGCCGTGCCCGGGCCGCAGTTCTTTGGCGCCCCGACCATCGTCTCGCGCGCGAATGGCGATGCCGTTGCCCGTGCGCGCAAGTTCGATCCAAAGATTGCTGGCGACCGCATGGCGGATTGCGTTAGTGATGATCTCCTGGACGCAACGTAGCACTGTGTGGGCCCGAGTCGGATCATCGATGGCCAGATCTTCGGAAATCGCAAGGTGAATCTGTGGTGCGGCAACGCCGGCCACGAGTGTTCTCAGAGCTTGAGCCAGCCCAATCGGATCTTCACCGCGCAACGCGCTCACGACTTCCCGGACATCGGAGAGCAGCAGTTTGGTAACCGATTGGGCACGCTGAATCTGGACGAGTGTGTTGTCCTCAGCGATATGGCTTGCGGCCTCCAAATTGAGGCTCAGCGCCGTCAGGTGGTGTCCGATCGTGTCGTGCAGTTCGCGGGAGATCCGTTCGCGCTCGGTGAGTCGGCTGGTATTGACCAAAAGCTCGCTGGTCGCGCGCAGCTCATTATTAGCAGTGGCAAGACCCGAGCGGGCGCTTGCCTCGCTCGCGGCCAGGAAACAACTGAATACGGCGAGAACCTGATATCCCACATAGGTTGACATCAGAGATAGTGTCGAGTGCCCTCCGAACCCCAATAGCACGCCCATCAACGCAGCCTGGATCGCAACCCAAAGCAGGGCATGGCGCAGCGACATGAACCAGCCGAGTTGCGCGGCCACCAGCGCCAGGAGCGCCCCTTCATGACCACTGCAAACAATCGCGATCATCAGCAGCGCTGTGGAGGTTTGGGTCGCGAGTAGGCCCAACTGAAGGCGGGGCGTTCGTGAAGAGCCGGAGTCCCAACGGGTCATACCGAACGTGGCGCCGAACGCGAAGTAACACGCCAACCAGCCGATATAGCGGGGTTGGTACAGCAACTCATTTACCTGCACGAGCTGGACGAACAGCGGTAGGCCTGCGAGGAACCAGACCAGAAAGCCAGCCAGACGTAGTAGTCCCCGAGCCTGAGGGCTCATTTCGCCCATTCTAAAATCCTTAAGCTCGGAAAGCACGTGCCGAAAGTCATATCCATATCGAATGACGTTCGGCACTATGCCTGGGTAGCGTTTAAGTCCAAGATTGTTCTGGGACTGAGCGTTCGTCGCTGGCGCAAATCCCAAACACGATGAAAACTTTCTGGCAAGATCTCGGGCACAGTGTTCGGGTGGCCCTGAAGCGGCCCGGCTTTACTTTTACAGTCGTCATGACCCTGGCCTTGGGCATCGGCGCGAACGCAACGATTTTCACTTGGATCAAGGCGGTTCTCCTTGACCCACTGCCCGGCATTCAGCGTTCGGATCAACTGGTGGAGATTTGGGGCGCTACTAACCACAACCGCGCCCTCTCGTCGTCCTACCTGGACTACCTGGATTTCCGCGACCGCAATTCAGCTCTCTCCGGGCTGATGGCCCACCAGATGTTGGCCATGAATCTGGGGCGCGGCGAGAAGCCGGAGCGCGTCAGGGGCGCTGTGGTTTCGGGGAACTACTTCGACGTTCTCGGGGTGAAAGCGCTGCTCGGGCGAACTTTTCTTCCCGAAGAAGATCGGACACCCAATTCACACCCTGTCGCCGTGATCGGCTACGGGTTATGGCAGCGCCGCTTTGGCTCTGATCCGCGCGTTATCGGACAGAAGATAACGCTGAACGAACACGACTTCACCATCATCGGCGTCACTCCAGCGGAGTTTGGGAGCCCTTTTGCGGGCTACGCAATCGACGTCTGGACACCAGTCATGATGAAGGACTTTGTGGCGCGTCCTCATTTTTCGCTCACGGATCGCAATAGCCGGTGGCTCATTCTGATGGGCCGACTGAAACCCGACGCGACAGTTGCCCAGGCGCGAGCCAACATCGCGAGCATTGCCCGGCAACTGGAGGAAGGGTATCCACAGACAAACGAGCACCTCGGCGTCGAGGTCTATTCGGTGGAGCAATCGCCTTATCACTTAAAACGGGACCTCCAATCGTCGCTGGCCATACTCATGGCCGCGGTCGCCGTTGTGCTATTGATCGCTTGCGCTAACGTTGCGAACCTGCTCCTCGCCCGCGCGGCATCGCGGCGGAAGGAGATTGCGGTCCGAGTGGCCTTGGGTGGCGGACGCCTCCGCCTCACGCGTCAAATGCTGACGGAGAGCCTGGTACTCGCTTCGCTCGGCGCCGCGATAGGAGTAACCCTCGCATTCTGGACCGCCCGATTTCTTCCAGCGTTCTTGCCCCCATCTTCCGCGCGAGGCAACTTCCACACGCAGCCGGGCGCGATGGTTTTCGCATTCACCGCTGCTTTGACCGTGCTTGCAACATTCCTCTTCGGACTGGCGCCGGCACTCGAAGCTTCGAGAACGGACCTCGTCACGGCACTGAAAGAAAGTACAGCGCTGATCGGACGCGGATCGCGCAGGATCCCCCTGCGGCACGGGCTCGTCGTTACTCAAGTTGCCCTCTCGATGGTCGCACTCATCAGCGCCGGACTGTTCCTCCGCAGTCTTCAAGAAGCATACCAAGCCAATCCCGGATTTGATCCGCATCACGTCCTGCTCGTTTCGTTCGACCCTTTCCTCAGCGGCTACGATGAGGCCCGCGGGCGCGAGTTTTATCGCCACCTGGTCGAGCGCGTCAGGACTCTTCCAGGCGTACAATCGGCGACTCTGGCGCGCCGCTTGCCCCTGACCTTGAGCGGAATCGCCTTCGCTAATGTGACGATCGACGGCTACTCGGCGGGCCGCGAGGAAGACATGCGGCTCAACTATGAGACCGTTGGCCCGAACTACTTTCAGACCATGCGCATCCCTCTTGTGCATGGCCGCGACTTCGAGGAATGGGATCACGAAAGCGTTCAGAGAGTGGTCGTCATCAATGAGACGATGGCCCAACTCTACTGGCCGAAGGGCGGCGCTCTAGGCCAGCGGCTCAAACTGACAGGCGATTGGCTGGAGATCGTGGGTATCGCCCGAGATGTGAAGAACCGCAGCTTGAGCGAGGCGCCTCAACCATTCCTTTACTTGCCGTTGCTTCAGGATTATCGCTCGAACATGATCCTGGTCGTACGCAC
>Ga0306922_10002527_pt1 | contig 16994 bp, 8 predicted proteins | sample sta12Cox44000082_FD_203758 | JGI IMG/M metagenome (GOLD analysis project Ga0306922, IMG submission 203758) | Lab enrichment of tropical soil microbial communities from Luquillo Experimental Forest, Puerto Rico - statoxic.12C.oxic.44.000.082 (v2)... | ecosystem: Environmental > Terrestrial > Soil... | reverse complement strand
CAGCGCCTTGGCCTCTTTGAGGTCGGCGGTGTCGAAGCCTTCGGTGAACCAGCCGTATACCGGGGCCAGCAGGTTGCGGGCTTCGGCCCTGCCGCCCTGGTCGCGCCGGAGCCGGGCGAGGCTCACCGCAGCGCGCAATTCCCAGAGCTTGGCCTCCTGCTCCGCGGCGATGCCCAGGGCTTTGCGATACAGGTCCTCAGCGGCCTTGGCATGCCCTCGCCGCAGCAGCAATCGGCCTTTGTGCCGATGCAACTCTGCTTCGAACCAGCGCTCTCCTGTCCGTTCGACAATCTGGAACGCCTCTTCCAGCAGGGTCAAGCTCTCTTCGATCTGCCCCGCGATCTCACATGCGATAGCCAGAAGCGCGACATAATACGGCACCCATACTGTGGCTCCGGTCGCGCGGTAAGCCGCCAGACCGCGGCGCAGAACCAATATCCCTTCCGCCACATCGCCATTCTGGACCTTGACCCAGCCGCGAGAGACGGTTCCCATCGCGCGCCGGAAAGGGAAACCCTGCTCGGTTGCCACCTCGATCAGCTGATCTGCCCGCCGATCCAGGCCTGTGGTGTCGCCGACGAGCGACAGCGATATGGCGCCGAGCGCCAGGCTCGCGGCCAACGACGGCGGATGCGCCAGCCTGCGGCCCTCGGCGACGGCTGCACCGCTCTGCGCCATTGTCCGATCCGGAAAGCCGAGCCCGAGCAGGACAATCTCCAAATGAGCTTGCGCGACCACGTGCAGATGGGTCCCGGTTTGATCCGTAAGCGAACAGTGGGAGATTGGATCATAAAGAACGAGCACCTCTTCCAGATGCGATCGGGCGGGCGCGAACCTGCCGCCGATGAAGAGGTTTCGACCCGAGGTCAGGTGACCCAGAATGAGCCCGGCGGAATCGCCGCGCTGCAGGCTCAGACGCAGCAGATCCTCGGCCAACGACTGTGCCCGGTCGAGTTCTCCGCGAGCGGTGTGGTGGCGGGCCTGCCCATAGGCTATCTGAAGGAACTCCGATGGGGAACCCAGCTGCTCCCACAGTTTTCGTGCTCGGGCGAAGATTTGTCCGGTTTCCGGCGCCCCGTAGCCTTTGATGGATTGCAACGCCGCGCCCAAGCCTTTCAAGAATACGAGCTCGCGTTGCCAACGTTCCGGGTTGTCCGAAAGCAGCGCAAGCTGGTCCAGTCCCTTTTGGTATTGTGCCGCCGCTTCCGACAATGCCGATCGGGCGACGGACCTCTCGCCGGCCTTGCCCCAGTACGTGACAGATTTTTCGGCTAGCCCAGCTTCAGCATAGTGCTGCGCAAGGAGTTCCGGCTGGGTATCCATCATTTCGGTGGAATGAGCTTCCAACGCTTCAGCGATCTGCGCGTGCAAACGCTGCCGGGTATTGCGCAGGAAGCTGCCGTGAGCGGCGTCCTGCACCAGCGCGTGCTTGAAGCTGTAGACCGCGTCGGGCGGTGCACCGCGTTGGAACACCAGCCCGGAGGCGACGAGGCCGGTGAGAGCCGCTCGCAGCTCGTCTTCCGGAACGGCGGATACCGCACGCAGCAACTCGTATGAAAAATCGCGCCCGATCGCCGCGCCAATCTGCGCCACCCGCCGCAGCGATACCGAGCGATGGAGCCGCGCCATGAGCGCGTTGTGCAACGTGGTAGGGATTGCCAGCGCCGGCAATGGGCCGTCGAGCACGTAACGATCCGCTTCTTCGCGCAGCAAACCGCTCTCCAACACACTCTTGGTCAATTCCTCGATAAACAACGGCACGCCGTCGGTGCGGTCGGCGATCTGGGTGACAACCTCCTCGGGCAATGCTTTGCCGCCGGCGATCTGCGCTACGAACGCGATCCGGGCATGCTGGTCCAGGCGATTGAGCGACAATGTCGTCACCTGAGCCTCGCCGATCCAAAGCGGCTGGAACTCGGGGCGGAACGTCACGATCAGCAATACCGGCAGGGTCCCCAGCCGCTCAAGAGTAAGGTCGAGGAGCTCACGCGAGGTCGGGTCGATCCAATGCGCGTCCTCGAAAATGCTTAGCACCGGCTGCCGTCGGGCCAGACCTTCGAGCTGACGGATCAGCGCCTCCAGTGTCCGTTGCTTCTTGCGCCGCGGACTCAGATTCGGCAGCGGATGGCGCTCAGAGGTCGGCAACGACAGCAGATCGGCGAGAAGCGCGACATCCTCGTCCGGCGGGTCGGCGCGGGCGAGCAACGCCTCGAGCTTTTCCAGCTTGGTCGCCGGCGGATCGTCGTGCGCAAACCCGGCCGCCCGGCCGAGCTGGTCGACAAAGGGGGCAAGCGCGCTGTCCTGGTGATGGGGCGAGCAGAAATGCCGACGGCGGAGATAAGGCTCGCCCTGGAGGCGCTCCGTTAACGCCGCGACGATGCGTGATTTCCCGATTCCAGGTTCGCCCGAGATCAGCACGATTTGTCCCTCGCCCGTTTTGGCTCGCGCCCAGCGACGCAATAACAGGTCGATTTCCTCGTCGCGGCCGATCAGCGGGCTTAGCGCCGGACCGCGCAACGCCTCGAACCGGCTCTCAACCACGCATTCTCCCAGCACTTGCCAACGACGCGTCGGCTCGGCGCCGTGTCCGATTTCGATCGCGACGAGCTCACGGCATTCGAACAAATTACCGACAAGGCGCTGCGTTACAGGCCCGATCACCACCTGGTCAGGTTGCGCCGACATCTGGAGCCGTTCCGCCAAATCAGGGGTGTCGCCGACAATCTCGTGATCCCGAGCCTCGCCCGCACCCGTGGCATCATCAATGATGACCACGCCCGTCGCGATCCCCACCCGGCATCGCGTCGGGGCCTCCGTGCCGGGTCTCAGGACCTTGACCGCCCTACACAATTTGAGCCCTGCGCGGACCGCCTGCTCAGCGTCGTGTTCGTGCGACTTGGGGTAACCGAACAGGACGAGCACGTTATTCGCGAGATGCCTGTAGGTGAATCCTCCGTGGGGACCGACCGTCTCTAAGACGCAGCGCTGAAAGTCTCTGACCGCCTCGCGCCAATCTTCGAGATCCATGGCGCCGAGTCCTGCCGCCGCCGCGACCAGCTCGCAAGACATCGCGGTGACCTGCCGGCGTTCGCCGCCCTCATTCGCCGCTGGTAGCAGGTCCGGCGGGGCGTCGGCCTGTGGTGAGGCCGCTATGGCGTGTTTTTCTGCTTCGATGACAATCGGTCCGATGAACCGATAACCCCGGCGAGGCAGGGTTTGGATCCAGCTGTCACCGCCCGTCGTCTCGCCGAGCGCTCGCCGCAACGCGGCGATCTGCACGGTCAGGTTGCTTTCCTCGACCGCCTGACCGGGCCACGTGGCCTCGATCAGCGCGTCTTTCGAAACCACCGCGCCGGGCCGCTCGACCAACGCCCGCAACAAAACGATCGCTCGCCGCCCGAGCGCCACGGGCTCGCTTCCGTGGAACAGCAAGTCGTCCTGCGTGTCCAGGCGAAATGGTCCCAACCTAAGAATCGGCGCCATCTGCGGATATTGAGGGGCTCAAACAAGCTCGTCGAGGAGCGCCTTCGCGTCTTTCAGGTCGGGCGCGTCGAAACCCTCGGTGAACCAGTCATAGACGGGGGCGACCAGGTCGCGGGCTTCGGCGAGGCGGCCTTGATCGCGCCGGAGCCGGGCGAGGCTCACCGCAGCGCGCAATTCCCAGAGCTTGGCCTCCTGCTCTCTGGCGATGCCCAGGGCTTTGCGATACAGGTCCTCAGCGGGCTCGGCATGCCCTTTTTGCAGCAGCAATCGGCCTTTGTGCCGATGCAACTCTGCTTCGAACCAGCGCTCTCCTGTCCGTTCGACGATCTGCAACGCCTCGTCCAACAGGGTCGCGCTCTCTTCGGTCTGCCCCGCGATCTCACACCCCTTGGCCAGGAGGCCGAAAAGATAGGGTGTCCACGCTTCCGCTCCGGTAGCGCGGAAGGCCGCCAAGCCGCTGCGTAAGAGCAATATCCCTTCGGACACATCACCGTTATTGACCTTGATCCAGCCGTTATTGTAAACGGCTACTGCGCGCCAGTAGGAAAAGCCGTGCTTCACGGCGACGGCAGCCATTTCATCTGTCCACTCACCCAGTACTGCATTGGCTCCTACGAGCGTAAGCACTATGCCGCCGGTTGCCACGCACACAGCCAAAGACGGTGGATGAGCCAGTTTGCGAGCCTCGGCGATGGCTGCGTTAATTCGCGCCAACGCCTCTTCTGGGTAGCCGAGGCAGCAAAGGACAATCCCCAAATAAGTCTGTGTTGTCACCCGTGGGTCGAATCCAGTCTGATCGACAAGCGAGCTGTGGAAGGCCAGATCATCCAGCCCAAGCGCCGCTTCCAGATGCGATCGGGATAAAGAAAACCGACCAGTCAGCATCAGGGTTCGGCCAGATGAGAAGTGACCCGCAAATAAGCCAGCCGCATCGCCGCGTCGGTTGCTTAAACGCAGCAATGCCTCGTCCAAGCGCTGTGCCGAATCGAATTCACCGCGAAACATGTGATAGTATGACTGCAAATAGGGAAGATACAGGAACTCCGAGGGGGAACCGAGCTGCTCCCACAGGTCGATTGCCCGGGCATAGGCCTGACCCGTTTCCGGCGCCGCGTGCCCTTTGCCGACTCGCAACACCGCACCCAAGGCGCTCCAAAATTCGAGCTCTTGTCGTCGGCATTCGGGGGTGTCCGGCAGCAATGCCAGGTGCTCCAGCCCCTTTTGCAATTGTGCGGCCGCCTCCGTCATCGCGGAACGGGCGGCGGACCTGTGGCCGGCCTTGCCCCAATACGCAATCGCTTTTTCGACGAGCCCAGCCTCGGCGTAATGCTGCGCGAAGAGCTCGGGGTGGCTGTCCAATAGCTCGGGGGAGAGCCTTTCGAGCGCGTCGGCGACCTGCGCGTGCAATAGCTGCCGGGCGCGGCGCAGCAGAGTGCCATGTGCCGCGTCCTGCACCAGCGCGTGCTTGAAGCTGTAAACCGCGTTGGGCAGCGCACCGCGCTGAAACACCAGCTCGGAAGCGACAAGGCCGGCGAGCGCCTGCTGCAACGCGTCCTCGGGAAGATCGGATACAGCGTGCAATAGGGTGTAGGAAAACTCGCGTCCGATAGCAGCACCGATCTGCGCCACGCGCCGTACCGACCCCAGGCGGTCCAACCGCGCGACCAGCGACCCATGGAGCGTCGTCGGGATTGAGAATTGCGGCAAAGGCCTGTCGAGCAGGTATCGGTCGCATTCCTCGCGCAACGCGCCGCTCTCCAGGATGCTCTTGGTCAATTCCTCGATAAACAGGGGCACGCCGTCGCTGCGGTCGACGAGCCGGGCGACGATCTCATCCGGCATCGCCTTGCCGCAGGCGATCTGCCCGACCAAAGACATCCGGCCGTGGGTGTCCAGCCGATTGAGCACCAGAACGGTAACCTGCGGATGGCCGGACCAGCGCGGCTGGAACTCAGGGCGGAACGTCACGATCAGCAGCACCGGCAGGCTGTGGACCCGCTCGACGGCGAGGTCGAGCAGCTCGCGCGAGGTCGGGTCGATCCAATGCGCGTCCTCGACCACCATGACCACCGGTTGCTGCTGCGCCACGCTTTCGATGCGCCGCATCAGCGCTTCCAATATCCGCTCCTTCTTCCGTTGCGGACCCAAGATCGGCAGCGGATGACCGTCCGGGGCCGGCAACGAAAGCAGGTCGGCGAGGAACGGCAGATCGTCATCGGGCGGTGCGGCGCGGGCCAGCAAGGCCCGCAGCTTCGCCAGCTTGGCCGCGGGCTCGTCGCCGGACCCGAACCCGGCGGCCCGGCCGAGGCCGCCGATAAAGGGGAACAGCGCACTGTTCCGGTGATAGGGCGAGCAGGAATAGCGCAGGCGAAGGTACGGCTCCGGCCGGAGGCGCTCCTCCAATTCGGCGGTGATGCGCGACTTGCCGAGGCCGGCTTCGCCGGAGATCAGCACGACCTGTCCCTCGCCGGCCTTGGCCCGCTGCCAGAGCCGCAGCAGCAGGTCCATCTCCTCGTCGCGGCCGACAAGCGGCGTCAGCGCCGTCGGATGCAGGGCTTCGAACCGGCTCGCGAGGAAGCTCTCCCCGAGCACCTGCCAAATGCGCACAGGTTCGGTGCCGCCCCTCGTGTCGATTGCGCCGAGATCGCGGCAGTCGAACAGGTTACCGATCAGGTGCCGGGTGGTCGGCTCGATGGCCACGATGCCCGGCGACGCCGACAGCCGCAGCTGTGCGGCGAGGTTAGGAACCTCGCCGACAATTTCGATTTCGCGATGCGCACCCCCGCGGCCGCGATCGCCGACAATGGCCGTGCCCGTCGCGATGCCGACCCGGCACCGGATCGTCGCGTCTGCCCCGGGTCTCAGGGCTCTGACCGCCGTACACAATTCGAGCCCTGCCCGGACCGCCTTCTCGGCGTCGTCCTCATACGCCGCAGGATACCCGAAGAGCACGAGCGCGGTGTTGCTGAGATGGCTGACGATGAACCCACCGTGGCGACGGACGAGCTCCAAGACGCAGTCCCGAAAAACGCCGACGACCTCGCGCCGGTCTTCGAGATCCGTGCCGTCGGCTCGTCCTGCAACGCCGATCAGCTCGCAAGACATCGCGGTGACTTGCCGGCGTTCGGCGTCATGATCTGACCTTGGTGCGAGGTTTGGCGCGGTGTCGGCCTGCGGCGGCGCCTCTGCGTCGCCTTTGTGGACTTGGATGGCAACCGGCCCGACGAAACGATAACCGCGGCGGGGCATGGTTTCGATCCAACGGTCGCCGCCGGGCGCCTCGCCCAGCACCCGCCGCAACGCCGCGATCTGCACGGTGAGGTTGCTTTCCTCGACCGCCTGACCGGGCCACGCGGCCTCGATCAGCGCGTCTTTCGAAACCACCGCGCCGGGCCGCTCGACCAACGCCCGCAACAAAACGATCGCTCGCCGCCCGAGCGTTACAGGCTCGCTTCCGCGGAACAGCAGCTCGTCCTGCGCGTCCAAGCGAAATGGCCCCAAGGTGCGGATCGTCACGGCCGCCCATCTTAGCCATTTCGGAAAAATTTCGGAACTTTTTCCGATCTACTTCAGGACTTGCAATCGCGCTTGGTAACAGACTGCCGGCTGTTCGGCACGGTGAGGGAGCCTGAACCGTTCCGGCACTGCTGCGAGTGCTGATGATATCGTGAATGGGAGGAGCGCAAGGGTAAAGGTCCCCTGGTGCTCATTTCCGTGCCGATCGACTGGGCGTGGTTCGAGACTCTGGTCTGCTCTGTCACCGCGGTGGTCCGCGGCGCTGTAGGATCTCAGCGGAAAGACAGGTTGTACGAGGTGACGACACAATGTCGATGTCCAAACTGCTCGAACGGACAAATCTGACCGAGGCGCAATCGGCCTTCTGGTTGGGTTACCGTCTTCAGCACGGCGTTCCGCTGGATACCCATCACACAACGTTCATTTTCGATATTAACGGTCCGCTGATTGTTCCGCGGTTCCGGGCGGCAATCCGGCGCACGATCGACAGCAGCGATGCGCTGCGCAGTGTCATCGTCGATATCCGCGGCATACCGCAGCGACGCACGGTAGCCGAGTTGCGGTACGAGTTGCCGGTTATTTCGTTTGCGGAGCGAGCGGACCCCCGCCAGGCCTGCCGAGAGTGGGTCGAGCTTCGGCACCGGGCGGATAAGGATTGGTCGGAGCATCTCTTTGATTGCGCCCTAATCGAACTGTCGAAACAGGCTTATGTCTGGTATCTGCAGATACATCACGCCGCTGCTGACGCCCGGGCATTTTGGCTGATCGTGAGGCGCGTCGAGCGCTTCTACGAGGAGGGGGCGGAGAGCGGACCGGCGTCGGACGCGACTGGCAGTGAGGGCGAGTTCGCGCGCTACGCCGATTTCGAGAGGCGGTTTCGCGCCTCGTCGCGCTATGCCCGCAGCCGAGCTTATTGGGAACAGAAGCTCGGCGCGGCTGCTCCGGAACCGCGCATCACCGATTCAATGCTACTCGAGCAGGCTCTGAAAACGCACAGACTGACTCGCCGCCTGGACCCGGAGACGAGCCGACAGCTGCTGCAGCTGACGATGGACAGAGCTCTGATCTCGCCGGCAGTGCCGTTCATGACGGCGTTGTTCGCCTTTCTCGGGAAGTGCATGGTCGGCGTCACCTTCGATGGCCGGCCGGATGGGTTTCAGGACACGATCGGCGTGTTCACGCGGACGTGCCCGGTCCTGGTGGATGTCGCACCGGACGAGAGCTTCCTGTCGTTAGCAAAGAAGGTGGCCCTTGAGACGATCCGGGTCGGTCGTCACCAGCATTATCCCGTCCACAACCCGGTCAGCGGCCGACTATGGAACATCCTCTTCAATTATCTCGCAGTCGAGTTCGGCGATTTTGCCGGCATCCCGATGACGGCGGATCTGTTGTTGTTCGGATACTCCAATTATCCGCTGGCCCTTCACCTTCGCCACTTTGATGCCCGTGAACAGCTCACCGTAGACTTCGATTTTCACGCCAGCGTCTTTGCCCCGGACGAGGCGGAAGCGATCGTTCGCGACTATATGCAACTCCTCGCCCTGCTGATCGCCGATCCGGAGCAGCCGATCCCGGCAACCGCGGGCGGCGGCCACAAGGGAATCCTGCTGCGGGTCGGCGGCAACCCGCCGCAAAAGCTGGCGGCGACAGCACAGGACGCGAGCGCCGCCACCGTTGAGCCGCCGCGCTCCGGTGCCGAGCGGATACTCGCTGGGATCTGGGCGAACCTGTTGAAGCTCGATCCGGTGCCGCGCAATGAGAGCTTCTACAACCTTGGCGGCGACTCGATCATGACACTCATCATGGTATTCGAGGCGCAGAAGGCCGGGCTGAACCTCGATCCCGCTCTCATTAGCGGCGATCAGACGGTCGCGCAGCTCGCCCTCGCGGCCGACGCCGCGCACTCGGCGAGCGGGGGCGGTGCCGCCGCCCGCACCGGGCGGGACTACCGCGGCGGCGCGGTTCAGCTGTTGCCGGTGCAGCACCGGTTCTTTGCTACCACGCCGGTGGATCCGCATCATTGGAACCTTGCCTACATGTTCGAGCCGGGTGAGGCGGTGGATCTTGCGTCGCTCCACCGCGCCATGCACGCCTTGGCGGCGCATCACACGGCACTGCGCTGTTCCTTCCGCTTTTACGGACAGAGCTGGCAACAGATCGCGGACGACTGGATCGACATGATCAGCGTCACACAGGAGGAAGTGGGGGACCTGACGGAACCGGAACGATCCCTCGCAATCGAGCACCGTTGTGCGGAACTGCAAGCAAGCCTCGACCTCGGCAGCGGGCCGTTGGTGCGCCTCGCCGTTTTTCCGCCCGGCCGCGACGGCAAAGCGCGCGTGCTGCTGTGCGCGCACCACCTGATCATTGATCCGATATCGGTGGCGATCCTTACCGATGATCTGCGATCGGCCTACCGGCAGGCGGCTTGCGGCGAGCCGATTCAGCTGCCGCCGGCGACCACCGAGCTACGGGATTGGGCCGAGGCGTTGGCGGTGTATGCAGCAGGCCGCGAAGCCGTCGGGGAAGTGGAATATTGGTCGAACGTCGCTTCGGAAGCCAGAAGGGCTATCGCGGCGGCTCCGCTACCGCGCGATGAGACGGCCGGCCGGAACACCAGCGAATCCTTGCAGGAATTACTCGTATCGCTTAGCGACGCAGAAACACGCGAGCTGTTGCGCGATATCCCGCACGCCTACCATACCGAGATTAACGACGTGCTGCTCATGGCACTGGCGCATGCGATCGGCCGCTGGGCGCGGGCAGACCGCGTCTGCTTGGCGCTCGAAGGGCACGGGCGGGAGCATATCATCCCGGGGATCAATCTATCCCGTACGGTCGGTTGGCTGGTGAGCGCATACCCCGCGGTTCTCAGAGCGCCGCGCGCCTGCCAGATCACAGAGCTGATGGCGGTTCACGATCAGCTCAAGGCTGTGCCCCATAAGGGCGTTGGATACGGCGTGCTGCGCTATCTCAGCCAGGACCGCAACCTCTCCGCTCGCCTGATGCTGGAGACCGAGCCTGAGATCATGTTCACCTATCTCGGTCAAACGGAGCAATGGGCCGATAACGAACTGTTCCGCCTCATCGACCACCCGGTGGGTCCGCTACGCAGCCCGCGGCGCTTGCGACGCCATCTGCTCAACGTTGTCGCACGTGTGCGTCATGGCAGGCTTGAGGTGGCATGGCATTTCAGCCGCAACATCCACCAGCTGGCGACGATTGAGAACGTCGCTGCTGACTTCATCGCCGCATTGCGCACCGTCCTGGACGCAGGCCGCAGCGACCTCGAAGTTCGCCGCGCCAGCGCGGGCAGCCGGAACCCTCAGGTATATCTGGAGGCGAGGTTGGGCTGACGAGCGACGGCCCTGCCGGCGTGAAGCCGCGTGCGCCGGCGGAGCCGCCCTTTATCGGCCGAATACGCGAATTCACATCAGGTGGAATCGATCATGTATGCCTCGGAACGATCGATAGAATGGAATAACCGAGTATTCGAGCGATTAACCAGCCTGTCGGTTCGCGACGATTACACGCCGTTCGGACTGTTCGACTGGCCCCACCACTTGCCGGACGAGGAGTGGTGGATGTCACCCGAACTCCTATCGGTCCATGACACCCCTTTGATGGAGCAAGTCGACGAAGCCACGCTCAAGCGACTAAGCAAATGGGAGAGCATCAATTTCTACAGCTTAAATGTGCACGGCATCCGCGAGCTATTGATGGAGGTGGTGCGTCGCATACATTCACTCGGCTTCGAGGAACCGTCGGAGTTCTTTCATCGCTTTATCGGCGAAGAAAACGATCACATGTGGTTCTTCGCACAATTCTGTCGCCGCTACGGTGGCAAGATTTACCCGAACCGCATGATCCCGCTTGGTTCGGAGGCGAATGATTCTCAGCTCGAGTCATTCCTCGTCTTTGCCAGGATATTGATCTTCGAGGAGCTCGTCGATCACTTCAATCGCCGGATGGGAAAGGACGAACGGCTGCATCCGCTGATCCAGAACATGAATTGGGTGCATCATGTCGACGAATCTCGACATATAGCCGGCGGCCGCGAAATTGTGAGGCAGCTCCATCGGGATTTGCGGCCCCTGAAAGCCGACCGGTTGCGCGCAATGAGCGACTATCTGCGGCGCTATATGGCGGCGGTGCTGGAGGCGCTCTACAATCCGCGCGCGTATCGCGACGCGGGGATGCCGGGGCCACACCAGGTGCGGCGCGACCTCCTTGGCGCCCCCGGCCGCGTCCGGCATCACCGCGCCTTTATCGCCAAAATCACCCAGTTTCTATTGGCCAACGACATCCTGATGGAGGAGGCAAGCGCATGACCATGCGCACGGGCCGCGATGACGGGGTTTCCGAGCTTTGGAGATGGCTGCAAGGCCATAATCCCGCTGCTGCCCAGCTGGCATTGGATCTCGATCTCGATCTGATCGAGACCCGCATTCTGAGATCGCTCGACTTTATGAATTTTATCCTCTTCATCGAAGAACTGTCCGGCATCGATATCGAAATCAATAACAACAACGGGGCGCTGATCGACTCGCTGCGGACTTTGCGATCGATCCGCGACAATCTTCTGAAACGTGAGGCACAGTGATGAAGTCAGTTTTCCTTCCGGGCGAGGATTTCCGGGTCGATCGCGGTCTTGCGACGCTCGGGCCGGAGATGTTGAGGCTGCGCGCGGCAGTCGACGCGCGGTTCGTCACTTGGGCGGAGAAAAGCGGCGCGGTGGCAATGGCGTTCCCGCCGTTGCTCAGCATCAACGACCTCGAGGCTTTCGACTATTTTCAGAATTTTCCGCATTTGGCGCTGTGCGCCGTGCCGCTCGCCGCGCAATCGATCAACGATGTGCGCATCGAGGCAAGACCGCTTGGCACCATCGACCAAGGGCATCTTTGTCATGCGCAACACGTGCTGCCCTCCGCGGCATGCTATAATGTCTATCTCCACCTGCGGGGCAGAACCATTGAGGAAACGTTGTACGTTACCACTGCGGCTTCATGCTTCCGCAACGAGGTCGAGTTTACCGGATTGGAACGGCTGTGGGGCTTCACGATGCGTGAGATCGTATGCATCGGTAACCGCGAGGCGGCCGAAGCCCATCTCACTGTATTCCAGCGACGGATCAGCGAATTTGCAACCGAACTGGAACTGGCCATCACGCGCCAGACTGCGACCGATCCCTTCTATCAGCAGCAGGACGCGCGCGCTTTGATGCAGCGGCTGGCGCCGGTCAAGGAGGAATTCGTCTATGGCGATCGGGTTGCGGTCGCTTCGCTGAACATTCACCGCAACTTTTTCGGCGAGCGTTGCTCGATCCGAACTGCCGACGGCGGCGCGGCCTTCACGAGCTGCGTCGCGTTCGGGCTCGAACGATGGCTGCACGCGCTGCTGGACCGATATGTCGAACCGGCCGCGGCACTGGCAGCCTTATCGACGACTGCCTAGGACGAGTGATCGCCTCCGCGCAGCGAACCCCGATTGCAATCCTAATCCAGATTTCCCAGGGACGGGCGCACGTATTTGCGCCGGTCAGGCAGGACCGCATCACCGAGGAACACCGACCATGACGGGCTTGCTGGAATCCGCAGTTGCCGCAATCCGCGCCGAGATGGCACGTACCAAGTTGGGCGTTTCCGATATCTTCACGACTGGGCAGCGCATCGCGGAGCTGGCGCAACGGTTTGTCGCCGATCCGGACCCCGATGTTCCCACGCAGCGGATAGCGGTAATCGGCAGTCTCACGACGGATTTTCTGGTCCGCGGCATTGCCTGTGCGGTGGTTCAGGAAGGTATTCTGCCCGTCATCTATGAGGCGCCATTTGGCAGCTATACGCAGCAGGTGCTCGATAGGGGATCCGGTCTGCACCGGTTTCATCCCAATCTCGTGGTTATCGCGCCGGATTGGCACGTCACGGTCGACGGGATCACCATCGATACGCCCGCCGCCGTGGTCGCCGAGCTGACGGCTGCCAAGGCGCACAGTTTCGCGCAATTGTGGGATATCATCGAACACGAACTCGGTGCACGCGTTCTGCAGCATGTACTGGTGCCGCCGGTGTATCGCTTCTGCGGGATTGCCGAGCGTCTGGCGCCGGCCTCCCCGAGAAACCAAGTCCTGGCGCTCATGCATGCCTTGCTGGAGGCCGGCCGCGGCCGGGTGTCTTGGGTAGAGATGGACCGCCTCGCCGAGCAGGCGGGGGCCTCCGAGTTCGCCGACGAGCGCAGCTATTTGCGGGCCAAGCTGCCGTTCGGCCTTGCGGTGCTGCCTGATTACTTGCCGGCATTCCGCGCGGCATGGCGGTGCGCCACCTCCCGGACGAAGAAGGCGCTGGTGCTCGACCTGGACAACACGCTCTGGGGCGGCATCATCGGCGACGATGGCGTGGCCGGCCTCGCACTCGGGCCGGGCAGTGCGGCCGGGGAGGCTTTCGTAAGCTGGGCGAGCTATCTCCAGCAGCTAGCCGCCCGCGGCGTGGTGCTCGCCGTATGCAGCAAGAATAACCCGGAGATCGCGATCTCGGTATTCGATCACGAGCACATGGTGCTGCGGCGATCCGATTTCGCTGCCTTTCACTGTTCCTGGAACGACAAGGCGTCCGGGCTGCGCCAAATTGCGAGCGAGCTCAACCTAGGATTGGAAAGTCTCGTCTTCGCCGACGACAACCCGGCCGAGTGCGAACTTATCCAGACGGCGCTGCCCGATGTCGGCATCGTGCATCTGGGCGCCGATCCGACGCGGTTCATCGAGCGCCTGGACCGCGGCCAGTGGTTCGATCTGCCGCAATACACCGCCGAGGACACCGGCCGCGGCGCCGCATATGCCGCCCGGGCGCAGGCGCAGGCGGAGCAGAACGCCGCCGCAGATATCGACTCGTATTTGACCGGTTTGCGAATGGTCGCTGCTTTAGGCAGAGCGACCCCGTCGGACCTGCCGCGCCTGGCGCAAATGGAGCAGAAGACCAATCAGTTCAATCTGACGACGCGACGCTACAGCGAGGATGCGCTCGCAGCGCTGCTGCGGCACGATGATGCGATCGTGCTTAGGCTGCGCCTCTACGATAAGTTCGGCGATCACGGGCTGGTGGCGAGCCTGATTGCGCTCCACGAAGGAGACGCGCTGCGCATCGATAGTTGGGTTATGAGCTGCCGCGTGTTTTCCCGCACGGTCGAACAGTTCATGATGAGCCGACTGGTTGAAATCGCCTGTACGCTGCTGGTGTCGCGCATTGTCGGCGAGTATCTGCCGACGAAGAAGAACGGCGTAGTGGCGGACTTATTCTATCAGCTCGGCTTCAAGAAACTTCCAGGGGGCGCGTTTTGGGAATTGGCGCTCGCCGACTGGGTGGCTGTGCTTAAGTTCAACCACTTCATTGGCGCGGCGCCCGCCGAACAAAGCATGACGAGCGCTCCCGCCCCGGCGGCTGTTGCGCCGTTGGCGCTCGATCGGCGCAGTGTCTAGCAGGTTGCGGCGGGTCGGTGGACGGAACACTTCGATGGCGGCGGAGTACGACTACATCATCATCGGCGCGGGTTCCGCCGGTTGCGTTCTGGCCAACCGCTTGTCGGAGGACCCGCGCATACAGATCCTGCTCCTCGAAGCGGGACCGCCCAACAGGTCGATATGGATCGACATCCCTGCTGGCCTGATAAGGCTCCTCAACGATCCCAGATACAATTGGAGCTTTAACACAGAGCCGGAACCCAATCTCGGAGGGCGCATTGTACCGGTCCCTCGCGGCAAGACGCTGGGCGGATCCAGCGCTATCAACGGCATGGTGTATGTCCGCGGCAATCCGCTGGACTACGACACCTGGGCGCAGCTCGGAAACCGCGGCTGGTCTTACGATTCGGTACTGCCGTACTTCAAGAAGTCCGAGCATTACGAACCAGGCGGAGACGAGACGCGGGGCCGCGGTGGCCCTCTCAACGTCGCTGTCCTGCGTGAGCCGTGCGAGCTGTGCGACGCCTTTATCGCGGCCGCCATAGCCGAGGGATTTCGCCGTAACCCCGACTACAACAGCGGCGACCAGGAGGGCTTCGCTTATTTCCAGGCGACGCAGAAAAACGGTCGACGTTGGTCGGCGGCCCGCGCCTTCCTCGATCCGGCGCGGCGTCGGCCGAACTTGCGGATAGAAACCGGCGCGCTCGCGATCCGCATCATTCTCGACGGCAAGCGCGCCGTCGGCGTTGCCTACGCGCAGCGTGGCCGACTGTATGAGGAGCGCTGCGGCCGCGAAGTCATCGTCGCGGCTGGCGCGGTGAAGTCGCCGCATCTGCTGGAACTGTCGGGCATCGGCAACCCGGCAATCCTGAAGGCGGCCAGCCTGCCGGTGCAGCATGCCTTGCCGGGCGTGGGGGAGAACTATTGCGACCACTTCGCGCCTCGCATGAACTGGCGCGGGAAACTACCGATTACGCTCAACGAAAAGACTCGCGGCGCCGCTCTGGCGCGCGAGGTCGTGAAATATTGCCTGCGCGGGCGGGGCGTGCTGACGTTCACCGCGGTGCTGGCGGTCGGCTTCGTGCGGACGCGGCCGGAGCTGGCGGTGCCCGACGTACAGCTTGCCTTCAGTCCGGCGAGCTATGCTGACCCGCAAGTGCGCGCGCTCGACCGCGAGCCCGGCATGACGATCGCGGTCTACCAATGCCGTCCGGAATCGCGCGGCTCAATCCATGCGGTCTCGCCCGATCCCGGTGCCGCCCCGGCGATCCGGGGGAATTTTCTGGCCGACGAGACGGATCGGCAGACGCTGCTCGCCGGCATGCGCATGGCGCGTCGCATCGTCGGCAATCCGGCGCTCGATCGCTATCGCGCCTATGAGATGACCCCCGGCGAGGCCTGCGGAAGCGATGATGAATTGCTCGATTTCGCACGGCAGCAGGGACAGACCGTCTATCACGTAGTTGGGACGTGCAGGATGGGGCGGGACGCGATGGCCGTCGTCGACGACAAGCTGCGGGTGTGCGGCATGGCGAGGTTGCGGGTTATCGACGCGTCGATCATGCCGACGCTGGTGTCCGGGAACACTAATGCGCCTGTCATGATGATCGCCGAGAAGGGCGCGGATCTCGTAAAGCAAGCGGCGTCCTATCCGGCAGCCCAGGTGGTTTGAGAAGGATCGCTGGCGGCGTGGTCGCCCGCAGCGGGGAGTGGACTGATGGAATTCGACCATATCGGAGTTATCGTGGAGGATCTCGCCGGTGGACGCGTGCTGTTGCGCGAAGCGTTCAGGATTCGGCAGTGGACGATCGAGTTCCGCGACTGGCAAATCGGCGTCGCGGTGCAGTTCGGCCGAGACAATTCCGGAATCTGCTATGAGATCGTCGCTCCGCTGTCTGATTCGAGCCCGGTTTCACGGGCGTTGCGAGACCGCGTGCATACCCTCAACCATGTCGCCTATCGGGTTTCGGACCTCTCGGGTGCGGCGCGTCGGCTGATCGATAGTGGCTTCATTCCGCTCGGCGCCCCGATCTCGGCCATCGCGTTCGACAATGCCCCGATCCAGTTCTTCCTTTCGGAGAATCGGCTGCTATTCGAGCTGATAGAAGCTCCGGCCCACCGTCACGCCTACACGCAGCATCTCTAGCGCCAGTTAATGGACCAGATGGTTGGCAACGGCGAGCGCGCTCAATGTACAGCCGCAAAGTTTTCAGCAAGTGGGGTTCTCAGAGCCACTAGCGGCACTTCGATCGGCACGACCCGAGCTACGAACAGGAGCAAAGGATGGCATTTGTTTCTCGTGTATTGATGCCGTTCGCTGCCGGACTTTACCTCTCGTTTCTGTTTCGCGTGATCAACGCCCTGATCGCCTCGCATCTATCCGAGGACCTCGGCATTGGCGCGGCCGGGTTGGGGACGATGACCTCGATATTCTTCCTCGCCTTTGCCGCCTCGCAGCTTGTAGTTGGCAAACTACTGGACCGCTTCGGTCCGCGCCGCGTCCAGGCCGGTATGCTGCTCATCGCCGCCTTGGGCGTAGGACTTT
>Ga0306922_10002515_pt1 | contig 17035 bp, 19 predicted proteins | sample sta12Cox44000082_FD_203758 | JGI IMG/M metagenome (GOLD analysis project Ga0306922, IMG submission 203758) | Lab enrichment of tropical soil microbial communities from Luquillo Experimental Forest, Puerto Rico - statoxic.12C.oxic.44.000.082 (v2)... | ecosystem: Environmental > Terrestrial >... | reverse complement strand
ACGCTGCGGACAAAGATCCCAAGATCAAAGATACGCTCGTGCGAACAGCTGTTGCGGCGGAGAAAGAGTTGATTACGCCGCTGTTCGATTTTCACAATAACGGTCGTCCCATCGGCAACGGGTGGAATTCTCCGCCTAATGGTGCGGCCTGGGGGTTTGACTATCTCTCTCGGGCCGCGGGCGCCAAGTCCAACATGTATGACAACGCGCCGAGCACGACGCGATATATCTATCGGGATTTCGATTCCAGCGGTCAACGTCTCAACAGCGCAAACAAATACACCGTAACCTTCAAGAAGGATCAGACGCCACCGGTGAGTGGTTTTTGGTCCCTCACGCTCTACAACACCGAGCATCTTTTCTCCTCGAATCCGCTCAACCGATATTCGTTAGGCACGAAGAACAGCAAAACGTTGAAACTTGGTGATGATGGGTCGCTTACCCTTTATGTACAGAGCGAATCGCCAGGCAAGGACAAGGAAGCCAATTGGCTTCCTGCTCCAAAGAACGCGGACTTTTCGCTGTATATCCGTACCTACTGGCCGAACGCTCCGGTCCTCGACGGTACCTGGACGCCGCCGAACGTGGAGAGAAAGTAGCGAAAGAAAATGAACGACGAGAACCAGACAATTACTGATCACTTCGATGACAAGAAAGAATGATAAGGAGAAGTGAACAAATGTGAGAATGAAACTTATTACCTACTCGTTAGGTATCGCCCTTAGTGCCATGAATGCGACTTGGGCGCAGTCGCCTTCGCCATCGGTCGCGGGCAACACTGGTCCCGTCACGCTTTTTTCTAACTTGCGCATTTTTGACGGAAAATCAGACAAGCTTTCTGCACCGTCATACGTTCTCGTGCGCGGCAATGTCATCGAGAAAATCTCGACCACGCCGCTTCCCACCGATCGCCGCGCGGATACGACACTCATTGACGGCGGCGGCCGCACATTGATGCCCGGGCTGATTGACGCGCATTGGCACGCCATGTTGGCGACCACGCCGCTCAACGTGCTGATGACCGTCGACGACGGCTATCTCAACTTGCTCGCCGGGCGAGAGGCGGAAAAGACGTTGATGCGCGGATTCACCACCATTCGCGATGTTGGCGGCCCGACGTTCGGTCTGAAGCGTGCGATCGACGAAGGCGTCGTGGTCGGCCCGCGCATCTATCCGTCGGGCGCGATGATTACTATCACCGGCGGACATGGCGACTTTCGCCAGCCCTACGAACTGCCGCGGGCCCTTGGCGCGCCGACAACGCGCACGGAGGAAATGGGCGGCAGCATGATTGCCGATAGCCCCGACGAGGTGCGTGTGCGCGTGCGCGAACAACTGATGCTGGGCGCGACGCAGATCAAGTTGACGGCCGGCGGCGGTGTGGCGTCGCCCCATAGCCCTTTGGATGTTTCTACCTTCACGGAGCCCGAACTGCGCGCCGCGGTCGAGGCGGCCGATAACTGGGGCACCTATGTAACCGTTCACGCTTACACGCCGAAGGCGATTCGGCGTTCCATTGAGGCGGGCGTGAAGTGCATCGAACACGGCCATCTCATGGATGAAGCCACCGCAAAGCTGATGGCCGAGAAGAAGATCTGGCTGAGTACCCAGCCGTTTCCGCCGGAGATGGCTGACGTGTTTCCACCGGGATCATCCGAGCGGGCTAAATTCGAGGAGGTGCTGAAGGGGATGGATACCACGTATCGTCTCGCAAAAACATATTCCCTCAAAACCGCCTTCGGCACCGATATCTTGTTTTCCCCCGCGCTGGCACCGCGTCAGGGGGAACTTCTGGCGAGCCTAACACGTTGGTACACCCCCGCGGCAGTCCTCGCAATGGCAACCAGCGTCAACGCCGAATTGCTCGCGTTGAGCGGACTGCGCAATCCATACCCTGGCAAGCTCGGCAGAATTGAGGAAGGCGCGCTTGCGGATCTCCTGTTGGTGGACGGCGATCCACTCGCAAACATCAAACTGCTCGAGGATCCGGAAAAGAACCTCCTGGTGATAATGAAGAATGGGAAAATTTACAAGAACACGGTGAAATGAGAAACAAGAACTCGAACGGAGTGCCAGTTGTGAAAGACCGGAACTTGCTGGTGCGATTCTATCGTCAACGTTCTGACATTTGGAATGGCACATCGAAATTTCCGGAGGCGTAGCCCCAATGAAGTAAACAAGCCAGCACGTCTAACCCCATGCCAAACAGTCTCACTGCCGAGGAACAAAGATTGGAGCAAGCGCGGTTGAGCGTCGAGCCGTGGAAGAAATGGGGACCGTACCTGGCCGAGCGGCAGTGGGGAACTGTGCGTGAAGATTACAGCGATAACGGTAACGCCTGGGATTACTTCGGTCACGATCAAGCGCGCTCGCGCGCCTATCGCTGGGGCGAGGATGGGCTGGCTGGAATTTCAGACGACAAACAGTTTCTCTGCTTCGCATTGGCGCTGTGGAACGGCAAAGATCCAATTTTAAAGGAGCGGCTATTTGGACTGACCAACAGCGAGGGGAATCACGGCGAAGACGTTAAGGAATACTACTTCTACCTCGACAGCACGCCGACGCATTCCTACATGAAGTATCTCTACAAGTATCCGCAGGCAGCCTTCCCCTATGAGGATCTTGTGGCAACCAATCGGCGCCGCAGCCGGCGCGAATTCGAGTATGAGCTGCTCGATACCGACGTGTTCAATGATGATCGCTATTTCGATGTGTTGGTTGAGTACGCGAAAAATTCGCCTGAGGATCTTCTGATTCAAATCACGATCTGGAATCGCGCGCCGGAAGTGGCTTCGCTCCACGTACTGCCGACACTTTGGTTTCGGAATACCTGGTCGTGGTCTGCTGATGCCTTAACAAAGCCCATCCTGCGGCAAATCAGTGACGACACGATCTCAGCGGTCCACCCGGATTTGGGCGAACGCTTTCTGCAAGCCGAGGGGGTCGAGTCCTGGTTGTTCACCGAGAACGAAACGAATAACGAGCGGATTTTCCGTACGGCGAATACGTCGCGCTACCTAAAGGATGGCATTAACGATTACCTGGTTCATAACCAAAGCGACGCGGTCAACCCCGCACGAACTGGCACGAAGGTGTCGGCGCATTATGCAATCAATGTGCCTGCCGGCGGCAGCCATGTGATCCGACTGAGATTGACACCGGCTAGCTTGTTTCATCGCGACGCGTTTGGAACAGAGTTTCAAACGACCCTGGAAACGCGCCTGCGCGAAGCCGACGAGTTCTATGCCAAAGTCATTCCGCCGTCCGTAACTCCGGATGAGAATCTCGTTATGCGACAGGCTTTCGCCGGAATGTTGTGGAGCAAGCAGTTTTATTATTACCCGGTCGCGAAGTGGCTGAGTGATAGTGGCCTGCCGCCGGATTGCACGCGACGTGTCGCATCGCGCAACTCAGCATGGTTCCATCTCGAAAGCGCCGATATCCTGTCGATGCCGGACAAATGGGAATATCCATGGTTCGCCGCGTGGGACCTCGCATTTCACTGCATGATTCTGGCCCGCGTAGATATCGATTTTGCCAAAGAGCAACTGCGCCTTCTGACGAAGCAAGTTTATCTTCACCCGAACGGACAAATTCCAGCGTACGAATGGAACTTCAGCGACGTCAATCCGCCCGTGCATGCCAAGGCCATTTGGGAGATCTATCGGTTGGAGAAATCGTATCGCGGCCAGGGGGACCGCGATTTCCTGAAGACGCTGTTTCGCAAGCTGCTCATGAACTTCACTTGGTGGGTAAATCGCAAGGACGAGCTGGGCAACAATGTTTTCGAAGGCGGGTTCCTCGGGCTGGATAACATTGGTGTGTTCGACCGCAGCGCCCAACTACCGACCGGCGGCACCATTGAGCAGGCCGATGGCACCAGCTGGATGGCGATGTTCTGCCTCGACATGATGACCATCGCGCTCGAACTGGCGCTGCATGATCCCTCTTACGAAGAGCTGGCCTGCAAGTTCTTCGAGCATTTCATCTACATCGCCATTGCGATGGATCGAATCGGTATCAATAACGATGAGTTGTGGGATGAAGACGATGGTTTCTTTTACGATGTGCTGCGTCTCCCAAATGGTGATGCGATGCGCCTGAAGGTGCGCTCCATGGTTGGGTTGATACCTCTCTTTGCCACCGTGATGTTTGACGATGACGTTTTTGAGAAGCTGCCGGCCTTCCAAGAACGTGCCAAATACTTCGCGCGGGAGCACTCCGGCTTGATGGCACAAATCAACAACCCAATGGACGAAGGCATCGGCGGTCGGCACCTTCTCGCGCCTTACAACCCCGGCAAGCTGCGCCGCATTCTGACGCGCATGCTCGACGAGTCGGAATTTCTAAGTCCTTACGGTGTTCGCGCGCTTTCGCGTTATCACGCGCAGCATCCGTACGAGTTCAATATTGCTGGTCAGAGTTACCGCGTGGATTATGAGCCGGCGGAGTCTTCTACCGGGTTATTCGGTGGCAATTCCAACTGGCGCGGACCGATCTGGATGCCGATGAACGCCTTGTTAGTGCAATCGCTCCGGAAACTGTATTCCTATTATGGGAATGATTTCAAAATCGAGTGCCCGACGGGTTCCGGCCGACTCATGACGTTATGGGAAGTGGCGAATGACATTGCGCGCCGTCTTTCCAATATTTTCCTGCGCGACAAGAGCGGTCGCCGGCCGGTCTACGGCAATACGGCAAAGTTCCAAAACGATCCGCACTGGCGTGATTTGATTTTGTTCTACGAATATTTTCACGGCGACAACGGCGCCGGCATCGGCGCCAGCCATCAGACAGGTTGGACCGGGCTTGTCGCATGGTCGATCAAGTCGCTGGCAGTGCTTAATCCGGCCGAGGTGCTGAACAAGGGTTTTGAGGCGGCCGCCATGAGAATGGACAAATCAGCGAACGGATCAGAATCTCTAATGTCCCGACCTTAATGAAAACATTAATATCGTTTTTGAAGATGACCCTGATTGGTGGGCTGCTAATCGTGCTGCCCCTTTGGCTGAGCTTGTTGTTGCTATGTAAGGTTATCAAAAGTGCGTTGGTGGTCCTGCAGCCGATCGCGAAGTTGGTGCCGCAAAAATACGTGCATCACGACATAACAGCGGTGTGCCTTTTGCTGCTGATCTGTTTCGGGGTGGGTTTGCTTATTCGCACACGAGTGGGCCAGTGTATCGGCGATTGGCTCGAGCAACACCTGCTTGGCAAAATCCCAGGCTTCCCACTGATCCGCGGTATGATCCGACAGTTAGCCGGAGAGAAAGACGAACAATCATTCGAACCTGCCCTGGTAGAGATCGAAGAGGCGCTCGTGCCGGCCTTCATCATCGAGAAACACGCCGATGGACAGTTCACCGTATTCGTTTCTTCCAGTCCCACGCCCATGGCCGGCGCGATTTATATCCTGCAACCGGAACGCGTGCATCCCGTGGACGTACCGCTACGCAAGGCGATGGTCTGCGTAACAAAGTGGGGCGCTGGAGCGGCTGAAATGCGTGCCGCGATGCGACGCGACAAGGCTTCGAGTGATTAGGAAGAACTGCATGGAAGAGGGGGATTAAGCTAGGAGGGAAACGGTAAAATGCGATGAAACTACCGCCTGACATTGAATTTCGGCAAGACGTTCGGCTGCTCATTTACCGACCGAAGGGTCTGATCAATGAGGCCGAGATTAACAGAGTCATCGGTGTTATCGAAGGTATTGAAGCTGGATCGCAGGAGCCTTTCAATCGGTTCTCTGATACATCGGAAACCCACGAAGTTGAGCTCAACTTCCAGTACGTTATTCAGGCTTCTCTCCACCGGCGTCTGGCCCACAAAGGTCGTGTGCCAGTGAAGTCCGCAATTCTTGCGACGGATTCTACTCTTATTCATTACGCCCGGTTACTCGCCTTACTGACTGAGGGTTCTTCAATCAACGTTCGGGTGTTCCAGGATCGCGGTGAAGCCGCGAAGTGGCTGCGTGTTTCGTCGAAATTGCTGGTGTCAAAAAGCGATGGCGGAGGTCATCAAAAATAATCCTGTAAAGCTAAGCATGAAAACAAAGCATCCACGCACTACGCGGTCTATCGACGCCAAATTAGCTGGCGATCCGACGACTAATCAGCCGAGTAACGCCCGTACTTTCCCAAAGGGGTTTTATTGGGGCGTTGCCACGTCATCTTACCAGATCGAGGGTGCTTGGAAGGAGGATGGCAAGGGCCCGTCTATCTGGGATACGTACACGCACACGCCAGGGCACATAAAGAATAACGACACCGGTGACGTCGCCAACGACCACTACCACCGATACAAGGAGGATGTTGCGTCGATGAAGAACATTGGCGCTAATGCGTACCGGTTCTCCATTGCCTGGCCGCGCATTTTTCCTGAAGGCACAGACAAGCCCAGCCCAAAGGGGCTAGACTTCTACAACCGTTTGGTAGATGGGCTGAAGGCGGCCGGCATTGAGCCTTTCGCCACGCTTTACCACTGGGACCTGCCGCAGACGCTCCAGGACAAGTACGGCGGTTGGCAGTCAAAGGAGACAGCGCAGGCGTTTGCCGACTACGCGGGTTACATTGCCGAGAAACTTAGCGACCGTGTAAAGCATTTCTTCACGATCAATGAGTTCCGTTCTTTCGTGGAGGGCGGCTACCAGGGATTCAATGTCAAGGTCGGGGGTGGGAAGACCGTGCACCTGGGCGGCGCCCCGGGGCTGCAGCTTTCAAGCGGCAAGCTTAACCAGGTCCGTCACCACGCTGTTCTGGGCCACGGCCTAGCGGTTCAGGCAATCCGCGCCCGTAACCAGGCAGGGACAAAGGTGGGCTTTGCCGAAAACATGCTCATCGCCGTGCCGGCCATCAACACCTCTGAGCATGTTAAAGCTGCGGAGATTGCCACGCGTGAGCGGAACGCCGACTTTATCACCGTTTTGCTCGAGGGTCGATACACTGACTCCTACCTGAAACGGAACGGTAAGGATGCGCCGAAGTTCACGGACGGCGAACTAAAGACGATCGCGTCGCCGCTCGACTTCGTTGGGATCAACGTTTACAAACCGAACGCGTACGTGTTGGCCTCTGACACCGAGCCCGGGTACCGCGACATCCCGATCAACGCATCTCATCCGAAAATGCAATCGTCCTGGCATCTGTTCGATCCCCAAGCCTTGTACTGGGGACCGCACCATGTACATTCGTTGTGGGCCGCAAAATCGATCTTTATCACTGAGAACGGCTGCGGAGCTTCGGACGTCGTGTCTGATGACGGCAAAGTGTACGACTCCGACCGGATCATGTTCCTGCGCGCCTACCTCACGGAGCTCCAACGTGCCACAACTGATGGCGTGCCGGTGCATGGGTACTTTCTCTGGAGCGCCCAGGACAACTTTGAGTGGATGGATGGCTTCGGTAACCGATTCGGGCTCACCTACGTGGACTTCAAGACGCAGAAGCGGACACCGAAGCTAAGCGCGCAGTGGTTCCGCGAGACCGCAAGGCGAAATGCAGTGGCTTGAATGGAGATTATTGAAATGAACAACATGAACCTTCTACCTGAACTCGAGTTTCACGAAGATATTCGTCTGCTCATCTACAGACCGCGTGGTTTGGTGAATGAAGCGGCACTGAACAAAACTTTGAGCGCTTTGGAGGACCTCGAAGCCAAGTTGCGAGAGCCGTTCAATCGATTCTCTGATACGCTGGCAGCCGACGAAGTTGAGCTCAATTTCAAGTACGTGATTCAGTTTTCTCTGCATCGTCGCCTCGCTTACGCGGGTCATCCGCCGGTGAAGTCAGCGATTCTCGCCACAGATTCCACGATGATTCACTACGGAAAGATGCACGCCGTACTAACTCAAGGCTCTCCGATCAAAGTCCGTGTTTTCCAAGACCGAAAAGAAGCTGCGGATTGGCTCGGCGTGCCACTCGAATTGCTCGTGGCGAAGAACTGGGTGGGAAAACATTCTAGTTGAATCAAGATGAAGCTTCCGCGTGACGTCGAGTTTCACGAAGACATTCGTCTGCTTGTCTGGAGACCGCGCGGTTTGCTGAATGAGGCCGTGGTCAGCAACGTCATATTGTCTCTAGAAGATCTCGAAGCCGCAATGCAGGAGCCGTTCAATCGGTTATCCGATACGTTGGCAGCCGATGAAGTTGAACTCAACTTCCAATATATTATTCAGGTTTCTCTACATCGGCGGCTCTCCTATGCCGGTCGTCCACCGGTGAAGTCAGCGATTCTGGCGACGGACTCTACTCTTCTTCACTACGGTAAGGTGCACGCCTTACTGACTCACGGTTCTCCCATCAAAGTCCGTGTGTTCCAGGACCGGAAACAGGCTGCGGATTGGCTGAGCGTGCCGATTCAACGGCTGAGTGCGGAAGATTCGAGTAAATCGGTCAAGAAGGAAAAGTGTTAGCAAGGCCTGTTATGGGCACCAGATTTTTTCTATTAGTGTTTGGGATCGGCCTAGCTATTGGCGTTGCGCAAGTTCAATCGCAGCTGCTGACTGGGACACCGCCGAGCGAATCCCCGTCACCGCCAAAACACCGCACGCAAAAAACAACCGATACTACCCCGCCGCCCGCGAGCGCGGCATCACCTTCAGCAGCCGAGTCGCCCGCGGCTTCGCCGACACCTAGACGTATTCGCAGAAAAGCAGCGGCTGAAGTATCTCCTACTTCCACTCCCACTCCAGTCGCGTCACCGACGCCCCGCAAATTCAAACTCAGGTTCCCACGTTTGTTTAAACCGAAGCAGTCCGCCACTCCATCGCCATGAATTCAGCGCCTGCAACTGGAATTTGAACTGTGGCAGGGGCCAATGCCGTCCACGCCGGGCGCACCGGCTAGGTGAGAATAGATCGACCGCAACCCACCAACCGCCTTGAGCTGGTGAATGGCGCACTCGCTCGCATCACGCATTTCAGCGTGACGATTCGAACCGAACTGTGAGAACGGCAGCCTCTACGCTTGCGCGGACTGGCCCGCGGACGCTTGGCCACCAAGGCTCTGCAATAGGGACGGCAGCAAAGCCGCCAATCCTTGCTGATGGTCTGCGTTAGGATCAATTTTTCCCTGCGGTGTCAACTTGTCCACGATCTTTGGCAGGTACTCAGCCAAAAAATTCGACGCAACCGCAGGATCCACTCCCAATTTGCTCGCGATCGCGTTGACCTGCTCCGAGCCTAGCGCGTTTTGAATTTGATTGCTGGCAATCGGCTGGTTTTCACCCATGCCGACCCACGATTGGAATGCGTTCCCCTGGCCACTCTGTGCGAATTTGCTGGCCAGGCCCTGCAGACCGCCGCTTTGTGCGAGGAGACCGCCGAGAATTCCTACCAGCGGATTCGCCTCACCAGATTGCCCGCTTTGTCCACTAACTGCGCCGAGTATCGAATCGAGTAATCCCATAACCTATTCCTCCTTTGGTTGTTGGTTTGCGAGTGACGTTGAATAATCGCGTCAAACGTAATGACACACTGTACCTCAGAGCGGCATCGGGAAAGATAAATTTACGATTTTAGCCTTTAGTTTAAGGCGCTGTCCTACAGGATCTCGTCAGCTCGATCCGGAAACGTCACACAATTGTAACTTAGTTGTGCCTGGGCCATCGCCCCACGGTCGTACGACCAAAGTCTCATACCGCGTCAACACGGGCACATGCATAATAGTTGTTGAGTGCGCATTACTTCGCGCAAGCCTGAGGGCGAATGGCAGGCCGCGCGCTGCAGTTCCGCAGTCGATACAAACTAACAAATCAAAGCCAAAATCCGCGCAGGAAATCACACGATGAAAAAGACACCACGCATACAATGGATGGCCACGTTGTGCGCAGCGTTTTTCGCTGTCGCAGCGCAGGCGCAAGACAAGAAACCGAACATCATCTTCATCATGGGAGATGACATTGGCTGGTCCAATATCGGCGTTTACAACCAGGGAATCATGGCAGGTCGAACGCCGAATTTGGATAGGTTGGCCACAGAGGGCATGCGGTTTACAGATTATTATGCAGGGGCGAGCTGCACTGCGGGCCGAGCTAACTTCATCACAGGTGAAATTCCGATCCGCACCGGCCTAACGACCGTCGGACAGGCTGGTTCGACACTCGGCATGCCCGCTGAAGCGCCGACGATTGCGACTGTCCTCAAGTCGATGGGGTATGCGACCGGTCAGTTCGCTAAAAACCATCTCGGCGACCTTAACAAGTTCCTGCCTACAGTTCACGGCTTCGACGAATTTTTCGGCTACCTATACCATCTCGATGCGATGGAAGATCCATGCCATCGTAACTATCCGCCAGCGGCCAAGGAGACAGTCGGCCCACGCAACATGGTCCACAGCTGGGCGACAGATAAGGATGACGGTACAGAACAGCCGCGCTGGGGCAAAATTGGCAAGCAGAAGATTGAAGACGCGGGTCCGCTGTGTCCGGATCGAATGAAAACTGTGGACGACGAGATCCTCGATAATGCGCTCAAGTTCGTAGACAAGGCCAGGGCCGATAGTAAGCCATTTTTCCTGTGGCTGAACCCCACTCGCATGCATGTCGTCACACACTTGTCTGACAAGTATGAGAGCATGCGCACGCCGGAGAACGGCTGGTCGATTGAGGAGGCTGGGATGGCACAGCTAGACGACATCGTCGGCTCTGTTATGAAATACGTGAAGGATAATGGACTCGACGACAATACAATCATTGCTTTCTCGACGGACAACGGCGCTGAGAACTTCACCTAGCCGGACGGCGGGCAGACGCCGTTCGCGGGCGGGAAAGGAACCGCGCTCGAAGGCGGATTCCGAGTGCCGTGCATCATTCGTTGGCCCGGGCATGTTCCTGCTGGTAAAATCGAGAACGGCATCGTCTCGGGACTGGACTGGTTTCCGACCTTCGTCGCAGCCGCAGGCGATGCAAACATTGTGGATGAGCTCAAGAAAGGCAAAAGTATGGGTGGTCAGAACTACAAGGTCCATCTCGATGGCTACGATCAGACTGACCTGATCACGGGGAAGGGGCCGTCGAAGCGTCACGAGATCTTTTATTTTACCGAGACCACGATGTCCGCCTGCCGGATCGATGATTACAAATACCGCTTTACCGATCAACCTAACGGATGGCTCGGCGCCACAGTTAAGGTGGACTGGCCAATTTTGACCAACATTCGGCTCGACCCATACGAGCGGACGGGGATGTATAACGGCAAAGACAACGGGTCGATCGCCTATTACAACTGGTTCGTGTTTGAGTTCTGGCGGTTCGCTTACGTGCAGCAGGAGATTGCCCAGGCTGCACAGACCTTCCTCGAGTTCCCACCGATGCAGAAAGGCGCAAGCTTCAACCTCGAAGCGTTGAAGGCTGAGCTCGCTAAGAAAATGGAGGCAGCCAAAGGTCAGGCAGGTCAATAACGCGAAATCAAGCCGCGACTCGGAAACATCGATGCGGTAAAGGTCTTATCTACAAAGAACAATGAGACTGTCCATTTTAGGATGCATTAAATCAAAAAAGAAAGGGCTTGCTGAATGTGATGCGGAGTGACTAGAAGGAAGACAAGCGCACTATGAACAATCGGGCGATTCAAAAATCCGTTTGTTTCATTCTGGTGGCAATCCTCCTTAGCAGTTCCGGGATTCTTTTTGCGGGGTCAGAACCGGTTGCTACGGACGAGAAAGATTATTCGAAAGAAGTTGTACCGGTTGAAAAAAGTTGGTGCGAAACGCCGTCATTATGGGAAGTCCGCGTCGGTCTTCCCGGGTGGCTGGCGGGTATATCCGGAGAAAGTGGCGTCCTGGGATTATTCGGGTCATCGGACGTCACTTTCTCCCAGATTTTCAGGCATCTGACTCACGTTCCCATTGTGCTCAGCGCTGAACTCCGGTATGGGCGATGGGAAATTTTCGGAGACGGTCAGTACATGGAGGTAGGTACTTCTGCGACTCTGCCCGGGATACTTTTTACGAATGCGAATCTTCACCTTAAAGACGGATTGGCTGAAGGCTTCCTTGGTTACCGACTGATTAATTGCGATAAGGCATTTCTCTCTCTCTTTGCCGGCGCGCGTTACAATTATGAGGGAGTTAACCTGAGCATTTTCGATAACGGCAACGCGGAAATTCCCATTCTCCGTCAGCTGCTCGGACTTCCCAAGAAGTTGGATGCAGAAGGGTCGATCGATTGGGTCGATCCAGTGATCGGGGCCCGTGGAAAAGTGAGGATTTGGAAGGCCACATCCCTTTATGCCGAAGGCGATATCGGTGGATTCGATGCCAATTCCGACTCGGCTTTTGAGATCGAGCGACAGGGACGGACGCTCGTAAAGAAGCCGATCTCAAGCGAGGATTGGAGCTATCAGCTTCAAGGCGGCCTCGAATTTCAAATAAGCCGGTGGTTCTGGTTGCAGACCGGCTGGCGCTGGCTGCGGACCGATTTCGTGTCCGCCGGGTTTACCAATAAGACCGACTTGAATGGGCCATTTGTTCAAGGAGGTGTGAATTTTTAAAGAGGTATCGCAGAGCCAGAACGGCGGATACATCGCTGGTCGCTTTCGATCCACGATTTGAAGTCATGTAGGCACGAAAGCCTCAGGAGTCGCGGCAAATGAGGATCCATTCGAGGGACGGGATGTACATCAGCCGATTGTGGAATAGCAGACCGGAGTGAATTTTTAGGAAATGCGACTCTCGTCGTACGTGCACTGAGTCGATTTCCGTGTTGAAAAACAGTCAGCGGTAAACAAAGGAGTGTCATGCACAAAATACTCGAGAAGCTTAAGGAAGAATTCTTTGCCGTCCTCCCACCAACGATCTTCTTTTTCGTAATGCTGCACATCGTCGCGATTATCCGCCTGCTAATGACCAAGGGCTCGCACTTCGAGCCTATATCTACCGTTTCGATTGCCGTCGGCTCCTTGATCCTGGGCAAGGCCGTGCTGATCGCGGACATGCTGCCGGCAATCAACCGTTTTCCGGATAAGCCGCTTGCTTACAATGTCATTTGGAAAACGGTCATCTACCTGCTCGCTGCCAGCGTCATTCACTATTTGGAACGGCTCATCGATTTCTCCCGACAGGCAGGCGGGATCATCGCCGGCAACGAAAAGTTACTCGCCGACATGGTGTGGGCGCATTTCTGGGCGGCGGAGATCCTAATTTTTGTGCTGATCTTGATGTATTGCATGTCGCGCGAGCTGGTGCGCGTAATTGGCAGGGAAAAAGCGATCAGATTGTTCTTCGGACCAACCCCGCTCCCGGCATTCTGATCGAGAATTTTCAAAGTCGGAATAAAGGTGCTTGTAGGGCCGCGCCTGACAGACCAAGGTCCTATAAGTCCGTGTAACTATAGGAGATTACCCTCAATGAAGGCATGGTGAAATTGGTCACCCGCTGATTCGCAAACGTCAGTTCATCAAACCAGAAACCGAAAGGAATAGGATTATGGGATTATTTAATAACCTGATGTCGAAAATCTTTACTCATGCGGCGCCGGTTGCTCAACGATATGGCCAGGAAAAATCCGGAGAAACTGGATTGGAGAAAGTCGATCGTCGACCTGATGAAACTTGTCGGCATGGACAGCAGCCTTGGGGCGCGAAAGCAGCTTGCCACCGAATTGAATTACAGCGGCGATATGAATGATTCCGCTTCAATGAACGTATGGCTGCACAAGCAAGTGTTGGTAAAGCTCGCGGAAAACGGCGGGAAAGCTCCTTCGGAATTATTGAGCTAGATTCCGTTTGTTGCCGCGCTGGGAATCTTAGCCAGGAGGCGTCGGTCACTCTGCTAGCCACCGGATCGCTCCTCGCGCGCGAAGAATTCGACAGACGTGGGAGTTTCAAATCATTCCGATGGAAATGCGGCGTAATAACTTGTTTCCAAGCTTCTGCCGTGTCGTATTTCTGGCGCTGTTTGTTTGTCTTTGGTCGTGTGAAGGGGACCTGTTTGGTTCTGATTCAAAGGAGGTTGCGCATGGCTATCGCTTGAAACGAATCGGTAATCCCGGTCAATTCGCGTTGCTGGCGCCATATGACACCGGCGGTATTATCATAGATGAGATCGGCTGGCGTAAGCCATTCATCATTGCCCGGGCTGCTGGATCTCAATACTGGGACCGAATCGACACTGACCATGCTGAACACATTCGCATCAGCGATTCAGAACTTAGGTCAAATCCGAAGTACCGAACCATCCCTGTAGAAAATGCGAGCATGGCGTGGAATCAGCTCAACCCACGCAAGGGAATATGGTGATGGGTCGCTCCGAAAGTCATCTCGCTATCGCGAGCTTGTCGCAATCTGGAAGGCTCGCTCGTGACGCACAAGTCAAAATTTCTGTCCGAAAATCTCGTCAGCGGCCAGGCGAGCCGGCGTTGGAGGAACGGACCATACCGATTTTGTCGGGTTGGTTTGTCTGCAGCGTCAAAAGAGTCGCTATGGGCTTGACTGACATGTTAGCATCATCGGCCAAACTGAAATAAACCTATGTTACACATCATCGAGTACATCATTGTTGGTTTCATCGTCGGTTTGATTGCACGCGCCATCATGCCGGGAGCGCAGCATCTCGGTTTCATAATGACCACGGTGCTTGGTATCGCTGGATCGATTGTCGGGGGATTAATCGGCCGGCTGTTCTCTAAACCGGAGCCGGGTGCACCATTTCACCCCGCCGGTTTTATTCTGTCGATTATCGGTGCGATCATTCTGCTCTTTATTTACATGAAGTTAGTGGCCTGACGAAGGCATTCTGATTCCGGATACGTCAACGATCAGAGGCAACAGTGCCTCTGTGGCGCGTGACCTTTTTTGCGTCACGCGCTCGATTGCCTTGATTCGCGATAAGACCAAAGTCTCATTGATGATGTGCGTTGCTTTTTCTAGGCTCTCTCGGGTAAGAAGGTAACTTATGAATAAATATATCGCCGAATTCATCGGAACTTTCTTTCTCGTCCTGACGATTGGCTGCACGGTGATTGGCGCGGGTACGGGGGTCATCGCTCCCTTGGCGATCGGGGCGGCGCTTATGGTAATGGTTTACGCCGGCGGCCATATCTCTGGCGGACATTACAATCCGGCCGTGACACTCGGCATTTTGATCCGGGGCAAAGTGCAACCAGCCGACGTGGTGCCTTACTGGATCGCACAATTCGCCGGGGCTGCTGTCGCTGCTCTGCTGGTGAGTAAGTTTTTTCGTGCCGGTGTCGCTGTGACTCCGATCGCACCCCACGTTGGTCCCGCATTCGTTGCTGAATTTCTCTTCACGTTCGCGCTCGTCTATGTGGTGTTGAACGCGGCTACCGCTGAAGGCACGTCAGGAAATTCGTTCTATGGCCTGGCGATCGGCATGACTGTGATGACCGGCGCATTTGCGGTCGGTGATATTTCGGGTGGCGCATTCAATCCGGCGGTTGCTCTTGGCATTTGCATACTCGGCATTTCCGATTGGAGCAATATTTGGATCTATCTGCTGGCAAACTTCGCCGCTGGCGTGGTCGCAGCCGTGGTTTTCCAGATGATCAATCCGCCGATGCAAATCACCCCGATCGCAACAGACGAGCCACCTTACGAAACGCCCGATTGATAGTTCAGTTTTCGTTGTAATCTGCGGCTGTGTTGCCGCTTCGTTTGCGAACGCGGCTACAATCCCCGCTGGAACGACGATCCCAGTAACCACCGTCAGTCTGATTACTTCGCAGGATGCCGTCGGCAGCAGCTTCGAGGCGAAAATCGCCCAGAACGTTTCTGCAAAGGGAAGCGTTCTATTGAGAGCTGGAGCAAAAGCGTTTGGGAGAGTCACCGCTTCTCGTCGTAATCCGCGCAGATCCGAACCGCTTTCTGTGGAGCTGACATCCGTCGACGTGAATGGCCGCAGAGTCCCGGTAAAGACGAGCAGCGTGGAACCGCACGGTCCGCCGCAAACCGCGCGCCAGGCGCATTATGGACACACCGCCGGCACGACAGTCGTTAATCCTAAAACCTTGCTGCACTTCCAGCTCCTACAACCAGTGACATTGTAGTTGCTGCGCAATGCAGGGCCCAAAAGAGGCCGCAAGTTCTCAACGTCTCAACGCGCCGCTTGAGCAACAGTCGTCGTCGGCTTTGAGGTGCTCCTGATTCCAATATTGAGACGCAGGATCCGGTCGAGCTCGGCGATCGTTTGCGGCAGTTGGCACGACCCGTGCGGGCCGGGAACGATCTTCTCGGATTGCGCGCCGTTGAGATGAGAACTCCAGTAAGCCACGACCCCATCACTGCAGTTCGGGCAATCACCTCTCCCGCGATCCCCGATAATCGAATGATATGGAACACCGATCGGCACGCTGTTAATCACGGGCAACGCCGGGCTTGTAGGCTTCAGGCCCGTGATACTGTTGGGCAGACGTTTGGAACTTCCCGTCATTTGCGCAAGGTCCGAACCGGTGAGCGAATCCATCATCACCGCGGTCAGTCTGGCTGGGAGGGTAATCAAACTGATTCCGATTTTTCCGATTGGGTTGCTGGCTAGATCGCTTCCGCGATGCGGAGTACAAATGAAGACAACGCGCTTGATCCGGGGATTCGCGCGAAATGTTGTTGCGCGAACAATCAAACTATCTCTGGAGTTTTGCTTGAAAATGTTTTCGGCAGCTTGCCCCAGACTCTTATCCCACATTGCTTCAGTCACCGTAACTACCTGGTCGTGAGTGAGCATCCCACCCATGCTGTGGCCGACCATTACGTACGGCTTGTGGTTCGGATAAAGTTGATCGGCTTTGGCCAATTCTTCCCGTAATCGAAGGGCGGAATATAGGATCGGATTACCAGTTGGATACGCAAAGATCCAGAATTGATAATGCTTACGGATCTCCGGGTCGGCTTGGAGTCCATTGATCGTCTTCGCCCAATCAAATGGTGTTGAAAACAAACCGTGCACAAACACCAGCGGGATTCGGTCCGGGTCGTACGGCTGGAGGAAATAAAGCCCGGTCGGAGCCGGATAGTTGCTGTGTTTAAGTCCGCCAAGGAATCCCGCAAACATCAGACTGGCCGGCGGCGGATAGTAACTGATGGGCGCCG
>Ga0306922_10002510_pt1 | contig 17068 bp, 10 predicted proteins | sample sta12Cox44000082_FD_203758 | JGI IMG/M metagenome (GOLD analysis project Ga0306922, IMG submission 203758) | Lab enrichment of tropical soil microbial communities from Luquillo Experimental Forest, Puerto Rico - statoxic.12C.oxic.44.000.082 (v2)... | ecosystem: Environmental > Terrestrial >... | reverse complement strand
GGGAACGGCTCCATCGCCCCTTATAGGCGCAACCAGTTTGGGGGCTCTTTGGGGGGGCCCATCAAAAAGGATCGAACCTTCTTCTTCGGCACTTACGAAGGGCTCCGACAAGGCAATGGAACAAACATATCGCCGGAAGTGCCGACTGCAGACGCGAGACAGGGAATCCTTCCGTTGACCGCCTTTCAAGGCACGGACCCGTCCAAGTATTGTCAGGGCGTCACCTGCAAAGTCCCGGTCAGCCCTGTCATCAAGCCCTACCTGGACCTCTTCCAAGCTCCGACACCTGGGCCCACAACCGGGGACCTCGGCGACGGTACGGGCTATTTCATCGCCGCTCCCCTACGGGTTACCAACGAAGATTATTTTATGAACCGGGTGGATCACCAGATCAGCTCAAGGACGAGACTTTTCGTCAGATACAGCTTCGATACCGACTCTAACGTAATCCCAAACTTTAACGGCAGCGCCGTTGCCGATGAGCATGATGTTTCTCGCAGACAATATTCCACCATTCAGTTGACCACCGTATTGCGGCCTACCATGGTGAATGCGTTCCGTGTCGCCTACAATCGAACCTACCAAAACTTCGATGATGTTCTGACCGACCCGCGCGCCCAGAAATTGTCTTTTGTCCCGGGCGAGCACTTCGGGACTATATCTTTTGGCTCACAAGGGCTTTCCATGCAGCCGCTGAATTTCCTGGGAGTGGATAACGGCGCGCCGCGGATTTACTGGTATAACCTGTTCCAGGCAGCTGACGATCTCACCTATGTCAAGGGAAGACATAGCGTGAAAATTGGCACGGACATCCGGCGAATTCAGGACAACGAAGTCACATCTTCCAATAGCAGGGGTGACTATACATTTCTCGATCTGCCAGGCTTTCTTCTCAACCAGCCCATCCGTTTTGACGCTCCACCGCCGGGCGCGAACGCTTATCGGGGTCTGAGGGAAAGCATGTTCGGGGTTTATGCGCAAGACGATTTTAAAGTGACTCAGCGCCTCACCCTCAATCTGGGTCTAAGGTGGGAAGCCATCAGCGATCCAAGCGAAGTAAACGGAAAGATGGCCAATCTGTTGAAGCTGACGGATCGAGCTCCGACCATTTTGAAGGACCATTTCTTCGCCGTAAAGAAGAAGGACTTCCAGCCTCGGGTCGGATTTGCGTGGCAGCTTAACGGAAGTGGAAAAACCGTCTTGCGGTCGGGATTCGGTATTTTCCACGACCACGTCCTCCCCTATTCGTACGCGGCATTTGCTTCAGGCTACCCTCCCTTCTTCGTCACGCTCAGCGACCTGACGAACCCGGTCTTCCCCTTCGATACGAACTTGACTGCGGGCCCGTCTCCACCGCCCCAATTCGGAGGCTTTCCCGCCACGGTCGTGGAGCCAACCAAGACCAGCTATAACCTAACCTTGCAACAGCAGGTGATGAAGAGCACGCTGCTAGAAGTAGCCTACATCGGCTCGGAAGCTCATCATTTGCAAAGAAACGGGGAGTGGAACCCTGCTGTTCCTATCAGCCCCGGGGTTTTCCCGTCCAAATTTTCTCAAGCGAATCGCACCAATCCAAACTTTGCCTCCCTGACGGTGGCCCGATTTGACGCCAATGCCAACTACAATGCACTACAGGTAACCCTAAAGCGCCGCGCATCCAGCGGACTGCAGTACCAGGTGTTTTACACCTATTCGAAATCCATAGACGACAAATCAACTCTCGCCGGCGGTGAGTCACGCCAGGAACCAAACACGGTGCTCGATTTCCTGAACCCGTTCCGCGACCGAGGGCGTTCCGCCTTCGACGCGAGACACAATTTTGTCCTCTCCACCACCTATCCGTTTCCGTTTCACTTCCAGCAGAAGGTGCTGGGAGCGTTTCTGGGCGGCTGGGAGGTGAATGGAATCGGCACGTTCCGTACCGGGGAACCAGTTACCGGGCGGGCGGGGTCTAACGTTTCCCAAAACGGGGACAGGTGGTCGCCGGACCGTCCCAACTTAAACCCGGGCTTCAGCCCTAATCCCACTGAAGGGGTTTCGGCGGGTTGCGGCAAAATACCGAAAGGCACGCCCCTGGGGACCCCGGGCCTGTGGTACGATCCGTGCGCCTTTTCGAAACCGGCGCCAGGGACCTACGGCAACCTCGGAAGAAACACGATCACCGGGCCGGGACTTTACAATGTCGATGCTTCTCTGGTTAAGACCTTCAAACCAAACGAGCGGATGAATGTGCAATTCCGCGCGGAGGCTTTTAATCTCTTCGACCAAGCCCATTTTTACGCTCCTGGTTTCAGCGTCTTTTCGGGGAGCGCTGGTCATATCACCCAGCTCGTCTCGTCTCCGGGCGGCAGACTGATTCAATTGGGGCTGAAGGTGGGTTTCTAAACTCCAAAGCCACAGCTGCCCTACAGATATGTGTATAGAGGCTGATTGTTAAGGAGTTGCACGATGCTGCGCATAGTCTTTGCTAGGAGAAATTCCGCTTTGTTCCTAGTGGCTGCTATTTGGGCCATCGCATTTTTGTTCGCCGGTCAATCGCGGGCCCAAGTGGCCGGAGCCACGCTCTCGGGTACCATCACAGACCCGTCTGGCGCTGCGATCGCTACTGCGGAAGTGTCCGTCACCAACAAGGAGACGGGCGTAAACCGCGCCGTGGTCACCGACACCGCCGGATTTTACTCGGTCCCCAACCTCCTGCCTGGGACATATGATGTCACCGTTGCGGCCCGGGGATTCTCCACCGCGAAGGAATCCGGCATCCAACTCACGGTTGGGGCTGAGCAGACCTTGAACATACCGATGAGACTTGGCGAAGCCAATCAGACGGTGCAGGTCGAAGCAGCCGCGCCGCTAGTGCAGCTCGGCTCTTCCACCATCAGCTCGGAAGTCGACTCCAAGCAGATTCTCGAAATGCCTCTCAATGGCCGGAGCTGGCAAGATCTGGCCACACTGGTTCCCGGCGTCAACGCCATCGAAACCCAGGTGCCCTTCGAAAACGGCGCGATTCGCGGAAATCGGGGCTTTGGGAACCAGCTGACGATCTCCGGAGGCCGGCCCACGCAAAACAACTACCGGCTGGACGGGAACAGCATCACAGATTACGCCATGGGCGGGCCGGGCAGCGTGCTCGGAGTCAACCTGGGCGTGGATGCGATTCAGGAATTCGCCGTGGTCACCGGCAACTACTCGGCCGAGTATGGGAGGACTTCGGGCGGCATCGTCAACGCCGTGAGCAAATCAGGTACTAACTTGTTCCATGGCGATGTCTATGAGTTCTTCCGCAACCAAGTGTTGGACGCGAACGACTTCTTCTCCAATACAGTGGGTTCTGGGAAACTGGTTTACCGGCGCAACCAGTTCGGCGCCGCGGCCGGAGGCCCGATCGTCAGGGACAAAACGTTCATTTTCGGCGATTACGAAGGAATACGCCAGGCGGAGGGATCTCCCAGCTCCAGTTCAACCGTTCTGTCTGACGCGGCGCGGGCGGGGAACCTTTGCGCCAATCCGCCCTCGTGTACTGTTATCAACCACGTCAACGTCGACCCGCTCATTCAGAAGTACCTGGCGATCATCCCTCATGCCAATGGCCCGGTCAACAGCCAAAACCCTGACAAAGCCAGTTTCGTCTTTGCCCCGACACAAGTGATCCACGAAAACTACGAGACCTTCCGTCTGGATCACAGGATCAACGCGAAAGACAGCCTGTTTGCGACGTACAACTATGACGACACCCCCCTCAATACGCAAGACGGCTTAGGTAACGCGAATATCTTGTCTCAAACTTCGCGCCATATCGCGGCCCTGGAAGAGACGCACGTCTTCAACCCGGCCCTGGTCAATAGCGCGCGGCTGGGTTTCAACCGAAACAACGTGATTAATTACCAGGCGGTTTCGGCGATTAATCCCGCCATCGCGGACCCAGCTCTGAGCCTGATGCCGGGATTCGGTCCTCCCGTGATGTTCATCTCCGGCTTCGCGCGCACCACCGGGGGCTTGCCCCCGGCGTTTACCCATCACACCTGGAATTCCATCCAGTTTTACGACGACGCCTTTCTGATCCGTGGAAATCATTCCCTGAAATTCGGCTTTGCTCTCGAGCGGATGCGTTACACACCCTTCTCGCTGTATCTGCCAACTGGGCTCGTGCGTTTCAACGGCAAGAAAACTGGTAACCCCGAAGCGGATTTTCTCACCAATCAGCCGTATTCCCTGGAAGGGGGGCTTCCGCCCGGAGTGAGCCCCCGGGGCTTCCGGCAGACGCTGTTCGGCGGATATGTCCAGGACGACTGGAAAGTGCGCCGCAACCTCACCCTGAACGTGGGACTGCGCTATGAAATGACCACAATCCCCAATGAGGTGGAGGGTAAGACCACCACCCTCCGCAACATCAGCGACCCGTTACCCGTCTGCGGGACGACGGCACCCACCGCGACTAATGTCGTGTACGGAAAGCCGGGTTGCGCCGGGGTTGGCGGATTCTTCGCGTCGAACCCCACCACACGTAATTTTGAGCCGCGCTTCGGTTTTGCCTGGGATCCCAAGCGCGATGGGAAGATGGCGGTTCGTGGCGGCTTCGCCCTCTTTGACGTTCTGCCGCTGCCAGGATTCTTTTTTACGCAGTCCTGGATGCCGTTTTTCCTCACTGGTACTGTCCAAAATACCCCTGCTACGCCATGGAAGATGGGCGTTCCGGGCAACAATCCAGGCAGTGCATTCTCGTACTTCGGATCGGCGAATGACCCGACCTGCACGTCGCCGCTGGGGAATTGCAAGCTCACTGCTTCCTATGTCGAACCGAATCCGAAGCGGAATTACGTCGAGCAGTGGAATATCAACGTCCAGCGGCAAATCACCTCTACCCTCACCGCATCGGTAGGTTATGTAGGCTCCCATGGCCTTCACCTGCTCATCCGCGGCGACGATTTCGACATGGTCATCCCAACGCATACCTCCGCAGGTTGGCTGTGGCCAGCTAACGACACCCCAAAACAGCGGATTAACCCGAACTTCGGGATCATCCGCGGGATGATGTGGAACACCAGCTCCCGCTATGACGCGGTTCAGTTTAATGTCCAGAAGCGGTTCAGCCACGGCTTCCAATTCGGAGGCAATTACACCTACAGCAAGTCGATGGACAACGATTCGGCGACGATTGCCGGCGATGCTTTCTCGAATTCCGTCACTACCTGGTTCTGGTTCGCCCCGTCGATCAGCTGGGCGCCTTCGGACTTCAACTTCACTCATACCGCGGTCCTCAACGCGATCTGGCAGATTCCCGTGTCTTCCTCTCTGAAGGGGCCCGCGGCGGGAGTGCTGCGCGGATGGGAAGTGGGAGGCATTTTCAAGGCCAATAGCGGGGTTCCGACTACTCCCCTCATCTCGGGAGACCCCATCGGTGCCCAAAACTCCGGCTCCGACACCTTTGGTATTCCGGATAAGATTCCGGGATGCGATCCGATCAACCACAATTTCAAGAAAAGCCCGAACTTAATCTACATCAACACCAGTTGCTTTACGCTGCCGAAGGCAACGCCAGAAATCGCCGCCAACTGCGTACCCTTCGGCTTTAGCCCGCCCGGTTCGGCGCATCCAAACTCAGGTATCGCGGGCACTTGCTCGAATCTACTGGGCAACGCCGGCCGCAACAGCATTGTTGGACCGAATCTGTTCAACGTTGATTTCTCGGTGCATAAGGATTTCGCGGTGACGAAGATCTCAGAGGCGTTCAAGGTTCAGTTCCGAACGGAGTTTTTCAATATTTTGAATCACGCTAATTTCACGCCGCCTTTGCCCTTTTTTGGCGCTAGTAACGCCCAAATATTCAATGCGGACGGAACCCAGAGTGGCGGCGGGGCGGTTCAGCAACCGCTGGCGACGCGGCCCCGGATCATTCAGTTTGCGCTCAAGGCGATTTGGTAAGCCGACACTGCCAAACGGGGCTGTGCGCTCCCTTCGAACTGCGTATCGGAAAACCGCCATGCCTTTGAGGGAATACGACCCCGAACGAAGTGGCGGCGGAGAGAGCAGGCGCCATTCTCCGTGGATCGCGCCTGAGCCTCAAAGTTTGTTCAGCCTATCCGAACTGAGGGATGACGATGAAGTCCAGGCTAAGTCTTGAGCGAGAGCTTCGCGAGCTGCTGGGAACCGGAAGAAACGCCGGTATCGCTGCCCGTTACTACGGATTTGATGGACGCGGTGGTGGCAGCCTCCAGACCGTTGCCAACGAAATTGGGTTGACGCGTGAGAGAGTACGCCAAATCGTGACTGCAGCATCGGAATGGGTACGTACCCGGCGGGCTGTTTCACCGACGCTCGATCGAACCATCGCATTTGTGGTCGATCGTATGCCGGCGGTCGCCGGAGAAATCGAAGCCGAACTGCGGTCTCAGAGACTAACGTCCGGCTTATTTCGGCTGGAGGGTGTCATCAAGGCGGCCGAGTTGCTCGGAAGGCGTCTGCAGTTTTCGATCACAACAGTAGAAGGGGAGCGGTTAGTGCATGCGCGCGGTATTCGGTCCTTCGATACGATCGTTCGTATCGCCCAGCGTATGATCTCTCGCTGGGGAATGGCCACGCTTACCGAAGTTGTGGCCGAGGTGCGCAAGGTTGAGTCCGGTGGATGCGGCAGGAAGCTCGTTGCAAGAGCACTGGCCTGTCTGAGAGGCTTCCATTGGTTAGAGCCATCGGCAGGCTGGTTTTGGTTGTCGGACACCCGGCACAATCCGGCTCTAAACCGAATCAGAAAGATTCTGTCGGTTGCGAGCCCGATCAGCATATCGGAGCTACGGGCGGGCATTGGGCGAGACGCTAGGATGAAAGGTTTTTCGCCTCCCAAAGGAGTCCTTCTTCAATTCTGCCGGCAGGCTCCAGGACTGCGCGTAGAGGGCGACACAGTCCAGGCAGAGCCGGAGTTGAACTCGGACGAGGTCCTAGCTCAGACCGAACAAGATATTGTTCACATATTGTCCGAACACGGCGGGATTATGGCGACCTCGGAATTTAAATCGGTCTGTCGGAGCATGGGCGTGAACGGGAGGACCTTCTATTTGAGCCTGGTGCGGTCGCCAATCATTACAGGGTACGGGCCTCATCGATACGGATTGATCAGATCGAGCTGCACATCCGGCCCTAGAGCTCGCCTTTCGTTCCCGGGACACCGACTGGGGAAGTCTGCTCGACGCAATTTTTCTCGGACGGCTCTGGCCGCGAGCTTGGGCGCCTCAGTGGAACATAAAAAGCTCTCTTCAGATGCCACGAGTTCACCTCCCTCCGCGAGCGATAACGCCGCTGTGGAGGGCGACGTGCCGCAAACCTCGCCGCACCGATCACCGCACCCGGCCGACAACCCGGCAGCATAGTCGGCGCAACTCAAAGCCGGGTGAACGCCGACTCGATTCGGCTGCTCGAACCTCGATCCGCACCGCACTCCCCGTGCGCCCGCCGACCGAAAGATCGATGGACGGCATGAGCCCTATGCTGATTGGCAGATCGATGCGGCCGCCAGTCCCGTGCTTTCGAAAAAAGATGCGTTTTTCACGCCAACACGAGGAGGCGCAGATGCAAGCTCATCACGGCGTAACGGGTAGCCTCCTGACATCTGGTGGTCGAGTGAGGTGTCGTTCCTCACAAAGAGCGCAGGCTTCACCCAATGCTCGGAGAGGCGGACGTGGCTGACAGACCTCCTTCCGCCAGCCCCCTGGAGAACAGTGGCCGCTGACCAGCGGAGTTCCGCCCGCGCTGGCCACTGCCGCCGCCGCTAAGGGCGACACGCCGATGCGCGGGGACGTTCTCCTGCTCCTCAAGCCAGGAAGATAGCCAGTGCCAGACTAATCAGCCAGCGGATTCGGTCGCATCTGGAATTTCACAAGCTTGGGCGTGGTCCCTTTGCCGCCTTCCATGTGGAAGGGTGCCCGCGTCGAGATCGGCGTGTAGATTCCCTTCCCCTTCCAGCCGCCCTTCGGATCATCGATGCGGCCGTCCAGGCCTTTCGCGTAATAGCCCATCGGATACGGTACGCGGAGTGTCAGGAACTTGCCGTTCACCAGCACCAGCAAGCCCTCCGACAGATTGCCGGTCGCCAGCGGCACGTCCTTTCCCACACCCAGAATGTCGAACCGATCGACGAAGTTGTAGTACGCCGAATCCGCGCTGCCGTTCTCCACTGCACCCTTGTAGTTCGGACCGGGGAACCGATAGAGGGTCCAGCCTTCTGGGCACTGCTGCCCGGTCGCGGCGCTTGGGCCATTTAGCGGACCCTTGCACTTGCTGCGGTCAAAGCTCGCGTAATGTCCGCTCGAGAGCACGGTCCAGACAACGCCCCTGCTGTCAACGTCCATGCCGCGAGGCGCGAAGCCTTGCACCGGCGCCTTCGGATTGTTCCACGGCACCTCGTAGTACTCCGCCAGCGCAGTCTCGGGCGGGTGCGATCCGGGCACGAAGCGCACCAACGCGCCCGGCATCCCCAGGACGGATCCCCAGATCGAGCCGTCTGGTGCCGGCGAGTCGCCGTAGAACGATACGCTGATCCGCTTGTCCTTGCTTGGGTCCGCCGGCTGATCCGGTTCGGTGTACGCGTCGCGCTTCCCGTTGCCGTTGTAATCGAGGACGAAAGCACTCCAGCCCTGCGCTTTCTTCTCGTCATGCGTCTTGTCCCAGATCTTCGTGTCGAACCACCCCTCGACACCCGTAGGCCCGAACGAGGACCACAGTACATCGTGGTCGTCGAAATTTACGTGGCCCCAGGTGAAGCAGGTGTCGATAGTCGTGGTCTCTTTGGTCTTCGGCTCGTAGAGCTCCAGCCCCCGCTGGCCCTGTTCGATCGGAAACAACTTGGCCGAGATCTGATCTGATCCCGCTTGACACCACGCCGGCGTTTTCGGTTTCCGGACTCGCGCCGCGGCCCATACCCGACCCTGCTTGTCCATCGAGAAGCTGTGGACCGTCGTCTGGCTGTTCCAGATCGCTTCGTCGCCCCAGTAGGGTGATGGCGCCGCTGGTTTCGTAGTGAAGGAGGTCGGCGTCTGCGGATCGCGAGGCCTCAGATTGACCCGGCTCGTCGAGTTGCGCGCCGGATCGAGGACCGTCAGGTAATCGCCGCTCTCTTCCAGCGCTCCGTAGATGGGGCCGTTGGCATTCACGGTCGGATTCCGTTTGTCGCTCGAGATGGCGTCATGCAGATAGACCTTGGGATCCGCCCAGTCCCAGAGGGTAACGACGACGTTCCGCTCAAGGCCCTGAGGACGCGAAGGAGCGGCCGTAGGCTGCTCTCCGTGGGCAATCCGGTCCGACCAGTCCGCGTACATCGCCAGCGCGCGCTGACGGCCAACCTGGTCGAAACGGTTACTCATCCCACCGCCCGCCTGGCCTGCCTTGATGCGGCGGTCCCACGCGCCTTTCGAGTCCGAGTTCTGACTGAGGATACTCTTCGGAATCTCGCGCGTAGCCTTGTCGCCCATCTGATGACAGCCGGTACAGCCGTCGGTGTTGACGATGTCGCGAATCCACTCGCCCTGGCTCTTGATGTTCGGAGCAATCCCGTTCCCAGACGGTCCCGTGCCGGGGAAGTCACTCTTGGGCGGCACCTGCAGTAAAGAAAACCAATACAGCGCAGGATAGTATTCGGCTGCAGCCTTCGTGTCCGCCGCCACGACTGCCTTCAGGTTCAGCGTCTGGCCCGGGGACGCTTTTACCTTCGGCGAATCCACTAGCCCGTAGCCGCGAACCCACACACTGTAGTTCGCCTTGGGAAGATCCGGAACCAGGTAGCGCCCCTGATCGTCAGTGACGACGATCTTGACAAGTTTGGTTGGCAGGTCGCTCGTCTCGGCGATCACCCAGACCCCCGCCTCGGCCCCCTTGGAACTGGTCACCACCCCGCCCAGGTCGGTATTGCCAATACGGACCGTTTGGCCTTTGAGTTGGGCCGCACCCAATCCAGCCAGCGTGGCGGCCAACAGCACGGCAAGTACCATCCCTATCCCCGGATGCAAGGCTCTTCTGCTTATCATGTGAGACTCCTTCCACGGTCGAATCACGACCTTATCTGTCGTCACCCTATCCATCAACTTTTGGCGGCGTTCGTCGCTCTGGTCCACCTGCGCGATTGTATTCAACTCGCGGCCCATCCGCAACCCTCTGGACCCTCTGCGCCATCAGTTTTCCTGAAGCCGTTCCAGAAAGATCCAAAATTCCTGATTGCTCTTATACGGAAGGAAAAAGTCGTCTTGTGTCGGAACGGGCAGGGTCTCGCCGGGATTCACGTTGGCCTTCCGATCAAAGGCTTGCTGCAAGTGGATTCTCGCCTCCGAGAGTTTGTTTTCGCTTGCATCGGCACAGGCTAGATTGTAGTAGTTCATCGGGTAATCCGGGTCTTTCACCGTGCCTTCTTCGAAGATGCGTCGAGCCTTCGCCAACTCGCCCGAAACACCGTAGGACATTCCAGTTTGATCCCGAATCACGCGGCGGGCCAATTCAGCGGACGGAAACAGACCGCCGTCGGATGGCACGACGGCGAGAGCCTTCTCAAAGATCGGCGCCGCAGCCCGATACTCATGTTCCTGAAATAGAATCTGCGCGTACAGAGCCAAGTCGCCGAACTGCGGCGCGAACCGGGGATCCAACTGGAAACTCCGAAAACCCTCCTTCAGATCCGCATCATCTTCGCTAATCGGGTCGTGGCTGTAGAACTCCAGGTCACCACAACTGTCGCCAGCCGCGACAAAACCTCGCACTCGGTACGCTAATGAACCGTCACGACTCTCGGTGGTATACGTGACCAACGTGACAGACAGGCCGAACGATTGCGGGAACTCGGAGAACCTTAGAATCTTCAGCATTCTCTCCGTCTTCTTGTCCTGAGCGAGCACCTCATCGCGGCATGTCCCGCTGGTCATCGGCGCTTTCTCAGGCGCAAGGAAAAGAAAGCCGAGGAAGGTGAGCCGTCCCGAAGCATCGCGGCCGCGCAATCCAATCTCTCGCCCATTGGGTTTGGCCGACCTTTCTATGATTTTGAATCCGTTTATGGACCACTTTAGCTGCCCGTCGTGACCCGGTAACGCGAGCCGGTAATCATCGATTTGCAACCTTTGCGCACGCACCGGGCCGGCACAGAAAACCAATGTCAGAAGCCACGCTAATGGTCTCATTGAGTCCAGCTTAAAGCTTCTTTGCCTTCCTGACCAGCATTTCCCGCGCCAGTCGCACCGCATCCAGATTTGGCCGCGGGGCGTTGAGATGCGCCTTCGAATAGCCGTCAGCTCCCCGCAGTACGGGGGTGGGCTGCGGAATATGGATAGTCTTTCGCTAGCGACATGAAAATCGGCCGCCCAGCAAAAAGGCATTTGGCAATCCTTAGGTGTATAGTAGCCGCAAGGAGGTATCTGGCCGATGCAGAATCTCACGACCGCGACCCTCGTGACTGCATTCGTGACACCCCTGATGGCGCAGTGGGTGCAACATCTTACGCCCGGCATCCCGCGCACAGCCGATGGCAAACCAAACCTCACTGCACCGACGCCGCGAACCGTCGACGGACACCCCGACCTCACGGGTCTGTGGGACATGATCAGCGATACGGCGGTCGGCAATGTCGCGGTTCGCAATGTCGGGGACCTCAGACCCGCTGACATTCAGTCGTGGGCACAAGCGTTGGTCCAGCAGCGGGCTGAGAACTTCGGCAAGGACAACCCGCACTACCGATGTCTGCCCGAGGGCCCGGGGTACAGCACAGGCGGGGGTATGAAGAGGTTCCTCCAGACTCCGGTGATGATTGTCATCCTGAACGACGACCTCACTTACCGCGAGATCTTTATGGACGGCCGCGGCTTGGAAACCGATCCCAACCCCAGTTGGATGGGATATTCGGTGGGGCGCTGGGACGGAGACACGCTCGTAGTGGAGAGTTCGGGATTCAACGACCGGACCTGGCTCCTTGGCGGCTACCCGCATACAGAAGCGTTGCGGATGACGGAACGGTACCGGCGTACCGATCTCGGGCATCTGGAAATTCGAGTCACGTTCCAAGATGCTGGGGCTTATTCCAAAGCCTGGACTGTCCCGCTCCGCGCGCAGTTGGCCGCCGACACGGAGTTGCTCGAAGCCGTCTGCAATGAGTACGCCGACAATGGGCAACAGCACTGGGTCGGCAAGGTCTCCGACGCCAAGAAATCAGCGATAAGGGTCGCTCCCGAAATCCTGGCGAAATATGTGGGCGTCTACAAGGGACAGTACATCCGGGGCCCCCGCACGGTCGAAGTCACTTTCTCTGGCGGTACACTGTTCGTCGCCCTGAACGGAGGACCGAAGCAACCCATCGTTCCGCAGTCGGAAACCAACTTTTCCGGCACCGGACTGACGTACCAATTCATACGCGACGACCATGGCATCGCAACCGACGTGATTGAGGGCCATGTGTCCGGTGACTACAAGTTCGAACGCCAGAAGTAACATTGGGCATCCGCGTTGGGGGATGGACACACGAGCTTCGAAAGTTGATCAAATCCGGTCGATCCATCCGGCAAACGGGCTCACACCCGGATTCGGCCGCCCAGGCGACCTGCTGCGTGCTCGAACGGCCTCCAACTTGCCACCGATCCGCCCGAATGAAGGAGCCCCCGCGCCTGGTCCTCTCGCCCCCGATGGCCGTTTGCCGAGATAAAGGAACAGCTTGCCGGCTATTACTGTTGGAGACAAGCACGGCGGATAAGGCGGTCGCGATCGCTGCTCGGATACCCGCGGCGCGGCACGGATCGATGGAAGTGCGGCCCATCCTAATATTTTCCCGTCCGCCAATGTCGATTTTCGTCATTTCGCACGTCGTTCAGGTAGAAGGGCGCCTTACACGGCGCCGAATCGAGAACCAGAAGGAGCAACCAATGGCAGCACCAGTTTTCGCCGGCACGTCTGAGCCGGCCTCTTTCTCATCGGACCAGGGGCTGACCGCCCACGAGTTCGACCAAGCACGTCTGTTCCTGCAACAGACTCAAAACGCAGTCCTCGGCGCAACCAAGGGACTGTCCGATGCGCAATGGAGGTTCAAACCCGGGCCGGACCGATGGTCGATCGCCGAAAACCTCGACCACATTGTTAGTGTGCAGGAGCGCGTACTCGGACCGATCCTCGCCCAACTCGCGAATGCCCCCGCGCCGCCGGCCGCCCGCGACCAGGAGCAAGCCGATGCGATCGTGATCCATCATTTTCCAACCCGTTTAAACAAATTTCCAGCACCGCAATTCGTGCAGCCGGCTGACCAGATCATGCCTCTTGAATTGCTCGATCGCCTCAAGACGAACTGTCGACGCCTGGTAAACTGCCTGCAAACGACGGCTGGGTTGCGCCAGCATGCGACCGAGGCGGCTCCCATGAAAGCGGTCTCGAAGGGCACGCACGAGTTAATGGATGGTTACCAATGGATTCTGGCCGCAGCCGCCCACACCGAACGTCATGTCAAGCAGATGCTGGAGGTGAAGGCGGACGACGATTTCCCGGTGGGGTGAAAAGGGCGGGCGCCATTCGCGGGCCGTTTTGGCAGGCCAGCGGTGCGCGCCCTATCCTCGTGCGGCCAACCGGCAGAGCCTGTGCCATGATTCAGGAAGGAGAAAACGATGCGCTACATGATGTTGGTCTATTCCAACGAGGGACCCGACGGTTTGGCCCCGGAGGAAGCTGAGCGAATCCGCGCCGGACACCGAACGGTCATGGAGGAAGCAACTCGAAGGGGTGTGCTAATAGGCGCAGAACCGTTGGCTCCGACGAGCACTGCGACCACTGTGCGTATGCAAGGTGGAAAGGTGTTCGTGACCGACGGACCATTTGCTGAGACCAAAGAGCATCTCGCCGGATACTACATCATCGAGTGTGAGAATCTGGACGAGGCGATCGAATGGGCTGCCAGGATCCCGACGGCTTGCCAGGGCCGCGAAGGATGTATCGAGATACGACCGATGCGCTGGCAACGCGCGGGCGCCGAACCTGCGTCAGTCGCAGAAAACACCGTGCGCTGAATGGTTGACATTGGCGCCGCCGCCGAATCGGTTTTCCGGAAGGAATCGGGCAGGATCCTGGCGAGCTTGATTCGAATGTCAGGCTCCTTTGACCGCGCCGAGGAGGCCTTGCAGGAATCGTTCACTTCCGCCCTGGCCGCCTGGCCAGTGCGAGGCATCCCTGAGAATCCAGGCGCCTGGATCATGACCACTGCGCATCGAAAGCTGATCGACGCCCTGCGCAAGGAACGCCTGAGGCGCGACAAGCAGGACTCGCTCAAGCACGAGACCGAGACGGTCACCGTGCCGGTGGAGCCGGAGTTTGACGTGTCGACCCTAGACATTTCCGACGACCGCTTGCGTCTGATCTTCACCTGCTGCCATCCGGCGATCAATACCGAAGCTCAAGTTGCCTTGACCTTGCACGCCCTCGGAGGTTTAAGTACGGCAGAAATCGCGAAGGCATTTCTTCTTTCAGAGGCGACGTTGGCACAGCGGCTGGTGCGAACCAAAAGAAAGATACAAGAAGCCCGCATACCATACGAAGTTCCGTCACCGGATCGTCTGCCGGAGCGATTGGCTGCCGTCCAGGCGGTTGTCTATCTAATCTTCAACGAAGGCTATACGGCTACTTCGGGGACCGAGCTCGTTCGCGGCAATCTGTGCTCGGAAGCGATTCGTCTGGGGCGCGTCCTAGGCGAACTGCTGCCGCAAGAAGCCGAGAATCTTGGCCTCCTGGCGTTGATGCTGCTCCAGGATTCGCGGCGTGAGGCAAGGGTCAGGGGTGGGGAGTTGGTTACGCTTGAGGACCAGGACCGCTCGCTTTGGGACCGGCGTGCGATTTCAGAAGGTGTGATGCTGGTTGAAAAAGCGCTGCGTATGGGGCCGGCCGGACCGTATCAGTTGCAAGCGGCGATCGCCGCGCTGCATGCGGAGGCCCCGACGTCCGCGGATACGGACTGGCCGCAGATCGCTAAATTGTACGAAAGGTTATGGATGTTGAACCCATCGCCAGTCATCGCCCTCAATCTCGGCGTCGCGGTCGCGATGAGCGGCAAACTCGAGGAGGGGTTGAAACGCATCGACGGTCTTGGCCGTTCTGGTGAACTCGGCGGCTACTATCTGCTTCACGCCGCTCGCGCCGATTTGCTGCGCCGGCTCGGCCGTCATGCCGAGGCCGCCGCTGCCTATGAAAATGCCCTCCGTCTTGCGTCCAATCGCGTGGAGCAGCACTTCCTCGAGCTTCGGCACAAGGAGATGCAAGACCAGGCCGGGACGTAACCAGAGCGGCGCGTGAGCAGCCTGGTGGACCGTGCGCGACGATTGTAGAACCCTTCCCTTGGTGCGAGCTGCATTTCACGCCTTTGTCGGTGAAATTGGCAGGTTCTTCCAGGCATCCTCACGTCCTTCACTGAGAATTCCCGACGACCGCATGAACCAGCGATACAGAGCTTTCTCGAGAGCTATGATATAATTTCTCCGCACCGCGGACTATACCGGAAACTATCATCCGTAGAGCACTGGCGCGCTTCGAGCCGCACGCACCGGCCCTGACAATGACCAAGGAGGGCGCAGGGTTATGGATTCGATCAGACGCAGCATACTGGCGACGGGCGCCGCGGCGACGGCGATGGCTGTAACACCGCGCGTGTTTGCTCAGCAGATTGGGGAAGGAGGAGCGATCATGCCCGCCTACGAAAAAGGCCCCGTCCGCATTCACTATGAGGAGGCCGGTTCGGGCTTCCCGCTGTTGCTCATCGCCGGCGGGGGATTGAACTCGACGATCTCTGGCTTAAAGCGCGGCGATCCCTTTAACGCGATCGAGGAGTTCAAGGGAGAGTACCGCTGCATCGCATCGGACTTGAGAAACGCCAATGGCGGCCAGTCCTCAGGCCCACTCGAGATCGATCGGCCGTGGGATTCATACACCGATGACCAGCTCGGTGTGATGGATCACCTAGGCATCGACAAATTCATGGTGATGGGCTTCTGCATCGGTGGCCCCTTCATCTGGAACCTCTTGAAGCGCGCACCTGATCGTGTTGTCGCGGCCGTGCTGGCGCAGCCTAGCGGGTCGCGTCCGGAGATGCGCGACTTGTTCTACGAAACCAATATGAAGGGCTGGGGCCCGGAATTGGTCAAGCGCCGGCCGGAGATCACGATGGAAACGGTCGACAAATTCCTGACCAAGATGTACCGTACCAACCCCGACTTCGTCTTCACTGTGACACGGGATTTCGTACGCAATTGCCAGACGCCCGTATTGATCCTCCCAGATGATATCCCGGCGCATCCGTATGCCGTGGCCATGGAGGCTGCAATGCTAGCGCCCAAGGCCGAAGTGAGTATATTCCCATGGAAGGAGCCCAAGGAACGGATTCCCCTGGCTGTCCGCCAAATACACTCCTTCCTCCGAGGACATCGTCCAGCTTAGACCCGCGGAACTCTCAATTGCCGAAAGGAAATATTCGACAGCCCTCGTGACATCAGAGGCTAACGTCGGTGTGGGCAGCCGGCAGGAGCGACGCTTACCGAATCTGTGAGTTCAAGCCGGACGGTAACCCTGTACGAACCGGACTGCTCCATATTTGGGCCGGGTCCAAACGACCGCAGGTCGTTGGCCCGCCGATGTGGTCCGCCGTCTGCGCTGGAGTGCGTTTAGTCAAGATGGAGCGACCAACCGTTTCGCAGTACCGCGAGTTACGCTGCGAATACGTGAAATCCAGCGGCGCAAAGCCGCATACGAAAGGCTAAAATTACGCTTTGTTACCCTCGATGTCTATGCCGAGACCATCGCCGTCGCAGTCGCCGAAACAGCCGGAGAGATTCGGTCGCTCGGCGTGATTCCAAACCGGCTGGAATCGATCCGCAAATTGATCCAGAGGGTCGGCCCGGTGCAGAATCTACGCGCCTGTTACGAGGCCCGTCCGACGGGATAAGTTCTGTACTGGCAATTGACCCAAGGCTCGTCAGCTGGTGCGACTGCTGCCGCAGATCGGCCGGCCGGCCGATGGGGCCATCGAAGTGGGCCTTTCACGCGAAGAGCTGGCGCAAATGACCGGCACGACGCTGTTCACCGTCAGCCGGCT
>Ga0306922_10002508_pt1 | contig 17073 bp, 14 predicted proteins | sample sta12Cox44000082_FD_203758 | JGI IMG/M metagenome (GOLD analysis project Ga0306922, IMG submission 203758) | Lab enrichment of tropical soil microbial communities from Luquillo Experimental Forest, Puerto Rico - statoxic.12C.oxic.44.000.082 (v2)... | ecosystem: Environmental > Terrestrial >... | reverse complement strand
GCATCTGATCTCGACCCCCGAAGAGGTCGCGGCGCTCGCGGTCGCCGACCCCGAAAAACTCGCCTTCATCACCCAGACGACGCTCAGCGTCGACGACACCCACGCTGTCATAGAAGCTCTCAAGGAAAGGTTTCCCTCGATCGTGGGTCCCGACACCAAAGACATTTGCTACGCGACACAAAACCGGCAGAGGGCTGCACGAGAACTCGCCCGAATCGTCGATGTTGTGCTGGTTGTCGGCGCGCCGAACAGCTCGAATTCCAATCGGCTGCGCGAGATTGCCGCCGAAAGTGGTGTACCGAGCTACCTGATCGAGGACGCACGTGCGCTCGATCCGCGTTGGCTCGAAGGCGTTTCGGCAGTGGGCATCACCGCCGGTGCATCCGCTCCCGCGGTGCTGGTCGAGGATTTGATTGCCCGGTTGCGCGAGCTGGCGGATATCGAGCTCTCGGTGCTGCCAGGGGTTATCGAGAATGTCCGCTTCCGGATGCCCCCGCAGCTTGCCGATGTCGCCGGCTGAGAGTGGCGGTCGTCGTAACTTTTGAGGAGAGTCCGTCTTGGGCATCCCGCTGCGCCAAACTATCCGGGTAGGTGCCTATGTCGTCAGTCAGCACTTGAAGGGTGTGCGGCGGTATCCGCTCGTCTTGATGTTGGAGCCCCTGTTTCGTTGCAACCTCGCATGCGCCGGCTGCGGCAAGATCGACTATCCCGACCCGATCCTCAATCAGCGCTTGAGCGTCGACGAATGTCTCGATGCTGCTGATGAATGCGGCGCCCCAGTCGTGGTGCTCGCCGGCGGTGAACCGCTGCTGCACCGCGAGATCGATCAGATTGCAGCGCGCCTCATCGCGCGCAAGAAATTTGTTTATCTCTGCACCAACGCGCTGCTGCTCGAAAAGAAGATCGAACTATTCAAACCCAGTGCGTACTTCGCCTGGACGGTCCATCTGGACGGCGACCGCGATGACCATGACCGCTCGGTCTGCCAGGAGGGGGTCTATGATCGCGCTGTCGCGGCGATCAAATTGGCCAAGTCGCGCGGCTTTCGCGTCAACATCAACGCGACCCTGTTCGACACGGCCGAACCGAAACGCGTGGCTCGATTCTTCGACCTGGTCACGGAAATCGGAATCGATGGAATCACCGTGTCGCCAGGGTATGCTTACGAGCGAGCACCGGATCAGGAGCACTTCTTGAACCGTCTCCGGACCAAGCAACTGTTCCGCGACATCTTCAAAAGGGGGAGTCGCCGCTGGTCGTTTAATCAATCGGCTCTCTTCCTCGACTTTCTCGCAGGCAATCAGTCATACCGCTGCACGCCATGGGGCAACCCAACGCGAAACTTCTTCGGCTGGCAACGGCCCTGCTATCTGCTCGGCGAGGGCTATGCTGCGACCTTTAAAGAGCTCATGGAGGAGACCGACTGGGACGCTTACGGGACCGGGAATTACGAGAAATGCGCCAACTGCATGGTGCACAGCGGCTACGAGGCGACCGCAGTCATGGATTCGGTCCGCAACCCGTTGAAGCTTGCAAAGCTCGCACTGCACGGCATCCGCACCGAAGGAGACATGGCGCCCGAGATCTCTCTCGATCGGCAACGTCCGGCGAGATACGTCTTTTCGGGTCACGTCGAAGCGGCGATGGCGCGCCTAGGCGGCAGCAACAAGTGAGCGCAAAGCCCGAGCCGGCTCGATTAGCGCGGACAGCGCAATCCCAGTCTCCCGAGCCAGCCCGATCATCCCGGCGACCTGGAACGGCCGCCGCAGTACGGCGGCAAGGACTCCCAACAGATCGGGTTTGCCGTCCGCGCTAAGGGGAATCAGCGATGCCGGCGGGAGATCCCGTCGGGCGGTGTCGGCAATCGAACGCAGGACGATGAATGGGATACCGAGCGCCGTCGCTGTGCGCGCCACGATCTCGCTTTCGAGGTCGACGGCGAGAGCACGGGTGGTGGCCCAGGCCTGCTTCTTTTCGGTCCGCGTCGCGAGGATGGAGGTAGCACCCAACACAGGCCCTCGGATGGCGCCGATCGACTGCGCGAAATTGCTCAGCCGCCGCATAAATTGCGATTCGACAACCCAATGGCACCCTTCCGAAACGACCTCACCGGAAACGATCACAGTACCGGCCTCCAGTTCCGGCGCTAACCCTCCGGCAATGCCGAAGCTGATCAGGCACTCGGTCTGCGCAGCTGCCGCGCCGACGCGTGCGGCGGTGCGATCCCGGTCTCCGGCTCTGATTACGGCCGAAAATCCCGCGGCGCGTGCGATCTGCGCTTCGACGGCAAGGCCCGAAGTGCACAGCACCGTAGCGGGTCGTTGCATGTAAAGCTCCCGTTACTTTTTGTGCTCAACCGCTCCGTCTACGAAGGGGCGGCCAAATTTATTCGAAATTTGGTAATCGGCGAAGGATCAGAGTGCGATCCCAAGCCACGGGCCCCTTGCCTGGGAATTCTCTACCCGCAGAAAGGGACTTTGGCTACGGACAAAGCGACGCGGCGCGCGGTTCCCCGCGAAGCTGCAGCAGGAAGGGTGGTGGATGGTGCGGCTGAGTGCTGACGATCCCGATCGGCCTGACGATGCGAGATTCGGCAAGCCTGACCCAAAAGGTGCCAAACATGATCGCCACCAGCAGGATGAGTTCGGTGAGTGCGAACTGTGCGCCGATGCATACGCGCGGGCCGGCGCCGAACGGCAGATAAGCGAAACGGGCCGGTGGCGAGCGTGAGGTAAGAATCGCTACGAATCAAAGGCCTCCGGTTTGTCCCAAAACCGACGGCGCCGGTGCAGGACCCAGGGGGGCGACCAGGACCAGCGACCGCGCGGGCACAAGGATCCCTTCGACGAGGTCTTCGGCGAACGCCTGGCGGACGATTCACAAATGCCGGGGGATACAGTCGCAGGGCTTCGTCGACTATCGCTCGCGTGCGGATGAGTTGTGGCGCTGCATCGGCTGCGCCTTCCGGTCCGAGATCGACCGACGGGACTTCCGCTGCGACTGCCTCTGCTCGTCTGGCGCTGATGCCATCAGGTAGAGCGACCAGAACAGAGCGGCGGCGGTGGTTTCGCGCCCACGACGGTCGTCGCGACCTGTTCGGCGAGCTGCTCAGATCGAAGAGGCCTCGTTCGGCTCCGTCACGGGGTCTGCGCCGCCGCTCGTCGAGTGTGTTCTCGATCACTGCTATCAAGCGCCGCCGGAAGCGAGGCCGCCCGAGGTCAAAGGGTGTCGGGATTTTCGAGAGGTAGTACGAAGTCGAGCAGGGTCGGGCGCCCGAGGTGCGCTGCGTAGCGTAAGATCAGCCGGCGCGTCTCCACGCCGTATTTTTCATCTCGAGGGAGAACATCGCGGCCCGATGATCTCCAAAGCGAGGCGCTTGAGCACCCGGACGAGGTCGATGTGGGACCTCCCGGACGCCATCAGATCAGCGATGAGCGAGTTTCCGGCGGCCGCGACGTGCCGCGCCAGGATGTACACCGCGCGCGGTGCAAAAGCCGAGGCCGTGGTTCGCCGCTGGCGCTTCCATTCCTCGCCTGTACTAAGGAACAGGCCACGGCCGAAGACCGGCCCGAGGACGCGAATCGTGGGCGCCGTCCGAACGTAGTTGCCGGAGTTTCGACTAGGATGCGGCGAATTGCGTCAGGCGATTGAAGATAAACTGACGATGGCCGAGAAATCGATGAACAACGATGTCGTCCTCGAATGCCTCACGTGGAAATGTCGCCAGCGCATTGCCGCGCAATGCCTTCAGCAGGCTCGCCAAGAAGCCCATACCGTTGCAATATGGGGTGGCGTTATTCGTAACTCGCTCACCGCTCGCGCTCCTGCAAGTCGCGAACGGTCCCGTCGATATGCCAGTTCCGATTTCCGCTCCGGTCAAGGCGAACCAGTCGGGTGTCAGATGCCGAACTCCACCTGCCGAGAGTTTCCTGTCGTTAGGCGGCGGTAGCGGGCTAGGGCCCATAGCGGGAAGAAGGCGCGGTACCCGTGATAACGAAGATAAAAGACACGCGGAAAACCGACGGCCGTAAACCACGACTCGTCCCAATTTCCATCCTCATCTTGGTTGGCGATCAGATAAGCGACGCCGCGGGCGACCGCCGGATGTTTTACCTTTCCGGCTGCCATCAGGCCGAGCAAGGCCCAAGCCGTCTGCGACGCTGTGCTGTACTGGGCGTCGCCGTGAGGCGCGCCGGGAAAATAGGATTTGGCGCTTTCTCCCCAGCCGCCGTCTCCATGCTGCCGGGCAAGCAGCCAGTCGACTGCTCGCCTTGCTTCCGATGAAGAGGGTTCGGTACCGGCAGCGTTAAGGGCCGCGAGCACTGACCAGGTTCCATAGATGTAATTCGTGCCCCATCGGCCGAACCAGCTGCCGTCGGGCTCTTGTTCACGCCGGAGATATTCGATCGCCGCGGAGCGAACCGGGTGATCGGCAGCATAGCCGATCTGGGCGAGGAACCCGAGGCATCGGGCGCTAACGTCGGCCGTCGGCGGGTCGAGTAATGCGCCATGATCAGCGAACGGGATATGGTTCAGGTAATAATGGGTGTTGTCCGCATCGAAGGAAGCCCACCCGCCATTTCGGCTCTGCATGCCGACGACCCATTCGGCCGCGCGGTCGATAGCCCGGCGATAGCGCGCGGAATCGAAACGATCGAGGGCGAGCGCCACGACGGCCGTGTCGTCGAGATCGGGATAGTGCGGGTTCTCATATTGGAAGGCCCAGCCGCCGGGCCGCACCCCAGGGCGGGTCACCGCCCAATCACCTGCATGCTCCAGCACCTGCTTGGTCTCGAGCCAGTCGAGCGCGCGTCGAATCGTCGGGCCAAGCGGCGGATTACCGACCTCGATCAGTGCGTGGCAGGCCAACGCCGTGTCCCAGACCGGAGAGAGACAGGGCTGACAGTAGCTCTGCTCGCCGTCGAGAACGAGGAGCTTTCGGGTTGCGGCCAAGGCGGTCGCACAATCGGAGTGATCGGGCGCATAACCAAGACAATCGAACATCATGACGGAGTTCGCGATCGCCGGGAAAATCCCCCCGAGACCATCCTCGCCATTGAGGCGCTCGGTCACAAAGGCGACGGCCTTCTCGATTGCCCGCTGCCGCGCATTCGCGGGGAAATACGGCTCGGCCCGACGCAACAATCGGTCGAGCATTCCGAAAGCCAGCGACAGGGGCGACGATGTCGTGCCAGAAATCCAGTTGCGCTCCAGTTCCGGGGGATCGACGAACAGTTCACGGATGGTCACGCACTTCGGGTTGCGGGCGCGCGGCCTCAGCGCCATCAGCACGAGCAGCGGCACCAGAACGGTGCGCGACCAGTAGGAGACCTTGGAGATGTGAAACGGCGACCAGCCGGGTAATAGTATGATTTCGACCGGCATGACCGGGACCGCCCGCCAAGGGACCTCCCCGAACAATGCCAATGTAGTGCGGGTGAATACGTTACAGCGGCGGGCACCGCCCCGCGCCAATATTGTTGCGCGGGCCCGCGCCATATGCGGCGCGTCGATCGGGTCGCCCGCTGCCTTTAGTGCGAAATAGGCTTTGACGGAGCAGCTGATATCGAGATCGCCACCATGGAACAGGGGCCAGCCGCCGTCCGCCCCCTGTCGCGCCCGGATGTATCGGGCGATCCGAGCCTGAAGCTCCGGCTCGATACGCCCAAGATAATGCTGTAGCAATATGTATTCGGACGGTATCGTCGCGTCGGCCTCGAGTTCGAAGACCCAGTTACCGTCGGCGCGCTGTTGCGCGAGTAATGATTCGCTGGCGCGCAACACGGCCTTGTCGAGCCCCGGCACGCGGACCTGGCCGCTCGGAGCCGCGAATTCTTTCGCCGTCAGTCCATCATTCATGGAAGGGCACGCTGCCGTTCCTGCTCTGTCGTCGATGCGTCGCGTGTTGGCCAGCAACGATCGGTTCTCATAGGCGTGCCAGCCACCGCGAGCGCCCGCCCTGCTGCCGTAAAGCCGGAGGCGATAGCGCCTTCGATCGCTGCAGGCAACCCGGTATCGACATAATCGCCGGCTAGTAGAAGGTTCTTCCACCGTGTCGTCGGTGCCGGACGGCGAAGCAGCTGTGCGGGGCTGGCCAGAAAGGTCGCCCGCCGCTCTTTGACGATTCGCGCGGGCGGGACCGGATAGGCCGGGAGCCGATACGCGAGTGCGGCGTCGCGCCATAGCAGATCGCGCAGCTCCTCCGCTGGTTGGTCGACAACCCTGGTCGCGGCGCTCACTGTCACGGACAACCCCTCGCGTTTGCGAAAGATCCATTCGGCGGCACCGCCAATCATCCCGACGAAATGCGGTGAGCCCGCCGGTACGGCACAACGAAAATGCGCATTGACGATCGGGGAATAGCCATCGGGCACGGTGAGCGCCGGAACCAGCCGAGCCGCCACTGCTGCAGGCACAGCGAGGATCAGGCTGTCGCCCCGGCCGAGCCCAACCGAGCGGGTATCGAACACGAGTTCCGTGACGCAATCGAAGGCGAAATGGAGGCCCCGGAGCCGCGCGCCGAAGCAGATTTCGGCGCCTTGCGCGCGCAGGCGGGCGAGCGCCGGGTCGACAAAGGTTTCCGAGAGCCCGTGGCGCGGCACAAGCGGGCGACACGCCGCGCCACCCCGCCCGAGGGTTTCTGCGAGGACCCGCCAGAACAGCCTGGCCGACGCGTCGCCGGCGCTGGTGTTCAACGCAGCAACCGCGAGCGGCTCCCACAAGCAGCGGAACACCTCCTCTCCTCGGTCGAGCGCCTCGACCACCGTGGCCGATGGGTCGGCTCTCGGCAACGTCATGACAGCGAGGTAATCAGTTGCTCGCGTCTCTGGCACTCGTCTCTTCGAGCTCAAGATCCACCACGGGAAGACCCCGCGGTTCGGCCGCAAGGTCCAGCGCCGCCCGGTCTTGGCATCTATGAAAGGAAAGACTGCATCCGACGGACCCTCGAGCGTATCGAGCGCGCCGATCAATTCGAGGTAGTCGAGCGCCCGATGGTTGCCGGCGAGCAGGAGATGGTTGCCATTGTCAATGCGGCAGCCGAGTTCGGCATCCAGATAAGAACGGCAGCGCCCGCCGGCGTGACGGCCGGCTTCGTAAAGCCGCACGCCCCGACCCTCCGCGGCGAGCCTGACCGCGGCGGCGAGGCCAGCGAGCCCGGCGCCGACGACATGCACGGTACCCAACCCCGCTGTCATACCAGACCGTGCCGCAACACCAGCCAGAGCTTAAGCGGCTTTGACACGTTCACGCGCGTCGCGGGGTCGCGCCACCCCGACTGCAGCAGGGCCGAAAGTGTCGCATGGTAGATCGCGGCCATCACCGCGGCGGGCCGCATCGCTCGGCGCGAGCAGCTCACCATAGCGCGCATACTCAACTGGAAGTGCTCCTCGGCGATGGCCGCGACCTCGCGGCAGACCGCCGGTAGCGCTGGATGGCGCAAGACCGCCCTGGGATCGGATCCGTGGATCCCGTGCCGGTCGAGAACCTCGCGGGGTAGATAGAGCCGCCCGCGGCCGGCGTCCTCGTGGAGATCGCGCAAAATATTGGTCAGCTGCAGAGCCCGGCCGAGCGACTCCGCGACCGCATGAGCAGCATCGCTTGGCTCACCAAAGACGTGAACCGAGAGATGACCGACCGCGCTTGCAACGCGTGCGCAGTAGAGGTCGAGCGTCGCGAGATCGGGTGCGCGGATATCCCCGCGCGCATCCATCTCCATGCCGTCGATGACGGCCAGAAAATCTCGCCGGCGCAGGTGGTAGCGCGCCACCGGCTCACTCAGTGCTTGAGCGACGAGATGGCGCGGATATCCGGCATAGAGAGCATCGATTTCCTCGCGCCAGGCGGCGAGGGCTTCAATCTTGCACTCGACCGGCTGATCGCCGTCGGCGAGGTCGTCGACCTCCCGGCAGAATGCGTAGACCGCGTACATCCCGTTCCGGCGGTGCTTCGGCAGGAGGCGCATCGCCCAATAGAACGAGGTACCGGCCGCCTCGACCCGATGCCGGATCGTTTGGCGCAGCATCGTGTCGCCCGGCCGCTCTGCGACAGCGCCGAACGCGACATCGTTCATCCTCGGAAACCTCGCAGCACGCCAACCACAAGGGCAGCTATGAAATCCGATTTTCGGAGTCCTACCCGGTCCGCCAAGGGGTCGCCGCACCGCAATCGGCGCAGCAGGCGCGTTGCGAGTTCGACAATGACGGCACTTTCCCAACGCAATCCGGATGAGACGACTTGAGGCGCCAGATTGCGCGCGTTCGCTACGAGCATCTCGGTCCGGTCGAGCATGCTGTCGAGCACCCGACGCAATCTCGGGCACGACACGCGGGCTGCCAGAGTTTCGACTCCGATCCCTTCCGCCAGGAGATCCGTCATCGGCAGATAGACCCGATCGAGCGACCGATAGTCATCGGCGCAATCCTGCAGATGGTTTAGCACCTGCAGCGCCGAGCATAGCGCGTCGGAGGCAGGCCATGTCTCGCGGCTCTCACCATGGAGGTCGAGCAGCTGCCGCCCGACCGGTGAGGCCGAGTAGCGGCAATACGCCATCAAATCCTCCCAGTCGTGGTAGCGCAGCTTTGTCGCATCCAGGCGAAAGGCGTGCAGCACGTCCTGGCAGTGTTGCGCGGTCATCCGCGTCTCGACCAGGCTTTCATGCATCGCCCTAGCGGCGGGCGAATCTTTGCCTGGCGCGCCGCCGAGAATCGCTGCCATACGATCGAGGCGGCGAAGCTTCTCGTCGGCGGTCAGCGCCGCGTTATCGGCGATGTCGTCGGCATTTCGGGCGAATCTGTAAAAGGCGTGCACGTGGGGTCGCAGATCGCGCCGGATCAAGAAGGAGCCGACCGGAAAATTCTCCGCACCGCGCCCCTTGCCCGACGGGGTCTCGACACTGTCGGCAACCTCCTGTCGCAGCGCGGCGTGCTTAGCCGTCATCCGAGGTATCCGTTCGCCTTGAACCAATGCACCGCATCGGCAATCGCATTGCGCGCCGGACGGGGCGTGTAGCGCAGCTGACGAGCGGCCTTCTCCGAGGTGAAATACATTTTCTTTCGCGCCATCCGAACCCCGTCGAGCGTGATAAAGGGCTCCTTGCCGCTCAGCCGCGCCATCAGCTCGGCCCCGATCGCCACGGGATAGGCCACGGTATATGGGACGCGAATTCGAGGGGGCCGCGTCCCGGCCGCCTGCGCCACTTGCGTGAGGATCTTCGCAAGAGACAGGTTCTTGCCGCCGAGGATATAACGCTCACCGACCCAGCCCATTTCTGCCGCCGCCAGGTGGCCGGCAGCGACATCGTCGACATGCACGATGTTGAGACCGGTATCGACATACCCCGGCATATGCCCGCGCGCGGCTTCGAGGATCAGCCGACCGGTCGGCGTCGGTTTGCGGTCGCGCGGCCCGACCGGGGTCGACGGATTGACGATGACCGCGGGCAATCCCCGCTTGGTGACCAAGCCGCGGACGAGTTCCTCGGCTTGGAATTTCGAGCGCTTGTAGGGGCCGATCATGTCTTCGAGATTGCTGGGAGTTTCCTCATCAGCCGACCCCTGGGGCACCAGACCGAGCGTGGCGACGCTGCTCGTATAAACCACCCTTTCAACACCGGTATCGAGCGCGGCTCTCATCAGGACCCGGGTCCCCTCCACATTCGCGCGGAACATCGGCGCGGGATCGGTGACCCAAAGGCGATAATCGGCGGCAACGTGGAATAGATATCGGCAACCGGCAACGGCGCGCGCCAGTGATGGTGCGTCTTCCAGCGAGCCCTCGGCAACCTCAACCGAAAGATCGAGGAGGTTGCGCCGATCACTGTTTGGGCGGACTAGCACGCGAACACTAAGGCCCGCTCCCAACAGCGCGCGCACCACGGCCGAACCGACAAACCCGGTTGCTCCGGTGACGAGGCACAAGCCCGGTGACAGGGACATCGCCGATCACTCTTTAGCCGCCTCCCGCGTGGTAGCGTGAAATCCGTCCGGTGTCTCGCGAAATTCGCGCTTTCCGCGGTCGCCGGCCCGCGTGTGGGTTCAGCGGGCCGAGGGCGAAGGAGGTGGCGGCGCGCCGACGGCTTCGGCATGGGCGCGCGCCGTTTGCGCCTTGTCGGTGTCGCCGAGGACCTCGTACGCATGGGCGAGGCGAGCCCATCCCTCCTTGTCGTCCGGGTGCTGCTCGAGCCGCGCGGCGAGGCGTTCCACCATGCTGCGAATCATCGCTTGGCGCTCTTCCGGGGACATCGATCGGGCAGCCGCGATGTCCTGTGCGGTCGGGCCGGCTTTCGTGCCGGCGGGCTGTTCACCCGGCGCGATCTCGGCGAGGCGCGCCGCGACGGCCTTGCGCCACGGCGCGTCGGCCGGGGCGTCGGCGAGCAGCGCTTGCAACGCAGTCTTGGCCGCAGAGTTATCGCCGCGCTGCAGCGCGGCCTCGGCGCCATAAAAGCGGGCACGCGGGTCATCGCCGGATTTGGCAAACTCCGCCTCCGCCGCCGGCGTCACGGTGCCCCCGGCGGCGAGCACGAGGACCTCGCCCAGCTCGGCATGCAGCTGGGGCTCATTGGGCTTGAAGGCGATCGCGCGACCATACGCGTCACGCGCCTCGTCAAAACGCTGCAGTGAGGTCAACGTCCGACCGAGCAGGACCCAGCCTTCGGGATGGTCGGGCTCGCGCTCGAGGCGTGCTTTCAGCTGATCCGCTACCGCGGCGAGTTCGGGCACGGCGTGTTGTCCTGCCCCGCGCGCAGTGCTCGCGGTCGCCGGCGGATTGATCGCCGCGGGAGCGCCGACCGCGAAATAGATGGCGAGGGCCGCCGTCGGCAATATGCCGGCAACGCCGACCGCGGTGCCGACGCGCCACGAAGCCTCTGTCGTGTTGGCCCCGTCAAGATCAACTTCTTCGTGTTCCCGATCGGCTGCCGCCAGCATTCGTCGGGTGATCTCGGTGCGTGCGGCTGCGGCCTCGTCCGACGCGAGCCTCCCTTGTGCGAGCTCCGTGTCGATATCCGCGAGCTGACGGCGGAACATTGCGACGGCAGCCTCGCCTTCGCTTGCGCCGCGCCCGGCTCGCCATACGAGCGGCCGCAAGAGGGCAGCCAGCGCCACCAGAATAAGCAGCCCAGCAACCATCCAGAACCAGATCATCGACGATCGCTCAGCAGCAGCGTGGCGCGTACGCTTTCGTCTGGGGTCAATTCCCGCACCGTAGGGTCGGGGCGGCGGCGCCGCGCCCGGAGCAGCAGCAAGCCTCCACCGCCGAACACAAGCACGGGCGGTGTCAGCCAGAGCGCCCAGGTGAGCGGTGCGAAAGGCGGATCGAGCAGCACGAAGACCCCGTATCGGGCTGCGATGTAGGCAAGAACCTGCTGATCGGTGTCCCCGGCGACGAGGCGCTGGCGCAACAACAGACGCAGATCGTGGGCGAGATCGGCGTTTGATTCGTCGATCGATTGGTTCTGGCAGACAAGACAGCGCAGCTCCTTGCTGAGGGTGCGGGCGCGCGCCTCGAGCGCCGGATCGGCGAGCCGCTCCGAGGGTTCAACCGCCTGCAACGGAGGCCCCGCGCTCGCGACGAGCAGCACAGCCGCGAAGAGCAGCCGCAAAGTCATCAGGAGTCCACCGGACGCGTCGCGGCAGCGACTGGGGCTCGGACCAGCCGCGCGCGTCTGCGCACCCGCCGGTCGCTGAGCGAGACAAGGCCGCCCAAGGCGGCAAGGCCGGCGCCGAACCAGATCCACGGAACAAGCGGGTTGTAATACGCCCGCAACACCCAGCCGCCCTGGCCATCGGGATCGCCGAGCGCCAGATAGAGATCGCCAAAACCGTTGGTCGCGATCGCGGTGTTCGTCGTTTGGCTACGGGCTACCGGATACCAGCGGCGTTCGGGATAGAGAGTCATCGCTGCGATGCCGGGCCGCTCGACGAGAATCTGCGCGCGCTCGACATGGTAGTTGGCGACATCTCCTTCGGTTACCCCGACAAAGCGCAAAGTGCGGCCGGCAATTTCCAGCGATTCCCCGGCATGCATGCTCTCGATCCGCTCGCTGCGCCCGGCAGTCGAGACGACGATCCCGGCGATCAGCACGCCGACGCCGAAATGGGCGAGGGCGTAGCCCCATGTGCCGCGTGGCAGATGGCGCAGCCTGCGCCAGCTAGCACGCAGCGGCAGTCTTGCAAGGCCGCTGCGATCGGCGAGATCGATCAATACCCCGAGCATCGCCCAGACCGCGAGCGCCACTCCCGCCAGCGCTGCCGGTGGTGCGGTGTGGTTGAGGAGGAAGACGACCACAGGGGCGAGGAGCGCTCCGACGAGCGCCGGGGCGAGGCGATGCACGGCCGCTCTCAGGTCGCCGCGCCGCCAGGCGAGCACCGGGCCGATCACCATCGCGAGGATGCCGGGCGCCAGGATCGGCACAAAGGTCGCATCGAAATATTGTGGGCCGACGCTCAGTTTGACGCCGCTCCACACCTCGGCGAAGAGCGGATAGAAGGTGCCGATGAAAACGGTCGCCATCCCTGCAGAGAGCAGCAGATTGTTGAACACCACAGCACCCTCGCGGCTGACCGGCACGAACGGGTTGCCTCTTTCCAAGCCCGGCGCGCGGAATGCGTAGAGCAGCAAACCGCCGCCAACCACCATCGCGATCAGCACTAGTATGAAGACGCCGCGGGTCGGGTCCACGGCGAAGGAATGCACCGAGGTCAGGACGCCGGAGCGCACGAGGAAGGTGCCGATCAGGCTCATCCCGAAAGTCAGGATGGCCAGCAATACCGTCCAACGCTGCAGGGTCTCGCGCTTTTCGACGACGACCGCCGAGTGGAGGAGCGCCGTCCCCAAGAGCCATGGCATGAACGAGGCGTTTTCGACCGGATCCCAGTACCACCAGCCGCCCCAGCCGAGCACGTAGTAGGCCCACCAGCTGCCCAACGCGATGCCGATCGTCAGCCCGCACCAGGCGGTCAATGCCCACGGCCGGACCCAGCGAGCCCAGGCGGCGCCGACCCGCCCTTCGATCAGCGCGGCGATCGCGAAGGAGTAGGTGATCGAGAACCCGACATAGCCGAAATAAAGAAAAGGCGGGTGGAAGGCGAGCCCTGGGTCCTGCAAGAGCGGGTTGAGGTCGCGTCCCTCGGCTGGGGTTGGAAATAGCCGGTCGAACGGGTTTGAAGTCGAGATTATGAAGAGGAGCGTGCCAAAGCCCAAAAGGCCCTGAACCGCCAACGTGCGTGCCCGGAGGCTTGTCGGCAGCGCGCGGCCGAAGGCGGCGACCAAGCCGCCGAACAGGGTCAGCATAAAAACCCACAGCATCATCGAGCCTTCATGGCTGCCCCAGACGCCGGTCACCTTGTAGAGCATCGGCTTTGCGGTGTGCGAGTTCTCGAAGACGTTGCGCACCGAGAAGTCCGAGATGATGTGGGCGCGCATGAACACGGCGAAGGCGATCGCCACCAGGCCGGATTGCAGGAGTGAGGCGGGCCGCGCCAGATCCATCAGGGCCCGGCTGCGTGCCGAGGCGCCGACTAGCGGCACAACGGCCTGCACGAGAGCCACGAGCATGGCGAGGACCAGAGCGAAATGGCCGATCTCTACCAGCATCTCACGGCACCCGAGTCAGCAGCAAATTCCCGTGAACCGGGAAAATAACCGGGAAATTATCGGATTCGGCACCCTGCAGTCCCTGTTCTTTTCAAGAATCATTAATCGGGTCAAATACTTACACTCAATTTTACCAGGCAGTCGAACCGGGAACTTTGGCGCCGAACCGGGAAATATCCGGGAACCGCCGCGCATCCGGCTAACCGACGGCCATTCTCGCACGAGCGTTGCCTTCATGCGAGGCATCATGCCAGCGAGATGTGGTGTTACGATGGCGAATGCGAGCCCCATCGCTGGCTGGTCGAGCCGCTCCCAAGGACACCGATCCTCGCACATGTTCCCAGCCGGTTACTCAGAATTGTCGCGACGCCGACGATTTGCAGGAATCCTGATAACATTGAACGCGGCGCCTGTCAGGCCGCCGGGCGCAAGGTGAGCCGGCTCCACACATCGCTGAGGCCCGCCACCAGCGCTTCGATGTCGGCGTCGCTGTGCAATGGCGACGGGGTCAGGCGCAGGCGCTCGGTGCCGCGCGGCACGGTCGGGTAGTTGATCGGCTGAACATAGCGCTCGAGGAGCTCGTCACAGGCGGTCTTGCACAGCCCGGGGTCGCCGACGATGACCGGGACGATGTGGCTTTCCGACGGCATCACCGGCAACCCTGCCTCGGCGAGGCGCCGTTTCAGGGTCGCCGCCCGTTCTTGGTGGCGGTCACGTTCGGCTTGGCTCTCCTTGAGATGCCGTATCGCGGCGAGCGCGCCGGCGGCGAGCGCCGGCGGCAGCGAAGTCGTGAAAATGAAACCCGGGGCATGGCTGCGCAGAAAATCGACGAGGGCGGCGGAGCCGGCGACATAGCCGCCGATCGTGCCGAACGCCTTGCCGAGGGTGCCCTGGATCAATGTGGGACGGTGCATGACCCGGTCGCGCTCGGCGATGCCGCCGCCACGCGCCCCGTAGAGCCCGACGGCATGGACCTCGTCGAGATAGGTCATCGCGCCGAAGCTGTCGGCGACGTCGCATATCGCGCCGATCGGCGCGATGTCACCGTCCATCGAGTAGACCGACTCGAAGCAGACGAGCTTGGGTCGGTCCGGGGGCACGGTCATGAGGAGCCGCGCGAGATCGGCCGGGTCGTTGTGCCGGAAGATGTGCTTCTCGGCGCGGTTGTTGCGGATGCCGGCGATCATCGAGGCGTGGTTGCAGGCGTAGGTCGACAAGGCGGCATCGTTGGCGACATAGCCCGAGGTGAAGATCAGTGCGGCTTCACGGCCGTGCAGATCGGCGATCTCGCGCTCGAGCAAAAGGTGCAGGTGGTTGTTGCCCGAAATGTTGCGGGTGCCGCCCGCTCCCGCACCCATCGCCCGCAGCGCTTCCTCCATCGCCGCCAGCACCGCCGGGTGCTGGCCCATGCCGAGATAGTCGTTCGAGCACCAGACGGTGACCTCGGCGCCGATCCGGTGATCGAAGGCGCACGGGAAGCGGCCGCAGCGCCGCTCGAGATCGGCGAAGACGCGGTATCGTCCCTCGGCACGCAGCGCGTCGAGGCACTGTTTGAAAAAGCCTTCGTAATCCATCGCCGACATGGACGCGCCTAGGCGGCGCCGGCACTAAGGAGATCGTTCGGTGGTGAACTGGTTGACCGGGCTTTCCGATCCTTCGGCGATGTCGAGAGCGTCCACCGACTCGACGCGGTAGTAATAAGTCGTGCCCGGCTTCAGACGATTCATCTGCACCCGAAAGGTCATCGACGGCAGCGCGGGGTTGAAGCGGTTAGGAGATTTTGCCGTCTGGCTCAACGCGTGGGGATCGGTGCCGTAATGCACCGCGCCATAGCGCAAAGATGTTCCGCCGACCTTGGTGGTCGTCCACCGGATGATGGCCCAAGTGTCGGTGGTCCTCTCGACCTCCGGTCCCTCGGTGATTTGCACAGGTTCTTTGCCGGCCCTGACCGGGCTCGGGTCGCCTGCGGCCGCGGGAGCCGATCCGCTCGGAAGGGCGGCTGCTGTGGCGAACAGGCACGCCACAGCAAGCCTCCTCACTTCTACCATCGCCCTCTCACTTGGGCTGAGAGCCTGGCGGAAGGGCCGCTTTCCTCACCACCTGAGGTTTGCTGAGTGAGGCCGGAGTGATCGGGACGAACCCGTCTGTCAACGTCTCCAAGAAAGCGACCAGCTGGTTTTCTTCGGCGTTGGTCAAGCCAAGATTGCCGATCGTCATGTTCTTGTTGTCTTGCTCTTCAGGGGTCGGCCAGCAGGTCACCTTCTCCACCGTCCCTTTTCGGGCAGTGCCCCGACTGGACATTGAACGCGAATTTGTCGCGCGTGTTGTAGAAATGCACGACTTCCTTCAGGCTCAACAGGTACCCGTTGTGCATAAACGCCTTTACAAACACACCGGTGGGGTAGGGGCGGAGGCGGCACTTGGCCGACATCGCGCAATGTCGAGGTCTGGAACTTGCCGACGAAGAAATCATTGAGCGCGATCCAGCTGAAATTCGGCGGCGGAGCGCCGTAATACTCGTCGAGGAATAGCCCGACACCAAAATCGATGAACCCTACCCCGAGTGGATTGGCGGTAAAGCCGAATTGATCCGGGTGATTTTCCGAGTACCAGGGCAGTGCGAGGTTCTTCGGCAGGCCGATATTGTTGTAAGTGAAGTCGGTAAACAGCGGCGCCACATTGGTGGCCATGCCGGTGTCGGTTTCACCGGCCATCTGGGTATTGGCCCGCCCGTCGAGATGGCAGGTATTGCAGTTTGCCTTACCGCGGAACAAGTTGTAACCGGCCGTTTCCGCTGCGGTCAATTTGGCGCTGCCAGCTAAGAAGGCGTCGAATTTCGACGTGAACGTGCTGACCTCCGACCCGATTTCGTAGGCGGCGATCGCCTGTCCGAATTCATCGAATGCCTGTTGCGCGCGGGTCCGGTCTGTCGGGCTTAAAGGAATCGTTGGCGCCGGCGGAGTAACGGCACCTCCGGGATCTTGCACAGGTCGGCAGTGTTCGCTGGAAAAGTGATGCCGGTAAGCGAGCCCGTTCCCCACACCTTCTCAAAGAAGAACGCATAAACGCTCTGAGAGAGCTTGAAGACGACGCAGGCAAAGTCGGGGTTGGCCATCTCTTGCGTATCGAGCGGCGGATCCTGCGCCTGCTCGGCCGCGGGATTATGCAGCCGATAGCCGGTCGCGCGCGCATCCCAGAAGTTGCCGCCATAGAAATCGCCCTGTGTCACGTTGAACTGAAGAGGCGGGAAATAGGGCGAGTAATTGTAGCTTTGCGGGTTGCGTTTGGCGATCCGGTTATCGGGATACGCGCCGTGCACGGTGATCGGCACGGATCCCGGGTTGCTTCCGCCAGTATAGACGCTCAGGACCGGCGAGCCGTTTGCGTAACCCGTCTGGGGATCGTGGCAGAAGCTGCAGGCTATGTTGTTATTGACGGAGAGGTTGGGGTCGTAGATCTCGAGCTTCCCCAGGGTTTCGA
>Ga0306922_10002503_pt1 | contig 17077 bp, 20 predicted proteins | sample sta12Cox44000082_FD_203758 | JGI IMG/M metagenome (GOLD analysis project Ga0306922, IMG submission 203758) | Lab enrichment of tropical soil microbial communities from Luquillo Experimental Forest, Puerto Rico - statoxic.12C.oxic.44.000.082 (v2)... | ecosystem: Environmental > Terrestrial >... | reverse complement strand
CACCGCAACGTCGGGTCCCTCCTCGGTCGCGATTCCCTCTTCTTCGAATCGCTTCAGAATCCACTGCTGCAGTTCGTATTCGTTCAGCGCTTTCTTCTCCCGCACGCATTGCGCCGCGTGCCGGAACGCCTCACTCACGATGCGGTCAATCGCTCGTCCCGCGGCCAAATGCGACTCCAACTGCTCTTTGCTCCAGCAAGCCTCATACTTTTGCACCAAGTCCGCCGAGCTCACCACCTTCGTCCCCCAACTGCGCACCAACTCCACCGTTCCCGCATCCACCATTGCCACGTACGGAATCGCGTTCTTGGGCGAGTACTGCATGGCCACCTTGCGCGCCCTTCCCAACGCTTTCTTCACACCATCGCGCAACTCTTTCTGCCCGGCGTAGTACAGCGTTTCGCCCGGCATCGCCGCCAGCGCACCTGCTTCAATCTTGTGCACCAACTTCTTCGGCGTTCCCTTTGCCGGCACAAAATAAAACCATCGTCTCGTTCTCATCCCGGGCGGCAGATTCAAAATTCGCTGCGCGATCGGATCGCGGCCTCGAAAATCGTAGAACAACCAGCCATCCACCTTCGCTTCGCGCAAATCCTTCTGCATTTCCCCGATTTCAACCATGGGATACCTTTCTGCTTCGGTTCGCTTGGCTGTGCTTATGCTTCCGTGTGAAGCAGGTCCCGCACCTGCTTCGCGGTAACGCCGGAAATTTCGATTCGCTTGGTCCGGCTTTCCTGGCCGCTCCGGATTCTAACAGCCGATTTCGAGGTTTTCAAAATTTCCGCCAGGAACTCCACCAACGCCTCATTCGCCCGATGCTCCACGGCCGGCGCGCACAGCCGGATCTTCAAAGCGCCCTCCACGGTCCCGGCGATCTCCTCCCGACCCGCCCGCGGCTGCACCCGCACGGTAAACAAAACCGTACCCCGCTCGCGGTCCTCTTTGATCTCCAGAAAACTCAACCCTCACCACGCTCTTTCGTATTGCACCGGCGCCTTGATCTTCTCTCCCAGCTGCTGCGCCGCGCGCCTCGGCCAGTATGGATCGCGCAACATTTCCCGTGCCAGAAACACCATATCCGCTTGTCCCGTCGCTACGATCGTCTCCGTTTGCGCCGGATCCGTGATTACCCCCACCGCCCCCGTGGCGATCCCGCTTCCCTGCCGGATCGTGGCTGCAAACTCTGTCTGGTAGCCCGGACCCGCCGGAATCCGGACCCCCGGAACCGCTCCCCCGCTCGAAACGTCCACCAGATCAATGCCCAGGCCCTGCAATCTCCGGCACAATTCCACACTTTGCGGAAGATCCCAGCCGTTCTCTTGCCAGTCCGAGGCGGAAATGCGCACCAACACCGGTTTGTCCTCCGGCCAGAAATCGCGAATCGTTTCTGCGACTCGCAGCAACAGCCGTATTCGATTCTCGAAGCTTCCACCGTATTCATCTTTCCGAAAATTGCTCAGCGGCGAATAAAACTCGTGCAACAGATAGCCGTGTGCCGCGTGAATCTCCACAATCTGGAAGCCGGCTTTCCACGCCCGCTGTGCCGCGGCCTCAAAATCCTGCACCAGCTGATCGATTTCCGCGACCGTCATTTCCTTCGGCACGTTGTAGCCGGTATCGAAGGAAACTGCACTTGGCGCCACCGGCGTCCACCCTCCCGCTTCGAGCGAAATCGGCTTTCCGCCCAGCCACGGGGCCCGTGTGCTCGCTTTGCGGCCCGCATGCGCCAACTGCATCCCCACTACCGCCCCTTGCTCTCGAACAAACTCGGCGATCGGCCGCCAGCTATCCACATGGCAGTCCACATAAATTCCCGCGTCCGCCGGCGAGATTCTTCCGATCTCCTGTACGCCGGTCGCTTCCGTCATCACCAGCGCGGCGCCTCCGACGGCCCGGCTTCCCAAATGCACCAGGTGCCAGGCCGTGGGATGGCCATCCTTCGCCGAATACTGGCACATCGGCGAAACGGCAATGCGGTTCTTGAATTCGATTTCTCGCAAACGCAGCGGTGTGAAAAGCTTCATCTAAAACCTGTTCTCTCCATTTCCGACAAGCGCAAATCATCCGGCTACGGATCGTGCGCCAAAGATCGCCGTCCCGATTCTCACTTCGGTTGCACCTTCCCGAATGGCAGCTGCAAAGTCGTGCGACATGCCCATCGACAACACCGGCAACTTCTGCCCCAACCGCTTCTCCAGCTGATCTCGCAAGTCGCGCAACCGCGCAAAATACGGCCGAACGCGCTCCACGTCCTGCTCATACGGCGGAAGGCACATCAGTCCGGCCAATTCCAACTGCGGCAACCCTGACACGTTTTCCGCCAATCCCGGCAACTGTTCCCCGGATACTCCGCTTTTGCTCTCTTCCCCGCCGAGATGCACCTCGACTAATACCCGCAACTTGCCATTGCCGATATACTCCCCACTCGCGCGCGCCAGCCTTTGTGCCAGCGCGAAATCGTCCACTGCATCAACGCAGTGAAACAGTTTCGCGGCCTTCGTCGCTTTATTGCTTTGCAAGTGCCCAATCAGGTGCCACGTCGCCGGCAGGTTCGCAATGGCTCCCCGCTTCCCCTCCCACTCCTGCACGCGGTTCTCTCCGAAATGGCGCAGCCCCGCCTCAAACGCTTCCTGAATCGCTTCACCTGGATGCGTTTTCGAAACACCGATCAGCGTGATCTCGTCCACACTTCGCCCCGCACGCTTCGCGGAATCGGCAATCTGTTCCTGTACCCGTTCCAGGTTTTCTCGAATGGTCATCGCATCTCGGAACCAATGCTGCATCGTAACATGCTGCTCGTCCTTCGATGTTTTCGACACCTTTTCGGTCATTTCATTGCAGGCCCCCCGCTCTACGGTTAAACTGGCTTCACGAGTGGTTCCCACCTCCACTTCGTGACCATGACGACACGCGGATTACTCATCGCCATCGAAGGCATCGATGGCAGCGGCAAACATACGCAGGCCAAGCTCCTCGAACACTCGCTGCAGTCCCGCGGCTACGAGGTGCTCGCGACCGGTTTTCCCCAATACGAATCCTGGTTTGGCAACCTGGTCGGCAAATTTCTGAATGGCGATTTCGGCCCGCTCGAAACCGTCGATCCCCACTTTTCCGCGCTGCTCTATGCCGGCGACCGCTTCGAAGCCAAGCCGCGCATCGATTCCGCACTCAACGAAGGCAAGATCATGCTGGTCGACCGTTACGTCGCCTCCAATCTTGCCCATCAGGTCGCGCGGGCCTCCGCCGAGAAGCGCTCCGAGTTTCTCCGCTGGATCGAGCACCTCGAGTATTCCATTTACGGCCTGCCCCGCGAAGACCTCATCCTGTACCTGCGCGTCCCTCCGAGCCAGGCACAAAAGCTCGTCGCCCGGAAAGCCGAGCGTAATTACACGCGCAAGACTCACGACATCCAGGAAAAGAGCCTGCATCACCTCGAAGATGCCGCCGAAATGTACGATATGCTTTCGCGCAGCAAGCCTTGGGCGACCATTCAGTGTTACGATGCCAACCGCAAGGCCCTTCGGCTACCCGAGGACATCGCCAACGAAATGCTCTCTGCTGTGGAAACCGTTCTCACCACCATGACCAAAGGCTGACACATGGGCTTCTCGGAATTCTTCGGTCACGCGAAGATTGTCGCCGCCCTGCGAGGCGCGCTTCGCACTTCGCGCGTTCCACACGCCCTGCTTTTCACCGGCGCGCGTGGAGTTGGTAAGTTCACTCTGGCGCGCATGTTCGCCCAGGCCGCCAACTGCGAGCGTCACCCCGACGATTTCTGCGGCCAATGCGCGCCGTGCCGGCAAATCTCGCAACTCGCCGATCCCCAAAAGCTCCTCGAGCATGGATTGGCCGAGCGCGGCGACGCTGCCGACGCCGCCACCGTGGAACGTATCCCCTTGATTCTCCAAAGCCATCCCGATGTTTGGGCGCTGGTCCCCGATCCCGTCCGCCTCAAGAATCCGGTTGCCCGGCCCATGCTCCGAGTCGGCCAACTCCGCGCCGTACAACGCGCCGCGTATTTCCAACCCATGGGCCGGCGCCGCATTTTCATCCTCGACGGAGCCGAAACGATGCGCCCTGACGTTTCGAACGTCTTCCTCAAGATTCTCGAGGAGCCTCCCGGTTCTGCCACCTTAATTCTGACTGGCCCCTCCCCCTTCGCCCTCCTGCCCACCATCGTGTCCCGCTGTATGCAGTTTCATTTCGCGCCACTCTCCACTCCCGAGGTCGAAAAGGTCCTCAAGTCTCACTCCACCCGCAAGCCTGCGGAGATTCGCCTCGCTGCGCAGCTTTCGGAAGGCAGCCCCGGCATGGCACTCGGCATGAATCTCGACGAAGCTGTGGAAAAATCCAAAACCGCTTTGCGTGTACTCGAAAAAGCCGCCCGGAGTCAGGGCTTTGCTGTACTTTTTTCCGACACCTCGGCTCTTGCTAAGGATCGTGAGTCCTCTTTCGACGAGCTTCTCGCAATTTTTTACAGTTTGCTTACCGACCTGCTCGAACTGACGTCCAACCTTCGAGCCCCTGTTCTTCGCAATCCACACCTGGCCAAAGACCTGCAGGCGCTGGCTGCAATGGTCGATGTCGGCTGGGTCAATCGCTCTATCGCAGGAATCGACAATCTGGCGGCGGGCACTCGTCGGAATCTCAGCCGCCAGCTCGGATTAGACGCCTTCGCCGCCTCTCTCGCCACCGCGACCCGTTCTGCCTCCGGCGATTAGCGATTTCCTTCTTTTCTTTCCTGTGCTGGCCCATAATACCGGAAACGGTTTTTCCGCCCCGTGCATCTAACACGATAGAACCACCCTTACTTTTCAAGGAGCAGTCATGGTGAATCGCCGCATGTTCCGTCCCAGCTTCGCGGACGCGAAGGAGCCACCCGCCCCTCGACCCCAACAGCACAATGGACCGGTCCCCAGCAAGAAACCGGCCCCCCCCGAACTCACCCATGCCGAGAATTTTTACTGGGTCAAGCAGATGCAGAGCCGGACGCCCATGACGGTGGTGATGGAATCGGGCGAGACCCTGCGCGGCATCATCGAATGGTACGACCGCGACTGCATCAAGCTCACACGCGACGGCGCTCCCAATCTAATGATCTTCAAACGCCACATCCGCTACGTCCACAAAGACGAAGAAGACTCGCAGGTCGACGAATAGGCTCGTCTATTTTTTTGGATTCCAACGATCCTGAGCGCAGGGGCAGCTTTCGGCCGCCTTTCCTAGTGAGCTGGATACGGTTTACTTCCCTGGGTCCATCGAAAACCCCGTCGCCGCCGAAAACGTAAGCAGCGCTTTCGCCGCCAGTCGGCCGGACTCGTTAAAAATCTCGCACTCTGTCACGATAAAATTCCGTCCCGCCCGCAACACGCGCGCATCCGCCTTCACCCGCCCCCCGGGCACCGGTTCCAGATAATTGATCTTCAGTTCCAACGTCGCCAGTTCCACGCCCTTCGGCACCGCGGTATACGCTGCGATCGCCGCCGTCGTGTCCGCCAGCGCCGCGAGGATTCCACCGTGTACCACATCGTGAATCTGCTTGTGACTCGGCCGCACATCCAGTCCAAAGATCGCGCGACCCTCATGCACGCTTTCCACATCAAATCCCAAAAGCTCGATGGCCTTGCTCTCCTTGATACGCTGTCTCACCAATTCCGTCACTCGTTTCTCTTCGTCCGTCAGCTTCGGTACCATCTTTCGTTCGCTCCTCTAATACGCCGTCAAACCACCGTCCAACGGTATGGCCGTTCCAGTGAGCCACGACGATTCATCCGATGCCAGAAACACGGCCAACTCCGCTACATCTCGCGGCTGCCCGAATCTTCCCAGTGGCAACGTGGCGATCCTCGCCTGTTTCCTCCTCTGCCCTTCCTCGCTATCCGAAAACAGTCCTTTGACCAGCTCGGTCTCCACAATCGACGGACAAATACAATTCACGCGAATGTTCTCATGCGCGTGGTCCAGGGCCATCGCCTTGGTCAGCATCGTCACTCCACCCTTCGACGCGCAATACGCCGCTCGGTCCTTCATCGCCACCAACCCCAGCACCGACCCCACGTTCACGATGGACCCAGACCCCGCCTTGCGCATCGAGGGCAGCACCGCCCGCGACATCAGGAACGGCCCCTTCATATTGCTCTCCATCACCCGGTCCCAGTCCCGCTCCGAAATCGTCTCCACCGTCGACACGCTCAGCATCCCGGCATTGTTCACCAGCACATTCACCGCACCAAACGCGCGCTCCGCCTGCGCTACCGCCTCGCGAGTCGCTTCGGCCCGCGTCACATCGCAGACAACAGCCCTCCCCTCGGCTCCCCCTTCGCCGAGCTCGCGCACTACCTCCTCCAACACTTCCCGCCGGCGGCCCAAAACCGCCACCCGGGCCCCCGCCCCTCCGAACGCCAGTGCGATGGCCCGGCCAATCCCCGTTCCTCCCCCCGTTACGATCGCTGTTTTCCCCTTCAGCCGTGTCACGGAATTTCCCACCCTTGCGTCTAATCGGTGTACTATCGCGGGTAAGCACTTTCATCCGCGGTCCGCGCGACTCTAGCACCCGCACTTGCCTCCCCGCAAGGAAGGCGCTCACCAGGTTGCAGCGCGGGATCTTTCCATCGAGGGGTCCTATGCGTATTGGCATCACCGGATACCCGACGTACGGTGGCTCCGGCGTGGTCGCGACCGAATTGGGACAGGAACTGGCCGCCCGCGGGCATGATGTCCACTTCATCACCTACGCCCCGCCGATCCGCATGAATCCCAACGACCCGCGCGTGCACTTCCACGAAGCCGCGGTGGTCTCCTATCCCCTGTTTGACCACTCCCCCTACACGCTCTCGCTCGCCGTCAAGATGCTGGAAGTTTTCGAGGCCGAATCGCTCGACATTCTCCACGTCCACTACGCCATTCCTCACTCCGTCAGCGCCTTGCTCGCTCGACAGATGGCCACTCGCCGCCGGCTTCCGTTCATCACAACGCTTCACGGCACCGACATCACTCTCGTCGGCAACAATCCCAATTTCTTGCCCATCACTCGCTATTCCATCGAACAAAGCGATGGCGTCACCTCCATTTCGCATTATCTGTACCGTCGTACGATCGAGGAATTCGGCATTCAGCGTCCCATCGAAGTCATCCCGAACTTCGTCAATTGCGATCTCTACTGCCGCAAACCCAATCCCGCCTTGCGCGCCGAATGGGCTCCGGATGGCGAAGCGATCCTCATGCACCTGTCCAACTTTCGTCCCGTGAAGCGCATTCTCGATGCCGTCGAAATCTTCGCGATCGTTCGCGAAAGGGTGAAAGCCAAGCTGGTCATGGTTGGCGACGGGCCCGATCGTGGCCCTGCCGAGGAATTGGCTCGCAAGCGCGGTGTGGAGAAGGATGTTCTCTTCCTGGGCAAGCAAAACAACATTCGCGAAAAACTCGGCCAAGCCGACCTCTTCCTGCTCCCCTCCCAGCTCGAGTCCTTCGGTCTTGCCGCTCTGGAAGCCATGGCTTGCGAAGTTCCGGTCATCGCCACCAATGCCGGCGGGGTGCCCGAAGTCATCGAAAATGGCGTGGATGGCTATCTGGTCGAACCGGGTGACGTGAAGCTCGCAGCGAAATACGCAATCGATTTGCTTTCCCGTGCCGACCGCGGCCGTGAAATCGGCCAACTCGCTCGCGTTCACGCCCGCAAAAAGTTCTGCGCCAACGACGTCATCCCCATGTATGAGCGCTACTACGAGCGGGTCCTTTCGCAACAAGCCGTCGCCGTCACCTCTTCCACCCGAGGCATTTGATTCAACCCTGCGTGCCACAGACACCCTTGTCTGTGGCGTCTTTGTCACCTCCTATCGATAGCGCAGAAATCCTGTAGTGGCGCGCTAGCTCCGATGAATATTTGCGCCCTAGGAGGCTTCCGTTCTGTTCGAGCCATTTCGTCAGCTGCGTTTCGCCGGTCGCAGGTCCCCCGGGCGCGAGCAGCCCATCCATGAGTCCCTTATATTCTTCCCACGTCAGGATCACATCTCCGGCCCACCAACCCAGCATCCGCGTCGCAGCATAAGCAAGCAACGCCGGCACGTGCAGCAGTCGCGGTGAGGCTCGCATCGCTCTGCCGATCCGCCGGACGAGTTCTTCGAAAGTAAGGGTTTCAAGTCCTACCGCGTTTAGCGTCTCGTTCCCCGTTCTTTGTGCGGCGCGAACCAACAACCCGGCCAGGTCTCCCACGTAGATCGGGCGGACGCGATATTTTCCGTTTCCCGGAATGGCGAACACCGGGAACGACCGCACGAACCATGCCATGTTGTTGATCAATATGTCTTCGGCACCGAAAATGACCGTTGGCCGCAAAATACTGTGCGGGATTCCGGAATCGATGACCGTTCGTTCCACTTCAGCTTTCGCGCGATAGTACGCCAGCGGAGACTCGAGCGAGGGATTCGCGATGCTCACCTGCACGATGCGCCGAATGCCTGCTCGCTTCGCAGCGTCGATCAATACCCTGCTGTTTCGAATGGCGCCCTCGAAGGTTGTTTCGCCCCGCGGAAACCGCACCCAATAGGTGTTGATCAGTGCGGCTGCTCCCTCGAGTGATTCCACGAGTTTCTCAGGTTGCCCAAAGCTGTAGGGGAACGCTTCAATTTGGTCACCGAGACCGCTCTCGCGATCTGGATGCGAGGTCAGCGTCCGCACGCGGTATCCGCCCTGCAACAGCAGTCGGGCTACATATTTCCCCGTATAACTAAACGCGCCTGTGACCACGATTGTGTCTGGCATCGGACCTACTCCACACCGTGCCCCGGCTTTTTTTCGGTGGGCCGTCTCTACCGCCGCTCCGGGCCCGGCAGCGGGCGTACGTCGGCTTCGGACAATTGTTTTATGTGTGCAAACACGCGGTGATGGATGCTGTGAATCAGCCCATCCGTCCACATTCTCCAATACGCTCCGGGCCACATCCTGTTTTGGTAGGTCGTCGTTCCCTCGAGCCGCGAGTTTCCATTCGGCAGCCGCGTAATCACGAAATCCACTCGTTCCGGCTGAAAATCGTGATCTTCCAGGTGCCTTACTTTGAGGTCGCCGTACGGCGAAGTCTCCTTCATCAGCAGTGGCTCTTCCGAGACCCCAAATGCCAGGTATTTTCCCGGTTCCCACGCGAGTATCGGCTCCTTGAAACTCCCGGTCGAAAATCGGCACCGCCGGTCCGCCGTAAGTCCCTCCCCCACCAGCCGCGTCTCAATCGGATACGCAAATCCCAGGCGGAACGGCCAACCCGTCGGCGGCGCCATGGGAGGAAAGGCGATCACTCGTTTCCACACCACTTCCGGTGGTGCCGCGATTTCAATCGACGTGCGCACCTGATACCTCGGCACCGGTGGCGGCGACACTTGCTCCGCACCAAAAAGCACCGGTAGCATGATGAGCAACGCCGCGAAGGGCTCCGCGGCCGGCGGCGACAATTCCGGACGGTTGTGAATCGCAAACGACAGCGCCCCTCCCAGAAACGCCAACACCCACGCAATCGGCGCCGCCATCGCGATGCAAATGATGCCCTCAATGGCAATCGCGCAGATTCCTATCGCCGCGAGCGCCACGGTCCAATTCACGACGGCAATCACGTCTCCCGGTTTTCTCGACCGCCGGTGGCAATCGATCCACACCGCCGTATAACCCATCACAAACGGCAGTGCGACAAACAGCGCCAATCCGTACCGTCCGATCAGTTTCATATCCATCCAGGTCACGACAACACCCAGCAAAGCTGCAAGCACTACGCCCAACCCCGCGCTGCCCGCCCGGCTCTGCGGCCAAAATCCCCCATCTCCCCTGCGGATTAGCTCATTCCGTACATTCATCCCGTAGAACGCCCGTGACGGCAGCACGCACAACAACGCAAAAAACAACAGGTTCACCACAGGCACCAGCGTCAGAATCGCGAGCCACAGCGGCTGTCCCGCATCCCGCAGTCTCTTCACCGTAAACGTAATTGCGATCCACAGAAACGGCAACGCCGCAAAAAACAGTGTCTTCGCCAGTTCCTGCTCCTTCGGCCCGGCCGGCACTCCCCGGAACATTTCGCCAAACGGTATCCAGTAATTCCAACCCCTCCAGGGCACCTTCTGCGACTCTGCCAATATCCGATCCACATTGTGCTTCACCGCAAAAGCCAGGAACCCGATCAGCGCATATGTGCCGCGCCCGATTCGTCCCGAAAACGGCCAAACCGTAAGTGATTGCGTCATGGCACACCTCGCTTGACACACTGCGGTGTAGCGCTGGCTTGTACCCTAGCTTCAGAAGGGGCACGCCAACGCCTTTGGCAGTGCTCGATTTTGTGCTACCTGCGGGGAATCCCGGCGACCGCACATTCGACTGCGCCGCAATTCTTGTGTGCCGCTATCCAACGGTATCCGGCTTGCATCAGGTTTTCCATTCCGGGAAGCAGCGATAACCAAACCACCGGACGCGCCCACCATATCTCGCGCGCGATTGCCAACACGGCGTCCGCGCCTCCATATTGCCGTCCGTTTGAACGCACAAATCGCAATTCACGCAACAAGTCCTGCCGCGCCATCCCCAGCAAGACCCCCACTCGCGCGTCCTGCAACGCCGCCGTCGCCAGGCCGCGCCGCCGCAAAATCGGTGCCAACCACCTCGCCAACCTCGTGCAAAACCGGCAGTCCGCATCAAAGAACAGCCACCCTCGTGCGTGCCGTCCCTTGCTGTCCGTGTATTCGTTCGTCAGCGAGATCATGGCTCCCCTTCCCTTTACATCGCCTTCTTCTTCTCGCCCCCGAACAAGGTGATCACTTTCCCACGCAGTTTTCCGGCGCCTTTCAGCGCGCCACTCGGCATGCGCAGAAACTCCTCAAATAATCCGGTCATGGTGGTCAAAAACTCCTGCATGCTTTCCAATCGCTCCCTGGTGTACGCCTCTCCGTGCGGGACAGCCTTCAATTCCTGAACGCATTCCGTCACTACCCGTAGCGTTGGATCGATTTCCCGTCTCTTCCGCTCTTCTGCCACCGTCCGGAAGATCTCCCACACGTCCTTGATCGACTCGAAATGGTCCCGGCGGTCGCCCAGCACGTGCACCACGCGCACAATTCCCCACGACTGTAATTCCCGCAAGCTGGTACTTACATTCGAACGCGCCACCGACAGGGTTTCCGCGATCTCATCCGCCGGTACCGGCTTCGGCGACAGAAACAGCAATGCGTGTACCTGCGCCACGGTGCGGTTGATGCCCCATTTCGTCCCCATCTCCCCCCAATGCAAAATGAATTTCTGGGCCACCGGAGTCAGCCCGGGGGCGGCCGGTTTTTCACTCTCTGCCATCTGTACCTCCGCTCACATCCGTTACTTCGGTTATTTCTGTCTGTACAGAATATACTGAATGCAAGGGGATTTGTCAAGGCCTTCTGGGGCGGCAGTTTTTTCGGCTAGAACACGCTGACTTCCGGAATCACCGGCACCAACTGCGGCACATCGATCCTTATGGTCGTTCCCTTTCCTTCCTGGCTTGCAATGTCCAGATTGAAGTCCGTTCCGTACAAAACCCGCAAGCGCTCGCGCACGTTGCTTAATCCGATTCCTTCCACATACACCTGCGGCAGCCTTTCTTCGGAAATGCCCACGCCATTGTCTTCAATCTCGATGCACAAGCGATCGTTCCGCGTCGCTGTCCGGAGGCAGATCCGTCCGCCCTCCAGTTTCGGCGCCAAGCCGTGTTTCAAGCTGTTCTCCACAATCGGCTGTAGCAACATGCTCGGGATAAACGTTTCCAGCGTGTTGGCGTCGATCTCTTTCACGATATCCAGGTTGTCCTCCCCGAATCGCGCCACCTCGATATCCAGATAATCGTCGATAAAGGAAAGCTCCTCCCGCAGGGGCACAAACGTCTCGTGTTTCCGCAAGAGCCGCCTCAAGATATTGCTCAACTTCAGCACCACGCCCCGCGCCGTGTCCGGATCCACGCGAATCAGCGCGGTCACCGTATTCAATGTATTAAACAAAAAGTGCGGATTGATCTGGCTCGACAGCGCATCCAATCTCGCGCGCAGCAGCAGCTGCTCGTGCCGCTCGAGTTTCATTTCGTTCCGTGTGTTATTCCAGATCTTCAACGGCGCGGCCACGGACATCAGCGTCCCCAGCACCACCAGGCACAACATCCAGTTCCAATGCGGATCGATCGCGAACAGCCATTTCGGCTTGGTCGCCATTACCAGCGCCACCCGCCCCAACTCCAGTCCTACACAGGCCATCAGCGGCAGCATTTCCCACATGATCTCCGCTTTACTGACCATGCGCATAATCGCTTTGGGGATATTCAAGAACGTGAACGGCCCAAAATTCCACAAATCCTCTTTGTCCGGGATCAATTGCCGTATCAACCCGCCGAGGAGCCCTGCCGTGGCCGCGGTCGGCATCGCTAACCACTCGTGCGCCATAAGCGCCGGAACGGTAATGATCGCCCCGCCGATCGGCCCTACCACGCGCCCCCCGAGCAACCCCATCAGAAATGCGCCCTCGAGCGACAGGTCCGCAAACTGATTCGCCGGGCTCGATAGCCGCAGAATGACGCCCACCGTGAGAGCCGGCGCCAGAAACAACATCAGTTTTAGCTTTTGATCCGCGTCCCGTTCTTCCGTGAACAACACTCTGCGGAACGTATTCCAGCGAGCCAGTAACGCGGCAATCGATGACGCCAGCCCCACCTTCAGCAGCAGGGTGAATAGCAGTTCCTGGATGGTCAGAGTGCTGTACATCAGTCCGGCTTGCGTCTCTCGCGTGTTTTCGCGAACGCTTGCTTTATTGTAATGAAACCTCGCTGTTTGCTGCACGCGCATTCCGCGCTCCGCTCACAAAAGCTAATTCCCCTCCCTGCTATACTGAATTTGCGCCATGAAAAAGAAGAAGTCGTCCGCCAAGCACCAGCGCCCTTCGCAAAGTGCGCCTCGCCTCGTTGCCAAGGCCGATCTCCCGACGCGCTACGGCCGCTTCACCATCTATGGTTTCGAAGGCAACGGTGCGCAGGAAGAGGCGATCGCTCTGGTGCGCGGCAATTTGCATGGCCGTGTCGCCCCACTGGTGCGCGTTCACTCGCAATGCCTCACCGGCGACGTGCTCACCTCCCAGCGCTGCGATTGCCGTGCCCAACTCGAACTCTCCATGAAAAAAATTGGCCGCGCCCCCTCTGGCGTGCTCCTCTATCTCCCTCAGGAAGGCCGCGGCATTGGTCTCATGAACAAATTGCGTGCTTACGAATTGCAGGATGGCGGCATGGATACGGTCGAGGCGAACATTTCCCTGGGATTTGCCGCTGACGCGCGGGAATACGACTTCCCTGCAAGGATCCTCAAGGCGCTGGGCGCCACAAGAATCCGTCTGCTCTCGAACAATCCCGACAAAGTCCAGCAACTCGAATACGCCGGCGTAACCGTGGTCGAACGCATTCCCTGCCAGCCGCACGTTTCCCGGATTTCCCGCATCTACATGCAGACTAAGAAGCTCAAGATGGGGCACCTGCTTCAGGGACTGTAAGACTCTCGACCGATGGGCTGTCCGGAAGCGACAAAGGAGGGCCGAAATTCTGCTCGCGCTCGTGGAAAAATATCAGCGGGATAAGAACCAACGGCTCTCAGCCGCCGCCCACAAACTGCACAATCTCAAACTGGTCCCCGGCCCCCACTTTCGTCTCTTCCCATTTCGTCTTCGGCAAAATCCTTCGGTTATGCTCGATGGCCACGCGCCCCGCGTTCAGTCCCAACTGCGCCAGCAGTCCCGACACCGTCGTGCCCGCGGTGGTTTCGCGGTTCTCTCCATTCACCTGAATCACTATGGCGTTTTCCATCGGTCCCCTACCCCGTAACGACCCGTGGCTTGGCCCGCAGTGCGTAACGCAAATGCGCTTTAGCCGACCCGTTCTCCGCCGAAATCATCATCGTCGCTTCCGCACTCACGATCCGCGGCAATTCGAATTCTAGCAACGCCCCGCCTTCGCCGTTCGTTCGTCCTTGGATCTCTTCGCCACCTTCGCTTCCTTCAAATACGACCCGGACTTCCGCTCCCGTCACCGGCGTGCCGTTCTCCTGCCGCACCACGATCTGCAGCCGCGCGTGCTTTCCCGACAGCCACGATTTCGCGTTCGTCAGTTCGATCGCGATCTTGGCCGGCGGCGGTGCTGCCGCCATGGGCGATCCCGCTGTTTCCGCAGGTATCGCCAATTGCAGCGCACCCGAGCGGATCTCCTCGATCACGTTGCGATGTTGTTCATCGACTCGCAATCGCAGCGCTTCTTCGCGATCTTCGTTCATGGGCAACAAATCGAAATAATTATTCGTTCGCCGGTGCAGCACCCTTCCGCGGTAATACACCGTGGTATCGATCAGCGCATGGGCCTCGCCGCGATCTTCAGTCTGGATATGGAACGTGAAGTTCCCGAATCGGAAATTTGTGTTGTGCCCGAAAACCATTGAAGTTTCTTGTCACCCTGGCCGCCCGCGCATCTCCCGGGATTTCCGGCTTGGCGCGAACGGAAAATTTCCCGGAACATTTGACCACTGGCGTCTCTGTCGATATTATAACTCTTCGACCATGACCCCATCTGGGCTACATGCTTACGTTCCTCTACTGATACACCTGCTCGTGGCAGCGTTTCTCGCCGCAGCATTGATTGCGGTGTCCACTTTCATCGGCTGGCGCCGCCCCAATAAGGCCAAGCAGCAACCCTATGAATGCGGCATGACCCCCACCGGGGATGCCCGCGAACCCTTCTCCGTCAAATTCTATCTTGTGGCCATGGTCTTCATCCTCTTCGACGTGGAAGCCATCTTCTTGTATCCCTGGGCCTACATCTTTAAAGACTTCGCCCGCAACGCGGCAACACGTTGGTTCGGCTTTCTCGAAATGATGTTTTATGTTGCCATCCTGTTGGTCGGCTATATCTATCTCTGGAAGAAGGGCGCGTTAGACTGGCACAAATCGCAGAAATAGAAGCCAGATCCGCCCAAGAGGACCTCAATCACGTGACGCAGCTTGCGAATGCAAACGCTGGTGTTGTAGTCGAACAACTTCGCGCGTGGAATGCGCAAGCGATCGCCCAAGTGGTCGAATACCGCGGTGAAACCACCATCGTTGTGCCTCGGGAGCTCCTCCGCGCCACGGCTCTGGAATGCCGCGACAATCCTTCCCTGCAATTTAATCTCCTCAGCGACGCTACCTGTGTCGACCGCTTCCCGGTCGAGCCCCGTTTCGAACTCAACTACAGTCTCGTCTCCATTCCCCGCCGCGATCGCCTCCGCTTGCGCACGCGCGTTAGCGCACAGCATCCTGTCGTCGATTCCTTGATGCCCGTCTGGCCGGGTGCCAACTGGCTCGAACGCGAAGTCTTCGATCTTTTCGGCATTCACTTCGAAGGGCACACCGATCTGCGACGCCTTCTTTTGCCCGACGGTTTTGAAGGATTTCCTCTCCGCCGCGATTTCCCGACGGAGGGCCAACGTTAAATTGCGCCTGGCGGGTTGTGAATCATGAGCACGGCTGAAACAGCAATCGGCACCAGCAAAGCAATGGTCCTTAATATGGGGCCCCAGCACCCGTCGACCCACGGGGTGCTGCGCGTGCTTCTCGAACTGGATGGTGAGAACGTGCTCACCGCCGTTCCCGACATCGGCTATCTGCACACCGGCATCGAGAAAAGCTGCGAACACAAAACCTATTCCCAGGCCATCACCCTCACGGATCGCATCGATTATCTCAATCCGCTCGGAAACAACCTGGTCTATTGCCTGGCGGTTGAAAAACTTCTCGGTCTTGAAGTTCCCAAGCGCGCCCAGTACATCCGGGTGATGATGGTCGAACTGCAGCGCATTTCCTCCCATCTCGTCTGGCTCGGCACCCACGCCCTCGATATGGGTGCGATGTCCGTGATGCTGTACTGCTTCCGCGAGCGCGAAGAAATCCTGAAGATTTTCGAACGCTTCTCTGGCCAGCGCATGATGACCAGTTACATCCGCATTGGCGGCCTCGCCGTACAGACTCCCGCCGGATGGCGCGAACAAGTCAAACGCTTCCTCGACATGATGCCGCCGCGCATCGACGAATATGAAGCCCTGCTCACGGAGAATCCCATCTGGCAGGGCCGTCTCAAGGGCGTCGGTTACCTTCCGCCGGAAACTCTCATCGCCATGAGCACCACGGGCCCGGGTCTGCGCGCCGCCGGAGTGCCTTTTGACAACCGCAAGGACTTCCCGTACTCCGGCTACGAGGAATTCCAGTTCGAGGTCCCCACGCGCACCGAATCCGATTGCTACGCTCGCTATCTCGTGCGAGTCGCCGAAATGCGCGAAAGTGTGAAAATCGCTCGCCAGGCCATGGACAAAATTTCCGACGACGGCCCCATCAAAGCCGAAGCTCCGGGCATCATCCCGCCGGAGCGCGAAAAGATGAAAACCGAGATGGAAGCGCTCATCTACCATTTCAAGATCTTCACCGAAGGCTTTTCGCCGCCGCCAGGCGAAGCCTACGCCGTGGTGGAATCCCCTCGCGGAGAACTGGGCTGCTTTGTCGCCAGCGATGGCTCGCCCAAGCCCCTGCGTGTCCACTTCCGCGGGCCATCTTTTGTCAACCTTCAGGCGCTGCCAAACATGGTCCGGGGCCAGCTGATTGCCGACACGGTCGCTTGCATCGGCACGATCGACATTGTGCTCGGAGAAGTAGACAGGTAACCATGGAACTCTCGCCAAAACTCGCCGCTAAGTTTGAAAAGCTGCAGAACAGCTATCCCGTCAAGCGCAGTGCGCTCATCCCCATGATGATGTACGCCCAGGATGAGTACGGTAGCGTCACCGACGAAATGATCGCGGAAATTGCCCGCCGCCTCGATCTGCGCACCGTGCAAGTCGAGGAAACCCTCGCCTTCTACTCGATGCTCCACCGCAAGCCGCTCGGCAAGCATCACGTTCAGATTTGCACCAACGTCGCATGTATGCTTCGCGGAGGCAACGAACTCCTCGAACATGCCAAGAAGCGCCTCGAAATCGGCCACAAAGAGGTTACGGCCGACGGCATGTTTTCCCTGGAAGAAGTGGAGTGT
>Ga0306922_10002502_pt1 | contig 17079 bp, 22 predicted proteins | sample sta12Cox44000082_FD_203758 | JGI IMG/M metagenome (GOLD analysis project Ga0306922, IMG submission 203758) | Lab enrichment of tropical soil microbial communities from Luquillo Experimental Forest, Puerto Rico - statoxic.12C.oxic.44.000.082 (v2)... | ecosystem: Environmental > Terrestrial >... | reverse complement strand
CGTACTTCAAGGCGCTGTCCAACGAGACCGGTATCCGATATCAGACCCTTATCAACCTCTATCTTCGCGACTGCGCCACGAGTCGCAAGCGTTTGGCTGTCGCGTGGCGCTCGGGCAAACACAAAGGCGCAGCGTGAGCGGCTGTTATCCCTACTGAATAGTCCGTCTGGCGTGGTCGAAGTTCGATCGCATCGATTGGCTTCTCACGGAGCTCGTCGCGAGGACTTCGTTCCGAGCTATCTCGTTCTGTCCAAAAACCCGATCGACGCCCAGGCCGAATGCCTGGTTAGCCGGAATCTGGTCTCTTGGATAGGGTGCCCAGGCAGCCGATCACCAGTACCTTTGTTAGCCTGGAGGCCATGGATCCGGCGTTGTCTCCGCTCCGATTCGTGCTGGTCTGTCGCCGCTCACGTAAAACCGCGTAAATCTTGACCGACGTCGATGAGGGCAGCGGCCGTGTGAGGGGTCACCGTTTGGGCTTCTGCTCTTGCTTTCGTTTCTGCGCTTCCTCGGCCTCCCGCTTGCGGTACGACTCGCCTTCGATCGAGAGGATCTCGGCATGGTGCGTCAGCCGATCAATCAGGGCGACCGCGCACGCAGCATTGTGAAACACGGTGTCCCATTGTCTGAACGGCAAGTCTGAAAACTCCGTACGTCTTGTAGCGAGCTTATCGGTTTCAGCTGATAACGTCACCAGTCATGCGCCCGAGCATTACGGCCCTCCTTGAGGCAATTCGGTCCAGCCTTCGAACGCGGGCCGAACTCAAAGTCCGCGCCCTTTCCGTGCCGAATGGCGTACGGAGTCCCTATTGAAATGGCGATCCGCCGTCGTTGGCCCGTTCGCTGGACACCAACGAGATCGAGCTTGACGATTTCCTTCGTGACGTTCATCGCATCCGAGGGTGTTTCCTCCCTGTTGTCATGTACCGGGGAAGACGCATGGGGATCGCGACGGGAGTGTACTCAGATTCTCGGTCTGGAGGGGTTTCGAGTCGAGGTTCTTATGAGCATCGGTTGAGGCACCGTGAACGGCATGGCGGCAGAGCGTACAGCGACTCGACTGGTGGCGCCATGGGGCCTTTCCCCGTGGCGCGAGAGCCCTCTACAATAGGCACGCTCCTCGAACCTTGATGGCCCTAAGTGTTGGCGATCGCCTCGGCGTCTACGAAATCGGCTCGCCACTGGGCGCGGGCGGCATGGGGGAGGTCTATCGCGCACGTGATCCGCGGCTCGGTCGAGACGTGGCCATCAAGGTCCTGCCCGCCGAATTCAGTGCCGACGCGGATCGACTCCGCCGGTTCGAGCAGGAGGCTCGCGCCGCCGCAGCGTTGAATCATCCGAACATTCTCACAGTTTATGAAATCGCGAGGGCCGACGGCATACCGTACATCGTATCGGAGTTACTTGACGGTCAGACGCTTCGCGAGACACTCCGACACGGACCGTTGCCGGCGCGGACGGCCGTGGCATACGGGGTTCAAATCGTCAGCGGCCTTGCCGCAGCCCATGACAAGGGCGTCGTCCATCGGGATCTCAAACCTGAGAATCTGTTTGTGACGACCGATGGCCGCGTGAAGATCCTCGACTTCGGTCTGGCGAAGTTGTTGGAATCCGTGCCGGCGGCTGCGGGCGCGTCGATGCTGGCGACTCGCCCCGGGGACACAACACCTGGAGCCGTCCTCGGGACGATTGGCTACATGTCCCCCGAACAGGTGCGCGGACAGACTGCTGATCATCGCAGCGATCTCTTCAGCTTCGGCGCGGTTCTCTACGAGATGTTGTCCGGCGAACGGCCATTTCAGGGCGACTCACCCGCCGACACGATGAGCGCAATCCTGCGAAGCGAGCCGCGTGAATTGTCCACGATCGCTCGAGGTCACGTCTCGCCCGGACTCGAGCGCATCGTCGAGCATTGTCTCGAGAAGGAGCCGGGGCGACGGTTTCAGTCGGCCCGCGACTTGGCGTTCGACCTCGAGGCGCTTTCTGGCATCTCCACCGCCGCGCCACCCAAACCGATCGTGGCCCATCCGTGGTACCGGCGACAGGCCGGAGTCATCTTGGCGACGGCAGTTGGTATTGTGTGTGGTGGACTCGCCATCTGGCTACTCGATCGGGCGACGCGGCGCAGGCCAGACACCCCGATCGTAACGCAGGTCAGACGGTTCACGCATGAACCAGGGGTGTCCGAGTGGCCAACGTGGTCGCCTGACGGCTCGCTGCTGGCGTTCGCTGCGAACCGTGATGGCCACTTTGACATTTATGTCCGGCGAATTGAAGGTGGCCAGGAAGTCAACGTCACGAACAATGCAGCTGACAACCTGCAACCGGCGTTTTCGCCGGACGGCAACTCGATCGCCTTCGTTTCGACTCGCGCGTCCCGCACACGGTTGGTCAAAGTTGGCCAGCGGTCCGGGAACACTGAGTCTCGTGCGTACGGCGGGGACGTCTGGATCGTACCGACGCTTGGCGGACAGGCCCGTCGCGTCGCAGTAGAGGGGAATTTTCCCGTTTGGCATCCGACCGGGCGAAAGGTGGCGTTTGTCGGCGGGCCCGAGGCTCATCGATCCATCCTCGAAGGAACGCTAGAAGGCGGGATGCCACGGTCTGTGGTGCCTAGCAACGAGTCCGCCTGGGAGATCACGCACGTTCACTATTCCCCACACGCAGGTTGGATCACATTCGAGACGGCTGAGGGCCAGATTTTTATTGTGCCGGCTGCCGGCGGACGCGTTCGCAAACTCGCGAATGGGGTTTCGCACGTGTGGGAGCCATCGGGCACACACCTGTATTACTGCGTACGCGATTCTGGGGGCGGAACGCGGCTGGAAACCATCAGTATCGACGAATCGACGGGAGCCATCACGGCGCAACCGTCGACGATCGGGCTGATGACTGGCTTCCTGCGAGACCTGGCTGTGTCGGATAATGGTCAACACCTAGCGTTCACGGAGGTCGAAGGCTCCATGAACCTCACGCGTCTAGCGCTCACTGTGGACGGGAGTGCGCCAGCCGGAGTCGAGCAAACGCTGAGCGCGGGGCAGGTCTTCGACGGGCAGCCTAATATTTCGCCTGATAGTCAACGAATCGCGTATACCAGTAATCGATTGGGGCACGACCAGATCTGGGTCTGGCACGCCGACAGCGACCGGATGGAAGTGCTGCAGTTTCCCGGCGAGGATCTCGGGGCAGTTGGCCCGCATTGGTACCCGGACGGCCGACGTCTAATCGTTCAGCGTTTGATTTCCGATGGGAAGCTCACCTTGTGGTGGATCGCCGCTGACGCGAGTTCCGCCGAAGAAGTGCTGTCACTGCCAATGCTGATTAACAACGCCGAGGGATGGCCGATCGCGCACGACGGCCGGACGCTCGTCTACGGAGCTGCAGTCGACGGTCACTCGCAATTGTTCGCCTTCGATCTCAAGACTCGGCAGGCGAAGCAACTGACCTTCTCATCAGACGACAAGTTCAACGCCGTCTGGTCGCCGGACGGACACTGGATCGCGTTCGCGTCGAACGCGAACGGGTCGAGTCAACTCTGGCGAATCCCCGCCGGTGGAGGCGACGCCGAGCCTCTCACGAACGCTAGCGATCGCGTCCGGCACATGTTCTATTCACCCGATGGTCGGTGGCTCTACTTTCAGCCAAACCATCTGAATATTTATCGCATGCCGGCCAACGGGGGATCCACGCAGCAGGTCACGCACTTTCCCGAGTCCGGGCTGTTTCTTGAGGAGCCGACGATCTCGCCCGATGGACACTATCTCGCGTACTCCCGGAGCAACGGCGGGTCGTCGCTGTGGGTATTGACATTGGGCGCACGGTCGTCCCCTCCGTCGAATCGCGCGCCATGACGCTCGCTATCGGTGCCAGAATCGGTTGTCCTTCGCCATTATTGCGTCCGATCAGAAAACCGTTGACGTTAGCGCGGTTGCCAGCCATTCTGCGGCCAATGCGATTCGCGTCGCGGACGGTTGCCCTGCTTCGCACCGCGCTGTGCACGCATAGGGACCTCCTCTTCGAGATCCTCGCTCTTCGTCATCAGCTCGGTGGCCTCTCTCGGTCCCATCGACGTTTCCGCACCTCGGACCGCTTGTTCTGGCTCTGTCTGCGAAGGGTGTGGCCGGGGTGGCGCGAGGCTCTCGTGCTGGTCCAACCGGCCACGGTCGACCGTTGGCATCGGGAAGGATTTCGGGGATGGTGGAGGCGTCACTCACGGCGACAGTCGGGACGACCACGCATCGACTCACAACTTCGAAGCCTCATCGGGCGTATGGCGACGGCGAACGGTCTCTGGGGCGCCCCGCGGATCCATGGCGAATTGCTCAAGCTCGGCTTCACAGTCTCCGAACGCACGGTGTCGCGGTCTGCCCGACCGACGGACGAGACCGTCCCAGACCTGGCGGACATTCCTCGCGAACCACATCGGCAACCTCACGTTCAACTCGACGGTGACGTCGTCGTTCGCGACGAGCGATGAGGACGTCGACGCCTCGGTCTTGCTTTGCCTCCTGTTCCGCCGCCGTCATGCGCCGGGCGGCTCGTGTCTACTCAGTGGGTGGTGGTCGATGGGCCTCCTGCGCTCCAACCGACGTTGCTTGGCGGGTAAGTCACGCAGGATCACCTTCGCCGCTGCACACCCACACGGTTCAGATCTGGCAAGGGCCCGCCGTGGTCGTGTCCCGTCGAACCCCCTACCAGCGTTGCCATCGGACTCGGTGATCATCGGGCATTTCTGGCGGCGCCGAGAACTCGCTCACGAAACCCAGAATGTCCGTGAACATAGCTCGGATGTGGTTTTTGGCAGTGACACCTTCTGACGCCTGGCCCGCATTCGACCGACGCCCGTGAACGCTCGATCGAGTTTTCATCAACGACAACGAGCATTGCACGACTCGTCAGACCGTCGGCAGTTCCTTGAAGGGATTGAAGACCTTCAGTCCGGGCCGCTTGAAATCGCGATCGTTCCCGGTCGCGATCGTGAGTCCGTGTCGCCGAGCCGTCGCCGCGATGTAGCTGTCTTCAACCGGCATGCGCTGGCCGGCCTTCTCGAGCAGTCGTTCCTGCTCAGCCCACACGTGCGCAACCGACACGTTGAACCCGTGGATGCGCCCGTGAAGTGCATCCACGAGGCGCGTGAGCCACGCCTGAAGTTGCTGCCGCTGTCGGCCTTCCTTCCTCCGCGTCCAGTACGCGAGCTGCGCGATGACGACGGCGCTGGTGTAGCAGCGCTCTTGCTCGGCCTCGAGCCAAGAGATCACCTTCAGATCGCCCTTCTTCTTCGCCGGCTGGCAGATGACGTCCGTATCGAGGAGCCAGCTCACAGCTTCCGCCGCTTCGGCAACTCGCGCCGCCGGCGCGGCACGTCATCCGGACTGACCGGACACTCCTTCATCACGGCCAGCCAGCTTTCGCGCCCGCCGAGGCGACGGAAGATGATCGCGTCCTCTTCGGCATCGAAGCGCGCGTCGAAGTAGTCACCAGGCTTGGCCCGAGCGAGCGCTGTCGGCACCGTCAACCGGCGCTTGGCATCAAGTGTAACCACCATGGTGGGATTATCCCACCTCTGCAGGATGGCGTCAACGAAGCTGTGATCCTGTCGGTGGCGAAATCTCAATCGTGCCGCAAACGCCCTGAATGAACTCATTACGGTGATTCGGCTCGAATCAGTATCTCGCCAGGTTTCACTCGGACAGACACTCGATGACTACCAGGTCCTGAAATCGCTCGTTCTGAACGAACAGTCGATGTTTCGCCTGTCCGTCTCGAATTCGTTGTCAGGCCGCGACTGGGAGCTGGACAAGGTCTCTGCAGTTTCTTCCTCCGTCCCAGCCGCCTCAGCAAGCTCGCTATTGCCGGTAGGGTCGAAGGCTGGCGCGTTGCTCCGAAGGTGTGGCTATCCGTTGCTCGCCGTTTCCTGTGGGAGTGCCTCAATAGCCCAACCATAAGCCGTTTCCAGCCTCCGCCACCTCGCACGCAGCGTGCAGATTTACCGCACGACGCGCTCCTCTCGGTCAAAGCGCGTCCGATGTTGCTCGTAGCGTTCGCCGGCTTCCTCGCGGGATTCGTCTGGAATCTGCGAAGAACACGGCACTGGTTTGCCAAGTGAGGGAGTCATGGAATTGCATCGTCTGTTCTGATTGTCCCTGGGCGTGGCGTGCGGTGCTTTCTTTGGACCTTGGTTCGTCGTCAACCTGGAGCCGATTCCGTCAGCCAGCCCGGAGTCTGAGGCGAATGTGCTGAACTATACGAGCAAGAAGATTCTGTTCACGGTCCTCGTAGCTGTCGCCGTGGTGGTCATCCTCCGGATGTTTGGTCTTCTCCAAAATGTTCCGGCAGTGCTGCGCTGAGCCTCGGTGCCCACGGAAGAATCCAAGAAGCCGCGAGTGAAGCTTTGCCGAGCGCGGGCTAAGACTTGACGAGTGCGACCGCCTACCTCGGCGGGGCAGGTCCTCCGTTGCGTCCGCCCGGTGTCAAACGATGCATGGCCACACAGCTGAAAATCCTCGCCGCCTGCCTGCTGCCCCTCGCAACCGTTCACGCTCAACCCGAAGACAAGCCCCGCCTCGTGCCCCTGTTCTCCAACGCCGAACGTGGTCCGGCGTTCATGCTCGAATGCAGGAACATGTTGTCCGTCGCCATCCGTGCTGGCGAAGTCCTTGGAGGACTTGTCTATCAAGTGACGGTGTTGAGCGAAAGGAAATACATAGCGTGGTTGGTTTCGTCGGCGCAGAACCCTCTCTCGAACCCACACAGGCCTGGCGCATCATGATTGGCTTGCGGCAAGACAGTCATGGCACGTCAAGTTCGGACTTCGGCGCGAGATTTCAGCTGCTGTGGGCGTTTCCACTGACGCCGGGTCACCACACGTTGGTCATCCGCTGCCTGGGGAACTGGTCGGATGACGTAGAGCTCCATTGGGAGAGTGCGAGCGTGTCGGTGAAGCGACCGACCGATAATTCGGTCAGTCGAGGAAATCCTCTTGGATGACTCCGTGCGATACGGCAACGCTTGCCACGAGTGCATCCGGCTTGCGGCCGAGAGTGAAGCCCTGTATCAGGAGTATCTCGCAGCTCGAGACGCGCTCACGATGACGCCGAAGAGCGACCGGGCCTACCTTGAACGGCGACAGCGCTTCGACAAGGTGACGGGACGACTGCGCTAAACGCGGAAGCAACAGAACTTCCCACCGTGAGACTTCTCATCCGGAGGAAACCCGTGGGTCCCTGGGAGCACCGACGTGAACGATGACATGGTCTTGACGAAACGGAAGTAACCATGACGATTTCTCCCCGCTTGCTCCGCGCCCTCGGTGCAGCCGGAGTCTGCTTCGCTGTCGGAGCGACCGGGAGCATCTTGTTGGGCGGCCCATGGGTCGGGTCGTCCGGGTATTCTGACGAGCACGGCCGTCGGCGTCTTCGTTGGGCGCTCCACGAAAAAGACCTGACGCCTGCGTGCCTGCTTGTGAATGTGTGCTGTGGGTGCACTCTAATGCTCATCGGCGCAACGGCCGATAGCCTTCTCGTCCTTTGGTTTTGATTGTGGCGGGCTCCACGGCATCCTGACATCCATTAACGTCTCGGGATTCTTGTGGCCGCCGGCCAGATACGGCCTATCGCTTGTGCCGTGCTTGCCGGCCGTGTGTTCGGATTCGTCTGCATGTCCGTGGGCCGAGAGGTTGAAACGATGAAGAGCTGGTTCGAGAAACTGATAGCCTGGTTTAAAGGTGAAGACGACATGACCGCCGTGGAGCGGCTGAGAAGGCTGCAGAATCGAGTGTGAGCTTGCACGAGCAGCAGATTGCACGGCGGGTAACGACAGAACGGCGGACCGCTGGCAGATAACGCCCTACAGCGGCGCGGGACCACCGTTCAACTCGTTCGGTTGCTTGTGACGAGCACGACGGTCGGTGTCTTCGCTTGGCGTTCTACCGCCAGACCCTGACGGCAATCCGAGGGCGCACGATGCTGAACCAACAACAACTCTGCTTGCGTTCGTCGGCGTCTTCGATAGCGCGTTGGTAGCCTGACGACGCGCGTCCTGCGGATAATGCTCCGACTGTTGCTCGTTCTCTTTCTCGTCGTGGTTCTTTTTGTCGCCTGGGTATGGTGGTATTACCGCCCTACCCTCGACCGCCCGTATCGTGAGTCGAATGAACGCCCGAAGTGAAGCACTCACAACGCTACGGTTTGTCGCAACTCGGTTGCTGCTGCGCGACGGTCGGGTGGCAGCAGAGGGCGACCGCTGGCGCTTCGATGAAAACTATTTCGGCGCTGTCGATTCGTGTGCTCCAGATGAAGGGAAGGTCTTCACGAAATCCGCTGTTTCCCAACGTCGTGAGCCGCGAATGCCGTAGACGCCAAAGCTGTCAAAGATGTGGTGCCGCTTTGCGTAGACATCTTCGACCCTGCCATTGCGCAAGGTCACCCAAAGCATCGGATATCCCATAGGCACAGGGAGACGCCGAGAGTAGACCATCGTATCCGAACCAACACCGTGGAAGTTTGCGTCGTTCGATTCGACGGCAAGCGGCGGACCGAGCAGATGTTCTACCTCGGTGCGTGACATTCCGATTTTCACTCGCCGGATGTTCTCCACTGTGACCTGCGACCCAATAGCAGACTGCGAAAAGCACGAGGCGAAGACGACACTGAATGCTGCAAGGCCTGCGAGCACCGAACACTTCTTGACGCTCATGCGGCATTATCCGGCGGGAAAGGGCTTGCGTCAGCGTTGCGCGTGGGCTGTCTCACGCCCCCTTTTCGACGCGCTCCCATACGAGCGTCCAATCCACTAGCGTTGCCGGGAGTTCCGGTGAGTCTACCCGCAGCGTGAGACGATTGTCCTGCAGCGTGAACCACCGTTTCCGAGTCCTGCCGACGATGTTCGGGCTCTTGTCCAACTCAACGTGGTGGAGCACAAATCCCTCTTTGGCGTGGACGTCCACAGTGCTGCAATAAGCCGCAAAGTCCGTCAGCCCCAGAAGAGTTGACTTCATCTCGTCTGCTGTGGGCGCTGCCTCTGACTTCCAGTTGGGCCGGCTACGGTTCATCAGAACGGCGCACATGTGACCGGTATCGGCGTAGATGACGTAACCTGCGAAATCCGGCATCTCCTTGGTGGCGCCATCCTTGAAGCGTTGTGTCGATGACACCAGCCGCCACGTTCCGGCCAACTGCTTCATCATCGCCACGTCATCTTGGGTCTGCTGCCTCTGGGCGTCACCGGCCGTGACCGTCAAGAGGAGCACGATTGCGAACCCGAGCACACGCACGCCGCTCATGTCGCACCTCACTCGACCGAGAAACTGGATAGACCGGATGATAACGCCGCAATGCCTTTGGAGGCCCATAGAAGTGATTGTGGGCCACCTCGATGGGCGTCCAAGCGGCCCTGGTTTTCGGAGGAAATCAGCGTGCCTGTTCGGAGGGTTTATGGGCCACGCCGGGGAGGCACTATCTGGCTTGGGCCTTTTCAAATTCCGCCAGCGCCTTCATGACTTCCGCGTGCGCTGCTTTCTCGGCACGGTGATGCTGTGCGGCAGCAACGGAATGGGCAGTGCGAATCACGAGGCCACCCACCGGAACTCCGACATTCACCATCTGACCGGGGCTGTTGGGCGGAACGAATGTCAGGGCACCCCAATGAGTCTCGTCCGGTTTCGTTGGACCGAAGAACGGCATCCCGTCAATGCTGAGGGGCGGTTGTGGACTTTCAAGAGCAATGCGAGTGCGCTCGACCGATACGGGAGAATGCTCAGGCTGCTGGGCCCACACTGAATGGACACCACCCAGCACAGCCGCGACGATGAACACCGGAAGTCGCACGCCGGTCGAGGTCATCACCTGCGCCATTGCGCGGCAGCCGTTTCCAAGATTACGTCCACTCCCTGCGCTATTGTCACCATCGGCGCGCAGCTCAATAGCTCCGCTGCGGCCATTCCGCCGACACCGTTCGTTTAGACGCCGGTCTGGAGAGGGAAGTCTGCAACCGGGGTGGACAACCCCGCGCAGTGAATGTCGGGGTGCGAATCAGCCCGTATGCCGCTCCGCCATGAGTCGCTGTAGGGTTGACCGGGGACGCAGAGCCGCCGTGCAGCCTCTCGTTCGGGCAAGCCAGCGACCGCGGCGAGGCGTTCGGGGGCAATCCAGGCGTCAGGGTCTGCCGAGCCTCACACCTTGCGTCCTCGCCCGTTGGAGACCTGCTCTCACTCTTTCAGCGATGCGGTCCCTTTCGAACTGACTGATGGCGGAAAGAACATGAAGCTGGAGTCGCCCCGCCGGTGTCGTTGTGTACAATGCGGTATCGCACGGCTGGACAGACACAGGCTCCGTGGTCCAATAAAACGCCTCCACTCATCGGGCCAGAAGGCGCATTCACCGCTTCCCGTACTCGGTAAATACGTAATCTCTCGCTTTAGCGCTCGAGTGGCACGCGAAGCCGCATCTGGCGTTGTTCCCCTGGGGTGGTGTGCTGGCTTTCGTGCCGGGCTTGAATGTTTTGGACCCGGCGTCGTAGTCGAACAGGGCATAACCCCATCCGCCGCTCTCAGCGAATCTCGTGCTGTCCTTCTCCATGAAGTCCACGCTCCGCAGCTCGCCAGGCACCGTCGCATCCGGAAAGAATGCGTCCTGTTTCGGTGTCCAGATGATTTTGGCAATCTTGGCTCCATCCGGGACAGGCTGACAGTTGGCGGGAATCCCGGCGTAGTAGGAGTCGATCATTAGAGGATTGGCGAGGATGATCTCGACCACTCTTTCTTTCCGAGTCATGGAGACGGCCTGCCATCCCTCATACGTTTTGAACTCAGAGAACGCGAGGCCACCCGGCACTTTGACGGTGTACTTGTCCTGCGCGGAAATGACCAAGGAGCCCAGGACGGCCAACCATGTCGTTGCAATCGCAATCGTTAGCACGCTCGATCGATTCATCGCGGATGCGCTCATGGCGATCTCCTTCTCGCGTCATTCCAGCATGCCTGCGACTCGGGAACTATTGGACGAAGGTAGTGGCGACACCTTCGTATCTGGAGGTGCTAAGCCGACGGCTCGATGCTTTGAAGCCAATCGACCGCCGACGCGCGATCGCGAAACATCGGGAAGCCACGATCAGTCCTGACCGTCGGCGTTGATGCCGAGCAGCTGGCCGCCGCTCTCAACACGATCTTTGAGATCGGCGAGTAATCCTTCATCGGATAGGTCAAGAGGGTGGGAACACTGCTTCGCTGTTCTGTGCCGGCGATCAACGATATTGTCGTCGCGCACCTCGATCGCGACATCGGCTGTAATCCTCCGTCGCCTGTCCCTTGCAGCACGCGCGGCCATGGCGACCACCACGGCAATCACCCAAAGGTTGACGCGTGGCTTCCACGGCGTGATTGAAGAGACGAGCAGCCCTGTCGCGGCGTCCGATTTGTTCTCCATCACCCCTGCGATTGGAGCATTCGCCGAAACGCGGTTCTGTTGGACGATGGTGTCGAGCCCTACCGTCTGATAGATCCCCTGTCGCGCGTCTGATTTGAGGCGGTTCGAGGAGGCCGCCAGCGCGAACCTTCCGCATGCGGAGGTTATTGACAGTGCGGTTGGTGAAGCGGGTGAGGATGAGAGATGAAACAGAAGAGTGAACTCCAACTCGAATTGGCGACCAATCAAAGAGGTTGAGCCTCCACGCTCAGGATTCGAATGAGCCCGGCCTCAGCCATTGCAGTGCCTCCGCAAATTGTAGACCGCGACTCCTACCAAGGTGGCGCCCATACTATCGTCGAATAGCATTGCTGCCGCGCATGCGAGACTATCCTCGTTAGCAGCTATTCACAAGGAGGTCTTGAATGAGCGCCATAGCGAACTTCGGAATCGTCACAGGACACATCGGACGCATCGGAGCCCTGATCGTCGTTGCCGTCGCGCTCGTCGCCGTCGCTGCCGCGGCACAGACGGCGAAAGAGGTCAAGGGGGCGACACCGTTGGTCGCCATCGCGAACGAGCCGCCGGCGAAGTTAATTGTCGATCCGCCCATTCCCGAGCAGCTGGCCCAGGGGCGCGTCTTCATCCAGTACCGGACGGAAAACCTGCGCATCCTGGCGGTGTTCGGGAACGCTGCGCTGGCGGTCTCGCCACGCGTTGGACACCTGCACTACTTCGTGGATGGCCAGTCGTGGCCCATCGTCGACACCAGCGGCGAAACCGTGGTCCTCGTCGGATTGCCACCGGGTTCACACAAGGTCCGGCTCGAGCTGGCGGACGCGACGCACAAGGCGATCCCGGGGGCCAGCCAGGTCGTGGAGTTCACGGTTCCGCAGAAACAGGGTCAATGACATGTCCACCTCGATCACGACGCCCAGCAACATCACCGCGCCGACGCAACTTGTTCAGGTCGGGAACCAGACGTATGCATGTCGCCGTTTCGGTGCCGTGGCGTCGCGTCCTTTGTTGTTCCTGCAACACTTCCTGGGCACGCTCGACAACTGGGATCCGGCGGTCACCGATACGCTTGCGGCCGGGCGGGAAGTCATGCTGTTCGACAACGCCGGTATCGGGCGCTCAACTGGCAAGGTGCCCGACACGGTGCAGGGGATGGCGGTTCATGTGCTGGCTTTCCTCGACGCCCTCGGTGTAACGGCCTGTGACGTGCTCGGATTCTCACTGGGAGGCATGGTCGCTCAGCAAGTCGCGCAGGATCGGCCGTCGATGTTTCGCAGAATCATCCTCGTCGGCACCGCGCCGAGGGGTGGCCACGACGTCATGGACACCGAGAAGCCGAGCCTCGCGAAGCCGTTCAGTGATCCAACGCTCAAGGGATACGCGAGGTTGCGGACACTCTTCTTTGCACCAAGCGAGTCGAGTCAGGCAGCCGGAAAAGCGTTCACCGAACGGCTTGCACAGCGCACCACGGATCTCGAACCCGCCTCCGGACCCGAGGTCGCCGCCGCACAAATTGCCGCCTTTCGCGAGTGGGGCCGCTTCTCGGGCGAGCGCTTCGCGGATCTGAAAAAGATCCGCCAGCCAGCGCTCGTGGTGAACGGCATTCACGACGAGATGATTGCCGTTTCGAATTCCTACTCGCTAGGCGAGCACCTCCCGAACGCAGTGCTGCTCACCTATCCCGACGCCGGGCACGGCTCCTTGTTCCAGTTTCATGAGTCCTTTACGCGGCAGGCGACCGCGTTTCTCGCGTCCGACTCGCCGTTTGCGCCTTACTGAGTGGTCAAGGAGGCTGCCATGGAAACCTTCAACACCGCCGACGTTGCGGGCCTCAGGCTCTTCTACCGTCAGGTCGGAGACGTGTCGAAGCCGACCATCGTCCTGCTGCACGGTTTTCCGTCGTCGTCGTCCCAGTTCCGCGACCTCATGCCACGCCTGGCGGATCAATTTCACGTCATCGCGCCCGACTATCCCGGCATGGGGCTCAGCGATGTACCGGACCCGACCGTCCTGAAACCGACGTTCGACGACGTGGCCGTGGTTATCAACGCGTTCATCGAACAGCGCGTGCCCGGGCCATTCATCTTGTACATGCACGACTTCGGCGGTCCGATCGGCATGCGCGTCGCGACGGCATGTCCCGAGCGGATTGCCGGCCTGATTGTTCAGAACTTTACAATGTCAGTGGAGGGTTGGAACCCCCAGCGCCTGAAACTCTACGAGGAGCTCGGCGGTCCCGAAACCTCGGAGAAGTTGGCCCAGACCGAGCAATTCGCCACCGTGGAACGCGACAGGTTTCTCCACCAGTCGGGCGCGCGCCGCCCCGACGCGTTGAATCCAGACAATTGGGCGATCGACGCCTACGCGTTTTCGATCGCGGCGAAAGGATCTTCATGTCGAGGTTGTTCATGAACCTCATGACCAACATTCAGCACTACCCGGAATGGACCGCCTATCTGAAGGACCGGCAGCCGAAGACGCTCATCGTGTGGGGGAAAAACGACCCTCTGATGTTGCCGGCGGCCGCGGAATTCGTGAAGCAGGTGGTTCCGGCGGCCGATCTCCGTTTTTTCGACGGCGGTCACTTCGTGCTCGACGAGAACGCCGACGCGGTCGCTGAGGCGATCATCGCGACGTTCTCCCAATAGGATCGACGCGCGATGCGGCCCGCGGCGCAAGCCAGCGAGCGATCGTTTGAATGGGTCTTTTCAAGGTTTCCAAGTGGCGGGCTTGCTGAAGCCTCGTCATTACTGTCGGAGGAGGTCAGAGATGCGAAAACACAAAGTTCCGATCAGTCCGATCGCACTGGCGTTTCTAACGGTCTCAGTCGCGCTAGCCTTCGCGGCCCAGGATAAGTACACCGTGAAAGTGCCTGGTGGCCTGGCGTTCGCTGAGTTCAGGGGATACGAAAACTGGCAGAGTGTCGGGCCCAGTCTGACCGATGCCCAGAACGTGATCAGAGTGATCCTGGCGAATCCCGTGATGATCGAGGCGTACAGGGAGGGCGTGCCGGGCAATGGCAAGCCCTTTCCGGACGGCTCCAAGATTGCAAAAATCGAGTGGACACCGAAAAAGATTACGGACGCCCCTTTTTCCGTGGCCGCTCCGGACACGGTGCCGGACATCCTTAAAGAGGTTGAGTTCATCGAGAAAGATGCCAAGCGATTCCCGGATGGCCACGGATGGGGATATGCCGTGTTCAACTATGACCCGACGTCTGATAAGTTCACGCCCGCCACCGCAGCTGACCGGCCGCCGCAGCGGAACGATGCCAAGTGCGGGGTCGCGTGCCACACCTGGCGGCCGAAAAGGACTACATTTTCACGGCGTACGCGAAACGGTGAACGATGCAGCCGCAGTTCTCATCACAAGACAGCCAAGTTGGGCTGCAAGGAATGCGCAATGGATGATCTTTTGAACTTCGCTGTCGACGCACACGGCGGTTTGAAGCGTTGGAGCAGCGTGGAGGCCGTAACACTGGCCGCCTCCGTGGGCGGAGACCTATGGCGGGACAAGAGCAAGATCGACTATCTGAAGAACGTCATCCTCAGGGTCGAGACGAAACGCGAGCGCGTCACGATGGATTTTCCCGGCCAGGACAAGCGATCCGTCTTCGAGCCGAATCACGTCGAGATGCAGCGTCGCGATGGAACGATCGTCGCAAGCCGCGACAATCCCGAAGCGTCGTTTGAGGGGCAAGATCGGCTGACGCCCTGGGATGATATCCACGTTGCGTACTTTAGCGGCGAGGCGTTCTATACCTATTGCAACACACCGTTCCTTTGCACCTACGACGGGTTCGCCAGTGACGAAATTCCTCCCATTCAGGTTGACGGCGAGACCTGGCGCCGCCTGAAAGTGATTTTCCCCGACACGGTGAAGAGTCATACCGGGACACAGATCTTCTGTTTCGGTCCGGATGGCCTGCTTCGGCGTCACGATTACACAGTGGACGTCCTTGGCGGTGCCCCTGGACTCAACTATGCCTCCGATTATCGAGACATCGATGGAATCATCGTTCCAACAAAGCGACGAGTGTACGCCTACGAAGGCAACTACCAACGAGTGAAGGAGCCTCTGCTGGTTCAGATCGACATGGCCGACGTCGCGCTGGCGTACACGTCGCCTGCTGCCGTGTCGCCAGGGAGACTGCCATGAAAGTTGTGAAAGCGGCCGCGGTGCAACTGAGTCCGGTCCTCTATAGCCGGGAGGGAACGATCGACAAGGTCGTGCGAACGATCCACGCTAGATCGGCGGCTGCTTCACCGCGATCGTCGCACCCGATTCCACCTTGCTGCGCGAGCCGATTCGCTCGGGCGAAGGCATCGTGATCGCCGACCTCGACTTCACGCTGATCGACAAGCGCAAGCAGCTGATGGACTCGCGCGGTCACTACAGCCGGCCGGAGTTGCTGAGTCTCCTGATCGACCGCACCCCCGGCGCGTACGTTCACGAACGCGCGGCGCATGCGAGGTCAGCCTTCGAGCAGCGGGCGGACGATCAGCTCATGCCGGTTGCGTAGTGCGAGAACTGGGAGGAGTGGCATGCCTGCGATAGACGTCCCGGTTAGAAGGTTCAGCGTCGTCTCGCAGCGACCATTCGACGAGGTCGTACGACGGCTGACGGCGACGATTGGTCGTCCAGACCAGAAGACGTTCCACGACGCGGTGGCCTCGGCGGCGACGGTGGTCGAGCTCGAGGGAGTCGTCCGCCAGGCGGTCGGATCCTCTGATCTGATGGAGTTTGTCCGTTTTGATTCCGGGGACGTCCTCCGTTAAGGAGCGCGGCGGTCAAGGGCCGAAGACGCTCCGGTTGGTCGTGGGAAATCCGCTCATCATGAAGGAAATGGCAAAGGTGGTTCCAGACGCTGCGTCGTACGCGCCGGTCACCATTCTCATCGATGAGCGCGCTGATGGCGTGCACCTCTCCTACGACTCGATGGAGAGCCTGCTCGCTCCCTACGGGCAGGAAACAGCGCTCCGGGTCGCGCGAGATCTCGACACGAAGGTCGAGGGGCTCCTCGAGGCAGCCGCGCGATGACAGACAGGGGATGTGCGCTACACGAGCTCGGGCTTGCCGCCGTCGCTCGGGCAATTCGGCACGGCGATGTGTCCTCCGAGGTCTACGTCAGCACGTTGCTGCAACGAGCGCGCGCATACGCGGACTTGAACGCCTTCATCACGATCGATGAAGCTTCGGTGCTGGAGGCCGCGAGCGATGCGGATCGCGGGCGTCTGGCGGGCCGCGTGGCTCCGCTGCTTGGCGTGCCTTTGGCAATCAAGGACAGCTACCTGACGAAGGGACTGACGACGACGGTCGGTACCTCCGTACTGGCGACGTTCACACCCACGCCCGATGCCGCAGCGGTCTCGGCGGTGAAGGATGCGGGCGCGATGGTGTTCGGCAAGAACAATCTGGTGGAGATGTCGTACGGCCTCACGGGACTCAACGAACACTACGGGCAGGTGAAGAACCCCAACAACAGGGACCACACTTCTACGCAGCCCGCCGGTCGCATGATACGCGTTCACCGTCTGCGGGCGCGCGGATCCTTAGGCCAGCCGGATTGGGCGCCATTGCAGGTCAGTCAGCGATTCCGATCACTTGTCTGATCGTCTGAGGATCCTCAATAGCGCGAAGCATGAAATCTGCGACATCGGAT
>Ga0306922_10002499_pt1 | contig 17084 bp, 20 predicted proteins | sample sta12Cox44000082_FD_203758 | JGI IMG/M metagenome (GOLD analysis project Ga0306922, IMG submission 203758) | Lab enrichment of tropical soil microbial communities from Luquillo Experimental Forest, Puerto Rico - statoxic.12C.oxic.44.000.082 (v2)... | ecosystem: Environmental > Terrestrial >... | reverse complement strand
GTGAATAGCGAGTCGGGAAGGCCCGCCTGACGATTTGCTACTCGATGGGTGGCGCATACATCGCCCATTTTGCGATGTATGCGACCCTTGAAGATCGGCTGAAAGCTGAAGGCCAATGCAAAATCTAAAATCCCAAATCCAAAATCGCCCGGGCTCCCTGGTCGAGAAGGTCCTCGGCCAAAGCCGTGCCGGCACCTTCCGGATCGCAAGCCGAACCAGCCGTTGCCGAACGCAGCAGTTGACTGCCGTCAGAACGGGCGACTATGCCGACAAGGTGAAGTTCACCACCCTCGAGGCGAGCGTGGGCGGCGATGGGGGCCTGACAGCCACCACCCAGATGACGTAGCGCAGCGCGCTCGGCGCGAATGGCGCGGTGGGTGGCAGGGTCATCCAGAAGGCGAACGGCGTTCCTTATGTGATCATCGCCCTCGCGAATCTCGATCGCCAGTGCCCCTTGTCCTACTGCAGGACAGATCTCGTCGACCGCAAAGTACTGCCGAATCCTGTGGCCGAAAGCCAGGCGATGGATGCCCGCCGCGGCCACCACCAGCGCGTCGCAGTCTCCCTTGTCGAGTTTTCTGAGCCTGGTGTCGAGGTTCCCTCGCATCGGGACCAGCTCGAGATCCTGGCGCAGGTGACGCAGTTGAACCTGACGTCGCAGGCTGCTCGTTCCCACCCGCGCCCCAGGCTTTAGTTCAGCGCACGGCAAGCTGGCGATAAGGACGTCGCGGGCATCTTCACGCCGCGGGACGGCGGCCACGCACAAACCCTCCGGTTGCTCCGTGGGGAGGTCCTTTAAACTGTGAACTGCCACATCGACTTCCCCCGAGAGCAGCGCCTCCTCAATCTCCTTAATGAACAGTCCCTTCGTTCCCGATTGAACAAGCGAGACATTCGCCAGTTTGTCACCCGTGGTCTTGATAATTCGGATTTCAACGGCATGGCCCGCGGCCGCAAGGTGGTCCAGCACGAAGTTGGCCTGCCAAAGGGCCAGCTTGCTTCCGCGCGATCCGATAATGACCCTCATAAAGGCAGTTACTCTAGTGGCGAGTGGCCAGTGGCTAGCCGCGCCTCACCGGCCATAATTACTAGCCAGTAACCACTAACCACTAGCCACTGTTATTTACTCTGCTACTCCAAAAATCTTACGAATGACCTGCACCAGAGCCCTGTGTTCCGGGCTGCCCGCTCCACTCTTCAGTTCGGTGATAGGGCCGTGCAAAATCTTGTTGAGGATACCTTGGGTAAGGGCCTCCACGGTCTCCCGTTGTTCAGGGGTGAGGGAGGTCAGCCGTCCTTGGAAACGTTCCATCTCGCCCTGGCGGATACGCTTCAGTTTCTCCTCGAGAGCCATAATCGTCGGTACCACCTCTCGCGAGGCAAAGTGGCGCATCATCCTTTGCACTTCCTGCTCCACGATCTCCTCCGCCCAAGCGGCCTCGCGTTGGCGCTGTTTGATGTTGGCTTCAACCACGCCCTGCAGATCATCGATGTCATAGACAAAAGCAGCATCCAGGTCGTTAACGGAAGGATCGACATCGCGAGGTACGCTTATGTCCACAAAGAAGATCGGGCGGTTCCTGCGGGCCGCGATCATTCTCTCGGCCCGGTTTTTGGTGATGATGAAGTGGGGAGCACCGGTCGAACTGATGATGATGTCAGCCTGATCGATGTACTCGAAGATTTGATCGAACTGTATGGCCGTGCCGCGAAATGCGTGCGCCAACTGTACTGCCTTTTGGTAAGTGCGATTGGTGACCAGAATGGCGCCGGCGCCGCTGGAGAGCAGATGTTTGGTCGCCAGTTCACTCATCTTACCGGCGCCAATAACAAAAATGGTCTTCCCCGCCAGGTTGCCAAAGATCTTCTTGGCGAGTTCCACGGCCGCGTAGGGGACCGAAACGGCGGCGGTGCCGAGGGCTGTCTCCCGTCGAACACGGCGGCCAACCGCCAGCGCCTGATTGATGACGTCATGGAGCGTCCCGTTCAGCGTACCTGCGGCCTGTGCAGTCAAGAACGCCCGCTTCATCTGGCCCAGTATCTGTGGCTCCCCCAAGATCATGGAGTCCAAGCTGGAGGCCACCCGAAACAGGTGCCGCACAGCATCCCGCTGGCGATGCCAGTAGAAATAACTCTCGTACTCCCGCAGGTCACACCGGTGGTAGCCGGAGAGAAACTGGCGAATGGCAGTCGCCGCGTCGTCTTTATCATCAGCGTTCGCGACTACTTCGACGCGGTTGCAAGTGGATACGATCATGCCCTCCAGAATGCCATCGTAACCCATGAGGTCTTTGAGCGCCTGGACAAGGGTTGACTCCTGCACGTGCATGCGTTCGCGCACCTCTACAGGCGCCGTGCGATGGTTCATTCCTGCCAGGACGAGATTCATATTGGAAACTAGAAGCTCGAAACTGGAAATTGGAAATCGGAAGCTGGTTGTTGGTTTTCGCGAATTTCCATTTTCCAGTTTCTATTTTCCGGTCACGGGCTGCCAAGCTTGGGGAAAAAGCCGTGCTGGCTGCTCAGGAAACTAATCCCCAGGAACGTCACCATAACGGCCGCAAACCCAAAAATGGCCAGGTAGGCAGCACGGCGGCGCCGTCCACTCCCGCTCAAGCGGGTCGAAAACAAGATAAGATAGATGATCCAAGTCACCAAAGAGGCTACTATCTTGGGATCGAGTTGCCATGGCCCACGCCAAGTCCGACTGGCCCAGACAACCCCCGTCAGGATTCCCAGGCTGAGAAACACCAGCCCGAAGACCAGCGACCTATAGTAGAGCTCGTCACAGACTTCCAAAGGAGGCAGCCGATAGTAGAAGGCCCGGGGTTTCTTTGATTTAAGCTCGCTTTCCTGTATCAGGTACATGATGGCGCCCACGGAGGTCAGGAACAGCCCGGTGTAACCCAGCATCATCGAGGCTATGTGAACCAGCAGCCATCCTCCCCGGAGCCCGCCGGCCGAGAGCGATGGGGGAGGCTGAAGGGCGCTGATCAGGCTCAGCACAAAGACGAAGGGCAGCATGAAAATGCCCAAAGATGTGATGGGGTACCTCAAGTAAACCGCAAAAAAGGCCGCAGTCAGCGTGAAGACGAATAGGGACAGCGCACTACGAACATCTGTCGGCTGTAGGCGACCTGTCTGGGCCGTCGTAATCGCCAGAGTTGCGGCATGAAGCAAGAGACCCAGGCCTAGCGCTCCCAGAGACCAGGGCGAGAGACGGGGACGTCGTCGTCTCACCGAAGGGAGGATGAGGACAAGCGCGAGTCCGTAAAAGGCGACTGCAGCCCACAGCAGGGTGGTGTGCACAGCAACCTCGACAATCCAGCGCAATATAGATTAATTATAACATCTGGCCAGCGAGGCTCGTTTTTCTCAGCGCGGCGGGGTAGTGTCTCAGTTTGAATTTCTGAGCGCAGTCCGTCGGGCGAGTCGCGCGATTAGGCGGGAACGTACGTCAACCGGATCAAGTCATCGGCGATTAAATCGCTGGCCACCAGGTGGAGCGGCGGCCGGGGGCCGGCAAAGAATGGCGTGCCGCCACCAAGCACGACGGGGCGGAGGTAGAGTTGATACTCATCGATAAGACCGGCTTCGGTCAGGCTTTGCGCCAGGGCTGGTCCGCCAACTTGAATCTCGCCAGCCAGCTCGGTCTTCAGCCTGCGGATCACCTTCTCGAAGTCATCCGCGACAAGCGTGGCGTTGGGGCCAACGGACTTGAGGGAATGCGATACGACCCACTTCGGCTGGCTCCGCCACGCCACCGCGAAGTCGCGGTCCTCCGCGTCCCAATCAGGAAGATCTTCGTCCCAATAACGCATGATCTCGTACATGCGGCGACCGTAGATGACGCCCGTGAGGCCACGCACCAGCTCGATGAAGTGACGGACGGCTGCGGGCGCAGGCGGACCAAGCTTCATGTGGTCGACGTAGCCATCGAGGGACTGGCTCAATCCATAGACAAGTTTTGCCATGCTGCAAATCTCCCTCTCACGTTCTTCAGAATAGCTTGAGCCGACGCGCGGAGGTGAGGTTGAACAGCTAATTGCCCGCCCATTGTCGGTGTGACCAATAACCAGAGGTCCGTTTCCCAATCCCGAGATTGAAACTGAGACACTACCGTTTCAGCCATTTGAGAAAACGTAGTCTGGTCTCGCTTCCGCTCGGGTGCGACTCGGCTGGGAAGCAATGTCTGATACCGCGTCACCTGAGTTTGGCTCACGACGCTGCCGGCCGTTGACACGTGAGCCGACCGGAGGGAGGTCCCAGGGTTCTGGGTTGCGTAAAACTCGACCGCCAGAGCCCGCTTCAGCGACACAAGGGCGCCAAGGGCGCCAGCCGCGGCCGCGCACGGGCGACGTCTACGCCCGAAGGTCAGCGCTCATCGACGGGTGGGAAACGCGAGATCAGGGGCCGATGGGCGGATACGAGAGGGGACGGCGGCATCACAAGAAACAGATCAGCCCCACCCCGGCCGTCGGCTGCAAGCGGTCTAGCCGTCTTTTCGGTTTCGCCCACGCCTCAACGAGCGTCAGCAGTTCGCCGTCCCTTCGCCATGTGCCGCATCTTGCTATAGTGCTTTGGGGAGCGACCTTCAAATTGCTCTCGTTCGGGAACCGGGTATTCCGAGCAGGCCATGCTGCAAGTCCGGCACGGCCTGCTAGAACGTCTCAAATGCCCCGCGGTGACGATCACAAACCATTGCCGCCACAGTGCTTAGCGTCCGCTTGTGCTCACGGCATACCCGCCGAAAAAGCCCGACGGCGGCGCCACTGCATTTAGGTGCCCCGTGAGTGTCGCTCGAAATGCTTGCCCTTTGCGTCCCAGCTTGACTTCCTCGTCGTTCAGAGTGAATTTGTTCGCCTCTGTGATCGTGTTGACGAATACTGCCGTAAATGTATTGGTGGCGGTGTCCACGATTGCTTGTTGATGCAGGCTCGAGATCTGAATGGGGGTGCCGGACCGGAACGAGTCCGGATTGGCGAAGCTTGCCGGGGCACTGTTCAAATAAATCGTCGTGGTGCCGTCCCTGGCGTTGATGCGCAAGGGCCCATCGACGTTCGTTTCTGTGGTGGTCGCCTCATTGAAGAACGTAAAAAGCGCTGTCGTTTCGTTGTGTGGACTGCCGCTGAAAACGTCGTCGATACCGCGCACCTTGGTCAGGTAACCGTACTGAATCGACGAGCCGAAAGGGGGCGGTGTCGCGAAGTTTGTGACTTCTCCCACCAGCTCGAAGACAAGCTCGTCACCAACAAACGGGATGCGGTCGTCGCTGGCTATCGATGGCAACCCGAGGAGGACCACCGAGCCGGCGACAGAAGCTACGATAATTGAGGCGCGCATAGCATCTCCCTTTCTGGCTCTTTGCCGTTTCGTGTCACAAGCCGACTCGTGAGAAACCGACCGCGCGAGGTGGTTCCTGGTGACCCGGGCCAATGAGGGCCTTTTGCTCGCTCTCGGTCATGTCCGCTCGCGATGTCTGTGTCGAGGCGACACACTATCTGACACATCGTGGGGCGAAGGTAAGCGAAGAGACGAAGTCTGCGGATCGCGTGACTTTACGGTGAACTGGTCTGCGTCCCAATAACGGCTCATTTTTTTGGGACGCACATTCATAGCGCCCGCCCCCGCAGAAAACCGGGGCGAAAGTCAGTCGCCAGCGCAGGAGGATTTTGGGACAGCCGTCACGGGGCGTCAGTTGCAAACCCGCAATCGCGCTGCACGATGAGGTTGCAGATTCTCGAGGTTCTCGGTTATCAGGCAGCAACGTTTGTTCGGATCTGAGAAGTTCACGCTCATTGTGGCCGAGCTGTCGTGGCAGTAAACTCCGACACGTGAATTCGTCTGAATCTTTTCGGATTGCCGCGGTCCAGGCCTGCCCGATCTATCTCGATCGCGAACGCACCATCGACAAGGCGTGTGGGCTCATTCACGAGGCCGCGCGCCGTGGCGCACAGCTGGTCGTTTTCCCTGAAGCGTTCGTGCCGGGATATCCAGTGTGGGTGTGGTTTATCCCTCCCGGTCGCACGGCAGATCTGCGGGAGGCCTATGTCGCGTTGCATGCGAACGCCATCGCGATTCCGAGCCCCTCCACGCGGCGGCTCTGCGACGCGGCACAAACAGCCGGTATTGCCGTCGCGATCGGCGTGAACGAGCGGAACGCCGAAGCGAGCGATTCCACGCTGTTCAACACCCTGCTGTACGTCGATCCAAAAGGGACGATTCTCGGCACGCATCGCAAGTTGGTCCCGACGGGAGGCGAACGCCTTGTCTGGGGGAGCGGCGACGGGAGCGATCTGGCGGTGTATGCGCTCCCCTTCGCCCGCGTCGGTGGGCTGATCTGCTGGGAGAACTACATGCCGCTGGCCCGCTATGCGCTCTCCGCGTGGGGAGCCCAGGTCCATGTCGCGCCGACGTGGGATCGAGGCGAGCCGTGGTTATCGACGATGCGTCACGTGGCCAAAGAAGGACGCGCGGTCGTGATTGGGTGTTGTCAAGTCGTCCAGCCGCACGATATCCCCGACAACCTCCCTTTCAAGTCCAAATATCTGTCGGGCATCGACCATTGGATCAACCCAGGCGGAAGCGTCATCGTCGATCCTGACGGGAAAGTCATTGCCGGACCAACGTACGAGCAGGAAACGATCCTGTATGCAGACGTTCGTCGCGAACAACTCGTGGGTCCTCGGTGGCAGCTTGATATTGCGGGGCACTACGCCCGTCCGGACGTTTTCGAGCTCATTGTGCATCGGCAAGCAAAACCCGTGATTCAGGAGCGCGAAACCTCAGCGCCGCCGGCGTCACGTCGGCTCCGGCGAGGCGATGATGAATCACGATCAGCGCGCTCGCGGGCGAAAAGGAAAAAGACCGCAGCAGGGGCGCGTCGGCACTGAATTCCGGTTTGACTCGGCTATCACTCGCCCCTTCGCAACTCCCGGGAGCGCAATCCGTTCACCGCTTTCCGCACGCCGCGAAGATGTAATCCTTTGCCCCCACGCTTGTATGACAGGCGTTAGCTACTGTCGGCAGAAACGGGGCGTCGGGACTTCTCACTTTGGGGTGTGTGGGCGCTGTTCGGCGTGGACTGATAGGTCGTCGTACTCGACAAAGATTTGGCGAAACAGCTACCTCATCAGTTTCGACTCGTCAGTTCGCGCGTAGGGGCGTAGGATTGATCCACCCCGGCAAGATGCCTGCGAGGAGTTATGAATGCCTATCTCGATACGGACATCGTGTCGGCGATCGTGAAGGATAACAACCCTGACGAGTCGGCCGCGATTGATCGAGCATTGCGAGCCTTCAACGACGATGATCTCAGTCTCGTGACGTCCGATGTCACCCGCAAGGAAATCGACCACTACAAGGGAAGCAGCAAGGTCGGCGTCGAGCGAAGCTTTCGCCTTCTCAGGAGGGTGCCCTACGTCGACACCCACAAGTTACTGGGGATCCACAACCCCGGTGACTCCAGGACGTGGACCAACTCCCCGGCGGCGAGACGGCTGCGCGACCTGGGAATCGGGCCCACTGACGCTCTTCACCTGATGGTTGCGATCAAAGCTCAGTGCGACATCTTCCTGACCTGCGACCGTGCAGTCCTCCACCGGAGCCGAGAGATTCAGGCCGACTTCAAGATCGAACCAATGAAGCCGTCCGCTCTATGCGAGCGCGAAGGGTGGTAGAGAGTCGTGACACGGAACCGTGATGGACCCGGCCGAACTTCGGGCGCCATGAACCTCGCATGGCGAGACAAACATAGGTTGATGACTTGAGGAGTCAGCTCCAAAGACAGGATGACACTCCGCGAGCCATGCACCGGCAACTCGTCAACCACGGACCTTCCCTTTCCACACGCGCCCCGCAATCGAGATCGACGATATTACGCCGACCGCTCAGTACTACCGCTTTGGTGACCGTTGCCTCGAACACAAGCGCTCCGGGTTTGAGATCACGGAGAGCTATAGGAACCGCACGTCGCGTCGCGTTGCCGATCTTCTTGTGGTGCCGGCCTCCGATTGAAGCTACGTCCTGGTTGTGATCCACTCGTCAGCTGACTCAGTCTTAAGCGTCAAGCACACAGGGTCAACGCGACTCGGTGCCAAGAATGCCCAGGCATTCACCGATCCTCGCCGACTTCGAGCCGCGCAGGCCGTGTAGACTGACGCACGAGACTCGGGAGGTCTGCGATGAAACGTTGCCCGTTTTGTGCGGAGGAGATTCAGGACACCGCGATCTTCTGCAAGCACTGTCATAGGGATATTCTTGGACTGGCATCACCAGCCCCACCCGCGGCTCAGGCCGTGCATCCCCAACAACGAAACCGCGTTCTATGGCTGATGGGAGTGGCCATCGTCGCGGGCGCCGCAGCTTCCTTCGGCACCGCGATGCTCATCACACCGGGCACTGGCCAGCCTGATTGTGCGCTCCACGCCCGCGCCGCAATCGTGGATCGCCATGCGCCGATTCCACAATTAGGTCAATGGGACACCGACGTTCTCGCCATTCGGAATCTAGATGCGGACGAGTGGACGGACTTGGAAGTCACGATTTACGGCTTTGAGCCGGATGGGCATGGCGGGCAGCAGCTGTCCGGCCCCTACCGTTTGATTAAAGAGAAAGGCACGTCGCAGGAGCGATTGACGATCTTTCAACTCGACGACTTCGAGAAAGACGACGGGCCACACTGGGCGTCGCTCACGATGAAGGTCAAAAGTGTGGGGTTAAAGGCTTCCTTGCAAGGGGAGACCTGCACCGCCGACATTACGCCGACCGCTCCGGCTCTCGATGTGATTGAGCGGTAGCTCGATCGCCACACCTACCAGCGCTGATCGGAACTCACGAACGTTCTGCGGCACGTTCGCACCGGAATCGAAATTCCACGCATCCAGCCAGATCGCTTCGGGCGTGTGGCGGCGGAGTGACGCGCCGGTAGTTAATCGCAGATCCCACCCACGTTTCAGGCTTTCTGAATATCCGTGTTGCCGATATCCGCGCCGTCTACGAACAATGGCGCACTCGCGGAGCACACTTTCTCACCCCACCGATCGACCGCGGCGCTGAGATCCGTTGCTACATGCGCGACCCTGACGGTCATCTTATCGAAGTGGGCCAGCTCGTGGGCGGCCATGCGACTGATCACGTGACGCCCAAAGCAGAACGTACCGTCACCTCTTGCAGAGTGGCATGCGTTCGCCGCGTCTGCGCGGGAAGACGAGATCGCTCGTGCATCGTGCCGACCGCTCAGTTCATCGTAGATTTATCTGATTTGGATCACCGCCGACGCGTGGCCTGCCTCCTCACCGGCGGATCGGAGATGGGTTAGGAACTGATCCCGTTCTCCAGGGTTGACTAGCAATACTGCCAGAACTCATATCGTTCTTTGACACTTGCCCGCTGTTGGCGCCCGCGTCTTAAATCTGCGTGTCATCGTCAATCGTCCACCGAGCCTCGCCTTAAGTAAACGCCTGAAGAAGGAGCCTGCCATGAGCACTGGAGCCTTGAGCCAGATCCGCGTGTCACGTGCGCTGGGAATCGCGCTCCTCGCCATTGCATCCGCAGCCGTCGTCACTACAAGCGCGTGGGCTCAAAAGAGCATCGCGGTGGGCGGGTATTTGACGGTGTTTGGCAATCCGGACCAAACCCCTCCGCTTTGGACTCTCGTCGGGGATGGGTTTTCGGTGCTCGGGAGCGGGGGCGATATCGGCAATCCCGGAGGGGGAGGATGTAGACCCTGTGTTGCTGGAAGCAGAATACGAATGTCGGGAATCTTCACTGGGGTGACGCTGGGTTCTGGTTTGGCCGTCGTTAATGGCGCGCTTATCCGACCGGTGTTCTTCGCCGGCCAACTTAACTTTCATGCGAAGGCTGCCGTGATGCCCGACTTCGACGGCAACAGCTGGAGGAATGTGACGGTCCCGTTCAACCTGGGCACCGACAGTATTCTGCAAGGGTATGCGGATAGTCTCCGGACTCAGCTGTTGTTTACGATCCGGCCTCTTATCGGCACGGGTACCGCAACGCTGCACCTGAGTCAATTTGTTTCTTCATCCGGACCGCTCTACGAGTTTGTAAGCGTCACGTACTCGTTTGGTCCTGGTGTGAATCTCCTGGAGAAATCGGGATTCGAGGAGTACACATCGCCGGTGCTGGGCGTCCCCGGCTGGGTGTCCGACCCGATCCGGCAGACGCCGGCGTTTTCTGATACGAATCAGCCGTACAGCGGCGCCAACAATGGCGCGTGCTTCACATCAGACCTCCTGGATTGTGGGGTCTATCAAGAGGTCACCGCGCCATCAACGGGCACCTACACGCTCACCTTCTACGCGACATCCGATCGGGACGGCGGATTCGTCGGGGCGAACGTGAATGACGCGACCGTGGTCTATAGTTCTGTGGAGGTACGTGGGTTCCGCAACTACGGCGCTCCCTACACGATGACGTTCCAAGCGACGGCCGGCGACACGATCCGCGTGTGGATGTATTCCCCGCCGATACCTGGCTACGTCGTCATCGATGATGTGAGCCTTATCGGGCCGCAATAGCTGTTGAAGTGTAAGCCGCGATTATCGGCACAGTGGATGGAGTGAGGCCGGCCCTGCGCGTCGTCAACGCGCCTGACCGGCTGATCGGGCTTGGACGCCTCGATGGGGGTAGCGCGCCCTTTTCTCGGCCAAAGCCGTACAGAAGTCGAGTTCTCGATCGGTCAATCGCTCGATCGGCGCGATCGTGAGGATGTTCATCGTCAGGTTGTTGGCAGCGGCTGGGGTGGGGCATCGGGAATGACGAGCAACTTCGCCAACCATGGTCCGTGAGACTCTTCATGACCAGTTCGACTTATCCAGGTGGCAGCCTGGATTTCCAAAAGTCCCAAGAACGCTCGTAGTCCTGCGGTGAACTCTTCGATTCCTCCTGACTCAGGTAGTTGACTTTGGCGCCGCCGAGCTGCATCGCCTGCAGTTGGAGCCTGGCGTTCACGTTCAGGTAATACGCCTTCCCCACGACAAGGTGCAGCGAGGTCGCAACGACGGTCGCGCCGTGCCCACGCATCAGCACAGCGGATTTGTTTCCGAGTGCCTGCGCGAGGGACCGGCCGAGCGAGTTGTTGCGCACGAGCATGTCCGTGCCACCCGCCTTCGTGACGTCCCACACCGGCACCCCGTCAGCGATGAAATAACCCATGTGATACATCGGCCGAAGCGGCACCGACGCGGCTGCAAAGGGAATCACCTCCAGGCAGTGACAGTGAATCACCGCCATCACGTCCGGGCGAATTTTGTAGACTTCGCCGTGAATGAATCGCTCCGTGTAGCCGTTTGCGGAGGAACCGCTGCCTGCGGCGTTTGGTACTGCTTTGCTGTCCAGGTCGTACTCGACGACATCGGCGGTCGTAACGAGAGCGGGCGCTCCCGCACGCGCGAGGAGATACCGGTTTGGATCGCCAGGATCGCGGACGCTCACATGTCCATAGCCGTCCACTACACCCTCGTTTGCAAGGATGTGATTCGCCACGACCAGCTCCTCGATAATCGCTCGATGGGCCGGAGACTGATCAGGCCGCTGCGCGAGAATCGGAACGGCTATCGCGGTGATCAACAGAGCCGACATTTGCTGCGGTAAGTACGCCCTGCCGTGTCTCGTCTTGGCGATCATAAACGTTACCCGTGACGGTAATGATGCAATGCCGACGCCTTTGTTCCCTCTACCGAGCTACTTGGGTGCGCGGCCGGACACGTCGTGTCGCTAATGAACGACTGTAGTGAAGTAGTGCACCGTCACACAGCTGACGCATCCGTCCGGACCGGGATCTCGAGGCGTCAAGACCAGTGTGTGGTGGCCAGGAGCGACAGCTCGGTAAACGTAAACGGTCGCTCCCCCTCTTCCGCTCGCTTGATGAGCCTGATCGAATTGCCGGCCGACCCGACAGCGTACTGACGGTCCGAATCGACATGCGAAGCCGCCAGATCACCGATACGAACTCTCGCAGGCTGTTCTGGCTGTAGTTCCGCTATGGGCGCGCAGCTGGCACACGCGCAGAGAAACGCGACGACCTCCAAAAGGGCAACCGGCGCGCGCAACCTCATCGAACCACCTTTTCAAGATCATACGCGTCGATCGTGAGATCGTTACTCTCGACCTCGAGTTCAGGATCGCGCACGTTGCGCCACGATGTCTGGTTCTGTTGAGACTGGCCAGCGGTGGGCTTTGGTGGCGCCCTAGGATCCGCCTGATATCCTTCATCTTTCACCAGCGAGGTGCGTCATTTGTAAACTTTCGTTAGACTGCCCGCGATGCCAAAAAGGCGGCCCAAAGGTCGGAAAAACGCAAACCTCGCGGGCGGGCCGGCGCCCGCCCGGGCTCCAGTCGGAAGAGAAGATGAGCAATTATCCGCGGTCACGATGTGGCTGCCGCCAGGGACGGTTGCGACCCTGAGACACCTTTCTGAGCGCCAGACACGGCCCCTGCGGCGCGTCGTCGTCGTCGCGATCGACATCTACGCGAAGGCGGTGGAACCGCTATCGGAACCATGAAGCTGCTTGGCAATGTCTTCATCGGCGTCGGCGTGCTGTGCTGCCTGACGATCATCTTTCTGCACATCGGTCTGGCGTTCGTCGCTGTGGGCGCGCTGCTCCGGCTCGCCGCCGCGAGAGCGAAATGACCATGTCGAATCCGGATGACGCTCGTCTGTTTGTGTTCGTACGGCTGCACGCGGCCCCGAGCCGCGTAGATGCCATTCGCGCAGCTTTGAGCAAGGTGGTGACCGCCTCGCGAGTGGAGTCCGGCTGCGTGCGTATCGACGCGTTTCAGTCTATGCGCGATCCGCAGCTATTTTTCATCCATTCGGTCTGGAAGGACGCTGAGGCTTTTGATCTACACGCCACGTTACCCCACACTACCGAATTCATCAATACGGTCGATGCATTCGTCGACGAGCCACGGCAAGTCACTCGGACTCGTCGGATTACATGACCGGAATGGTGCGACTCACGACTTTTGAGAACCTCCACAAAACCCAACGTGGGAGCCCTACAACACCGATGGCGCCGCACCCGCCGCTCCTCTCGTTGGAGCGGTTGATGGGAGTTTTTTTACGGCACGGCGTGTTGCGGCGGATCGGCTGGTTCAACTCAACAAGCATGTTCAATGATTCTCGAACGGCTTGAACCATCGGCCCTCGGCATCGCGGAGATGACGAAGTTTGCGCGAGCGTTGTCGATACTGAAAGACACCGCATCCGGCACAGGACAAATGATCCCACTGTTCGGGTGATTCGCGTCCGCCGACGTGACTGTGCTCGTATCGCAATCGACCGTTACACCAAGGGCAGCGCAACTCCGGTGGGGCGACCGGCGGCGTCTTTGTCGTGATCGTCCGGCCTCGCCTAGCGCGGATTTCGTCGGAATACGCAAGCAGAGCCGCAGACTTCTCAAGTTGTTTCGAGAACCGGGCTCTCGCAGCTGCGGCCCGTCCGCGCAAGTCGTGCGACTTTTGTATCAACTGGCGTGCTTCGCTCAAGAGGGTGGCCGGAGGCGTGGGCTTACTGAGCACCGCGTCGGCTCCTGCCCGCCAAACCCGTTCCACTTCCGAAACGCTGGTCTCGGTCGTGACGACCAAGATAGGCACGTTGGCGGTCGCCCGCTCGCGGCGCAAGATTTCACAGAGCCCGACGCCGTCTATCAAGGCGAGATGAAGGTCGGCGACGACCATCGAGGGCTTCCGCCCCAATGCCTTTGCGAGGGCCTCACGTCCATCGGACGCTTCTACGACGCTGTATCCCGCCTCGTGGAATGTTGTTCCGTAAAGGAGGCGGGACTCTGCGTCCGCGTCAGCGAGAAGGACGCGAGGAAGCGCGAGGTGCTCTTCTCGCGAGAACCACGTTGGCATCATCATCACTCCTCGAGACGGCAACGGGAGCGGCCGTCCAATCATCAGGGCGTGTCCGATGAACCAACGCGCTTGGCTCTAAGGGGCAAGCTGAGAGAGGGGCGACGGATACTACCACAACGGAGGTTGCGCGGCAGGAATCTCCGGAACTGCTATCGCGGTTGATGGTGAGGGACGATGACCTACCTCAGGCACCGGTGTCGGCGTCCTCGTCGGCTTCCTGGCCCAAGTGAGGGACCTGGCGCGTCATGGAGTTGAATCGTCTGTTCAGTTGTTGCTGGGTGTGGCCTCCTCCGCTCTCTTCGGGCCTGGGTTCGCCGTCAACCTGGAGCCGATCCCGTCAGCTACCCTGAAGGGCTTCGCCACGCAGCTTGGGGCCGCCTTGATGGTGATAGGGGGGTTCTGCAACGGTGGCGATAGTGCGGCCCGGATGGTGGTGGCTCCCCTTGTTGGGCGGGACTACCATTGGTGCTCTGGTGGCCGGCCTTCTGCCTGTTATTTTTCCCGGCACCTGATTGATACGGGGTGATTGGTGGGGACCTATGTCAAAGCGACCGCCGTCGGCATCTTGGTCGGCCTCCTGTCGGCCATTCCGTGGGTCTTCGCTCATGTCGACCTTCCCTTGTATTGGGCGGCACTAATATCACAGTTGAGAAACGACGGACGGCGGCGTTGGGTCGGCATTCGTTGGTTGGGGTTCCACTTTGCTCGTGACATTAGTCGGCTTCATCGCGGGATTCGTCTGGAGAATGCGGCGGGCGCGACGCGTGAGCCCCGGCGAACTGAAGCGGCTCGAGTCATGGCGATAGCCTGAAAGGCAGTTCACATGGCCACGGACTCTCGCATTCTGCTTCTTGCCGTCGTAAGCGCCGGGGTCGTCCTTGGCGCGTCGGCTCATGCTGCCCTCCAGCACGCTCCGAGCGGGAGTGATGACCTGCTGACTGAAGTGCGAGCCATCAGGGCAGACCTCCAGCAGGGCATACAGGCTCAACTCCTTGTCGCTCGTCTCCAGGACGAGGAACAGCGCATCAACAGCCTGACGGGTCGACTTGAAACCGTTCGGCGTTCCATCGCAGCGCAAGTGGGGGGTCAACAAAGGATGACGAGGCAGTTGGCCCAGGCGGAGAGGAACGTGGAGTTAGGGACCACTGCCCCAGAGGACCTGCCCCGGGTTGAGGCAAGTGTTCGTGCGCTGAAAAGACTCCTCGTCGAAGGCGAACAAGAAGTCAAGCAACTGGAAATTCAGGAGAACGAACTCACCGGACAACTCGACACTGAACACGCGCGATGGGCTGACTTCAACAACAGACTGGACGAACTGGAACGACGTCTCTCAACCCGATAGTGGCCTCTCCCAGGTAGGGTGCTCGGAGGTGGTCTGTGGCTGGACTCCAAATCACCGCCGTGGTTCTCGGCCTTTGTCGGCCTGTTGGAAGACGTAGTCCGTTGGCAGCGTGATGAGGCGTCTCCCGAGGAGTAACTGTTCAGGGATTATCGCTTTGTGAGAAGCGAGGCAACACGCTGGCGACGACGGTGAGCGGCGATCGCAGCTGTGATATAGACGAGTACATTGAGCTGTTGTAGCTGGCAGGTCCGTGTGATCGTCAGTAAGCGAGCAATCGCGATCTCGCCCGCTTCACTACGAGTCCCAAAATACAGTTTTCGCCAGATCACAGCTGGCCTGAGTGCCCTCTCACTCGCATTGTTGGTTGGGGAGACGCCCTCCTGGTTGACGAAGGTAAAGAAGTGCCGATGATTCATGAAGAGGGCACGAGCCAGATTCCGCACGTTCGCATCAGCGGCATTGACATGGCGCTCGGCCAACGCAAAGAGCTTCTTTTCGATCGGCAACACATGTGCGATCAATTCTGCTCGGGTGAGCGGAGCGCCGCGCGCTGCTGGATCACCGCGATAGCGATGCCACAGCCGGAACAGGCGCCGTTCCAACACCAAGGCTTCGCGGCAGAAGCGTCGCGCCGTCGCCGTGCGGGCCAGCTCCAACGCGCTCAGAAGGTTCCGTTTTAAGTGAGCCCAGCAAAACTGGCGCTGCGCCGCGGCATATTTCAGATAGCTGGGCAGTCGGTCGCTGCCGAGGATCCCCGCGAACGTCTTGCCGAGCAGCTCTCGCAGCACGCCCGACCCGCGCGAGGTCGCGATGGTATAGAACACGAACGTCTGCGCGACGAACGTCCACAACCACCGTTTATCGCCATTGGTCCGATGGCCCGTTTCATCGGCATTCAACACGGCCTGGTGCGGCAACGCCTGTTGCAATTCGGCGTAGGGCGCGGCGACGGCGGTGCTGGCTTCCTCCCAAGCGTTCTGCGTGCTGCCGACACTGATGGAAATCTGAAGCACGCCTTGGAGCAACTGCTGGACGACGGTCCGTGGCAAACGGCATCCGACCGTCAGATAGGCAATCAGCGCCGTCAGTTGCGGGCCGAACTGGCTGCTGCAGTCATCGGGGAGTGGCGCCACGGTGATCGTCCCGCAGTCAGGGCACTGGCGCCGATGGCAGCGGTGCTCCGTGATGTGCGCGGCGATCGGCGGCAGCTCGGTCACTTGATGGCGGCGGGGCTGCCCCACAGTATCGCGCCCGCGCAGACGGCGGGCACAGCGGCTGCACTGAGTCGGCACATGATCGACGATCGTGTCCACCTGTTCCGGTGGCAGCAGCTTCCGATGATGCCCGGGATGTCCGGGCTGTCCGCCCGGCTTGCGGCGGCTCTTCACGCGCCGTCCGCGCGCCCGTTGCTTACCCGCGAGGCCATCGGAGGACGGCGGTTTCGATGTGGTTGTGGAATTCTGCTGCCGTAGCGCGAGCTGCCGCTTCAAATCATCAATCTCGCGCGCTTGATCGGCGACCTGTTTCCGAAGATGTTCATTCTCGCGCCGCAGACGCTCGATCTCCGCGACGGGATCGCTCTCAGACGGGATAACCGGTCCGGGCGGGTGCGTGCTGGCGTGCCGTCGCTCTCTCCGGCGCCGCTTCACGCATGTGAGGGTACCGAATCACGCGAAGAAGTACAAGAGGCCTGAACAGTTACCCAGCCAGTGGAGCCATTTTCTCGAACAAATTCACGCGCTCCCGTCCTGTGCGAAAACTCGGCCCATCGAACTACGCGGCCTCATGGTCGTAGAACTTGAGCAACCCGCCGAGGCGCTCACGACACGTGATCGGGCCGGTACCGACCTCCGTTGTGGTG
>Ga0306922_10002498_pt1 | contig 17086 bp, 10 predicted proteins | sample sta12Cox44000082_FD_203758 | JGI IMG/M metagenome (GOLD analysis project Ga0306922, IMG submission 203758) | Lab enrichment of tropical soil microbial communities from Luquillo Experimental Forest, Puerto Rico - statoxic.12C.oxic.44.000.082 (v2)... | ecosystem: Environmental > Terrestrial >... | reverse complement strand
GATGTCCTTGATGATATCGAGCGTCGAGGCGCTGCCGACCTTCAGCACGCTCATCAGGACGCCGCGGTGACCGTCGCGGCGCACGATATTGGTCTGTGGCGGAGAGCCGTCACGCACATGCGCGACGTCGCGCACGTATATGACGCTGCCGTTGCGCGTGGTGACCGGGATATCGTTGAGCTCCGCCACGGTGCGCGGATTGGCGTTGACGGTGATGAAGTATTCGCGATCGCCGATCTTCTGGGTGCCGGCCGGGAGGATCGAGTTCTGCGAGCCAATGGCTGCAGTTACGTCGTTCCCCGAGAGGCCGGTGGCGCGCAGCGCGGCCGGATCGAGGTCCGCCTGCACCTGCCGCTGCAGACCGCCGTAAGGGTAGGGCATGGAGGCGCCCTGAACGGTGCCGAGGCCGACGCGGATGATGTTATTACCGAGATCGAACAGCTCGGCTTCCGAGAGCTTCTCGCTGGAGAGCGCAAGTTGCAGGACCGGGACCGAGGAGGCGTTGTAGGCGAGAACGAAGGGTGGGGTGGTGCCCGGGGGGGCGGAGCGCAGATTGGTCTGGGAGATACCGGTGATCTGCGCGTAAGCCAGCTCTTCATTCACGCTTGGCTGGAAGAAGTACTTCACCACCGAAAAGCCGGTGAGCGATTGTGACTCGGTGTGCTCGACGTCGTTGACGGTGGTCTGCGCGTTGCGCTCGGTACCGAGGATGATCCGGGTAGCCATCTCCTCCGGCGACAACCCGGCGTAGCGCCAAACCGTGGCCACCACGGGAATCTTGATGTTCGGAAAGATATCGGTGGGCGTGCGCAGAATCGCGAACACGCCGAGCAGCGTGATCACGATGGCGAGCACCAGGAAGGTGTAGGGGCGCCGCAGCGCCAGTCTGACGATCCACATGGCTCCCCCTACGATAACGTAGCCGCGCGTGCAGCCGATTACGCAGAGGCCGCGCGATGTTACAGGTGAAACACGCCTTGCAAGCGGCGCGCGACCTGCGCGGCACACTGTGTCATGCGGGCATGGGGCCCAGGAACGCGCCGGCACCGGGCGCGGGGCAGACTCGCGATGTCGAGCGCAAGCTCAATAGACCGCTTCGACGGGAACCGCTATGCGATAGCCGGCGCCGCGCTCGGTGAGGATGATCTGCGGCTCGGCGGGGTTGCGTTCGAGCTTGCGACGCAGGCGCAGGATCTGCACATCGACGGCGCGGTCGTAGACCTCGTTGTCGTAGCGGCGGCTCATCTCGATCAGCTGGTCGCGGCTGACCACGCGGTTCGCCGTGGAGAGCAGCGCCGCGAGCAGATTGAATTCGCCGTTGCTGAGTGGCACCTGACTGCCGTCCGCCGCGGTGAGCTTGCGGGTCCGCAGGTTCAGCTCCCAGCCCGGGATGCGGTAGGCACGACAGACCGGCGCGCCGTGGACCTCCTGCCCGGCGTGGGTGCGCCGCAGGACGGTACGGATGCGCGCCAGCAGCTCGCGCGGACTGAAGGGCTTGGTCAGGTAATCGTCCGCACCCAGCTCCAGCCCCATGACGCGATCGGCTTCCTCGCTGCGCCCGGTGAGGATGATGACGGGAATCTGCGAGTGCGCGCGCACCTGGCGCAGCAGCTGCATGCCGTCTTCGCCCTGCAGCCGCAGATCGAGCAGCACGAGGTCGATCACCTGAGCGCCGAGCGCGCTCATCAGCTCAGCGCCCGTGGCGGCGCCCGAGACACGGAAATCGTTCTCCAGCAGATAGTCGTCGACCAGCCGGCGCACCGACGCATCGTCATCGACGACCAGCACATGCGGCCGCGGCAGGCTGCTCACCGCGGCAGCCACCCATGAAGCGCGTGCTGGTAGTCGAGCATGATAGGCTTCACCGTGAGCTGATTGGCGAGTGGCTGACGGCCGCCGGCGCCCAGGCGGTGTGGCCGGAAGCGTGCCCGCAACGCGGGACGGACATCGATGCGATACTGGTCGACGTGGCGTGTCAGCAGCAGGCTCATGAGGTCCTCGTGCCGTGGCGCCGTGCCTATCCGCGGGCGGCTATCGTACTGGCTTCGGGCCGGTTCTCCCCGGGAGACATGGCGAATGATGCCATGGCGCTGCGACTCGGAGCGACGCGCATCCTGGCGAAGCCCTTCACGCGCACTGACCTATGGGCAGCCCTCGACCTGATTCCAGCACACTGAAACCCGCGTCGCTTTCGCTCGCGGACGCCGCGCGGCCCGAAGGCGCGCGCCGCCGGGCCTTGCGGCTCCGCCTGATCCTCATCGTGGCGGCGGTCTGCGGAGCGGTGTGGCTCTCGACACTGTTCGATACCCTGCAGGAACGCGCGGAGACCCTGGCGCTCGCCGAGCGGCAACACGACAACGTCGCCGGCGCGCTCGCCGAGCAGGCCGCCCGTGCACTGCAGGCCACCGACCTGATTCTGCAGCAGGCGATGCTGCTCGATCCCCACGCGTTGCTGTCACCGCAGGAGGGCGAGGCCGTCACCGATCTGCTGCGTCGGCACATGAGCGGTGTCCCGCAGGTCCGCAACCTCTTCCTGTTCGACCCGGCGCGGAAACTGCACCTGAGTACCGCGGCTACGGGCGCAAACAGTGACCTGAGCGACCGCTCCTACTACCAGGCGCAGCGCGCCCGGCCGGATCTGGGACTGTTCGTGAGTGAGCCGCTCATCAGCCGCGCGACCGGTGAGCCGACCTTCGCTCTCAGCCGCCGCCTGCCGGGCCCCGAGTTCCGTGGCATCGCCGGCGCCACCGTCGATGTCGGCTACATCCGCCGCTTCTATCAGGCGCTCGATCTGGGTCCCGGTAGCACCATCGAGCTGCTGCGCGCGGATGGATTGACGCTCGTCAGCCGTGAGCATCCCGAGGTGAGCACGCACGCCTCGCCGTGGCTCGCCGCGCTGCAGAGACTCGGTGCGGCGGATTCGCTGCATACGACGGTCGAGCACCCGCAGCTTGGCGCCACGCTGGTGAGCCTGCGCCGCGTGCCCGGCTACCCCGCGGTCGTGCTGGTCGGCCGCGCCGAGCGGGACGTTCTCGGCGTCTGGCGCGGCAAGGCGTGGAAGAGCCTCGGGCGCACACTCATCATCAGCGCGCTCGCAGCGGTACTGCTCATCGCCTTCCTGCGGCAGCTCGAGCGTCACGAGCGCGTCACGGCGCAACTGCACCAGTCACAGAAGCTCGAGGCGCTCGGGACGCTCGCCGGCGGGATCGCGCACGATTTCAACAACGTGCTGGGCGCGGTGCTCGGCTATGCGGAGCTGGCGGGTCAACAGAGCGCCGCCGGTGGGGTGCAGCGTCGCTACATCGACAACATCGTGGTGGCGGCGAACCGCGCCCGTGACCTCGTCGCGCGCATCCTCGCCTTCAGCCGACCCGGCGTCGGCATGGCGCGGCCGGTGTCGCTGCAGAATATCCTGACGGAAGTCCACAGCCTCGCCTGCGCGGCGCTGCCACCGGGAGTGCGGATCGAGATGAGCCTGCCCGAGGCGCCGCTGGTGGTCGCCGGCGATGCCGCGCAGCTGCACCAGATGCTCGCCAACCTGCTGACCAATGCCGTGCAGGCGGTGGCCGGGGGCGGCGAGGTGCGCCTGCGCGGCGCCGCCATCGAGCTGAGCGAGGCGCGCGATTGCACCGTCGGGCGACTGCAGCGCGGGCGCTATGCCTGCATCGAGGTCGTGGACAACGGGCCAGGTATGAACGCCGCGCAGGTCGAGCGCATCTTCGAGCCCTTCTTCACCACCAAGCCGGTGGGCGCCGGGACCGGCCTGGGGCTTTCGCTGGTGCACGGTATCGTTCTCGACCATGGTGCGGCGCTCGAGGTGAGCAGCGCGCCGGGCGCCGGCACGACTTTCGGCGTCTACCTGCCACTCACGGAGGGCGAGCCGGCACAGGAGCCGGTGCCCCCCGCCGCGCCGCAGGGGCATGGCGAGACCATTCTGGTGGTCGATGACGAGGAAAGCCTGGTCTGCCTCGCCGAGGAAGTGCTCGCCTCGCTCGGCTACGAGCCGGTGGGCTGCATCGGTGCGCGGGAGGCGCTGCGGCTCTTCCATGCCGCGCCCGCGCGCTTCGATGCGGTGCTGACCGATGCGATCATGCCCGAGATGTCCGGTGTCGAGTTGCTCGCGGAGCTGCGACGGGTGCGGCCGGAGCTGCCGGTGATGCTCGTGAGCGGTTACGGTGGACCCGACCTGAACGCCGCAGCGGCAGCGGCCGGCGCGCACAGGGTCCTCATGAAGCCGCTCGGCACCGCCGATCTCGCCCAGTCTCTTGCTGCCGTGCTGGCCGGCGCGCGCACCGCCCCGGCGACGCGTGCCGGTTGTGCCGCCTGAAAGGCCACCTCACGAAATCACGCTCGGGGCGGCTCAGGAGCCTTTCTTATCCTTCTTGAAGAAGCGCGCTACGCGCTGCGGGGCATCGGGTGCGAGCCCCTCGTTCTTGAACATTCTGAGTGAGTGCGCCTCGCGCAGCGTGAGACCGGCACTCTCGAGCAGTGCGCGCTTGTCGACCTGATTCGAGTACCAGGAATTGGCGAGGATGTCCTGGGCCAGCCGCTCCAGCTCGGCCTCGAACTGCTCGTCGGCGAAGCAGTAGTTCGCCAGGTGCATATCGAAAGCTTCGGCGCCCGAATAGCTACGGCAGGTGTACATCATCTCACTCGCCTTGGAGGTGCCGATGCGGTGGGGCAGGCGCAGGCTCAATCCCCAGATCGGCGTGAGACCCCAGCGTGCGTAAGCGTCGGTGAAGCACGCGGATGCGGCAGCGACGATGAGGTCGGCGGCGAGGGCGAGCTCCAGCGCCCCGGTCGAGCAATGGCCCTGTACGGCGGCGATGACCGGCTGCGGGAGATCGGCAACCTTGTCGATGACTTCGACGTAGTGGTGCGGCTTGGCATGGGCCTTCACCTGTGCGAGCACCTCCGCCATGTCGTGGCCCGAGGAGAAATTTGCGCCAGCGCCGCGCAGGATCACCAGACCGACTTTCTTGGTCTCGCGCCCGATCGCATCGACGTGCTCTTCCAGACGTTCGATCATGTCCTTGGAGAGCGCGTTGAGCTTCTCCGGGCGATTCAGCGTCAGGATGACGGCGCCATCGCGGTTCTCCCGCAGCACGAGGTCGGTCATTTGAAGGTTGCCTCCGGAAGGTTCCACCACCCGCCACCGAGCGCCTGAAACAGCGCAGCGCTATCCGCGTAGCGGTTGGCCTGGGCCTGAACCAGCGCGCTCTCGGCCTGCTGATAGGTCTGCTCGGCGTTCAGCAACCCCACCAGGCTCAGACTGCCATTCAGATACTGCTGACGCGCCAGATCGAACGACGACTTGGCCGCGCGATCCGCCTCCGCGGTGGCCTTGAGCGCATCGGCGTCCGCCTGCAGTGCGCGCAGCGTGTCGGCCACATTTTGACACGCGAGGATTACGGTGGCGCGGTATTGGTCGGCCGCCTGGTCGAGGCCTGCCTCTGCGGCGCGCTTCTTGTGCAGCAGCTCGCCGGCGTCGAACAGCGTTTGAGTGAGCGAAGCACCCAGGGTCCAAAAACCGGTGTACGGACCGAAGAGGCTGCCGATGGCGAGTGCCGCCGAGCCGGTATTCGCACTGATCGTGAACTGCGGCAGCATGTTCGCCACCGCCACGCCCACCTGGGCGGATGCGGCATGCAGGTTCTCCTCGGCCTGGCGGACGTCGGGCCGCTGCTGAATGACTTTCGAGGGCAGGCTGACGGGCAGCTCGCCCGGGAGCGTCAGCTCCTCGAGCCGAAAGGTTTCCACTGGCTCCTCGGAGGGCAGCCGTCCGAGCAACGCCGTCAGCGCATCCCGCGTCTGTCCGAGCTGCTTCTGTAGAGGCGGCAGCGTGGCAGCGGTCTGCGCTTCAGTCGCCTGTTGCGCCAGCAGGTCGGCGTTGCTTGCGCTGCCGATGCTCTGCTGCTGCTGTACGGTGTCGGTCAGCTCATGCTGCAGGGCGAGCAGGCGCTCGGTGGCGGCGATCTGTCCGCGCAGTGCGGCCTCCTGCACGGCCGTGGTCACCACGTTGCTGCTGAGGGTCACATAGGTCGCGATGAGCTCGAAGCGGGTGGCCTCGGTCTGCGCCCGCGTGGCTTCGAGCGAGCGGCGTTGGCCGCCGAACACGTCCGGCATGTAGCTCAGGTCGAGCTGGGCGGTAAAGAGGTTGTAGTAGGGATTGGTCTGAGGAAGACTCGTGGGGTTGGCGAGTGTCTCGGTCGGGTTCTTGGCGCGCAGCGCGCTGAAGCTGCCCTGTACGTTCGGGAAGAAGGTGGCGCGCTGCGCCTTGTAGAGCTCGTGCGCCTCGACCAGCGCGGCGCGCGCTGCATCGACGTTCGGGTTGCCTTTGAGCGCCTGTTCGACGAGCCCCGTGAGCTTGGGCGACTGGAACAGTTGCCACCACTGGCCGGGGATATCCATTCCGGCGATGAATTGCTGGGCGTTGCCGCCGGTGCCGGGGGCGCTGGCGGTGGCACCCTGCGATGGCGCACTGCCATAGTCCTTGGCCGCCGGCGGGGCAGGGTGGTGAAAATTGGGCCCGACCGCGCAGGCGCCCAACATCGCAAGCCCCGCAGCCATCAGCGAGCGGCACGACACGCTCAGGCCCATCGCGCCTCTCCGTGGCGCCGCTCCGCCCAGTGCTCGATCACATGATACATCGAGGGCAACACCACCAAGGTGAGTACCGTGGAGATGGCGAGCCCACCGACAACGACCGTGGCGATGCCGCGCTGCACGTCGCTGCCGACGCCGGTGTGGAGCGCCGCCGGCAGCATCCCGAGGGTCGCCACGGTGGCCGTCATCAGGACCGGCCGCAGCCGCTCGGTGGCGCCCTTCATGATCGCCTCGTGCAGCTCCAGGCCGGAGGCGCGCATGCGATTGAGGTTCGCGACCATGATGATGCCGTTCTGCACGGCGACGCCGAACAGCGCGATGAAGCCGACGCCGGAGGCGACGTTGAGCGTCTGCCCCGTGAGGTGCAGTGAGATGAGGCCGCCCAGGGTGGCGAGCGGCACGATGCCGAGAATCAGCAGCGCCTGGCGCAGCGAGCGCGTGCCGATGGTGAGGAAGATGAGCATCATGCCCATGACCAGTCCGAGGATGACCGCGAGCCGCGACTCGGCCCGCCGCTGATTCTCGAACTGCCCGCCCCACTCGAGACGCACCTTCTTCGGATCGAAGTGCACACGTGCCGCGATCTTTTGCTGCGCCTCCTCGAGGTAGCTGGTGAGATCGCGGTCGCGGTTGTCGATGCGGATCGTGAGATTGCGCTGGCCGTTCTCGCGCGTGATCGTGCTCTCGCCGGACTGCACGCGGATATCTGCGAGCTGTGACAACGGCACCTGCAACCCGGCCGCAGTGTGCACCTGGAGGTTGGCGAGGCTCTCGGGCGAGTCGCGGCTCGCGGCGCCGAAGCGCACGGTGAGATTGTAGACGCGCTCACCGACGAACACCGTCGAGACCGGCGCCTGTCCGACTCCGGTCTGGATGACGTTCTGCACGTCGGCGATATTGATCCCATAGCGCGCGGCTTTCTCGCGATCGACCGTGATGTTGATCTGCGGGATCGGCGGCTCCTGGAACACCGAGGCGCTGGAAGTGCCGCGGATGGTGTAGAGCACATCGACCATCTGCTGACTCACGTTACGGAGCATGCCGAGGTCGTCGCCATAGACCTTGATCACGAGCGGGCTGTGGGCTCCGCCAATCATGTCATTGACACCATCGATGATCGGCTGGCTGATGCCAACGGAGTACCCCGGCAGATCGTGCGCCAGCTTCGCGGCCAGCTTGTCGACAAACTCCTTCTTGGACTCGCCGCTGGGCCAGGTGTCATAAGGCTTCAAGCCGACCGGCGCCTCGATGTGCGACATGGTCCAGGAATCGGTGCCGTCGTCGTTGCGCCCGGTCTGCGTGACGACGTACGAGACCTCCGGAAACTTCAGGATCTCGCGTCGCAGATCGCTCGCCATGTCGCTCGCCTTGTTGAGCGCCAGCCCGGTCGGCATCTGCACCTGCAGCCACAGCGAGCCCTCATCGAGATCGGGCAGGAAGTCCCGACCCACAGTGGCACCGAGTCCGATCACCGCGAGCAGCGCAAACAGGGTGACGCCGTAGATGATGCGCGGCTGGTGTATGCAGGCGGCTAGCACGCGGTCGTACTGGCGGGTGAGCCACGCGAGCCAGCGGTTGTGATACACCGCGCCGGGTTTGTGAAAGGCGTAGTAGGCGAGCCCGGGCACGAGCGCCAATGTCGTGAGCAGCGCGCCGAACAGCGCGTAGCCCATGGTATAGGCGATCGGTGTGAAGAGCTTCGCCTCGGCGCGCTCGAACGAGAACAGCGGCAGATAGGCGGTGATAATAATGAGGCTGGCGAAGAAGATCGGCCGGGTCACCTGCACGGTGGCGGCTTTCACCTCGCTCTCGCTCAGCTCCTCCTCGGGCGTGGCCTCGCGGCGGCGCAACACGGCTTCGGTCACCACGATCGCGCCATCCACCAGGATGCCGAAGTCGATGGCACCGAGCGACAGGAGGTTCGCCGACACGTGTGTCAGATTGAGGAGCGAGAAGACCGCCACCAGGGCCATCGGGATGGTGACCCCGGCGACCAGCGCGGCACGTGGGCTGCCGAGGAACAGGATCAGCACCAGGAAGACCAGGCTGATGCCCTCGAGGATGGTGCGGCCGACCTTGTGAACCGTCGCGCGCACCAGGTCGTCCCGGTCGATGTAGGGTACGACGCGCACGTCCTGGCTTGCGAGCTTGCGGTTGAGCTCTTCGACCTTGGCGTGAACACCCTTGAGCGTTTGCGAGGGATTCTGATACTTCAGCATCAGCACGATGCCTTCGATCGTGTCCGGATTGTGGTCCTTGCCGAGGATGCCCTCGCGCTCCTGGTGACTTAAGGTGACTCGTCCCAGGTCACGCACCAGCACCGGTGCTCCGTTCACCTGCGTCACCACCGTCCGGCCGATGTCGGCCAGGGTGCGGATCAGCCCCACACCGCGAATGACGTAGCTCTGATCCCCGCGCGACACGCGGCCCCCAGCCGCGTTCGTGTTGTTGTTGTTGATGGCGTTGATCACATCGGTGATGCCGAGACCGTAGTGCTCGAGCTGCCTGGGATCGAGATTCACCTGGTACTCGATGGTGAAGCCGCCAAAATTGGTGTCATCGACGACGCCGGGGACCGACTTGAGCGCCGGGATCACGATCCAGCGCTGGATGTCCGACAGCTCCTGCAGGTTGCGGGTGTCGGACTCGAGCGTATAGCGGTAGATCTCGCCGCCAGGGCCTGCGACCGGGTCGAGGGACGGCGTCGCACTGGCGGGCAACCTCACCTGGTTGATGCGCTCGAGCAGCCGCTGGCGCGCCCAGTAGTCCTCGTAACCATCACGGAACAACACCGTGATCAGCGACAGCCCGAAGGTGCTCGAGGAGCGCATCAGCAGCAGCCCCGGGGTGCCGTTGATCTCGCGCTCGAGCGGTACCGTGATGAGTTGTTCGACCTCCTCGGCGGCCAATCCCGGTGACTGGGTGGTGACTTGCGCGGCGACGTCACCCAGCTCCGGATACGCCTCCACACTGAGGGTCTCCCAGGCGTACATGCCGAACACGGCCAGCAGCAGCGCGATCACGATGACCGCGACTCGGTGGCGCAGGCAGATGTCTACGAACTGGTCAATCATTCAGCAGAATTCCGCCACGGACCACGACCTGCTCGCCCGGCTGCACGCCGGAGAGCAGTGCCACCTGGCTGCTCTCCTCGAGCAATGGCTGGACCGTGCGCCGCTCGAAGGTCCATGGCGCGGTCGCAACGAATACCGTCGTGCGGTCGTTGTTCATGAGGAGCGCCGAGCTCGGGACCACGACACGCTGGACGGCGGGGCCGCGCAGGGTCACGCTCGTGAACATGTTGGGCTTCAGCAGGTAGTCGGGATTCTCGAACGCGATGCGGGTCTTGTTGCGGCGAGAATCCGGCTCGAGGATGTCCGGGACAAACAGCACCTTGCCATGCAGGGTCTTGCCCGGGTAGGCGTCGAGCGTCACCTCGGCCTCCTGGTTGCGAGCGACGTCCGGCAGATCTTTCTCGGCGACGAGCGCCGCCACCCACACCACCGAGAGGTCCGCGATGGTCATGACGGGCTGGGTGGTGTCGTTGATCGTTGCGCCGCGTGCGACCGTCAGGGTGGTGACGCTGCCTGTGACAGGGGCGCGCACCGTGAGAAGCCGCGCGTCCCCGCGGGCGTCCTCCGCCGCGCCAATGGCGCGCAGGTGTTCGCGGCTGCGGTTGTATTCAGCAACCGCCTGCTGGTTATCGCTGCGCGCCTGATCCAGGTCGCGCTGGGCGATGGCGCCGATCTTGAATTGCCCCTCGGCGCGCTGCAGGTTGGCGGCGGCGAGCCGCGCTACGCTGGCCGCCTTGTCATTGTCGGCGTATGCCTGGGCGAGGTCCGGCGAATCGATGACGACCAGCACCTGGCCACGTTGCACGCGGTCCCCAAGGACGACTTTGACGTCGCGGACGCGTCCGCCGCCCGGCGGCAACACGGTGACAGTGCGCACCGGATCGGACTCCACGATGCCCGGCGCCGTGATGCGGCCGCCGGCGGCTTCGGTGGTCGCCGGCAATACCGTCAGGCGCTGGCGCAGCAGCGACTTCTCCGGCACGAAAATCTTGTCTCCCTGATGCACCAGCGCCGGGGCCTCTTCCGCAGCGGGTGCCCGGCCGAACAGCCCGAATCCGTGGGTCAGGAGCAGCAGCACGAGCAGCACGCCAAGTCCTATGCTGCCCCAGAGGAAGGCGCTGGCACGCGGAGTGGCGACATGCTCGTCGGCGTTCTGCGGCTCGTGCTCGTGATCGTGGTCTGGTTCGTGTTCGTTGGCTTCCATGACGATCACCTGTCAAAAAGCTCACAAATCTATCCTACATGTGTGACGGGCCGTGCAGCGGCGGATCCGTTCAGCCGACAATCGCCTGCCACTTCGCGACGCTGTGCAGCGATTTGCAGGTCTGGGCGGCGTGCAGGTCACTGGTGCGATAGCCCATAGGGTACCCGGTATACCTCGACGCCACGGCGGCGGGCGATTCTTAGCCGAGGCTCGCCGGAAGTCAACACATACCATACCCCCCACCCTATATGAGGCCACCGGCTGGGACCCCGACACGCCAAGCGCCAGTGCCGCATCACGGTGTGGCCGGAGGGTGACTGGTGCGGTAGGCCGCGGCACGCTCCCGGGCGTTGCCGCGGAGGTTCAGGTAGAAGAGCTTGAGGTAGGCCGCGAGCGGCTGCCGCTGTAACGCTGAGGTGGCGATGTGCTCCTGCAGCAGCTGCATGGCGTAGGGCGAGCCAGAGGAGGGGAGTTCCCGGCGACCGCGATCACCGCGGACGCGGCGAGGATCGAAACGACACCGGCGCACGCAGCTCGCCGGCACGGCGGGGGGCACCGGAGTCTTCCGGGCCGAAGCAAGTCAGCCCGGAAGACCCGCGGGTGCGTGGTTCCTTAGAACTTGAAGCGCACGCCGGCCGTCGTGGCAACGTTGTTCCTGGCGAAATAGCCGTTCGCGAGTCCGTCCCTGACCTCATTCCAGAAGCTGCCGAAGTAGAGGTCGAAGCGCTTGGTCAGCCGGTAATCTATGAGCGCGGACACGGCGTCCAAGTTCCCGCTGCACTGTGAGGCTACGATAGTGGTGCAGCCCGCGTTCTTGCCGGTCGCGAAGCTGTTCTGCTTGTAGCCGTAGTATGCGCCCGTGATCTCGAGGTTCGGTGACAGGTTCCACTTCACCCCAGCCCAGAATATCTCGAGCGTTTTCTCGTTGTCGTAGGCAGCGTTGTTCACGACCGCCAGCTGATAGCCGCCGATGATGACGGTGCCGACCGGGAGCGGGTCCGTCGGGTTGTCGAAGGCGATGTGCTCGTAGCCCGCGTAGAGCTTCAGGGGTACCGGATCGAGGTTCCACAGGGCCGTGATCATGTAAGTCTTGTTGTCCGAGACGGTGCCCGAGAGCGCGGTGTTCATCGAATAGCAACGTACCGTTTCAGGCTTCGGAACGGTGGTGGCGTCGGTGTTGCAGTTGTTGACCACCTCCTGGGCCTGCGCGACGCTCAGCGCGCTGACGGAGATCGCGTCGTACTTCTTGAAGTAATAGGCATCGGCCGAGAAGCCGCCGAACTCCGCGCCGAGCTGGATCTGGTAGCCGGTGTCCGTGCTGCCGGAGTAGCTGCCGAACTCGTACAGGGCGCCCAGGTGGATCGGGCCGTACTTGCCGACATACTTGAGCGACTGATCCAGGCGCCGATCCTCGGTATCGCCGCCGCCGGCGGCCGTGCCCGAATAGCCGATCACCGAGAACGCCTGGGCGGCGCCCATCGGGTCGTACTTCGAGATGCCGTCCGCGACGATCGTGACGTTGCGGCCAAAGGTGAAGGTACCGACGGTCGGCGAAGAGAGGCCGGCGTAGGCCGCTCCGCCGAAGAGCTGCCCCGCGACGCTGGAGTCGACACCCAGGGTCTGGGAAGTGAGCGGCTTACCGTTGTTGACCGTCACCGACTTCAAGGCGTCGGAAAGGTCGCCCGAACTCGGGTTGAAAAAGGTCTCCAGTCTGAACACCGCGGCCCAGTCGCCGCCGATGGGCTCGTTACCGGACAAGCCGATTCTCGACTGCGACAGGTTGTTCGAAGTGAGCCCGGTAGGCGAGTCGTAGCCGTTCTTCTGAAGGAGCGACCCGCTGGTCGCCGGGAAGTAATCGCTGAACGGGGCGCTGTGCGTGTCGTACTGCACGCCAATATCGACGATTCCGTAAAGCGTTATGCCATGCCAGGTGAGGCTGCTGTCCTCAGCCTTGGGGGGCGCGGGTGCGGGTGCGGCAGTCTGCGCCTGCGCGATCCCGGCTGCGGTCACCGCGACCGCCAGCGCTCCGAGACGCGCGCCGGTCCCGAGTACACGTTTTGTCCACGACACTGAATCACTCACGACGGAATCCTCCCCAGATCGGGTATTAGATGGAAAAGGGCCGAAGTCCAGTCACTCGCGCATCCCTGATCTGCGGCGGGAACGGTCCGCCGCTGACCAATGGCTCCCTCGAAAGACTGCTCATCGGCATTCGGTTGGCTCCTGCGCCGGTCATCGTTCCTTGTTCTTGTGCTGCTTGGAAACGGGGACCGTATTTTACACGCAACGCGAGAAACTCAAAGCTGTGCCGTAGTTACCCGAGTTGTGTCTCAATTACAACAAATTGCGGTCGCAGGCACCCGGGTCACCGCCAAGCTCGGGCGAGCGAATGTGAAGCTTGTCTGAGTCGTATGACGGTCGTATGACAACCCGAAGCGCGGCTGTCAGCAGAAAGGGGCTGCGGTGCCCCAGAAGGCGGTCGGCTCACCGCCCCAGCGATTCTCAGAGCCCGGCGAGCTTGCTGTGAGTCTGCGCAGCCTCTTCTTCCGTGAGGGTGCGGCTGAGGGTGCCCGACTGCTTGAGGAGCTCGGAGAACGGACCGGGGAGGAGGGCGGGGCTGAAGAAGAACCCCTGGTACTGGTCGCATCCGAGCTCGGTGAGCAGGGCGAGCTGCTCGGGGGTCTCGACCCCCTCGGCGATCACTTTGAGATGCAGGCTGTGCGCGAGCGAGATGATCGCCCGGACGATCGAGGCATCCTCGGCACGGCGCGTCATTTCCTCGACGAAGCAGCGATCGATCTTCAGCTTGTCGATCGGAAAGCGTCGCAGGTAGCTCATGCTGGAATAGCCGGTGCCGAAATCATCGACCGAGACCAGCACCCCCATGCGGCTGATCGACTCGAGAATGACGATCGACTCCTCGGCATCACTCATCACGGCGCTTTCGGTGAGCTCGACCTCGAGGTACTGGGGATCGAGCTGGGCGGCGTGGAGCGCATTGCGGATCTGATCGACCAGGTTCGTGAGGCGGAACTGGGAGGGCGCGAGATTCACCGCCACGCGCATCGGCCGCAGACCTTCCTGCTGCCAGGCCTTCGCCTGCCGGCAGGCCTCGAAGAGCACCCACTCGCCGATTGCATCGAGCAGTCCGCATTCTTCCGCGACCGCGATGAAGTCCTTGGGCGATACCAGTCCGCGCTGCGGATGGCGCCAGCGGATCAGCGCCTCGGCGCTGTTGATGCGCCCGCTGGCGGTATCGACCTTCGGTTGATAGTGCAGCTCGAACTGTTTGCCGCGTAAGGCCTCGTGCAGCTCGCTCTCGAGCCGCACGCGCTCCTGGGTGGCGGTGGTCATGCCCTCGGCGTAGCACTGCACGTTGTTGCGGCCGCGCTCCTTGGCGCTGTACATGGCGGCATCCGCACGGGCGAGCAAGGCATCCACCGTGGCGCCATCGCCCGGGTGGAACGCTATGCCGATGCTCGGGGAGATGTGCACGTCGATGCCGAGCAACCGCATCGCGGGCTTCATGGCCTCGATCGCCCGGCCGGCGATGCCGAACGCCTCCGGACGCGTGACCGGGCCATCGACCAGAATCACGAACTCATCGCCGCCGAGCCGTGCGGTGGTGTCGACCGCGCGTACCGCGCTGCGCAGGCGCTGGGCCACCTCGCGCAGCAGGTCATCGCCCGCGCGGTGCCCGAGGGAGTCGTTGATGAGCTTGAAGCGGTCGAGATCGACCACCAGCAGCGCAAATTCATGTCCCTGGCGATTGGCGTGGGCGATGGCCTGAGCGACGCGGTCATCGAGCAACAGCCGGTTGGGGAGCCCGGTGAGCGCATCGTGCGAGGCGAGGTGGCGCAGCTGGCGGTTGGCGGCCTCGAGCCCGCGGGTGCGGTCGGTGACCGCACGCTCGAGACTTTCGATGTGGTGCCTGAGCGCACGGGCATTCTGCCACTTGCGACTCAGGGCGCTCGCCGACTGCAGGATCTCGATCGGCTCGAAGGGTTTCTTGATGACGATCAGCTTGTCCGAATGCCCGAGCCGCGTCAGCAGCTCCAGCCAGTCGTAATCGGTGTAGGCCGAGCAGACCACCACCTGCACCTCCGGATCGATCTTCCAGAGCTGCTCGATGGTCTCCAGACCGTCCCAGCCGGGCGGCATGCGCATGTCGACGAACGCCACGGAGTAGGGGCGGCCCTCATCGAGGGCGCGGCGGACGCGCTCGACGCCATCGCGGCCCTGCATGGCCGAATCCACATCGAAGGACGGGCCTGCCTGCGTCGGCTGCTCGCCGAAAAGCGCGGCTTCGGCGCTCGAAACCTTGGCGCGGTCGCGCCCGCCGAGGATCTTGCGGTAGTCCTCATGGATCGAGGGGTTGTCATCGATCATGAGCAGACGGTGGATCAGCAGATCCGCATCAATGCCCATGGCGGCTCCCCGCGACGCCGAGCGGCAGCGTCAGTGTGAAGGATGCGCCATGGCCCAGGCCGGCGCTGGCGCCCTGCAACGAGCCGCCGAGCTCCGTGGCGGCGAGCGCGCTGCTGTGCAGGCCGAAGCCGTGGCCCTCGGCCCGCGTGGTAAAGCCGTGATTGAAGATACGCTCGAGATTCTCCGGCGGTATGCCGATGCCGGTGTCGGTCACTTCCACCGTGATGGCGCCAGCGCTCGCCCGCACACGCACGGTCACACGTTTCTCGCCGCCGGTTTTCTTCTCGGCGCAGGCGTACTTGGCGTTGCGGATCACGTTGACCAGGATCTGCAGCACCTTGTGCTTGTCGAGCTGAATCGGCGGCACCTCGGCGAAATCGCGCACGATGGTGACGCCGTGGCGGCTGAAGGCCCCTTCGTTCATGCGCAGGCTGTCTTCGACCAGCAGGCGCACATCGACGGTATCGGTGATGCCGCCGCGCTTGGCGTAGCCCTGCTGCATGGCGACGATTTCCTTGATGTGCTCGACGTTGCTACGCAGCGTCGCGAGCTCCGCCACCGATGCCTCGCGCTCGGCGAGCAGCTCATCCGAGAGCTCCTGGAGATAACCGGGCAGATGCCGGCCCTGCGCGCCATTCATGAACGCCGCAAGGTCGGTCTGACCGGCGAGGAGCGCGGCAACACGGGTGAGCCCGGCACACTTGGATTTCTTGATGCGCTCGGCGACGAGGCTCGCCGAGACGTTGACGCTGTTGAGGACGTTGCCCACGTTGTGCAGCACGTTGGTGGCGACCTCGGCCATGCCGGCCTGCCGTGAGGCGACCAGCAGCTGCTTGTGGACTGCCTCGAGCTCCTGCTCGGCGAGCCGCCGCTCGGTGATGTCCTGCGCCACTACCACGGCCCCGAGCGCAGCGCCGCCCGGCCCGATGAGGCGCCGGCCGCTGGAGAGCACCGTACGCACCGCCTGCTGGGGCGTCACGATGACGTGCTCGATATCGCTGACCTCATCACCGCGCAGCGCGCAGGCGAGCGGCCGCTGCTCGCGGGGCACCGGGGTGGTGCCATCGGGCCGAAACACCTGTGAGGTAATCGGGTAGGCGGGGCGTGCCGTGGTGCTCGAGTCGCCGGGAATACCGAACAGCTCAACGGCGGCCCGATTGTAATGAGTGACGTGGCCCTCGATGTCGCAGGCGAGCAGCGCGAGCGGCAGTTCGGCGATCACCGTGCTGAGGAGTGTCTGATTCTGCAGCAACTCGGCCGCGATGCGCTTGCGCGCCGAGATGTCACGCAGGAATTCGACCGTGCATTCGGGCGCGTTGCCGCCGCCGCCGCTGAGCGAGGTGGTGACGCGGACCCAGAGCGGACTGCCGTCCCTGCGCAGATAGCGCTTCTCGATATCGAGGTGCGCGATCTCCCCGCGCCAGAGTCGCTGCAGACCCTCGGTGGTGGCGGCGAGATCCTCCGCGACGGTGAGGCTCGCGACGGAGTGGCTCCTGAGCTCCGCGGCGCTGTAGCCGAGCATGGCGCAGAAGGCGCGGTTGCAATGCCGGAAGCTGCCGTCGCGGTTGGCGAAAGCGATGCCAACCGGCGCGTGCTCGAGGGTGTTGCGGAACAGGTTCTCGCTGACGGTTGGACTTTGCAGCAGGGCGGTGACGACGGTGTCATCCGCGGCGCCCGTGGCGTTGGCGGTTTTCATGGGCGCCCCAGGCGCCCTGCGCGCTGCGAGTGTGACACCGTGCTCATGGGCCGACTTGACAGAAAGCGGGAGAATTCC